>Ga0315289_10007217_pt1 | contig 16218 bp, 13 predicted proteins | sample YL17G11_40_MG_FD_203452 | JGI IMG/M metagenome (GOLD analysis project Ga0315289, IMG submission 203452) | Sediment microbial communities from Yellowstone Lake, YNP, Wyoming, USA - YL17G11_40 | ecosystem: Environmental > Aquatic > Freshwater > Lake > Sediment | place: USA: Wyoming | collected... | reverse complement strand
CCTTAGGTTTAGTTGCAACTCCTGACCTAAGCATACCAGATCCCCTGGTGTGCTTAGGAGGTGCCTTTTATATGATTATCAGGCTTTGCTTCTTGACATTTGATATATCGCCCCCAACAATATCATCATTCAAGCTCCGCCCCCATGGCTGCTTGGACTCCAATCTGCTCCCTTGGCTATTTCTTGGAAAACCCCGAGGGGATCTCAAACACATCCGCGGGAACTGAATCCGCACTGATGGCCTTCACTTCATAAGTGCTGGAGAAGGATCCGCCTTCCTTCTGGCCGGAGCCGGAGGATTGGTCCTTCATCACTTTTTGGGTGATGGTTTTGCTGAGCCCGCTTAAGAAACCCCCCACGCTCGTGGGGGTTTGAGAAGAAGATTCTGAAGATGAACTTCCCTCTTTCTCCGCGCCGGCGGGCTTTTCACCTTCCACCGACCAGTTCACCACTGTCCGGATGGGGTATCCCTTGATCTTGGCCATCTCCTCCCGAACCTTCGCGAATCCCTTTTCGATCTCCTGCTTGGACGCCCCGGACATGGCGGCAAAGGTCTCGATTCCCAGCTGTTTGGCCTCTTCCGGGGAAATTTGGAGCCCTAGTTTTTGGGCGTAGGCTTTATGAAAGGCCTTCTCTTCCGCCTGCACTTTCCGGATCGTTGCGGTCTCCGGGGTGGTCCAGAGGTTATTGTTCATCGTGCTGCGGGACTTGGCCTTGGTTTCGATATCCTCCATTTCCAGGAGCCAGGTAACCAGGTATTCCTCGCAGGGAAACCCGTTGATCGTTTCGGAGGCACCGGTTTTCTTCACCGAAAATTCGGACTTGGTCACCCGGACTTTGGCTTTTTCCTGCTCTTGCCGCTCTTTTCCCGTTTCGTCCTTCTTGAAAGCTTCGATCGGTCTTTCGGTATAAGTTTTGTTCTTCGGGTCCAGGACCCAGTAGACCCCCTTGTCCACCCGGGTGACGGTGGCGCTTTCGCTCCCGCCGGCAATCCTGGAAAGGATCGCTCCGGTGAACTTGGAGGACGATGAATCCCACATTTTTCCCCCCTGGTACCTCTTGGTCGCGGCTCCCTCGAGGGCCCCCATCCCTTTGAAACCGCTGGACTTGATCGTCGATTCAATCGTCGCGTCTCCCCATGCAGGGCCATGGACTCCGAGCAAGAACATGCCTGCGATAAGCAAAGCTAAACTCCTCATTGGCTATCTCCTTTCCGCTGTTTCACCGAATTTATAATTATCATAGCGCTTTTTTGAGCCGGCGGTCAACCCAGCATTCCATCTTGCCCCCCTTCACTTTTTGCCAAGTAGGCGTAAGAGGGATAGAATTTCAGGCGTTGCCAGGCCCGAAAGCAAGGGCGTTGCGCGCAAAAACCATAAGGCACGGTTCATTTTCTGGGTCGGGCGGGCAAGCCGTTCTTTTCCCAAGAACCGGGTAATTGCGTTGTAGGGGCGACCGGCCGGGCGCCCGATGGGCCCGCCTCCCTCTGCGGAGGCACGGGGGGATCTCCGGATCGAATTCTTTTCCAGCCGATGCTTTTTCCGCGCAACGCCCTTGCTTCCGAGCCACAAGCTTACTTTTACCCAGGAAAGAGAATCGAAAAAGTGAAGGTGGGCAAGCACATTCCATCTACCTATGTTCCGGAGCAAGACCAATTTATCCCTTGAAATGGGGGAAGACTTCGGATAAATGAAGAAATAGCCAAAGGCCCCACGATCAAACATGAAGGAGGATTTTGTCCTGGTGAATGAGACCTATCGTTATCGGATTGTTCGTTACTGGCTGAAGGGATCCAAGGCGGGAACGCACGAGGTCTTTATCGACAACCTTCCCGGGTTTCCAGACAACATTACCAGCAACCGCAAGGGAACTTTCTGGCTGGCCCTTTTTACTATCCGCAACGATGCGGTAGACAAACTACATCCCTCTCCCTTTCTCAAGGCCCAGATGTCCAAGCTGCCCAAAGCCTTCTGGCCCAAACCCAAACCGTACGGGTTGGTTCTGGCCCTGGATGAAAACGGCAAAATCACCCAGAGCCTCCACGAGCCGACGGGAAACCGCTTGAAGGAGATCACCTCCGCCCGGGAATACGGCGGTTTTCTCTATCTGGGAAGCTTGCACAACGACCGGATCGGGAAATACAAACTACCGGGATAGGACCGGCCAGGAAAACTCTTACGAGGGGCAGAGGGAATCCCTCACTCCAGCCTTTTTAAAAACTCGCCATGGGCCAGGACTTCGCCCATGTAGGGAAAGAACTTCCCTTCCACATATTTTTGTTCCTCAGCCGAAATCGCCGCGCAGCAGTCCTTCAGCAAGAACACCTTGTAGCCCTTGTCGTAGGCAGATCTCGCGGTGCCTTCCACGCAGACATTCGTCAGGAATCCGCAGAAGGCCACGTTTTTGATGCAGTTGACCCGGAGGAGGAAGTCGAGGTTGCTGGAGTTAAAGGCATCCAGGGTTCGTTTCCCCTCCACCACGATGTCCTGCTTCGTGGGTTTCAACTCATCGATGATCTCCCCGCCCCAGGTTCCTTTCCGGAAAGCTTTAGCCTGCATGACGTTGCCGTGGATTGGACCCAAGACTCCCTCGCATCCCGCATCCAGATAGTCCTGCTCAAAGAGGATGGGCACGAGCAGGGTCAGGCATTTTCCCCTGGCTTTCTGGATGCAATCCTGGGCATTCTTGACGGTATTCTGGGCCTTGATCTGGTCCTTCACCCCCTCGTACAGGGCCCCTTTTTCTTTGCAGAAATCGTTCTGGAACTCGATGAAAACGATGGCGGTCTCTTTGGCTTTCATGGTCATCCTCCTTTCAAGAATGAAATTTGAGGGTGGTCTTTTCCCTCGGGTTATATCTACCTATCCGGGTTAGGGTGAATGGTTCGATAAACCGGGCTGAAAAGGAAGTGTTCCTGCGCTGACCCTGCGTAGGGGCGGTTCGCGAACCGCCCCCACTTAAGAAGAGAAACCATCATTTATTCTATCGTCACCCGGTCGCCGGCCGCGGGCATGGGGGGAGAAAAGATGGAAATGACCCACAGTTCTTCAGCGCCAGCCCGGGTGGCATGGGCGACGCCCCGAGGGCAGACATGCAGGTCCCCGGCCTTCACCGGGACCCACTTGCCGTTGATGTTCATTTCCCCCGTTCCCTTGTAAACATAGACAATCTCATCGACGTTCGTGTGCAGATGGCGGCCGATCGTGGTGTCCTTGACGATGAGCAGGTTGATGGTGTCGCGGGATGACTCATAGACCCTCTCATTCCTGATTTTTCCCTCCTTCAAAGGATGGGCGGCAAACCATTCCCCGAGGCTCATCAACACGGCCTCCGCGGGCTTGGAGTCCACCAGATGCTTGGCCAGAGGCTGCGCCAGAGCCTGCCCCGAGAAAAGAAAAAGCGCCATAAAGCCGACCAACAAGATCGTACGCATTCGACTTACCTCCTTTTCTTTATTGCTCCTCTTCGGGAGCTCAGGAAAAAATAAAAAAGGCTCCAAGGGAAGATCCGCCTCCCTCCGGAGCCTCTATAAGGACATCTTCTGGGACCCAATTTTCACGACTTCCCCCCATAAGGTTAGGGGTTAGGTTCACAAAATCATCAGGACCTGAATGGCGCCTTATTATTCTAGGAAAGCCTCAAAAAATCAAGAAGATTTTACAGCAGGAGTTGGGTCTCTTCAGTGATCTCGTGGCGCAGTTGAAGGAAGGCAGCGTCGGTGTGTTCCCGGGGGCGGGGGAGGTCCATTGGGTAGGTGGACTTTCCCCTGCCCGGCAGTTTTCCCTCCAGGGTGATAATCCGGTCTCCCAGGTAGATGGCTTCATCGATGTTATTGGTCACAAACAACACGGTCCGTTTTTCCGTTTCCCAGATGCGGACCGTCTCCTTCTCCATGTAATACCGGGTCTGAGCGTCGAGCTGGCCGAAGGGCTCATCCAGGAGCATGACTTCAGGATTGTTGGCGTAAGCCCGGGCGATTCCCACCCGCTGTTTCATTCCTCCGCTGAGCTGGTGGGGGTAGACATTCTCAAACCCGTCCAGGCCCACCAGGTGGATTTAGTGGGCGGCGGTCTCCCACCTCTCCTTCTTGGGCACCCCCCTCAGCTTCGGCCCCATCTCCACATTCCCCAGCACGGTTTTCCAGGGGAAAAGAGTATGTCGCTGGAAAACCAGCCCCCGGTCCGGAGCCGGCCGCGCGACCTCCTTTCCGTCCAGGAGAACCCGCCCCGTGGTGGCTTTCTCCAATCCGGCAATGATCCTCAGAAGGGTGCTCTTCCCCGACTGCCCCGGGCCGAGGATCACCACAAATTCATTCTCCTCCACATCCAAGTCGATCTGATCGAGGGCGTGGACCTTCTGGACCCCTTTTTGGATGAAGATCTTGCCGACCCCTTGGCAGATGATTTTCTTCTTGCTCACTGGATTTCCCTTTTCCAGGGACATACCCATCTTTCCAGCCAGCTCACCGAGACCGCCAGAAGCCAGGCCGTCAGGGCGATCACCGCCATTCCGCCGATGATCATGGCGGGCCGGGCAATGTCTGAATTTCAATGGGGCTTACTCCAACTTCCCAAAAAGTGAAGGGGGGGAAGGGGGATGAAATATTGACTCGCGGATCAGCCGTCCATGTTAAAATGATTCAACCGAAAAGGCCACGGGAAAGTTGCGCCGGAGGCCTCTGCCTCCCCGGAATGCAGCGGAGCTCCCGCATGCTTGGCGATGGGTTCCCGGGAGCCGGGCGAAGCGGATCTGGAGGAACCATGAAACGCAGAGGAAGCGGGATCCTTCTTCACCTCACGTCTCTTCCTTCACCCCATGGGATTGGGGATCTCGGTCCCCAGGCCTATCAGTTTGCCGACTTTCTCGTCCGGGCCAGGCAGAGTTACTGGCAGATCCTTCCCTTAACTCCCATCCACCCCGTCGGCGGAAATTCACCCTACTTCGGGCGGTCCGCCTTCGCCGGGAACCCCCTGCTCATCAGCCCGGAGCTTCTGGCCCGGGACGGCCTTTTGACCGATGGGGATATTTCTTCTCCCCCAGTCTCATCCGCTTCTTATGTCGATTTTCCCTCTGTTATCTCCTCCAAAGAGAAGCTCTTCGACCGGGCCTTCGACCGCTCCCGGAAGAGGAAGCCGGGCAGGGATTACCAGGATTTTTGCTCCCGCAATGCCCTCTGGCTGGAAGACTACTGCCGCTTCGTGGCCATCCATTCTCACTTCGGAGGAAAAGCCTGGGGGGACTGGCCGCCGGAGGTACGGGACCGGGGCCCGGAGGCCTTGAAGGCGCTGGACCGGGAACTCGCTCCTCTTCTGGAGAGGGAGAAATTCCTCCAGCACACCTTCTTCCAGCAATGGTCGTCCCTGAAGAATTATTGCAACCAGCGGGGCGTCCAGATCATCGGAGACATCCCGATTTACGTGAATTACGACAGCGCGGACCTGTGGGTGCATCCGGAGATCTTCAAGCTGGGCGCCGACAAAAAACCCTACGTGGTCTCGGGGGTCCCCCCGGATTATTTCAGCAAGACCGGCCAGCTCTGGGGGAATCCCATTTACCGGTGGGATGAGTTACGTCGCACGGGGTTTGACTGGTGGATCCGGAGGATGGAACAGAACGGGCGTCTCTGCGACTTGCTTCGGATCGATCATTTCATCGGTCTGGCGGCCTACTGGGAGATTCCGGCGCAGGAAAAAACGGCCGTCAACGGGAAATGGGTGCCGGCCCAGGGAGAAGAATTCCTGAAGACGCTCTACAAAAAATTCCCTCTCTTTCCCCTGATCGCCGAGGACTTGGGGTCGGTAACTCCCGCGGTGAGGGAGCTCATGGAGAAATTCGGCCTCCCGGGCATGAAAGTTCTCCTCTTTGCTTTCAGCGGCGACACCGCCAATCCCTACCTCCCCCATAACCACATTCCCCATTGCATTCTATACACCGGAACCCATGATAACAACACCGTTCGGGGCTGGTTTGACCGGGAAGCGTCGGCGGAGGACAAGAAGAATCTCTTCCGTTACCTGGGAAGGGAGGTTGCCGCGGAAGAGATCTCGGGCGAATTCATCCGGCTGGCCATGATGTCCGTGGCCGACGTGGTCATTCTGCCCGTCCAGGACCTTCTGGGACTGGGGGCCGAGAGCCGGATGAACACCCCTTCCACAACGGAAGGAAACTGGAAATGGAGATTATTGCCCGGGCAGATCACCCCGGAGCTCTCGGACCGGCTGAGGGAGTTGACAGAGATATACGGAAGGACCTGACCATTGCGGATTGCGGATTTCGGATTTCGGATTTCGGAAAGCGTAGGGGCGATTCAGGAATTGCCCCTATGGCTGACAAGTCCTTTTCGGCCGGCTATAAATTGCCAATCGATCCGGTTTCCGCTAATTCACCAGGATCGAACCGATTCTCTTGCTTTCCAGGGCCACTTCCTCGGGACGCGCGATCTCGATTCCCGGGGCCTGGACGATTGAATCCATGGTGTCTCGGGGGGCGAGGTGGCTTTCCAGCCTGAAGCGAATGGACCGCGGGTGCTCCAGGTCCTGAATCCCCATCATTCCCTCCTGAATTAAATCCAGACGGAATATCTCTTCGGAGCAATACCCCTTCATCCGATCCGCCAGGGGAACTAACCCCAGTTTGCCCAGAAGGACCCCGTAAAAAATGCTCAGGAAGGCCGCTACGGCATAGCCCGCCATCTCCTCGAGATCCCTGCTTAATCCGTAGAAGCGGATGAAATTGACGAACGTCCCGATGAGTCCCAGAGAGAGGGCCATCTGGGACAGGCGGTGGATCATCTTCATGGCGTTTTCATATTGCTCCTGAACGGAGGTCGCTTCCTGATGCAGGACCTGCTTCATCTTATTGCGGTCACACCGGCAGGCGATCAGCTCCACGCCGGTCTTTAAAAGGCCCAGGGGAAGATCTTTCCCCTGCCTTTCCAGATTCCGGATGTCCCACCCCTGCCGGTAGCTGCGGGCCAGATGTACGATGGCCAAAATCGTCGCATTGGGCTTGTCCAATGGGCGAAAGGTCTTCTTCACCGTCCGGGCAGTGCAAACCATCCTTTTCCACGGATAGACCATAAGGGCAATTGCCAGAGTTCCCCCCATCACGAAGCTTAAAGCTATCAGGTTTGAAAGCAATCCCACTCCACCCATATCCAGGTGGAAAGATACAAGAAAAAGGGAGATAAAAAGGACTGCCGAAGAGATGATCTGCCTGGCCATAGGACTCTCCTTACCATTCGCTTTGTTCTATTCAGGAGCAGGATCTGTGCCAATCGTTGTTAGCCGGCTCAATTTCTAACTGTTTGTATTTATTAGACATAAAAGAAATCTTCAATCTGTCTGGCAGGCATTTTTTTCCGGGGTGGAGGAAATTTTCCTCTTGACTATCCCTTCGCATAAGATTATTTTTTGATTGTCTTTTTCCTCCGTCACTCAATAAACGCAACAACTCAACTCCTAACCTTTGGGAGTACGGTATGAAAAGGAATTTCCGGAAGGTGCCGATAGGAAGCCTCCAGGGAAACTCTTTCACTCCTCCTGGAGGCTTTTTGATCGCTCCACTTTTCCCTGAATCCCCATAGTTACCGGAGCGCGGCTTAGTTCAACCGATGGTATCCGCAATTCCGCTTCGCTCCACAACGGATACAATCTTTTTCGTTGGGTATCCTTCCGCTTCTTCAGTGGCGGGAATCTGTTCGGCGGCGGGGGAGATTCCTGTGCCGAGTCTCCCCGCGGCCAAAAGGAGGTCTTGCCATGGGCAGCTACTCGTTCCAATTTTGGTGGCTCGTATCTCTCTTGGCTCTGCTGGCCCTTGCGCGTTGGGTAGGACGGCAGACTGGACAGGGAACCCTGGGAATACTCATCGACGGACGGGGCCGGTACAGCCTGACCCACTTTCAAGTCGTTCTTTGGACCATCGTGATTCTCTCGTCTGTGCTTGGAGTCCTGATCTCGCAGGGCTTCAACCCGAAAGCCGTCCAGTTTCCCCCTGAACTCCTGGGACTGATGGGTATAAGCGCGGGCTCTGGGGTGCTGGCGACCGGGGTGAAGGGAAGCAAGGACGCCCCGGGGTCAAGGGCGAACGTTGCCCGGACGGGCCCCTTCACCCTCAGCAACGGGACAACAACGACTATCGCCGCGCGCTTTGCTCAGATTTGGCTCGAGGAAGAAGGCGATCAGGCAGATAAGGTAGTCAGCATCACGAAGTACCAGAATTTCATCTTCACTCTCGTCATCCTTGGCTTTTACGTTACCGCCGCGTGGAAAAGCGGCGGCCTTCCCGAACTCCCCGAGCGAATCGTCTGGTTGATCGGAATCAGTCACGCGGGATACGTTGGTGGAAAGGTCCCGGACAAGAAATGAGGCCGGCCGTTGCCGACGCCGCTCCCGAATCGCAGTGCCCGCTGCGTCCCGCATGACCCGAGTGGCGCTTTCGACGAGAGATAAACTGAAGGTGCCCAAGAGATCATGTTGGGTGCACCGAAAGCGCGGCCCGGGGGACATGTATTCTTCCGAGGCCGTATACGTGAAATGATGAGACCTGCTTTATGCGCTGTAAGAATCAACGTCCCGCATTTACTGCAGATACAGCAACCGCTCAAGCTGCACTCTATAACAATTTAAGCTAAGGTATCGATTGCGAGCGGGTAAGATAGGGACTAAACTGTTACAAGGGATAGGCGATTGGCCGGAGTAGAAGACTCATTTATAGGGGAGGAAATGGCTGACATTTGGGATTGGATGTTTCGTCGGAGGGGTTATGCCTCGACAATTCAGGGAAACGATTGTGGACTTCTGTCAATGTGCTTTTCAAGAGTGAGCGAGTAGTGATCTTCCGCCCGGAGCGTGGGGCGCTACCGTTACGGGAACCCGCGAATTCATGGAAAACGGAGGATAAGATGAACAGGAAGGTTCGTCCTTTTTCTGCAATTTCCATTGGAATAATCCTGGTCGTTCTCAATAGTTGCGGTAATGGTAATGATGCCGTAAATACTCCAATGATCTCTACTGCCACTGTTACGTCGGTAACGCAAAACTCGGCCGTCAGTGGTGGTGAAATCACCTCTGATGGAGGCGCAACCGTGACTGCCCGGGGTGTTTGCTGGAGCACCAGCCAGAATCCGACGATCAGCGACTCACTTACCGCCGATGGCGGCGGAACCGGTACGTTCACCAGTCAGCTTACCGGGTTAACCGCCAACACCAAATACTACATCAGGGCCTATGCGACCAACGCGATTGGAACGGCGTACGGGAACCAACAAATCTTCAGTACTGATCCTTCAGATGTTACGGATATTGATGGACATATTTACAATGTCGTACGAATTGGCACGCAGCTATGGATGAGGGAGAACCTTGAGGTAACCAGGTACCGTGATGGAACCGCAATTCCCGAAGTAATCGATAACACGGAATGGATCAGGCTCACGACGGGGGCTTATTGCAACTACGACAACGATGTCGCCAATGGTGCGAGGTTCGGTCGTTTGTACAACTTTTACGCAGTGGTTGACAGCCGAAACCTCTGTCCCGCGGGATGGCATGTACCCACCGATAACGAGTGGAAAACGCTTGAGATGTTCCTTGGCATGGCCCAAGCTGAAGCCGATGCCGCGCACTACTGGCGCGGCACCGACGAGGGCGGCAAGCTGAAAGGCACCACCTGGTGGAACAGCCCGAATGTCGGCGCCACCAACGAGAGCGGTTTTACTGCCTTGCCGGGCGGCGAACGCAACGACAGCGGTTTATTCCAGCATCGCATCATCTACGGCAACTGGTGGTCCGCTACGGAGAACGGTGCTTACACCGCGTGGTATCGGCGCCTCTACTACAATTACACCACCATTTTCCGAGACGACCTATATAAAACCTACGGCTACTCGGTGCGTTGCGTCAAGGATTGATTTGACGATTTCCTGTTCTTCGGCGGCGCCTTGGGTTCAATCCCGAATATCGTCTACTGAAGCCGGGGGATTCGTAACCAGACCGAATATCCTCCTCTAATAACCCGCAGATGGGCGGAATCATTTTCATAAAGGATACATTGGCCCAAATGAATGTTTGCAATACATAACGAGGGAGAGTCTCTAAACCCGCCGATACTCCGCCCGAAACCTTCTTACCGGCGGGTCTTCCCTGTCCAAATATTCTTCGAAAGAAACATCCTTGAGTCCCTGAGCCTTGAATCCTTCCAGCTCTTCTCGAATCAGAGGCCAGGGCATCTCTCCCTTCGGCTCTTCCGGTTTCCGGCCCCGGGCGATAACCAGGAGAGTACCCACCGAGGCTACAAAATCGGCGATGCACTGAATCGCCCGTCCCCGGAGATCCGGGGGCAGGACCTGAAGGGTGTAGGACTCCAGGACAAAATCGAAGGCCCTCTCCCACTCCTGAGGAGGGTTGAAGAGATCGTGTACGAGGTATCGGACCTTTGACTCGGGGAACCGCCTCTTGCACCAGCCGATGGCGGTGGGAGAGACATCAAAGGCGGTTACATCAAAGCCCAATCCCGCCAGGCGTTCCGCATCATCCCCCAGGCCGCAGCCGATTTTCAGGGCCTTCTTGCCATTCCCCTGGATCCTTTTCTGGACAAGCCATTCCTCAAAATTGGGGTTGACCTTCTGATCGGCCCAGGGGATGACCTTGACATCCCTCTGGGCATAAAGAGCCTCAAACCAGCCCAGGGCGTCTCCCCGGTCGATATACTCTTTGGCTAACTTTCTGGCGAATTGACGAGACATAACCATCCAATTTCGGAATTCGGATTTCGGATTTCGGATTTAAAAAATCAAATCGCGCCGGTTGACCCAAACACCCCGGAGAACTTAGTCCAATTGCATTGACCTATTTTCCTTAATTCCGCAATCCGCAATCTGCAATCCGCAATTTGTCAGTCAGTGGGTCCTCCCCCGGCGATCGGGACATGGATCAAGGTCGGCCGGTCGGCGGAGAACCCTTCTTTGATCGCGGCGGGAAGCTTTTGGGGATCTTTGATCAGGACTCCGCGGGCCCCGAATCCCTCGGCCACTTTCGCGAATTGGATGGGGCCCAGCTTGGCTCCCACCGGAAAAGAGCCGCGCCTGCGGGACATGCTGATTACAATTCCCCAGGCGCTGTCATCGGCCACCACGCAGACAAAAGGCAGCTTCTGCCGGGATGCAGCCTCCAGTTCGGCGATGGTAAAGGTGGCCGACCCGTCCCCGGAGAGGAGCAGGATGGGATTCTTTGGGAAGAGAGAGCGCACCGCGATGGCCGCCGGAATTCCCCACCCCACGACCCCGCTGGCGCCGCAGGTCATCCAGCGGGCCGGATACCGGTCGCACAGGGCCATGTGAAACCACTGCCCGATGTTTCCCCCATCCACCAGAAGGAACGTGTCCCGGGTGATCACTTTTTTCACCGCGTCTATCACGTGGCGGCCGGTGACCGGGGGAGTCGCCGGCGCAGGGGCTTCCCTCCACGCCCGGTGAAATTCCCGTGCCCGCCGCCGGGCCTCTTTCATCCAGGAAGCGTTCCCTCTGTGTCGCTTAAGAGCGGCGGCCAGCTGGGTAAGACCGCTTTGCGGGTCGCAGAGAAGCGGGACATCGGGTTGGATGCTCTGGGCCATCTCCTGCGGATCCATCTCCAGACGGATGACCGGGGTGCCGGGGGTAGCCGCGGGAGGTTCGAGATACCCAAGTCGATAATCCACCCGCGCCCCTGCCAGGAGAACCAGGTCCGCATCCGGCAGGATCTTCGGCTCCCCGCTCGCCGCTCCGATCACTCCCACGAATTCGGGTATGGGTTCCTCCACCGCCCCGCGGTCCCAGATCGGCACCGCCACCGGCGCCTTCAAGAGGCCTGCCAACCGGGCCAGGGGTCGAGAGGCATCGGCATAAAATGCCCCGCTTCCCGCGATGATCATGGGCCGGCGGGCTTGTTGGATGAGCCTCACTGCTTCCTTAACAGCCGCAGGATCGGCTGCCGCCCGGCGATCATAAACCGTTGGTTCAGCTTCCCGGCGCAAGGTTCCGGGATCCGGCACTTCAGCCCGCAGCACATCCAGGGGAATGGTGAGATGGACCGGCCCCGGCCGCCCGCTCAGGGCCGCGCTGAAAGCCTCCTGAACGGCCAGCGCAATGCGTTCCGGTCTGCCCACCCATTGGGCGAATTTGCACAGGGGCCGGCTGATCTCCACCGTGTCCATGTCCTGAAAGTGGCCCCGTCCCACGGTTGCCGAATCCGTGGCCCCGGTGATGAGCAGCATGGGGGCGCCGTCGAACCAGGCATTGCATACCCCGGTGAGGGCGTTGATATGGGCGACCCCCGCGCTGGTGGCGGCCACCCCCACCCGGCGGGTGAGGCGTCCAACGGCATCGGCCATATATCCCGCGGCCTGCTCGTTGCGGACGTCGATCACCCTTAACCCCGCTTTCTGGCAAGCCCCCAACACCGGGTCCAGCCCGTTGCCGCAAAGGGTATAAACCGCTGACACCCCCCGGTCGGTCAACTCCCGAATCAATAGATCGGCAGCTAACATGAGTCAAGCTCCCTCTCCATGAAATCTCGGTTTCTCCCGTATAAAGATCCCCCCTGGGTTAATGGTTCATAAAAACAGGGGAGGATGGGAGGATATGAACCCTGGAACAATTTATCATCGATCCGGGGGAACTGCAAACGATTGCTCGTCAAACAGGAATGGGGGCGATGACCTGGGAGGAGGCAAACATCCAGGCGACGAGCAAAGCATTGACCAGCGCTCCCAGGTAAATCTTTCCGGTAACCAGGAAGAAGAAGGTGGACAGGACAGAAGTGATGGCCAGAAGCGCCAGGGTGTGGAACAGGCTGATCATGAATACCACAAAGAGCCCACCCGGCCCTTCGAAGGGGATGAACCCGGTGGTGAACAGGGGGACATACTGAACCGCCAGAAGAAGAACCAGCGGTCCCACCAGGGCCAGAATGCTCCATAAGGACCAGGTGAGAAAGGTCTTGAGCCAGGTATCCTGTGCGGGCCTCCGGAGCTGCCCGTGCAGAAAGGGTCCGGTGAGCAAAAAACACACCAGGAGGAAGGGCAGATACAGGAAAAACAAGCCCCAGCGGTAGGATGTGAGGTCGCTGGCAAAGGGCCAGACGAACCGGAAATCCACGATCCAAATTTTTTCCAGGGTGTATTCGCTGAGGTAGGCGAAGGCGAAAAGAATCCCTCCCAGGAGGAGAGTCTTGAAGATCTTCCCCCCACCCAAAACCACCCGATTCTTAGCGTAGGAAACCCCCAGGTCGAATAGATTCATCTCCCGCGCCCGCCGTTTATACCACCTTTGAAGGAAAATGAAACCGATGAGGTTGACCCACAGGAACCACCAGACGATTCCATTCACCATCATCATCGGGAACAGCCCGTCGATGGGCACGAGGTATCGATGGACGCCGAAGAGGACCAGGATCAGCGGGAGGTAGAGGCAAAGGAGGATCCCGTTCAGGGAGACATATTTGAAATAGGCCGGCAGGGAGCAGGCATAGGAGCCCGATGGACTTCCCCGGAGGGGGGCGAAGAAATCGGCCCGGAGCAGCATGAGCCCCAGAGGCAGGATCGCGGCCAGGCAGGCCAGCATGGCCACCAGCGTCGTCCCTTCCTTGATCATCCATATTTGCCTGCTTTTTTTAACCCAGTTCTTCTCGTTCGGGTGGAGGGCGTTTTTCATCCACTCCACGGTCTCGGCGATGGAGGCTGAGTTGTGGGACTCCTGGACGTGGGTAATTCGCGGGATGAAGACCCGCCGCGCCGTGCCCTGGGCAAAGTCACCGTAGGTTTCCCCCAGTTTCGGGTTGGCCACCGGGAAAACGCGCCGGGTCTGCTCCGTGTTCATCCATTCTTTCTCCAGGTCCCGCGTCCCGGTCATGCGCTTGCGAAACTCGTCCCACTTACCCATGATCATCAGCATGTTCTTGGGGAGGTTCGGAGAAGCTTCCGAGGTATAAGCGAAACCCGTGATGACCAAGGCACTGACGGTGGGATCATTCAAAGCGACCCGGTACGCCATCTCGGCTCCCAGGCTGTGCCCCAGGATCCCCACCGAGTCGGCTTTCACAAAGGAAAGGGACCGGAGATATTTCAGAGAGGTGGTGCCGCCGTAGCTGGGGTCGAAATTGGGGTCCCGAGGGTTGTTGGGCTCCCCCGAGTTTCCCCGGCCGATGGCGTCAATATTCAGGACGACGAACCCTCTCCTGGCCAGCTCGATGCTGTAGGCATCCCCGGTCTCCCGGTTGTTCTGGTAGCCGTGGATGTAGACCACTCCCGGGGCAGGTTTGGCGGGATTCGCCGAGACAGGCCTCAGCAGCTTGGCTCGAATGGGGATGCCATTGTAATTCTTGTAGATCACATTGGAGACATCGACCTTGCCGAAGTCCGTCTGGATGAGCCACCCCTGCAGCGAGGCCAATATCAACAGGACTACAAAGGTCAGGAATATGATCGGCGCTTTTCGCGGACGATGGGGGTCAAAAAGGTCGTCGGTATCGATAGGCCATCTCCCGATTGGGTTTTCTGGCTGCTGAAGAATGCCGGAACCACCATACCAAAATCTCTCTTCCCCTTCAATACCCTTTTCCCCCTTGCCTCCCTTCATTCTTAAAATTCCCTGCTTTGGACCGGAGGCCAGAGCAAATCTCGCAGACAAAATCGGCATTTTTATTGCGGGTTTCGGATTTCGAATTTTGGATTTTTTCTGTTTTCCTATTCAATCCGCATTCCGCAATCCGCATTCCGCAATTTATGAGCCCCGCCCGGAATCGTTAGACAACGGGGTGAGAAAACAGTATAATTTTTTTATTTCAAGAATCGCTTTTCCAAACGTTGTGCTGAATTGCCAATACGTGGACAGCCCTACCCCATACAAGGAGACCGGAAAGGAGATAGGAAATGGAACGGAAAAAAGTGACCCCCGTGGACATCCAGGCAATGAAGAAACAGGGGAAAAAGATCACCCTGCTCACCGCATATGATTATTCCACCGCCATTCTGGAAGACCGCGCCGGCATCGACATCATTCTGGTGGGAGATTCCCTGGCCATGACCGTCCTGGGATACGAGAATACCCTCCCGGTGACCATGGACGAGATGATCAGCCACACGAGGGCCGTGGCCCGGGGAGCCAAGTTCTCCATGATCCTCGGGGACATGCCCTTCGGGTCCTACAACACCTCGGAAAAGGACGCCATCTACAACGCCAGCCGGTTCATGAAGGAAGGCGGGGCGGATGCCGTCAAACTGGAAGGCGGAGCCACGGTCAAAGAAACGGTCCGGGCCATTGTGCGAGCCGGCATCCCGGTGATGGGCCATATCGGGCTCACCCCCCAGATGATGTCCATGCTGGGAGGGTTCAAGGTCCAGGGGAAGGACGCCCAGGCCGCGCAGAAAATCATCGACGACGCCCTGGCGCTGGAAGAAGCGGGGGCTTTCAGCGTCCTTCTGGAGGCGGTTCCCGACCTGATCGCCAAGAGAGTAACCGAACGGCTGAGGGTCCCCACGATCGGAGTCGGCGCGGGAAAATACTGCGATGGGCAGGGGCTGGTGGTCCACGACATCCTGGGCCTCTTCGACCGCTTCACTCCCAAGTTCTCCAAGCGGTACGTGAACCTGAGCGAGCTCATGCTCAAAGCCTTCCACTCCTACATCGAGGAGGTCGCGGCCGTCCAGTTCCCCACCGATGCCCACAGCTTCCACATCGACGCCAAAGAATTGAATAAGCTGGAATAAGACCCTGTTTCGGGTTGCGGGTTTCGGGTTTCCAGGCAAAAACAAAAACCCCAAGTTTCAGGTCCCAGGTTCTGGTTCTTTGCCTTGGTGAATTCTGTGCTACTCACGTGTATACTCATTAAATTTTGTAAAGATTTTTGTCTTGAATTTTATCCGTGTTCATCCGCGTTCATCCGCGTCCCATCAAATCTTTTGTCTTTGGGCCTTTTTCTAATTTGAAATCTGTGTTCATCCGTGTTTATCTGGCCCGATTAGGTTTTTTTATCTGCCGTAGAACAGCTGCGGCGGTCTCAGCATCTTCCACACTTCGTCGCAGGCCTCGAGTTCCCCCTTGGAGAGTTTCATGTCCGTGGCCCCCAGATTCTCTTCCAGCTGGGTCATGGAGGTCGCGCCATTGACGATGGAAGTGATTCCCGGGGTGTTCAACACCCAGGCTAGGGCGAACTGAGACAGGCTTTTGCCGTGGTCGGCGGCAAT
>Ga0315289_10007215_pt1 | contig 16221 bp, 11 predicted proteins | sample YL17G11_40_MG_FD_203452 | JGI IMG/M metagenome (GOLD analysis project Ga0315289, IMG submission 203452) | Sediment microbial communities from Yellowstone Lake, YNP, Wyoming, USA - YL17G11_40 | ecosystem: Environmental > Aquatic > Freshwater > Lake > Sediment | place: USA: Wyoming | collected... | reverse complement strand
GGGGGCCGACCGGGTTTACGACGCTCGACGGCTTCAGTGTCTTGGGCCATGCACGAAGGCTAAGTCCGAGGCGAGGCAGAAATCAAGCCCCAGAGCCTGCAACAATTTCCGTGCCGAACAGTATTGACTTCAGCTTCATTACTCAGTTTGCCGGAGGATATGGAGACGTCGTCCCCGTCGCTTTCGCCCCGACAGTTGCCGTCATCCAGAGTACTGCCGGTGTCATCTTTGCGGGACTGTGGGCAGGTGTTGTGGTCGCAAAGTGGTTCACTTCCGGCGACAGAGATTCGATTCTCTTGGCGGATTGGGCCGGCTATTCTCTCGCTGAAGAGGAGTTGTTCGTTCTCTTTGTCAATCGCAACGCCCAAGATCTTGTCGACACAAACATCAATGCCATCGTGAAGCTCGCCCGCTACAATCCCGTGCCCCCAGGCGTCAACGCTCCTTACATTGGCGAGTCGGCCTGGACTTTCGGCCTTGGCCCTGTTCCCATTGCAGAGATCGCCCACCTCAGGTTGGAACCCGGGGATGGTGTCAAGATTAGTATCTCTGGAACTGCCGGCATGACGAGATGCATTACGTGGCGAAAGTACAAGCTCCATGGGATATACGTCGTCCCCGACCGAGATTGTTTCTCGGACGATGTGTTCGAAAACCCCAAATTCGACGAGACCTTCTACGCCAACTTCCGCGAACCCAGAATGCCTGACGCAATTCCGTTCAACCAGTTCGATTTCCAGAGAGAGGCAGAAAGGAGAGCGGCTCTCCAACAAGCGGCTCCAGCGGACGGCTCGCGCCGCCGCTGAGCCGCGACGTTGGGGCTGAGGCTGAAAACGAGCCTGGATGAGCGCCGCGCTGAGCCCCATGAGCCTAGCCGCTGCGAGACTACGGCGACCGTCGCGCAAGGCGGTCCCCGGTGAGGATTTGCGACTCTCCGGCCAGCTGAGATACAGGGCTATGACGGGCGCGAGAATTTGCTGGGAAGGTTCAAACGAGCGATAGTTACCCTGACTCACTGAACCAAGAACGCATTGACCACATGACCGAGGAACTCGGCCACGCTCCATCTTAGCCGTTCTAACTGTGTCCGGTCAGCCCGAGTTGCATCCAGAAGCGGAGGGGGGCGATGCACTTTCGATACACCTTCCCGCCCCGCGAACCCCATTGAAGCCCTTCTCAATGCCGTCAGTTACCGCTCCGATAGTCTCACCTAACGCCTTAACGCTACACGAGATACGTTGCAAGGGACGGCCCGGCCACATGTTAGGTAAAGGTGGTTCAAAGTCCCGATCAACGCGATACACAATCCTGTGCTGAAGTCAACCTTACGACGGCCGGGGCGGTGGTGGCCGGCCTATCCCCCCGCCGCTGTCATGTGAGCCATGCGGCACGGGCCGTGGCACTTGCATTCGCGAGCTTTTTGCGCTTTGCTGAAGCGTTGCCCTGACGCAGTCGCCCGCAACAGGAGGCGCAACATGGCCAGGAAAGCTGGACCGTCCCGCGTGGAGAAAATCATACGGAGCCACGGCGCAAAAGACGTGGCCCGTGTGGCCCCGGCCGACGTCGTGACCGCCGAGTGGGTCCGCATGAAGTGCCAGTACGGCTGCGGCGGGTACGGCATGTGCCTGACGTGCCCGCCCCACTCCCCTACGCCCGAGCAGACGCGGCGGCTGCTCGACGACTACAAGGTGGCCTACCTCATGTGGTGGGGGTCGGAGGGCCCCGGCCGCACAGAGCTTGCGAAGATCGAGCGGGAGGTGTTCCTCGCGGGCTATTACAAGGCGCTGCTGCTGGCCATGGGCCCGTGCGGCCTCTGTCACCCCTGCCCGCTGGAATACCCGTGCCGTCATCCGGAGGCTGCGCGCCCGTCCATGGAGGCCTGCGGCATAGACGTCTACGAAACGGCGCACCGGGCAGGCTTCCCTTTGGAAGTGGTTACGTCGTATCAGGATACGACGAATTACTACAGCCTGCTGCTGGTCGAGTAGGAAACTCGGAGGAGGTGCATGCCCCTGAACGGCATCATAGACCTGCGCAGCGACACAGTCACGGTCCCCACGCCGCCAATGCTCCAGGCGATGACTGCAGCGGAGGTTGGAGACGACGTTTACGGCGAGGACCCGACCGTCAACCGGCTGCAGGCGATGGTGGCCGATATGCTTGGGAAGGAGGCCGGCCTCTTCGTCGCTTCGGGCACCATGGGCAACCTCGTGTGCATCAAGGCGCAGACCGAGCCCGGCGACGAGATCATCCTGGACGCCGACGCGCACTGCTACTACTACGAGGCCGGCGGCTATGCGGCCATCGCCGGCGTGAGCGTGCGGTTCGTACCTGCCTCGCGCGGCATCATCGAGCCCGAGCACATAGCGGATGCAATCCGCCCGCGCGATGCGCATTTTCCACCGTCCCGCCTGGTTGTCATCGAGAACACACATAACCGTGGAGGCGGGTCGTTTTACCCGGTTGACACGGTGAAGAGGATCGGCGAGGTCTGCCGCCATTATGGGCTTGCGCTGCATATGGACGGCGCGCGGCTGTTCAACGCCTGCATCGCCGCGGGCGCGAAACCGGACGACTACGCGCGCCACGCAGACACGGTTACCATCGCCCTCTCCAAGGGGCTCGGCTGCCCGGTGGGCTCGGTCGTGGCCGGCACGGAGGACTTCGTGCGGCGGGCTCGGCGCGTCCGCAAGATGCTCGGCGGCGGCATGCGGCAGGCGGGATACCTGGCTGCGGCGGGCATTTACGCGCTCGAACACAACATTGAGCGGCTTGCGGAAGACCACGAAAACGCCCGCCTGTTGGCCGACGACATCCGCACTGTCAGAGGCCTAAAGTTGAAGTACGATGCGCCCGACACAAACATGGTCTACTTCGACGTGCTGCCGCCCCACACTCCCGGCGGGCTGCTCCAGGTGCTGGACGGCGAAAGCATACGGGTCGGTCATCCCGGCGGCAGAACCTTCCGTGCCGTGACCCACATCGGGATCGCCCGCGCCGACATCGAACGCGTCGTCTCCGTCCTGCGGCGGCATTTCGGGTAGGCGCACTCCTGGCCCTTTGGGGACAGAACGCGGCTGCGTCATCCTTGCTTCGCCGGTTCCCTGTTGCCGCTGCCATCGCTTCCCGTCGCGTCCTTCGTCCGCTTGAGGAGCCAGTTCTCCCAGTATTCCAGCAATCCCTCGTTGGTAAGCTCAACAGGCTCCCCTGCCCCCGGCGCGGGGCGCTTCTCTTCCCACAGCTTGTCCCAGAACTCTACGGACGGCTTCGTCTTCAACTGATACAGAAGGACCCGAATCCTTTCGACCTGGGTCAGCCGCCGGGCCATCGTGCGCGCTGCAGTCTCTGCCTCCGTCTCCGCAGTCGCGTCCAGGTGCAGCAGGTAGCGCGCGAGGTTCTCGTCCAGATGCAGCCCGTATCTCACCCTTATGTGCTCTGCGAGGTTAGGCGTGTAGTCCCCCTGCCGCGGACGCGCGACCACAACCGAAGGTTTCGTCACCAGGCCGCACCTCACCTTCAGCATGCCGTTCTCATGCCACAGCCACACGGGATTCCCTATCACAGCCCGTAGCCCGCGCACCTGCCTCTGCAGATCGCCGGCCTCCGCCCCAAAGGACTGCTTGGCGAACTCCTCGCGCTGTTCCTGGAACAGGGCCTCCGGAAAGGGAATAGTGGCGACAAGGCTGTTACCCTGTATCTCGATCCAGGTGTGCCCCGCGCCGGCAGCCTCGAGCCAAAGAGGTTTCAGCGCCCTCTCCACCGGATCGGCGGTTTCGGGCTCCGTGGTGTCGGACAACATTGCTTCGTTGATTGCGCGGTTGAGGACCGCGAGCACCTCCGAAGCGCGGTCTACGACAAGCACCTGTGCTCCGCAGCACCTGCCTGCCGCGTCTTCGTAGAAGCCGCCGTTCTCGACCCGCACGTGCTCAAAGAAGCTCAACAAGTCCTTCCGCACCTGGTCGGACATGGTCTGGTCCGGCTTGGCAAGATTCTGCCGTCCCTCAACCAGAGAGAAGCCGAAAGGCCAATTGCCGCCAAAGGCCACCCTCTTGCTCTCGATGGCCTTGGCAAGCTGGTCCTCTGAATCAGCGACGTCCTGGAAAGTCGCCTCCCCTTCGGCACGTTGGCCAAAGGGCGGAAGACCTCGCTCGGCGAAGAGTCCCTGGTAGTTGATGACCATCAGCAGACGGTCCGCAACCTTGTCGTACTCCAGGTAGATGGTCTGCTCATCGAACTGCAGGCAGCCGACCAGGATAAGCAACAAGACCCCTACCGCTGCCAATCCTACCCGCTTCGACTTCATAGCAAACCTCCCCCATGGCACTACGCTGGCGTCTGCTACGTGTCCCGCAATTCGACCTGGAAGTCGTCTTCGGAGTAGCCGAACCCGTGCAGGACCTCGGCGCACCGCCTGCGTATCCCCTCGGCGCCCAGCCAGAGCTCGGCATAGATGGCCGTGCCAGGTACCTTAACTGCTTCGTTCATTCCCTCACCATCCTTTGAGAAGTAAGGCCTGCGCCCCGGGAGGTTGAGGGCCAGCAACCGCTGGATACCATCCTTATGGGCCTTGCACAGATCCGCGCACAGGCCCAGGAGTACTTGGCTGAAATGTTGCACTGAACGGCGATGCCCCCTCAAAACATACGCGCTGGGCTTCCTGTGCGTCCATGGGATCTTTGCCGACGCGCCATTTGCTGCCACCGCAGCCAGGGCCCTCGGCCTGCCCCTTAGCGGGACAGCGGGCGGCAGAACCTGGTGCGCCGCGCGGATCCTACCCAGGAACCCGCTGACGCGCTGGACATCGGGCCTATGCCCGCAGAGGCTCTCCACTTTGTCAGCGACCAACTCGATCAGCAGCTCATCAGGCTTCTCGCACAACTCCTGCCATGCCCGGGGAAGTGTCTCCTCAATGCGCCGCTCTTTCTCCTTGCTGGCCTGTAGCGCCTCGGCCCGTTCCACTGCCGAGCCGTCAGCAACGGCTCCCCGCCCAAGGAACTCCTCCAGCCGCGCTGCCGCGTCGGCCGTCTCCTGCTGCCGGAGGTCCACGGCGAAGAAGCGGCGTTCCTCCCAACTCCCTTTCAAGAGCGGAAGGTAGAGCCACCAGAGGAGACCGTTCGTCAGGACCGCAAGCTCCACGCCGTCCTGAAATGCATACTTCAGGAGCTGCTCGTCGTGTTGCTCGAGTTTCTCGCTGGCCTGCTTGACCTCAACAAACACAGCTTTCTTCTGACCTGCTCTCAGGCAGTAGTCCACGCGGCCGTTGCCCACGCGGAACTGTGGCGTCACTTCACGAATATTATCCCTGTCCCAACCGAGGCGCGCCAGAACCGGCAGCACTACTCCCATGCAGATGATCTCCTCGCCGCCCTGCAAGATCTCCGGGTCCTTGCGCACCTGGGAAAGGAACTGCTCCAAAGGGTTAGCCATTGCCCTACCTCCCTCGTCTCCACCACGCCAACCGCAAAGCGGCAACGTCCTCCCGCTGCCCGAGCCGGTTGGGATTATACTCGCTGAGTCCGCCGCAGGGAAGACGGCGTGAAGGCCCCGCCCTATCCCCGCCACAGCTCGGCAATTGTCTCGCCGATTCGTTCGCGCGTGGCGAGGAGTAGCGCGTCCTGCCGCGCGTGTCTTGCCGGATCCGGGGCGATCTCGCTCCGCACGAAGGCCAGCAGCTCCTTCGCCCGGTCCTTCGCCGCACATTCCGGAGCCTTGCGCGCGAGGTCATTCAGCAGCCACAGGTACTCGTAGTCCTCGAACCCCTTCCGCACCACCTCCCAACGTATCGAGGAACAGACGGTCTCCCTGCCGGGGTAGACGATGTGCGGGTCGCCCGCCGGCAGAGGGTTCCGGTCCTGGCAGTAGATGCTGCCGCCGGTTGCGTCCGTCCAGGGCGAGATGTCAATCGGCACCGGCACGCCCTGCCACGCGCGCCATGCGTTGTAGCCCCAGTGCAGAAAGCCCTTCAGGCGCAAGGTCCACGAGAGCCAGAAGATGATGCGGTTCCTGATGGACTCGTAGTCGAGGAAGCGGTTCGGGTAGACGCCCTGGGGCGCGAGGCAGACGTAGCTCCAAAGCTCTTCAGGCGCCTTCAGCTTCGACGGCCCTGTGACGGTCTGTATCTGTGGCACGCGCCACTCGACGTATCCTTCGAGCCCGTCGGCCATGACCGCGTCGATCCGCGGCACGTCGGGCAGCCATCTCCTGACTAAGCCCGCGATGCGGCACCATGACTTCTCGTTCTCCGGAGTCGGCTCGTCGGCTATGTGCTGCACATACTTCTTCTGCCACCCGCGTTCTTTGAGGTGCGCGTAGAAGGCCTTCAGAACCGCTTCGACAAACGGCTCGAACTCCTCGTCGGACATCGCCTCGTGGTCCGTGGGTACGAGGTCGCCGTCTTCGTCGTAGACCGGAAAGCGGACGAAGCCGAAGTCGCTGTTCCACCCCCCGATGCGGCGGGCAATATGCCCCCCCTCGATCCATTCCACGCCGGCCGCCTTGAAGGTCTCGATCCAACGGTCCAGACGTGTAAAGTCGAACTCAAACGTCCCATCGCGGCGCCGCGTCATCTTCACCAAGGAGTGCGCGTGCGCCTTCCGCCCGCCCCAGGGTATAAACCAGGTGATGATCATGTCTTGCTTGTGGCGTGCCATGTCTTCCGCGACCTTCGTGATCCACGCCCAATGCGCCTCGGACCAGGGCTCAACGCCGTGATAGCGCACGAAGGCCTCCGGCCAGAACCATTCGGTGTGGTGCAGGTGGAACCGCTCGGGCAGTGCGAAAGGCCAGACGTCCACCTTCACCGGCACGTCGAAACGCACGAGGTCGCCGTCGCGGACTTGCAGTTGGACTCCGACCTTCCCTCGGTAGCGTCCTGGAGCTGCGTCCGTCGGCACGTTCACGCTGAACCAGAGCGGCTGCGTCCACTCGTCGCGGATGCGGATCTCGCGCTCTTCGAGCAACGCGTCGGGAAAGAACGCGGGGGCCTTGCGCAAGTACGTAGCCGGGTCGCGGTTGCCGGGCGGATTGTGGGTTACGTAGATGAACCATTCCCAGCGGGCGCTCAGGCACTGGGCAGGAATCCGCGCGCCTTCCGCACCGCGGAGCGCCGAGAGCGTAAAAGCAGCACGGCTGATCTCGACGCCGCGCGGCACGCGTATCGAAACCTGCGCGTCTTCCGTCTCGTTGCGAGCCACTTTCAATGAGATCGCGCCTGCCGCTCCCGGCGGGCGCTCGCTATCCGGGAAGACTTTATCGAGAGAATGCGTCGTCCACCACACGATGCCTCGATCTGCCACGTTGTGCCTCCCAGTTCGTAAGAATCGAAGCTTGCCGGCGTTATTGTAGCAAAGATCGCAAACATCCTGGAGTCATTCGGTCCGGCCTGATGAGCGCCGAACAGCAGCCACCAGGAGGATGGCAGCGCTCAGGCAAGCAGGCGGGTTGCCTCGTGCAGGTTCCGGACGGCGTGGACCTGCCCGATGAGCCGGGAGGCGGCTTTGGCGTTGCCCGTGGGAACGACGGCCCGCTCGAAGCCGAGCTTGCGCGCTTCCTTCAGACGCTCCTCGATCCGGCTCACGGCGCGCACTTCACCTCCCAGCCCGACTTCGCCGACGGCCACGCCGTCGCTGAAGAACGGCCGGTTCCGGAAACTTGAAGCAAGGGCCAAAACCAACGGCAGGTCCGCCGCAGGCTCGAACACTCTCACCCCTCCGGCCACGTTGACGAAGGCGTCGCAACGGCCGAGTTCCAACCCCGCCTGCCTTTCCAGCACGGAAAGCATCATGCTGAACCGCCGGTAGTCCATGCCGCTGACCTTCCGCTCCGGCGTGCCGTAAGAGCCCGGCCCGACCAGAGCCTGGATTTCCACGAGGAGCGCCCTACTGCCCTCCATGGTCGCGGTCACGACCGAGCCGCTCGCCGAGGTGTCACGCTCGGCGAGGAACAGCTCGCTCGGGTTGCGCACCTCCTGAAGCCCGTCCGGCCCCATCTCGAAGACGCCTATTTCGTTGACGGCGCCGAACCGGTTCTTCTCCGCCCTAAGGATGCGGAGGGACTGGAACCTCTCGCTCTCGAAATACAGCACGGTGTCCACGAGGTGTTCGAGTGCGCGCGGGCCCGCGATGAGGCCCTGCTTGGTCACATGGCCGACCAGGAAGAGCGCGCACCCGGCCGCCTTGCACGCCTCGGTGAGAGCTGTCGCACAAGTGTTGACCTGCCGGAGACTGCCGGGAGGGGAATCTATGCCCTCGGCGTTCACGCGCTGGATCGAGTCCACCCCGGCCACTTGCAGGCCCTCGGCTCCCGTCAACGCCAGGATATTGTCAAGCGAGCCCTCCGCTGCCACGGCCAGGGGCGATCCTCCGAGGCCGAGCCTGTCCGCGCGCATCTTCACCTGGCCGAGCGACTCCTCGCAGCTCACGTAGAGGCAGCGCACCCCGCGCGCCGCCAGCTTCCCGAGCGCTTGGAGCAGGATCGTGGACTTGCCGATGCCGGGGTCGCCGCCAAGCAGGATAGTGCTGCCTAAGAGAACCCCGCCGCCCAGGACGCGGTCGAACTCGGGGATGTCAGTCGGAACCCGCACCTCGCGGTCGGCTCTAACCTCGGCTATAGAGAGTGGCGAAGCGACGGCACCGGCGCCCCGCAGGCGGTCCCTGCGCTCAGCCGTCGCGCGCACCTCTTGCAGGCTGTCCCACTGCTGGCAGTTCGGGCATTTGCCGCTCCAGCGGTAGAACGTGGCGCCACATTCGGCGCAGACGTAGGTAGTGTCAACCTTGGCCAAAGTGCCTCCTCTCCGCATCCTATGTGAGCGGTTCGGCAGAGGACAGGAACTCCCGCACCTCCGCTTCGGTGGGGATCCCGGCGCGGCCGCCGAGCTTCCGGCACTTCAGCGCCGCCACAGCAGAGGCGAAGCCCAGTATGCGCTCGATCCCCCAGCCCCGCGCCAAGCCGAGCGCGAACGCCCCGTGAAAGACGTCTCCACAGCCCGTCGTGTCCACTACGGTCGGCGCCCGGTATGCGGGCTGGTGCATGGCCCCGTCTGCCCACACGGCAAAGGACCCGCGCGCTCCGGCCGTGACGACGGCCGCCTTGGCCCCCTTCGGCGCGGTCTCCTCAAAGAGGGCGCGGGCGCCCTCCTCCGGCTGCTCAGCGCCGTACCTGCGACGGGCGAATGCCAGGGGCACGATAATGTAATCGCCAACGGCCAGGAACTCGTCCGCTCTTCGTCCGCCGAACTCGAGGTCCATTGTGACCGGCACGCCGGCGGAGCGCGCTATACGGGCGGCTTTCAGCGCGGGCGCCGGCTGGAAATTGTCAATGTGCAGCGCGCGCGCCCTGCGGATGACGTCCTCGGGAATGTCGTCCTCTACGGCGGACGGGTTCTTCTCGCCAGTTCCCACGATCATGCGCGTGCCAGCCTTCGGGCACGCGATGATGATGGCAAGCACCACTGATGCCCCGGGAACGCGTCGAATGAAACTCGTGTCTACGCCCTCCTTCGCAAAGTCATCCACGCAGAACTGAGCGAAGTAGTCATCCCCGAGGGGACCGACGTAGGCGCACGTCCCGCCCAGCCGCGCGACGGCTATCAGGGCCGTCGCGACCAGCCCGCCGCCCTGGAATCGCATCCCGCGTATTGGCGCCTTCTCGTCGGCCTCGGGATATCGGTCCACTTCCACGACGATGTCGAAAGCGCAGCATCCTATGCCCACAACGTCGTAGATCTTGTCCAGGCCCATGCGCAACATGCTCCTCCGTGAAGTGAGCCTGTATGATAACAAGCGCGGCGTCCAATGCAACCTGATGGGCTGTGAACAGCGCGCTTCCGTTTGGCCTCGGTGGTGTGTTATACTTTCGAGTCAGAGGGATCTGACGAAGCATAGTTGGAGACAAAAAGTGGCAGGACCTCTAAAGGCGGTGGTTTTCGACCTCGACGACACGCTCTACGACTGCACGGGAACGTTGCAGGAAGCATCGCGCCGACGGGCCGCCCGCGTGCTGGTCGAGTCGGGCCTTCCCATGAGCGAAGAAGAGGCTCTCGACCTTCAGCGGCGTCTCGCCGAGGAACATGGCCCCCATTTCATGGTCTTCGATGAGATCGCCAGACGGTACAGACTCGACAACGAGGTCATTGACAAAGCGTACCGGGCATACAACAGCGAGGAGGTGGGGAACATAAAGGTTTTTCCCGGCGTACGGGAAGCCCTCAGCCTTCTGCGCAGCCAAGGCATCCGGTGCTTCCTGCTGACGAGCGGCATTTACCGTCGTCAACAGACCAAGATCAAGAAGCTGGGGCTCGAGCAAGCATTCGACGAGATCGAGATCAATGATGCGGAGCGCGGCGAGCTTATGAGTGAGGTTTTGCGGTACCTCCTCGAGAAGCACCACCTGCGCCCCGAAGAAACGTTGGTCGTGGGCGACAGGCCGCCCGAGGAGATACGGATCGGCAACGACCTGGGCGCCACTACTGTGCAGATCATGCACGGGCGGTTCAGCACCTTCGAACCACGGGACGCGCGCGAGAGGCCCAACTACCGGATCGCGGGCATATTCCAGGTGCCCACGCTGCTGCACCTGGCCAACATGAACAAGTATCCTGAAACCCTCAAGATCGTGGCGATCGGAGGCGGCACAGGGCTCCCCGTCGTGTTGGAAGGCTGCAAGACTTACTGCCACAACCTGACGGCCATCGTGACGGTGACCGACAGCGGCCGGTCCTCCGGCAAGCTGCGCGATGAACTGGGCATCCCACCGCCGGGCGACGCGCGCAACTGCCTGATCGCTCTGAGCGAACCCGGCCAGAGGGAGCGGGTCCTCAACCAGCTTTTCCAGTACCGCTTCAGCCAAGGCTCGTTGAACGGCGTGAGCCTCGGGAACCTCTGCATCGCCGCCGTGACCGACATCGAAGGCAGCTTCGAACGGGGTATCAGAGTCCTGAGCGGCCTGCTGAACATCCGCGGCAAGGTTCTGCCGCCGACGCTGGCCGACTGCCACATTTGCGCCGAGCTTGAGGACGGCTCCACCAGGGAGGGCGAAGTCAACGTCCGCGGGCTGAGCAAGCCGCGTATACGGCGGGTGTACCTCAAGCCCGAATCGCCGCCTGCCTTCGAGGAAGCCGTTCAGGACATACTGGGCGCGGACGTGGTCGTGATCGGGCCGGGAAGTCTGTTCACCAGCGTGATCGTGAACGCGCTCGTACCAGGCATTCGGGAGGCGCTGAACCGCACAAAAGCCCTCAAGATCTACGTCTGCAACATCGTGACCCAGCCGGGCCAGACCGACGCTTTCACGGCCTCGGATCACGTGAGAACGGTCGTCGAGCACCTCGGGCCGGACGCAGTAGACTATGCCGTGGTCAACTCGCACATTCCTTCGGCGACGATCCTCGAACGGTACCGGGCCGAAGGAGCGGAGATCGTCCCCCCCGACGGGGCAATCCACGAAATCGGCCCCCGAGTCGTAGAGGCCGACCTGATGGAGGACCTCGACGGCACCCGCATCCTGTGGGAGAAGCAGGACCTGCTGCGGCACCATCCCGACAAGCTAGCCGACACCGTGTGCCGCATTTACGCAGGCCTCACCCCGCCACAAAGCCCCATCCAGAAAGCGTAGGCGAGCGTCGCCGCCCCTCAATACCTTTTTAAGGGAAACGTTTTGTGTCTGGCGGCCAGTTTACAGGGCTACATTTCCCCTCGTCGCAAGGCCGCCTTTGGGCGGCCGAGGGATCTCGGAAGGCGGCTTCGCAATGACGCGCTCCCCAGAATCAATGTAACCTGCCTAACAGTCCCCTAATGAGTCGCCGCCCAGAGCCTCGCCCGAAGGTCGGATGCAGCTGCTTCGATTGCTTCCTGCCAGCGTGCCTCGCCGTACTCTTCGTCATAGGGCGGCCGCTCCCAAGCGAAGATGATGTCGCGCGATGAGTTGACGATGGCCCCCAGCCCATGCCCGTCGAAGGCCCCCACGACATCGCCCACCCGAGCGCCCTGGGCGCCGAGCCCCGGCACGAGGAACGGCGTGCCGGGCATCAGCTTCCGGAGCCTGGCCAGATCGCCGGGAAAAGTGGCAGCAACCACCGCTCCGAGGAGGCTGTAGCCGCATTGCCCGCAGTACGGCCGCCCCCATCCTTCCACCAGCTCCCCCACATGCACGTAAACCGGCAGGCCTCCGCTTTCAAGGTTCTGTATTTCCACCGAAGAGGGATTGCTCGTCTTGACCAGGGCGAAAACCCCTCGCCCATTTGCCGCCGCTGCCTCGACGAAGGGCATCACTCCGTCACTGCCCAAGTAAGGGTTTACGGTGATCGCATCGGCAATGAAATCGGAGGACGGCGCCGCATCGCGTCCTGCAGGGCCCAGGTGCCCGCTCGCATAGGCAGCGGCCGTGCTTGCGATATCGCCTCGCTTCACGTCACCTATGACGATAAGCTGCCTGTCCCGTGCGGCCTGAAGCGTAGCGGCATAGGCCCGCATCCCTTCGCAGCCGAGTTCCTCGTAGAAGGCCACCTGGCACTTGACGGCGACTGCGTGGTCCGCCACCGCATCCATCGCGGCGCAGTTGAAGGTCACTATGGCCCGCGCCGCTGCGGCCGAGGTGCGCGCGCCATCGGGCGGCCGCAGCTCCACCGGCAGGCGGTCAAGTCGAGGGTCGAGCCCCACGACAAGCTGGCTCTGCTTGCGGCGCGCGCAGTCCATCAAGACATCGGCGAAGTTCGCTTTGACCATGGCCTTCTCCGGAACCGTGGGCTCAGGACACAGCCCAACACGGGGCCTTCCAACACCCTTGGGGAGAGTCTATGCGCCGCTGAAGCCGTTTTCAACGGCATTCCCCCGTTTGCCCGGCGCTGGGCCAGGGCCTTACGGAGCGGCGTCCAAGCTCACGCCTTGAGACATCTGCAATCCGGCACGTTGTTTGCGGAAGGCACGGCCGTCAAGAAGGCTGTAACACGCTCCAGGGGTGCCGTGCGAGCCCCCGCGGCTATGTGCCTCCCGTCGGACTGAGCGGGCAGGCAGCGCAACAGGCCGGCAGCAGGACTCCGGCGGGTTCGTACCACTTTGTACATGGCAGGTGGTCCTGTAGGGAAAGGACTCATCATGCGCATGCTCATCCTTTTCGTGTTCGGCCTGTCGGGGCTTGCCGGCGCGGTGCTGTTCTACCCGCCCCTGCGATGCGAGGCCGAAAAGGTGCTGTTCCACGAGGCAAAAGCGCCAAAAGAAGGAGCAAAGAAGGCACAAGAGCCAGCCAAGCAGGTGCACGAAGCAGCCGGCGGAGCCCTGAGAAAGGTCTGGGAGAGCGCGGCCGGAGCTGTCGGCAAGGCTGTGGGAGACCTGCCTTCGGCCCCACCTTCGCAGGCGTCGTTCGCGAAGCCGACACGCCCAGCCGTGTCGCCTGTGGCTGCGGCACCGCCGTCCCGGCCACCTGCGGTGCCAACCGTCCGGCCAGAGCCGCCCAGAACTCCGCCAGTCCCTCACGAAGCGCCCGTTTCCACACCCTCTCGCGCCCCGGCACCATGATCGTCAGGGCCAGTTGCCCTGACGCTTGAAGCCCGACCAGGGGGCTCACCACCACACGCAGCCCATTTTGGGACAGACAGCAACACCGGGGGGGCGCCGGGCATACGGTTTGCGTCACCCCATCCGAGTGAATACTTGTGTTACACTCGGCGCAAACTGTAACGTGGGCTCCCGAAGGGGTAGCCAGGCACATGAAAAGCATTGTGTACATAATCCTCGTGGCAGGTCTCATCCAGGCAGTATGCGTCGGAGACGAGGAACTGCTCAGGCAAGCATGGACTTTCCGGCCGGGTGAGAAGGACACGCTGTTGGCCTCTGCCACTGCGCGTTTCGAGGCGCTCGTGCGCCGCTGGCCCGGGAGCCCACAATCGCCCCAGCAGGCGCGTGCCGACCCTGACGTGCAATGGTTGCTGGAACAGCAGGCCGCCACGTACCTCGTCGTGGACGCCGGACTCGCCCAGGAAACCCGCGGCGCGCGCCGAAGCGCCCTGCTTTTCCTGGCCGGCAGGCTGCACTACGGGACCCTCGGGCAGTACATGCCCGGCCTGCTCAGCGCTTCCACTACCAACGAGGAGCGCCTCGAGGTTCTCCAGTGCATGGCCGCGCTCCAAGACCTCCGGTCGCTGCAGGCGCTTGAGACATTCCTGACTCAGCAATCCGCAGGGGTTAGTGAGGAGCTTCTGGTTGAAGCGGGGCGCGGCCTGGGCATTTCCGGCCGGCCAGATTACCTCACAGCCATCAGCGCCGTCCGGAAGCGCGTGACGTCGCCTGCGGCGAGGTTCGAACTTGCCAAGTCGGCCTGCCGGTGCGGCGATGCTTCCGCGGCCGCGGATGTGGCTTGCTTCCTCGACGCGCCCGAGACCCCTGCAGAGATGAAATCGAAAGCCATTCAGTTCCTATGCGACAACTTCAGCGATCACTCGCTTGCCGGACTGACCCGTTTCGCATGCACAACGGAGGACCAGCAGTTAGCGGTCGCGGCCACATGGGCGATTATCAACGGTACCAGGTACGGGCGCACTATTCCGGCAGGCCCCGCCTACGCGGAGGCTGCGGCGGGGGCCGGGCCTGCGGCAGAGCCGGCCGGCGGGCAACCTGGGGGCGCCGACGGGCCGGAGGCGGGGAAGGTCCTGCCCGGCCTGCCGCCGGATGTCTCCAGGCTCTCGCAGGATGAGCGCAGGCAACTCATCGAGAAGATTACGCAGTGGTGGCTTGAGGAAGGCCGAGCCCTCAAGGAAAAGAACACACGCTCCTCGGATGTGTCCTGACAGATATACGCAGCACATGCGGAGGACAAGATGGACCGAGCAACACCCCAGAAGAAAGCGCGCGCGGGACAGCGCAGGCGCATTGGGCAAGTCTTAGTTCTGTTCGCAGGGGCCATCATTGTGTTGGTCCTCATCTGTGGCCTTACCATTGACGTGGGGCTGATGGTCACGTCGAGGGCAGAGCTTCGGAACGCGGTGGACGCCGCAGCGCTCGCTGGCGCAAGCCAGCTTGTCGGCTTCGTGGACGCGACGGCCAAGAACAATGCGACGAACGAGGCAAGGGCGCTTGCTTCTGCTAACCGCGTGGCGGGAAAGACGCTGACCCTCGGAACGGGCGACATTCTGTTTGGCCGCTACATAGCCGAAACGCAGGCCTTCAAGCCCGAATCGCAGTTCGGTCCAGGCGAGATCGTTGACAGCATTAAAATCACCGGCCGCCGGACAGTCGGTTCGCCGGATGGCCCGGTCAACCTCTTCTTCGGCTGCATCTTCGGCTTGCGCTCAACAGGCGTGGCTGTCAGCGCTGTCGGCACGCAGCCCCGCCGCTACGTCATGTTCGCCATGGACCGGTCGGGATCCATGTGTTTCGACACCACGAACATAACGCTCCGGTCCTCGCCCAATGCCAATGGGACCATGGTCAAGAGCCCGACAGGTTGGTACTGGATGTCCCAGTACATTTACAAAAGCAGTTGGCAAACGGCCTACTTCTACGCTAAGAATGACTCGACCGGGGCGGTCGAGACCTCCTTCCTGCCTGATCACATAAGAGCGAACTTAGTGTCCGGCCAGTACTTCCGCTACATAGACCCCGACGATCAGAGCACCATTCAGTCAGGCTGGCTGAAAGCTCCGTCCCACGTGACGCTCTACTCTCGCTACGGCTCCTCGTACCCCAACTGGTCCGCCCAGAGCTACGGGCCGGTCGGCTCTTGCGACTATGCATACGCCAACAACCCCATCGAACCGATCGCGTCAAGCCAGAACGCCGCCAGCGCCTTTGTGGACCTTCTGAATCCGGACCGTGAGCGCGGGGGCCTCGTAACCTTCGCATGGGACGGCGTCCTGCAGTGCCAGTTGACCAACGATTGGACCGCACTGAAGAACAAGATAATGTCGTACGATCCTCGCGGAGCAACGGCCACACCGAAGGGCATGCAGCTCGCAAACGATGAACTCATAAGCTCAGGGCGCGCGTCCACGTACGGCCATAAGATCGTGATCCTCTTGACGGACGGCATGGCCAATACGGTCAACCACACTTACTACAACAACCCCTCGTCGCCCGTCACAATCACCTTCTTCGGGCAGTCGGTGAGCTGCCGCATCTACCAGACGGTGGCTTCTGTGATGGAGACGGAGACGCGCCGGGCAATGAACAACGGCGTGCGCTTCTACACGATTTCCTTCGGCAGCGACTCTGACACGGCCCTTATGCCCCTGAT
>Ga0315289_10007214_pt1 | contig 16221 bp, 12 predicted proteins | sample YL17G11_40_MG_FD_203452 | JGI IMG/M metagenome (GOLD analysis project Ga0315289, IMG submission 203452) | Sediment microbial communities from Yellowstone Lake, YNP, Wyoming, USA - YL17G11_40 | ecosystem: Environmental > Aquatic > Freshwater > Lake > Sediment | place: USA: Wyoming | collected... | reverse complement strand
TAATTTATCCATAACACCATAAATATACATTATAAAAGTTGTATTGTCAAGTATTTTACAACATTTAAGTTGTAAAACCGCAATATGTGCAGCTGTCTAATGGCGAAAAATACCACTCTCAATCAAACATCTCCTCTGCAACCGTCTCGGCTATTGTTTGCAAAAAAGTAGCCTGTCCCCTTTTTCCCCCTTTTCACTAAGTTATCCACCATATAGGTAAGAAATTAATATTGTTTCTTTTACAATAAGGACCCGAGTAAACCACATAACCTTCCTTTATCTTATAAGACCTCATAAATGCATAAAGAGCACGAGTCGGTTTGCCAGCCATATTCACCTCTATAGGATAAAGTCTTCCTTCCCTTTCTAGAATGAAATCTATTTCTGCTTTATTTTGAGTTCGCCAGAAATGGACGTTTTCTATTGTTCTTGTCTGCTTTTTTAATCCTGCAAACACTGCATTCTCAAACAAGCATCCAATGTCCTGTCTTTCCAAACTCATACTAAGATCTCCCACTATATAATTCCGCAATCCGTTGTCAGAAAAATATACCTTGGGATTTTTAACTACTTCTTTCTTCTTATTAGTAAAATATGGGGAAATTAGGTCTAAGATATAGGTATTCTCCAACACAGTGATATATTGAGAAATTAAATAACGAGATATGGCCGAGGCTATAGACAGGGAAGAAAAATTCAAAAGACTGCCAATATTCATAGCCAGCAGTTTTACCATCTTGTTGAATTTTGCAATATCTTCTATGTGAAAAAGGCTGCGTATATCTTTAAAGACATAAGAAGTAACTATTTCCTCTAAAATTTTCCCTTTTTTTTCTATACCTGAAGCAAGAACTATCCGCGGATATCCTCCAAAAACGAGAAATTCTTTAAACTCTTCTCTATATTCATTAGTAAAAAACTTTGTTTCATCTTCTTTTAAGTCAGATTTAAATGGATCTTCTGGCAAAAGTTTAGCCAATTTCTCCTTTTCTTTAAAGATGAGAAATTCCCGGAAGTTCAAGGGATAGAGACGAAAAACCAATTTTCTCCCCACAAGACTCTCCTTGAATTTCTTCTTTATCTCTAAACTGGAAGAACCACTTATAATCAATTTTATCTTTTGGGAATAATGGTCTACGAGAAGTTTAATAAACTTTGCTGGGTCAGAAAGGTAGTGTATTTCATCTATAAAAACTACACTTCGCTTTTCAGTCTTTCCGCCAATAACCTCCAAATAATGCAAAAATTCCTCAACTGGCATCTCTACTTTCTCTAAATCCTCAGGCCTTTCCAGATCAAAGTAAAAGCAAGGATACTCCTTCTCTATCTCTATCCTCATAAGTTGCATCAAGGAAGTCTTGCCGACTTGTCTAGCCCCAAGAATAACAACCGCCTCCTTGTCAGGAAAATATTCCAAAATCTGCTTTTTTAATAGTCTGGGATATAACATTAGTTTCCCTTTCTAATTTCTACAAGTAATATTACAATAAACCCAGTTATTTGTCAAGTCCTTTTTCAAATAACTGGGTTCTTAACTCATATATTCAATTTTTCCTTGTTTGGAGTCCTCTTTCCCTTGTTTGGAGTCCTCCCGAAAGCGAGGGTTATGAGCGCCTCTTTCCCTGGAGTCCTCCCGAAAGGGAGGCTTTTTAAACGCATTTCGCTTCTTCTAACCTGGGAATAACCATAACCATACCAAGAAGAAAATAGAAAAGCATAACCACTTCCGAATCCCCAAAGTTATATTGACTCAATCCGGCAATTAGAAAAGCTGTAAACGACCCCAGGAATCCCCAGGCAATCCCCTTGAAATAGCCGTCCGCCACACCCTTGAAAATTTGAAGAGCACCGTTATAAATAACCGCTATAAGCCACAAGAATATCCCCAATCCCAAGAGTCCACTATCGACAGCCACATCCAGAAAATTATTGTGGGCATTACAACCTGTCTTGCCAGCCTCAGGCGGCTTATACATAGGATAGACTTTTCTAAAACCTTCCCAGCCCACTCCTGTAACAGGATAATCCCTTACTATCTTCAACCCGCCTTGCCATAGGTATATTCTATCTCCTACCGGTCGTTCAGACTTAAAGGTATCCACAACTCTGCGGGTGAATATTGAGGAAGGAAAGACGACAAGCCACACAGAACAAACTATTATTCCGGCTACGACAACATAAAGCAATCTCTTGCTTTTCAAAACAGCCATAAGAATCAAGCCACCGATTAGACCAAGCCAGGCACCCCGAACATATGAAAAAATTATGGCAGTAAGAATAATTAAACTCGACAATACTAAGAGCTGTTTTTCCTTTTTACTATTGGTGTAATAAGACAAGCCAATCACTATTGGCAAAACCAATAGAATATAGTTTCCAAAAGTCTGTGGGGAATTGAAGAAACCGGGGCTTCTGCCAAAAGCCTTATGAACATACTTGACATTCCCAAAAAAATCGATTCTGGTAAGATGCTGGAAAATTCCATAGGCTCCTGCAATAGTAGCAATCAAAATCACCATGCGAACTAATTTTTTAAACTGAGTTACATCCTTGACATTATTCACAACTAAAAAGAAGATAGATATCCAGCCCAGAGTCATATAGCCTTTTAGGCTATGTCTAAAATCGACTGCCCGAATTACTCCGATGGCTACAGCAACCAGAAAGGCAGCAATCGGTATATTCAGGGAAGTTCTCACCAGCCGAAATTTCTTAATCACAAACATCCTGACCACCCAGAATAGAAGAGCAAAAGATACAGCAATCTGAGCCCCCGTAATAGAAATTGGTGACCAGAAAACAAATAGAATAAGAAATGCCCCAATCAACCAATCACAATATTTCACTAATTTATCTTTTTGGAAGTTGGAATTTGTCATTTGTTATTAGTTTTTTTATTTTTGATTTTTGATTTTTTATTTTTGATTTTCCCCTATCTCGCCCCTTTTCTCCCAAGAATCACTCCAACAGTTCTCAGAATAATCTCCAAGTCCAGAAAAAGCGAATGCCTCCTGACATACAACAAATCATACCTTAGTTTACTTCTTGCGGAAATGTCATATCTTGAATGAACCTGCGCCAGTCCAGTTATGCCCGGCCTGACCTGTAACCTCTGCACATAGCCAGGAATCTCTCTCTTAAATCGCTCGACGAAGAAGGGTCTTTCTGGACGAGGACCAACAAGGCTCATATCTCCCTTAAGCACATTTATCAACTGGGGAATTTCATCAAAGCGAGTCCTCCTCAATATCCTTCCCAACATAGTAATTCGCTTATCATCACTTTTTGCCATCACAGGGCCTGTATATTTCTCGGCATCTTTTGTCATAGACCGAAACTTATATAGAGAAAATATTCTCCCATCCTTGCCCACCCTATCTTGTTTGAATACAACCGGACCTTTCGATTCCATCTTTGTCAAAATCATAATCACCACGCTCAGCGGTAACAACAATAACAGAGTTACCGAAGAGACCACGATATCAATAAGCCTCTTAATTACTTCATTAGCCCCGTAGATAGGTGGGGCCATAACCTCAACTAAAGGAAGTCCATTGACATCCTCCCCATCTGTTTCACTCAAAAACATCTCATAAAGTTCGGGAACAATCTTAAATCTTACCCCCATTCCTTGACATTGAGAAATAACATTAATCATCTCTTTTCGCGATTCAGGAGGCAGGGATATAATGACCTCATCTATCCTATTTGCTGTCACAATTCGTCTAATATTCGTTATAGACCTGAAATGTTTAATCCCTGATTCAGGATTTTTCATCTCTCCATCCGACACAATTCCAATAAGTCTATACCCCAATTCCGGTCTCTTCCTTATGTCCTGTAGGATAGACTCAGCTCCTTCGCCACTTCCCACCACCAGGACCCTTCTCGGCGCAACCTTTCTAAATCGAACAAGAATTATTCTCCAGCCACTAATTAGTATCAGATTAACCGGCCAGGAAAGGATAAGAACCGTCGTGGGAAACTTACCCACCTTCGTCCTTACCGCATATATCGCCACGAAAAGTAGTAGCGTGGCTATGGTTACTGCATTAATCGTATTATCCAGGATGTTTACCATAGTATAACTTCTTCGCCTATCGTAAAGCCCGGAAATATAAAAAGCCCCTATCATAATAATAGTAACGAAAACCCACAGGCTCTGATATGCGGCAAAATTCTTTGCCGGAAGTCTCCCTCCAAACCTAATCAAAAAAGCCAGTATTATACCGCCATTAACCAAAGCAGCATCTATCAACACCCCGATTAGTGCTCTTGTTCCTTCTCTTTTTTCCCAAGCCATTTTTTCCTCAGTTAGTATCCCTACGGCCCCTCTCTATTTCGTAGATTAGCTTATCATAAATATTTCTAATTTTCCATTGCATAGTTGCAATATCCCACCTATTTCCTATAATTCTTTTCCCATTTATGCCCATCTCACTTGCTTTTCCCAGATTGGAAAGCAGATAATTCACCTTTCCCACCAACCCATTTATATCCTCCGAAGACACTATAAAACCATTGATACCCTCTTTTACAATCTCTTTAGCTCCTTCTACTTCAAAACTCACGATAGGTTTTCCAGCGGCAGCAGCCTGAACTAAGACCTGCGGTAAGCCTTCCATTAAAGAAGTAAAAATAAATATATCAAATATACCCATTAACTCATCCACATCGTTTCGGAAGCCAGTAAAAATTGTCCTATCTTTAAGACCCGATTCTTTAACCATATCTTGAAGTTCATCGCGCTGGTCACCTTCGCCGACAAATAGAAATTTAATATCCTTATTGTTATCCCTAATAATTTTCTCCGCCGCCCGAATAGCAAACTTATAACCCTTTCTGGATTCTAAACTGGACACTTTGCCTATTACCAATTCATCGGGCTTAATGTTTAACTCTTCTTTTTTCTGATTAATTTTCTCTTTTGAAAAAGTAGCTGCTTTATAAAAATTAGTCAAGTCCATCCCGCTACGGACCACCTCACACCTGGAAGGCGAAAGGCCATATCTATTGACATACCTTTCTTTGAGCTCTTCCCCTACAGAGATAAGTACAGTAGCATATCGTACAACCATTTTCTCTATTAGATTGTATGTCTTTCTCCACAAGCCTGTAAAACGAGGATTTTGCAAATAGTCTCCATGTAAACCGAAAATTATTATAGGCGTGTTAGCGAGTTTGGCTGCAAAACTGCCTAAAATACCGGCCTTGCACTGGTGCGTGTGAACAATTGTATAGCGATTCTGCCGAACTAATCTAAATATCTTATGCAAAGCTCTCAAATTCCTTATAGGGTTGAAATCATTATCCAACTCTTCAATCACAATGATTTCATTAACTTCTGGTAATACATTCTTTGCATAAGACAAATCAGACCGTCTTCCCATTGCGATATCAATTGAAAATTTACTCTTATCCAGTGCCTGGATAGAATAAATGGTGTTCCTTTCTGTTCCACCACCTCTAAGAAAACGAGTTATGATATGGAGAACTCTATGAGACATTTTATCAAGCCCTATGATTTTTGAGATTCCAGTTTTTGACTCTTCAGGACAACTCGATAAGTCGTAACAATCAAAATTATGGTGTTCATTAAGGCGTACAAGAAAACGAACATAGCCAAAAGTCTAAAGATCACCGCCATAAACAAAATGGGCAGAAGAAAACCGGAAAAACTCACTATATTGTGTGCTATAAGATAGACGACACGTTGGGAACCCTTTGCGAACTCTATCTCAGATTTAGACTCAGCATTCTTAGCTTGACTAAATATGTTCATAAATTTATGAAAAATAAGCCGTGAAAATATTACAGCAAGCGAGCCCCATGCTCCCAAAATGACTAAGATAGTCTTATCAAGATTACCAGCAAAAATTCTATTAGCAAACTTAAACGAGGACTCGGGGTTTCTAAAGGCTCCAATGCCGACGAATAGGAAGAGAATTGCATTTAGCAGATAACCGCCTAAAGCATCGATAAACTCCCCGTAATCGCTAGAAGTCTCTTTGTATCGCGCAATATTCCCATCTACACAATCCAGAATAATCCAAAAGTTAACTAACAAAGCTCCAGTAACTCTGGTCACATAGTTTCCAAAGGCCAAAAGCCAACAACCACCAACTCCCACTACCATTGAAATATAGGTTGCTTGATTTGCGCTAATACCAAGTTTTAAAAATAGCCAGGTTGGATAAAAGGAAATCCTACGGATAACATAGTAAACCCAAAAATCTCCCCTATCTTCGCTTATCTTTTCCTTCGCATAGCTCAGACGGACGTTATTTCGAATAAATTTTTCTTCGCGCATATTAACTCAGTTCTGACCTCATCCTCACTGTAGTTTCAACCAAAATCAGAATCAACGCAATAGTATTTACTACCGCATAAAACAGAGCTAACAGGTCAAGAAGTCTGGAAACCGCGGCCAGTAATAATAGTGGCATAAAGAAACCGGAAACCCCAAATATGTTTCTCGACATTATTGAGATAATTTGAAAGTATCTGTTTGGTCTTAAATTTCCCGCGCTATCGTTATCCAAATTGGAGGCTATCATAGTTTTATATCTTAGAGAAATTAATCTTGCGAGCACATAAGAAAGCGCACTCCAAAAACCGACAATCAAGAATATATGCTTATTAAATGGGATAAGAAAACTTTCCGGATGTCTTAATAAGACCGATGAGTCCGGGTCAGTGAATATTCCCGCACCAATGCTCATAAACAAAAAAGAAGATATGATATAACTGGCCGAGGCATCAATAAATTTACCAAAAAGGCTTGCCGATTTTCTGTATCTGGCTATATTGCCATCAACACAATCGAGGAGCAAATATAAAGCAGCTAGGAAAGCGCCTGCCAGCTTAAGGGTATACGAACCCAAAGCCAGAAATATGCAACTGCCAAGCCCAATAATTATAGAGATATATGTGGCCTGATTGGCAGATATGTTCAAGCGAAGGAAAACCCATGTGACATAGAATGATGGTAGACGCCCTAAGTAGTAAAGTCCTGTCTTATTCCGTTTCTCCAAAGCTATTTTCTCTATCGGATACGTGGCCCGAACATCTCTGATAGATAATTTATTCATTCAAGTAAGATTCCTCGCTTTTTATCGTAGTTCTAAATTTCTTATTCACTCATTTTTTCGTTATGTAGGACTACTAATGCTAGCTTCAAGTTCATTTAGTGAATAAGTCGTTCAATATTAGTAGAATAAACAAAATATCCCTTATTATTGAATGAAGGAGACAAATCTTTCAACCTGTCTTGTAAGATTACATAATCCGCACCCAATTTCTTAGCGACAAGCATAGCGTAGTAACTCTGTATATCTGCACCATTCACCCTGATGCCTATTCTATACCTCTTGCCTTTGGTAGGTCTAACGACCTTAATCACATTCCCTTTGTATTCGCATTCCACTCGGATAGAATCTCCTTTCAAAATGCGGTAATTCTCTTTTATACTGTTTTTTGCTCCTTTAACAATAATTATTGTTTGCTTATCCAGAAATTTCAACCCATCATGATAACCTAATTTTTTCAGGGCCAAAAGAAGTTCTCTAATCCCATTTTTTGAAACATCTTTGCCTATTGTTATGATAGTTATACACCCATTTTCAACATTTCTCAAACACTCCATCATATTTTTGCTATTTTCTTCATTTTCACGAAACCCCCGGACAAAGTTTGCATAAGTAACAGGCCAACCTGTTTGAGGGTTAATTACAACGATACCAAGACCCCTCTCTCCAAATCGCGTATCCTTAATTTTTCCATACCATTCTACAAGTTTCTGTTTATCTGCATAAAAATACCCGGCGGCATCTTTCCAGGATATAGTCACGCTCCTGAGACTCAAGAGTCTAAAAAGAAATGCGGATATTGAATAGGGGTCAAAATAGTGAAAAACTGAATCAATAGATGTATTTTTTCTAGCCCACATTCCAACCTCTTCTAAATACCCCGCCTCCCTACCAAAATAATATTTTTTTTCTCTCTTTCCTATAACATCCAAAAAATTTGTAAAGGAGATTCGATTTGCACCAACCAAATTATACGATAACAAAACAAGTATAATAATGGCAGAGATTGGCGCTACATACCTGCCAATATAACTCTTGCTACTTTTGACAAAAGATTTCATTGCTTCATTTAGGAAGCGAAATAGAAAAATCAAAGACACAAAACTCGATAATATGACACCTTCTTTAATATTTATAAAGAAATATGGAAGTTTAAAATAATCACACCCTTTAATTATCAAAAACTGACCAAAGGGAGAAACCCAAATGGATATAAAAAACAAGGTCAAAAATAATCTATCATTCTTGTTAAATTTTTTTCCAACCAATAGGATTATTAGTGATATGTAGAATAAAGGATATAAAATGGCCGATAGCATTGTACGATATCCTACATAAGTTGATAATTTTATCCCACCTGAGAACAAAGTTGAGCCTAATGGTAAATTAAAATAATTTTCACTAAATCTGAATTTAATTATTGAGTTCAGAATATCAACATCTACATTGGTTACGCTTATGTCTGCTGCTCTTAAATAGGTGATTATAAAAGGAAAAGCTCCAACACTAAAACACAATAAGAAGACAAGGTACTCTTTAATCAAACCAAAATGAAATTTTCTTTGAAAAATACTATCAAGTAATCTGTCCAGTAGACAAAATGCACCAAACATACTTCCAAGTACCGGATGGATATTTATTGATAAGCCTACCAGAAAAAAGAAAAAATACATTCGGCGTCTATCATCTATCCATTTTGAAAACAAGTAAAGATATAGAAATACAAGACTACAGTAAACCATCGTTGGCCTGAGCAAACATATATGGGTAAAATAAAGAACGGTCGAGACCAGCGATACATACAATGACAGCCACCATTGTCCTCCGAGATATTGAAAAAATAAATAAGCTATACAAAGATAAACGAAAATAATTAGAGAAAAAAGAACTTTGCTGGCATTAGCGGGACTTCCGGCGAAAAAAGTCAATGTGCTTATTAGTTTTCGATAAAATGGCATATAAAATTTATAATATTTATCGCTTTTCATAAGCATATCTTTCGGATAAAGTTCAGGATTGCGGTCCTTCAATACCATAGCAGTAATAAATGCTTGGTCTGACCTCATATCTGCTTCGCTAAAATTCAAATTGGCAACCAGATAAAATGAGGCTAATAGAGCAAAAGTCGCAAATACGATAGAATTATGCTTTCCCACGGCAAAAATAGTCCTTCTACTTTTAATTAATGAATGCAAAATGTGCGCCACCCTTATTTATCTCCGATTTCTCTCTTGGTCAATTTCTTCCCAAGGTACAAACTATTGATGGAGCAAGCAAAAGGAATTTTTCTTTCAAAATTAAATCCTGCCAAAATAAATAACTTCTTGACCTCAGAGCTCCATAAACCCAAGACCTCGCCCACTCCAATCCCTCTTAGGGTTTGGTCTTTATCCCACCATGCTAATTTATGACGTAGCCAACCGAAAATTGGGTCTAGAGTCGTCGCCAGAATTCGTCCGTTATCCTTTAGGACTCTGTAAGCTTCCTTTAAGACTTCAAGCCTATTTGGGATATGTCCCAAGGAAGCAACTAAGGTTACGGTATCAAACACTTTGTCCTTAAAGCATAAGTTAGCGGTATCACATAGCACATCTATTCCTGGCCACATATATACGTCTACGCCTACCCCGTTTTTATATCTTCTAATCAGTTCATTCCCCTCGCCACAACCTATATCCAATACCTTTCCTTGACAATATTTGATACAGAAATCTATTCTCTCATCTCTTAATGATGTTAGTCCAAAGCTATTTACCGTTTTGTGGTCAAAAATAAACCTTGCGGGCGAAAAAACAATATCTTTAATTTTCTGCTTGCTTAGCAATCTACGCCTATTTCTTGAAGTGAAATTATTTTGTCTTCTTTTCTTCAGCATATTTGATATAAATTTCCCAAAAGTCTGGATTCAAAGTTAGTAATAGGTTCTTCCGTGAACCAAAATGTTCTGTCAAACCATTCTCACTATTTCTCATCCAGATATATTTTTCTTCCATCCGACTTGAATAATCGGAAGACTTTTTTGTTGAAATAGTTTCGTTTCTGTTAAACCTGTCAAGTGTTCTATTATATTTAGGTAAATAGAAAAAGTTGAATCGGAATAATAAAATAATTAGAATCGTAATTGGTATGATTTTATTATTGCTCTGCATAATCTGTTCATAAAGCTCGATTAGATACTTCAAACCTATTCCGGATAAAATAATCATAGCAAAAAACATATACTCAAACATCCTTGTTGGTCTGGAAGTAAGCTTAAACATTATAAGAAAAAATACCGCAATAAGCCAAACGATCATGAAAAACGTCTCGTTTGTTTTTTTCTTATGGAAGAAAGCAGAAATACCAAAAATTGACAGAACCATAGGTAGATAACCTGAGTTAGTTACTGTAATTTTGAAAAATTCTTTGATTGAAGGCACATAGGAAAGCCTCCACTTTACCCATTCAAGTAGCTCAGGGTATTTCCCGCCATATAAACCATTTATCACAGCAAAAGGGACTTTATTCCAAAAGCCATATTTAAGATATAAGGGGATAGCCCAACTCCCAATGATACAAACAGAAATTACAAGAATACGTCCCAAAAATTCTAATTCTTTCAGTCCGATTTTTCTTTGTATCGCAAGAACAATTATGTATAGTGTAGCAATAGGCAATAGTCGCCACAAAAGTAAAGGTTGAATCAATACTGCACTTCCCAATATTATTCCAGCAAAACTACTACAACTTTTCTGCCTGTTTTTTATTCCCACTAAAGACAGTGAAAAAATTGTTGCTGTCAAGACCCAACCTAACGCCCAAGCATTAGAAAAAAATATCAAAGGTATTTCACTCTCATTTAATCCTCCACTTATCCCTAGGGCGACAAGGGTTATTATGGCTGCAATCTTTCTATTATTTATCACATTCTTCGCTAACATATAGATTGAAAGAATCCAAAAACACCCGATAAATATTGGAAAATAACGAAAAATATCAACCAAAGATAAATCGGTTACAGTTTTCAAAGTCGCTAATATATTATTGAATCCTCCTGGATACCAATTAGGAAAAAATTTATTAAAAAAAGCAAGTTTATCATAAAAAGGCCCATCAAGAAAAACAGGAATGGTCATATAAAAATGTTGTCCCTGGTCACCGCTTAAAATTAAACTTGAGCTCCTTGTTCTCAGAATAAAATCGATTACCACCAATAGTGAAATTATCAATATTGAGTAATCTATAAGTACATTTTTATTCAGGGGCTTAATCTCACATTTTATACTTTCAAATAAAGAAATCTTACTTAACTGATGGATAATTAGATAAAGTATAAAATAAGCCAATCCATACAATAACAATATGTAATTCTTTGAAAAGTTCAGATTTAGATATTTGTGTATTAACCCAATCATAGTGCCAAAAGAGATACCTAAACCAAAAGCGATAACTAATCTTTCAATAAAATCAAATCTATCTTTAAAATATGTAGAAACAGGAATTAAACAAGGCAAGACAAATAATATAATAGACCAAAAACATACTTTAAAAACTCCTGTCCAATCAACAAGATAAGGATATGAAATAACTGGTGATATATTTCTTATGACTGCATAAATCAAATAGGCTAAAAAAGTTAATGATATCATGTATAGACTATTTCTGAGTTTTATTATTTTTCCCATAAGCCTTTACAATTCTTTTCAGATTTTGAATAATTTTAAACCCGCTTTGGCTTTTCGTCTGAACTCTGGCCATGATTTAACGCTCCGTATTCTTTTTAAAATGTATCCTGGCCGCATATAAAATTTCATATACGCGCTTTTTAATAATCCGATTAACTCTTTTCTCGTTAGATTTTCCTCCCATACCTCAGGAACAAAATCCAACCCAGGACTCTCCGCGAACTCTTTCCAATAATCGTGGCTTAGAATTTTTCTCTCCAAACCATTCCTATATAATTCAGTTGCTGGAAAAGGAGTAGTGATGGCAATATGCACATAGTCTGGTTTTAACTTCGCAGCAAACTTAATAGTTTCCTCTATTTGTTCTCTGCTTTCTTTAGGATTGCCAATCATAAAATACGCTAAAGTAGTTATACCTGCTTCCTTACTCCATCGTATGGCATTTTCTGCTTGACTCAATGTTATCCCCTTTCTTAGAGTGTTCATGACCTCCTGAGTACCTGCTTCCACTCCGTAGTGAATCCTTTCACAACCGGCCAATTTTAATTTCTTCAAAATTTTTTCGTCTATTGTATCCACTCGGGCACGAATGTTCCAGATGATTCTTAAGTTCCGCCTTAATATCTCTTCGCAAATATCAATTACCCTTTTTTTGTTAATAGAAAATGTATCATCATATAAGAACACTTCTTTAATGCCCATTCTTGCACATTCTTCCATTTCGTCAACTACGCTTTCCGAGGAACGGTATCGAAATATCTTACCTAATTGCGGTCGGTCACAAAAGATGCATTTAAAAGGGCAACCCCTACTGGTCATCATAGTTGTAATTGGTGTTCGTTTCGCTAAGACAGAATAATACTTTTGGTAAGGGACTAAATGACGAGCGGGAAAAGGAAGTGAATCCAAGTTAGTGATAAATTCACGCTTGCCAGTATTGATAATTTCTCCGTTTCTTTTATATACAATCCCCTTAATTTTACTTAAATCTTTCTTTTGAAACAGGGCGTTAATAAGGTCGCAAAAGACGTATTCGCCTTCTCCCAATACCAAAAAATCGATTTCTGGATTCGAAATTGTCTCTTCGGGATATATGTTTACATGGGGGCCCCCCAATATTACGGGGATATTCTTGTCCAGTCCTTTCACAATTCTCGCTGTCAATAGTACATCAATAAGCGTAAATGTCATCGTCTGAATACCAACGATATCCGGATTTCTCTTTCTTATTTCATTATTTATTTGTTCATAATTCATTCTTTCGACATGCGTGTCTAATATCTCTATTTGATGGTCTGTGTATTTTTCGACGCAAGCCGCAATATACGTAAGCCCTAAGGGGGGATAGCATCCTGTTTCTTCATCTACTATACTAGGAACATTAGTAGGAAGCATATTTAATTGGGGTGGACTTATCAACAGAACCTTCATTCTCTACCTCTTCTCAAGCCAGCAATTTGGTCAGCAAGAATCCCAAAAAAGAACACAATAAAACTCGAAATAATAAGTAGGATTGCCCCACTAGGAATGTGAAACTGGACAAATATCACCACAAAAAGTGCATAGAAAAATCCAAGGCCAAATAAAATCATACTTGCCGGAACAAATACCTTCAAAGGGTTGAATAGAACAATTACCCGAATAATTAATAAGAGAGTTTGTAAACCGTCTTTAAAAACATTTACAGAACTTTTTCTTCCAACTCTCTTAGAAACTGCGATAGGAACATATTTAACATTATAAGCTGATTTCAACATGGCAAGAGTAATCGTAGTAGAAAAGGAAAAACCGTTCGGCAAAATACTCATAAACTCAAGTACCTTACTCTTCTTAATTGCGCGAAATCCAGAATTCAAATCGGGAATTTTGCTACCAGACAAATAATTTGCCACAATATTTAAAATCCATTTCCCAGGTCGTCTAAGAATTGGCGTATACGAACCTTTTTTTCTTATCCCAACTACCATTTCATACTCATTCGCATATCTCAATAATTCTAAAATGTCATTGGCATTGTGTTGACCATCAGCATCCACTAAAAATATCATATCGTACAACGCCTTCCTGACCCCGCTTTTTATGGAAGCTCCATAACCCTTATTATAGGGATGGTTTATTACTTGAACTCCCAGTTCCTTAACTATTTTACCGGTATTATCTGTAGAACCATCATTTACAACAATTATCTCGTAATTGCATTTAGCATCCTTTAATGTCTTATCTATTTTTGCTATTACCTCCCTTATACTCTCCTCTTCATTATATGCTGGAATTATGATTGAAACAGGTTCATTTCTTCTAACTGTATCCACTTACTATCTTCCTCCTTTCAAATATTTTTTCTCAATCCCCAATTATTGTATTAAAAGCCACGATTTCTAACCGGAAATGAAATTTACATTAACTACAATCAGCCTATCTCAGAAATAAAGAATGCACTAAACTGATACATTATCGCCAACCGTGCAAAAAACTTCTTAAGAACCCGTTAATTAGTATCCTCTAAAGTGAGATTAAATTTCAGCTTTAATTCCTTGAACGCTAAAACAATTTGAAAGACAGCCGCTGCCTCATGAAATCAACTTTCTGTATTCACTCTCTGCAATTTTTGATGTTCTTTTCCCTCAACAATCTATTATAAAGTTTTTCGTAATCTTCAACAGTATTCTGTATCAAGAAATTTTCCATTACTCTTTTCCTGGCCGTTTCTCCCATTTCTTTTGCCATTTTGGGATTATTTTTGAGCTCCAAAATTGCTTTAGCTATTGCTTCCGGATTTTTAACCGGAACTAATTTTCCACAGACACCGTCATCGCTGGCTTCGCGGAATGGGGGAATATCTGTTAATATTAATGGTTTACGAGCTGCCATAGCTTGGAGAACAGCAACACAAAAACCTTCCCAAAGAGAGGTCATCACAAAAAGATCCAAAATATGAAGTATCCTATAAACTTCAGCCCTTGCAATCAATCCAGTAAAAATCACATGGTCTTCTATATCTAAATCCCTGACTAATCTCTTTAGGATGTTTTCCAACTTTCCTCCTCCAACAATGATTAATTTAACATCAGTGTCACTTTGGACTACCCTACTAAAAGCTCGAATCAGTGTTTTCTGGTCCTTTTGAGGAATTAATCTGGCAACGTTACCTACTACAAAATCATGCTGTGTTAAATTTAATTCATTCCGTTTTTTCTCCAGTTCAGTGAGACAGCTATCTATTTCTGGAAGATCGATTCCATTAATGATTACCGTCCTCTTATGGGTCAAAAACAGATTCTCCCACCACGCAAAGGATTGTTCCACACTTTTGGAGACGCAAACGATTGAATCGACAAACAAAAAAGTCATTACGTGAATCAACCTTGCCATTAATGAAAACTTATTGGAGACGTTCTCTACATTATGGATTACTATTGGAGTTGAGATAATTTTTCCCATTAACCTACCTAATATGCCCGTTAGATGGTGATGGGTATGGATGATATCAGGTTTGCTCTCCTTTATAATTTTATAGAGTTTAATCCATGTCTTTAGATCAATTCTACCTGTAGCTCCTAATCCAACTAGCTCTTTGTTAGTCCTTGAAACGAAGCGAGACAATATCTCTTGATTGTCATAGTAAGAACATACGATCACTTCAAACTTTTTGCTATTTAGAAACCTGGTCTGGTCGAGAGGGTTCGACCCGAAACCTAATTTATTGACCAAATGCAAAACTTTAGAACGTTTCATTTAACCTAATTGCTCTTTATTTTTCGAACTTCTATTGCTGTCCATGAACCGAGGAAGAACTAACATAGTAAAATATGGTATCCAGTGATAACGGTTCTGGATAGCTATCGGGGATTGAAACCCCGATAGGAAGCTCGCTGCGCAACTGGCAAGAAATGCTGATACCAAGCTAACTTCTCCGTAGTTCTTACAATTTTTGAAACTCTTTATTCCTGATTTTACAGTTCTCCAGTATATTATCAAAATAGAGATTAGCGCCAATATACCCCCTTCAATCCAAACTGTAAGTAGCAAAATATGCACTCGAAATCCCAGGAGATACCTTGCATTGTCCAAGCCAATTCCCAATAGCGGAAAGGGACGAAGGAAATCGAGCGCTTTGCTGGTAAAAAATACACGTTTGGGGTCAAAAGATGCCAGAGTACCTGTTTCCAACACAGTATAAAACTGTGATAGTTTCTTTCTCATAGCATTAGTAATTGATATCGAACTAATCAACGATCTAAAAGCGCTTGGATTGTGAATGAAAATATGAATACCCCAAGCTATTACTGAAACTGCCAAAGTTATCACAAGACCATAAAGAAGCCTTCTCCATCCCTCTTTCGTATAAAGTGCGCGACATCCCAGATATAAGCAGGAAACAAGAGGTATAGCAACAAAAGCGAAGCGAGCACCGGACAGAAATACACCCCATACCAAACCGAACATCCCAATAATCCCCAAAAGTTTCT
>Ga0315289_10007213_pt1 | contig 16225 bp, 13 predicted proteins | sample YL17G11_40_MG_FD_203452 | JGI IMG/M metagenome (GOLD analysis project Ga0315289, IMG submission 203452) | Sediment microbial communities from Yellowstone Lake, YNP, Wyoming, USA - YL17G11_40 | ecosystem: Environmental > Aquatic > Freshwater > Lake > Sediment | place: USA: Wyoming | collected... | reverse complement strand
TTATCTATCCCATTTGCATCTGCCTGTTCTTCTGTAATAGGAAGTCTCTTGTCATATTTGACTGGCGCAGTGAGTAACATATAGGGGCTTTTTCTGTCTAAATCGAAATATTCGGATACCTTTTCTTCTAAGACAGTAGGAGCAAATGGTCTAAAAGACTCTCGGAATTTAATTTTTAGATTCATTTTAGATTGCATTTGTTTAGAACGAGCATCTCCTAATACACTTCTTGCACCAAGAGCCCGTGGCCCAAACTCCATTCTACCCTGAAACCAACCCACAACTTTTTCATTTGCAATTAAATCAGCTACCCTTGAAGGAATTTCGTCAATTGACAATTTTGTATAGGGAATATTTTCCTTCCTAAGAAATTGCTCAATATATTCATCATTATAATGAGGACCCAGATATGAAGCCTTTTGACTATCTTTATTGTCATTAACGTACCTTGGGTTATTTAAATATTTGTGCCAGATTAAAAGTGCAATTCCTAATGCACCGCCCGCGTCACCACTTGCAGGCTGAATCCAGATATCTTCAAAAGGCCCTTCTCTCAAAATCCTGCCATTTCCCACACAATTTAAAGCAACTCCACCAGCTAAACAAAGATATCTCTGTCCGGTTATTTTATAAACATACCTAGCCATCCTCAGCATTATCTCTTCAGTAACCATCTGAATAGAGCGTGCCAAGTCCATATCACGTTGCCGTATGGCTGTCTCGGGCTTGCGTGGTTTAGCTCCAAACAATTTCTCGAACCTTCCATTAGTCATACGCATGCCATTACAAAACCCGAAATATCTCATATTTAATTTAAAAGAACCATCTTCTTTAAGGTCTATTAATTCGTTTAAGATTAAATCTACATATTTGGATTCACCATAAGGTGCTAAACCCATAAGTTTGTATTCTCCAGAGTTAACCTTAAAACCTGTATAATAAGTGAATGCGGAGTAAAGCAAGCCCAAGGAATGAGGAAACTTAAGAGAATACATTAGATTTATATCGTTGTTTCTGCCGATTCCAAAACTAGCTGTATCCCATTCTCCCACTCCATCTATGGTTAGAATTGCTGCTTCATTAAAAGGTGATGGATAAAACGCAGAAGCAGCGTGTGACTCATGATGTTGGCTAAAAATAATCTCGCCCTTAAACTGTGGCAGATTTTTATAAATTAATTCTTTTATCCAGAGTTTTTCTTTTAGCCATAATGGCATAGCTTGTAAAAATTGCCGCAAACCAATGGGCGCAAAACTCAATGCTGTTTCCAAAATCCTTTCAAATTTTATAAACGGCTTATCATAGAATCCTACATATGCTAAATCACTGGAACAAATTCCTGCTTCTGAAAGACAATAGTTTATGGAATTAATGGGGAGGTTAAAATCGTGTTTTTTTCTGGTGAAACGTTCTTCCTGCGCTGCAGCGATAATCTCTCCATCCTTAACTAAAACTGCAGCGCTATCGTGATAAAATGCCGAAATACCCAAGATATATTTATTTTCCATTTTTATCCAAAATACTATTTATAACAAATAAGTCTCCAGCTTTTCGGTCTAAATAGAAATCTGGGAAACATTGACAAAAATAATAATAAACGCTCTATCTTTCTATGTTTCGTAAAAAAATACGCTAATCGAAGCTTACCTGTTAATTCTGCTCCTCTATTTCTATGTCTTGTTATATAATCATCTGCCAGAGACAGAAAGTCTATCTTTACCTTTTTAAAACCGCCTCCTCTTGTGCTCTTTTTCCATTGTGCTATTGTATAAGGAGTATCTCCGTAACCTTTTTTCTCCATTTTTTTGTAAACGGGATGAACTCTCTCTAACATTCCTCTGGCTGATTCATTAATTAAAACAAGCCTCCCTTTCGGTTTCAAAACACGATGAATTTCAATAAAAGCTCTTTTTAAATTCTTACTATGATGCAAAACTGCTGCACCAAATACAATATCAAATGTATTATCTATAAATGGCATATTATGCATATCGCAAAAAACCCTATCAAAATATGCTTCTTTTATAAAAAGGTTGGAAACTTTTAAATAATTACTTATATCTATGGCTACAACACTACAGCCCTTTTTTGCAAATTTATAAGATGCATAAGAAAAACAGGCGCCTATTTCAAGTATTTTTTCTTTACCTTTAAGAGCTAAATAATCTAGAGTAGAATAAAATCTACCCGAGGCCTCGGCTATAGATTGAAAACTACCTCCACTTCTAAAAAAAAATGAACCATCGCCTTCTGGAAAAGAAAGGAATTTGCTTTTAAACTTCTCTATTGTATCAATTGTTATCCTGTATTTCTTACCGTCTTCATCAGTGATATACTCTTCATCATCCATTGCCTTTCTCTCTCGAATAATATCTTGGCTTGGGTTTTTGAGAAAATTAACTATGCCGTCTTCAATCTGATGACAGGTACCACAATTACTGCACACTACTCTACCGCTTCTAATCTCAAGCGACCAGCATTCGTTTTTTTCTAATAAAAGGGAATTATTTCCACATTCAAGACACTTTAAATTGCCTAACAACTCTTCTTTCATATCTCTATGTATTTCTGCACACAGCAATAAAATCTAAAGCGGTATCAATGTTATCTTTTACTATAATAAAATTCTCGCAATTTATCTGGTTATAAAATTTTGTCACCGGATTTATAGATGCTGGTAAAAAATTACACAAACCTATCTTCTTAATCCTCCTATAAAAGTTAAATTTTCTAGCTCTCTTTAAACCAAACATATCAACTTCGCTAAAATATCCATTTAATAATTTCTTAAATTCATCATATAGATATTCTTTTACATGAAATTTATTTAAAGGCGCGGCGCTATGCGGAGATGCGTCTAATTTATTTGGCGTAGAACATATAAAGATGCCATTTTCTTTTAATACATTTTTAATATTTTCTAATTAACTTTCTGAATTAAGTACTATTGTTGAACTTCAAGCTAGATATTGAGAGTCCCAATAAATACCAAAACAATATTCCTATATCCAAAGAATACAAATTGGTATCAAAAGCACTGTGCACTAAATAAGCTAATAATCCTCCTAGAAGTCCGATAGAAACATTACGATAGATATAATCTTTGCTTATCTTAATAATTTTTAGCGATTTTTTAAATAGAGCAATAATGACCCACATAAAAGCACCTAGTCCCAATATACCCGTCTCAGCAAGCATCTGCATATAGCAATTATGTGCATAAGTTGGGCCATAGCTATATGTTTTTTTATCATAATTAAATCTCTCAAAATTATACATGAATGTTCCTAGGCCTAAGCCAAAAATAGGTCTTTCTTTCCACATATCCCAGCCAATTCTATTCAAGATTTTACGTTGATAACCACCTGCATCGGAATAATTAAGTCTACCGACTAAGACTGCTTTTTTACTTTGAGACAGAAAAGGCAATAGACTCGTAGAAATTAGAATTAAAAATAACAAAATAAAAGCTATTCTTCTTTCTCCAAAAATGATAATAAAAAGTAACCCAAATATAAAACCAATCCAGGCGCCCCTGGAAAGGGCTAAAAATAGGCAAATTAATAATGCTATACCTAAGAGGCGAAATGAATATTTTACAAATAAACTTTTAAATCTAACAAAAAAAAGGCTTAAATTTATTATTACAAGTGGTGTAAGATATGCTGCCAGATCATTAGGTGTTATAAAAGGGCCCATTATTCTTAGAGTAAAAGGCTTGGTATCATAAGGCCAATTTCTATGTCTAATAAAGTCCTTATGTGTAAAAAACTGAGATATTCCATCAATGCAGACTAGGGCACTGGAAATAAAAAAAATAGTGATAATGTTTCTCATTTTTTTCTTAGTATTGATAGTCTCTGTCACAACAAAAAATATTAAGACATTCTCAATAAGTTTTGTTGAGAACGTCCTGATACTTATTGCAATGCTTGAGCTAAAGATTGTTGAGAACCCACAGATAAAGACATAAGCTAATAACGGAATATCCAAAAAAGAATTGGTAGCAAAATTTCTAATTAAAATTCTCTTGATCAAAAATGCTAATATTACAGTAGTGGCGCAGATTTCAATTATTGCCTTAGATATAGGAAGAAAATAAGCTAAGAGATATAAACCGTATTCCATTATCCTGTCGCAAATAGTTATACATTTTTCTTTATTCATGAGACTCTTCTTCTTTTAAATCTAAAATACCTGAAATTTTTCTATAAGGAACATTGCAATCTTTGCAAATTGATATAATCTCATTAACCTCTTTCTTCCTCCCTGAAGAAAACGCTATAAATAACTCATCAATATTATTATCTCTTATAAGCTGATCGATTTTTTTGCGAGTTCCTAATATAGAAACTCCACGGATTTTCTTGCCAACTTTTTCTTCATCATCGTCAATAAAACCAATTGGATTAAAATTCAAAGCTTTATTTCTCTTTATTTCTCTTAAAGCCATTTCTCCAGTATTGCCAGCTCCAATGATTAAAATTCTTTTTTCTTTAAGCCTAACAGAGAAAAAATATTCTTTTAAAATCGGAAGAATAACCCTGATACCGGAGACTAAAAATAGCAAAATTAACCAATCAATTATAAATACAACTCTCGAAAATTCTTGAAATCTGAAAACAAAAGTAAGTACCACAACATTTAAAATAGAACTTACCGTTACAGACTTAAATATAGAAATTAAATCAGGAATACTGATATATTCCCAAACCCTGCGATATAAACCAAAATAAAAAAATGCTAGCAGTCTTATAATTATAATTATTGGCAAGGATTCTCTGATCAATGGAAATACTGCCGGGGCAATCTTAGCATCATATTTAAGCAAATATGCAGAATAATACGCAATACAAATTAATATAAGATCAAATGTAACCTCTAAAAAATGACGTTTATAAAGTAAAACAGTATTTAAGACGACCTTGTTTTGTTTCAATTTATTTTTTAGCGCAACCTCTATATCTTGTTGGCTTTCATAAGATTGAACCTCAGCTAAAAAAAATCCCAAGAAAAATATAACTATTAAAGTAAGGAATGTAAATATTGAGGAGACAATCATCAGATTGATTTTTATATATGTTAGTGCAATAATCCCGAATAAAATACTAATAAAATATAATAATAGCACTGTTTTTCTTTCCGATAGCCCTAAAGAAACTAAGCGATGAGAAGTGTGGTCCCTGCCGCCTTTCCAGATAGACCTTCCACTGATATTTCTCATAAGTATAACAAAAATTGTATCGAAAATAGGGACACCTAAGATTAGAGCTGGTATTATCAATGTAATAAGAAAATTTGAAACATGTCGATATGAACTCATAATAGTTATCGTTGCCAAACTAAATCCTAAAAACATACTCCCCGAATCGCCCATATAGATCTTAGCAGGATTGAAATTATAAGGCAAAAATCCTAAAGTCGCGGCAGCCAGAATAAGCGCAATTAAACCTATCCCATTACCTTTTAACATCAAGGATGTGATAAATATCATAGTAGCACAAATGACCGCCGTACCCGCTGCCAAGCCATCCATATTATCAAGAAGGTTGAAGGCATTAGTTATGCCAATTATCCAAAATATTGTTATTATATAAGAAAACCATGGATAAGGAGAAAAATTAAATGAAATACCCAAAAAGATAGTTATGCAACTTGCAATAATTTGTCCGAGTAATTTTAACTGTGGCCTCATTGGCCTGAAATCATCTGTCAAGCCCCACAAAAATATAAATGTTGCGCCAACTAAAAATACTAAGATATTTTTTGTAAATGGCACGAAAAGAAAAAGACCTGTTACTGTTGCTATAAAAATGACTACTCCACCCAAAAGAGCAGTAACCCTTTTATGAAAACGGTCTTTTTTAGGCCTGGCTACGAGTTTATATTTTACGGCTAAAAAACGAATAAGGGGAGTTAATAATAGTGATAGAACAAATGGTATTAAGAAAATAACAATAAAATTTAATAACATGCTATTTCTCTTTCTGAATTCTATAATATTTCACTACATCTTCAATAATGCCATTTAAATTAACCGTAGGCCTAAAATCGATCAGATTATGAATTTTTGTAATATCGGGTACACGCCGAGGCATATCCTCAAAGCCTTCTTCGTATGCTTTATCATACGGAATATAAACTACCTTTGAATTGCTTTTGGTAATTTGGATTACCTTCTTGGCTAATTCTTCGATAGTTATTTCTTCTAGACTTCCGAGATTAAATACATCTCCAATAGCCTTTGGGTTATCAATTAATTTAATCATAGCATTCACAGCATCTTTAACATGCAAGAAGCACCTTGATTGTTTACCATCGCCATAAATGGTTAATGGCTCATTTTTTAAAGCTTGGTTAACGAATCTCGGAATAACCATGCCATATGCACCAGATTGACGCGGGCCGACCGTATTAAACAATCTTACTATTATAGTCGGCAAATTGTACTCTTTAAAATAAATATAAGAAAGTATCTCATCGACTGCCTTAGAGGTAGAATAACTCCAACGACTTTTTAAAGGAGAGCCTAATATCCTATCGTCTCCTTCTTTAAGTGGACCATTTGCGTTCTTGCCGTATATCTCAGAAGTAGAGGTGATTAATATTTTTCTATTGTAACGGCACGCTGCTTCTAAAACTATTTCACTTCCTTTTATATTTGTTGTCATCGACTCCAATGGTTTCTTTACAATAAGCTCCACGCCAACAGCTGCAGCGAGGTGAAAAACAACATTAGCATTTTCTACTAATTTATTAACCAATCCCTCATCAAGTATACTACCTCTGACAATTTGAAAATTCGTATTATCAACTAGATGAGAGACGTTTTCCAGTCTTCCTGTTGAGAAGTTATCTAAAATGGTCACTTGATTATTATGTCTTAACAATCCTTCGGCCAGATGTGAACCTATAAAGCCAGCTCCCCCAGTAACTAAGAATTTCATATCTTACGCTCCTTTAGTAACTCTTCATAAAGCACTTCTATATCATTAATTAACCTACCCTTTGTAAACTTATTTCGCACAAATTCTCTGCCAAACTGGCCTAGACGTCTTCTCAAATTTTCATCTTCTAAAAGAGATTTTAGAGCGGATGCAAAACCATCTATATCTTCCGATTCAACCAAGAAACCTCTGTCTTCATTAACTAAATCTTTAACCCCCCCAACATTTGTAGCCACTACAGGACGACCAGCCGCCATCGCCTCAATTAAAGAAACAGGCGTACCCTCATTCAAAGAGGTTAAAGCAACAATATCGAGTTGTGAATATAAATTTATTAAATCCTTTTGCCAGCCTGCAAAAATAACAAAATTATTCAATCTTAAACTGTGCGCATAATTCTCTAAACTTTCCCTTAATTCTCCATCACCAGCAATTATAAATCTCATTTGGGTTAGTGATTTTAAATCCATTAATTTTTTAATCACTCTAAGAAACATAAGATGATTTTTTATAGATGTCAATCTTCCAATAATGCCTATTTTTAATTCAGAATTATTTTTAAAATTATTTTTAATAGGTATAGTTAGTAGACCATCTAGCTCAAGGCCCAATGGGATTATTGATATTTTATTAAAGTTACCAATCCCCAACTCTATGAGTTCATTTTTTATTGCATTACTTACAACAACAATCCTATCTGTAAATTTGGCGAGAAGTCGCTCTATCCAAATAAAAACTTTAGTCTTTCTTTTTCCGAAGTAACCACCAAACACATGGCCGTGAAATGTGTGTATCAAGATACATCGTCTACCGGAGAGTAACTTATACAATAGTCCAGCAAACCTTCCTAAAGACCCGGCTTTAGCAGTATGAGTATGGATTATATCTGGTTTCTCTCTAAATATTATTAAAAATAATCTACAAAAAGCAACTACATCTTTTATAAAATTAACGCTACGACCTAGCTCAGGTATAATTATTGGTTTTACATTTTTCTCATTGGCTAGATATAACATATCACCTTCCGAAATATCTACTTTCCCAGAGACTAAAACCGAATTAAATTTACCTTTATTTAGTCCTTCTGTAAGTAAGATACAATGTATCGCAGGTCCACCAATATTAAGACGTGCAATAATCCTTAATATTTTTATTTTTTTCATCAACTAAAATCGTCAATCAAGATTATTTTTAAGGCAACTGCTATATCATTAATTATTTCAAATAAGCTATAAGGAAAGACCCCCCGATATTTTTTCATCATCTTCTTTTAATGGGCTGCTTACATTCTTAGTAAAAATTCCCGACGTAGAAGATGTCCAGCATATATTAATTCTTTAGATAAATACTATCCAACAAAACTAGTTCTACCTTTAATTAATGCTTTCATATGATTATTTCTCTAAAATAATATTATTTGTCTCTGTTTCATGTACTTTTATCTTATGCTTAATTTATAAATTTGCGGATAATTTTTACTGTGGCTTCCACAATATATTTTATCTGCGCAGCCGACAACTCTAGATAGATGGATATCGGCGCTTGTAATAACTTAAAATCTGTAAACGGCACTTTAATTTTGTTCTTTTCAATATAACCTTAAATAACCGGAGGAAATAACTGCTGTTTTTTATTTGCTGCCAGGCAGAAGTTTCTGAAATAACGGCGACCAGCAAACTTAAAAAAGCAAGTTTTACGATTAGCCTGCTTAAAGGAATATATCTATAAAATAAATATGCCAGGGCTGCATTTATGGCAAGTAAAGTAAAAATAAACACAAACATTTTGCCGGGGCAGTCCAAGAGAGACTCCGCAATAAATTTGGACCCGCGAAAGAAAGCCATGTTACCTAACAATCCCGAAATTCTACTCCAGAGAAGAAAAATCTTATTTACCTGTTTCTGTGCATACGTCTTTTTAGACCTTGAAACTTTCTCTGTCCGATTATCACGGGTCAAGCGGTCAATAAAACTTAATGAAAAAATCCTCCCCGGGATACTGCAAATGGAAGCAATTCCCGACAAAATACGGCTGTTTTCGCAAATGATATCGAGTTTCTCCAGAATATATGGTATCTTCTTTAATACTGCAGCAAATAACCCTTCTTTTAGCCAGAATTTCCCTGCTGTAATCAAGGTTAAAAATAAATTTCTCAATCTTAAAATCATCCATTTTATAACGACGAAGGACAGGCTTTCCTTTACGGCGTTGACAAATATGGATTCTTTAAATATAGATTTAATTATTTTATTATTTTGCGCAGTCATCGCATACCTTTATTTCCAGGATTTCGCCGTTCATATCGTATCTATCGGACTTAAAAAGAAACTGGCTTCCTATTTTTAAAGCCATTTTATCGTAATAAAACTTATCGTTTATTTTACTTGCCCTCACAGCCATTCTTACCACTATATTCTTTAATTCCGGGTGGTCTATTATGCCCGAAGCGGAAAGAATCTGGAAAGGCTTGATTGAAATTATCTCCTTAATTCTAACGAAAGGGTCATCTTCTTTTTTATCGCCTATACTTACAGCATTAGTTATAGCGCTATTATAGCCTCCAAATTTGATGGTAAGGTACAAATCTACCACCGAACACTGAGGAGGGGAAAATGATGTGTCTGTGCTTACAAAAGTATTAACGTTGTTACCTATTGCAACATTACCACTCGCTACTTTATTATATTCCAATTTCTTTAATTTTTTACCCTTTGTGTAAAAAACTGAACCTGTATATATCAAGGTAATAACGATTAGCAAATCAATAATATTAATTTTGCCAAAAAGTCTTCCCTTTTCATCAATAAGTTTCATCTTTATTCCTCCTCATTAAAAAAGATTTGACAGAATTCCCTTACACTTAAAATAACTCCATCCATATTTATATAATCCCAACCCCCGTTTCTCCCCAGAATAAACAAATTGTGTCTCTTGAGTATAGTGCTTATTTTGTTTTTAACTTTTTCTAAACCAACCGTAGGTATAGGGTAGGTATGCTCTAAAAGCTTAATGTCAGTTTGTGCAATATCTTTCTCAGACGGCAGAATCCCCAACCCAACAAGATCTTTTATTATATTTTTTTCTATTTCGCCTCTTATTTTAAAGTAGACCTTATTTTCCAATAAACTCCTTAATCCTCTCATAAACTAATTCAGGAGGTATATCAGCCATACAATTTTGTGAACATTTACTTTTATAACAGCCTAAGCAATTAACTTTTGGTTCAATTATTTTCCCTAAACCATAAAGTTCAAATTCGTTTCGATTAAAGACATTATTAAAAAGTACTATTTTCTTTTCAAGACCTATAGCAATATGTAAAGCCATGGTTACCGATGTAACTATTAAATTACAACAATCGATGAGACTAATAAATTTTTTTAATGGGAAATGCCCTAAATAAATGGCGCTTGATTTTTGGGCGATTGAACGGTTTTTAGCATCTTCAAGTGGCCCTCCTAATAATAAAACCGCTAGGCCATCGGAAAGTAAGCGTTCCGCCAAATTAACCCAGTATTCTTCCGGCCAAAGTCTAGTCTCCCACCGACACCCACAGCCAGTATTGAGCCCTATTAGTGGTTTAGCTTCATCAAAGATAAATTGAGGTTCTCGGGTCGGTTTGTCCAAAAGATATTTTTCTCCATTAAATGGAAGCTCAGCGATTTCGAATATTTCCTCTACATAGGAAGAACGATTCGTTCGATTTAAATTATCATCAATACCAGTCATAAATTTATTTTCGGCTGAATGACCTAAATAGCTGCATCGGCCGTTTTTAAAACAAAAACCCTTCTTTTTTTTAGCTCGTATAAGATTAGTCAATCCACAAGCCTCTTTATCTTTAGCTAGGTTGTATAGGATATCAAACTCATCCGCCATTAAAGAAATAATATTTGGGAGAGTGAAATTTAATTTAAAATCCACCTCCCGTGGAAGTATCTCAGGGACGTAAGTCAACCAACTAATTTCACAATTTGGCCAGAGTTTTTTTAATTTGCGAATCAAAGGCGTAGTCCGAATTACATCTCCCGCAGCCCCTAATTTTATAATCAGGATGCGCGAATCCCGCCTTTGATATCTATCACAAGGACAAATTTTACCTTCGGATTTATGGAATCTACATGGCATATCGCCTTTAAAGTAAATACAATCAGTTTTTATTCGCATAGTTTAGTCCTCAATAGTATGGACATGTAGTCGGGGTTATCCATGCCATAAGAGCCTAAAAATAAATATATTAATATGATCAAAGCAGATTAATAACTTATACATTTTTCTTCTGTGCAATGACGACCATGGCATCACCGAGTTGTATGTTTATAGGTAACTGTCCTATATTTAATATGGTTAAAACCTTACCTACTACTTGCGATAAAAATTTATTTACGGATAACAATTTATAGCTTAAATAGTTTAAACTTACTGTATAAGAAAACAATCTAATCTTATGCACGCGAAATCCCGCTTTTTCCAAAAGCAAAGAAATGGTCCTGGGAGTAAAGTAATATAGGTGCATATCCATTAACCAGGGCCATCTCTTACCCGATACGCGCGCAAAAAAGCTGTCCATATTCATTGTTGAAATGAATAAAAATCCCTTGTCATTTAATAGCTGCCGAATTCGTATTAAGTCGTTTAAAGGGTCGGTCATATGTTCAATAGTATCCCAGAGAGTAACAACATCAAAAGTGACGCCGAATTTAAAAGCCTCCTCTGTTATTCCTTCCAAGACTTGTAATTTTAACTCTTCTCGTGCATATTTAGCCGCCCATTGCGAAGGCTCAAGACCAAAAACTTTCCAGCCAGCCTCTCTAGCAACTTCCAAAAAGATACCTATGTAGCAACCAATATCTAAAATTGCTCCGCTGGTCTTATATTTTTCGATAAGCTTCAAGGCTTTTTTAAATGTAATCTTGCGATAATCCTTCTCGCTAAAATATATCTCATCTACAACCTTCTTATAATTATTTATGATTTCTGAATCCGGATAACGAGGAGTACTGTAGGTTAAGCCACAGTGGCGACATCTCACAATCTGGCAAAACCTCCCATGGCCAAGATTCGTACATGTACAGCGATATGGATCAAGCTGGGTATCATTCTGGGTAGCTGGATAAACTAAGCGATAGTCACCCTTCTCGCACAAGATACAATCCTTATAAATCATCATAGTAATTTTTAATTAAGATCCTGCAGAGCTTTTAAAACATTCATTTATGATACGAGATAATCCTAGCTTGCCCTCTCGCCTTTAAAGTAAATACAATCAATTTTTCATTCGTATACACGGGGTTTAGGTCGTTCATACTCTTTACAGTCCAAGAACCTACGTCCGAAACGACGAAATCACCTTCTTGCTCCAACACGTCTAGTCAATGCCAAAGCTACTCGGATAGCATTTATTGCTGCTTTAACATTAAATTTAGATGCTCCATATTGGCGATTAGAAAAAATTACGGGAATTTCAACAAAGCTGCAATCCTTCTTATATAGACGATATAATATTTCCATTCCCACAGAATAACCATCAGAAAAGAAATCGTCAAAATTTAACATTGCTAAGGTTTCTTTACGGTAACATTTGAACCCCCCGCTAATATCTCTTATTCTCATGCCTAATATTAATCGATATATAAGGTTGGCCATTAGGCTTGTTATTTCTCGATGCCATTCTCGACCTAGTTGGGCGCCTCCTTCAACGTAACGAGAACCAATCACTACATCGAAATAGTTTACTAAAGAAATAAATACAGGGATGTACTTCGGGTCATGTGAAAAATCTGCATCCATCTCCATAATAAAATCTACATCCCGGCTCAGACAAAATTTAAGCCCCTCAATACCCGCACTGCCTCTGCCTCTTTTTTGCTTCCTATGAATAACGTGAACCCTGCCCTTGAATTCTTGTGATAATTGATCGCAAACCGTACCGGTACCATCTGGCGAATCATCATCGACTATTACTACTTCAAGATTTCCATCTTGACCTACTTCAAGTGAAAAGAGATCTTTAATCAAGCGCTCGATATTCTCTTTCTCATTATAGGTAGGGATCATTATTATCGTCTTCATTGGGGAATTCCAATCAATTATGCTTTTGTAAATTTAAAAAGGGCAATATTGTTTCTTTCGTATCATTATTTCAATTAAGCTCTACTATAGCAAATTCTCTTTTTATTTCTGGAATTCTACTTAATATCTTATGTTCGATATAAAACGTCGGGATTAAAAAAAATAGGAAGGAAATAATAATAAAATCAATAATATTAACCTTACCAAAAAGCCTTCCCTGTTCATCAATTATTTTCATAATATGATTATCCTTTTTTAATAAATTTTAGCAACAAAATATTGTTTTGATTTTTTAAAAAATAATAAATTTCCTCTGCCACTGCCCTATTGCCCAGCGCGTTAAAATGGCAATCTCTGGGTAAAAGATAAAAGTCCCTATTATGAACTTCTGATAAAAACTTATCCCGAGTATCAATAAAATATATTTTTTGTTCTCGGTTAAATTCTCTAAGTTTTTCTTGCGGGCTAAAGCTACTATTTATATTTAATTGCTCAGGGTCAACTAATGCAACTAATTTAGTATTTAAATAAAATCTTAGCGCCGCCTCTTAAAGTTCTCCTTAATTCAGTAATTGTGGCCAAAGAACATAGCTTATTTAAAATACAGCGAGGCCGAATATAGAACTTCCTGTAAGCAAAATAATACAAAGCTACTAATTCATCTTCTGGCAGATATTCTGTCCAAAGAGGTGGTTTGAAATCAATATATGGAGATCTGACAAAATCTTCCCATTTTTTAGGATCTATAATCCCTCGTTTTATACCGGACTCATAAATTTCACTTCCAGGTATAGGCTGAAGCACATTAAACATACCAAAATCTGGACCAAATTTTATAAGCCTATTAATATTACCAATAATATCTTCTCTAGATTGTTCAAAAGGTAAGCCGATTATAAAATCGGCAATAGTTGTTATTTTTAATTGACAACACCAAGCCAAAACTTTCTCTATCTGCTCTATTGTTATCCCTTTTTTTAATTGACGCAGCCCTTCATCGGTAGATGTCTCAATACCGAAATGGATCCTCGTACAGCCAGCTTCCTTAGCAATTTTAAGCATCTCGAATGTTACACTATTTACCCGCCCGCGAAATGACCATTCAAATTTCAGATTGTGTTTAATTATCTGGAGGCTTAAATCAATTACGCGTTGAGGATTAACGTTAAAAGTATCGTCGTAAAAGAATATTTCTTTGAACCCTTGATTTAATCTCAATTTAATTTCTTCCAAAATGCTTTCAATTTTGCGCCCTCTATAGACTTTATAGGGCACATCGCAAAAGGTACAGCTATAAGGACAGCCTCGAGAAGAAAGAAGGGTAATAACATTTCTATGCCTGCCAACGGCGCTGTAATAAAATTTTCTTTCAACAAAATCAATATCAAAAAAAGGTAGATTATCAATGTCTACCATCTTCGCCTTTTTAAAATCTTTATTTTTTAAATCCGATTTTAAATAAAGCCCATCCACCCCGCCCGTAAGATTTCCCTCACGTATCTGCTTTATTAGTTCAAAAAACACATACTCACCTTCTCCAATAACAATCGAGTCAACTTCGGGAAACTGCAGGGTTTGTTTCGGATAAATAAAAAGATGAGGCCCTCCTATACAAATATGAGTATTTTTGTTTATTGACTTGGCTAGTCTAGCAACCTTTAAAACATCAATTAAGCAAACGCTAAAAGCACTTATTCCAACCACGTCCGGATTAAAAGTTATAATTCTTTCTTCCAATTCTGAATAACTAATATTTTGAGCGAGGCAATCAATTACAGTAATATCTGCGTCGGGCATATTCTTCTTTAGAAAGGTAGATATATAAAGCAAACCCAAAGGCGGAAATGCCCCATAATCAGAAGGACTAAGATGCCATTCTTTAAAATACTTAACCGTATTTCTCATTGGGGGAAATATGAGCATAATTCTCATAAATCAACTTCCTTCTTAAATGTTTAATTTAAAGTTAATAAGACCCTTTCGTAGAGCCCCATAATTCTAAAAAGAAATTTGGCTTTACTAATATAAAAATTTTAAAATTGCCTGACATATTGGCCATAAACAAAACTCTATATTATTTTCAATTCTATTTAATAATCCCCCCCCTCTAGCTAAAAACGAGTGGAAGAATAACTAACTCACTTTTAAAACCCTATTAGCCTTCTCGCTTAAATTAGCTCCAATAACTCCTAAGCTCATCAATATCCAGAAACTTCGCATGCTGAGGATATCCGCGAAGAAACCATTCAGAAGATATCCAAGAATGGCAGATAAAAATATGTAACAGGTATCTTTTAAGTGGAAATCGACACTCAATCTAAATGATTTAATAACTTTATGTAAAATAAATATGAAAATAAATAATACCATTGTAATCCCCAGATAACCCAATTCGGCAATAGCACCAAAATATACAGAATGTGGATCTAATTTTAATAATGAAGGCGGGGTTTGGCGTATCGCAGACAAAACCATAACATCTTTTTTAGATAAAAATTTAGTAAAATTATCAGTGAATAATCCCATTCCTAGACCCAGAAAAGGATATTCTTTTCCAATTGCTAAAGCTGCTTTAGCAAGATAGAACCTTGTATCAAAATTGTAATTAAAACTTAAATTAGCTATTCTATTTATCTTATCTACCGAGAAAGATACTGGATAAATTGTTAATACCCAAAAAATGCTTGCCGAGAAAAAAAGTAGAATAAACACAGTTAAAGTTACAATGCGTACAGCTAGGCCAAGAGGCTTTTTCTTGGTAAACCTAAAAGCCATAAGCACTAAAAATAACATAAGGCCCACTAAAGACCGAGAAAAGGCAAAAAGAACAGAAAAAATAATTAGTGTAATACCTAAATCTATTATTCTCCTTTTAGCTATATTTAGGTTATGCAAGTTATTTCTATATAAAAAAGCGCTGGCAAGGCCCAATAACATAAAATTAATAAACATCTCAGGGGAAACAAGAAATGAAGACGGCCTAGAAAATGGCACAAAAGAACTCTGGGAATTAATAGCCTTATCATAGAAAAATAAAGAAAGTGCTTTAGTATTAAAAATATTATAAAAAATCGAGGTTATTATTCCAAAAATAGAAATAATCAAAGTTACAACAAATAAAAAGGCATTAATCTTAACAAACTCTTCATATTTAGTAATTGAAGAGGTAAAAACAAAGTATAAGAGGACCAAATAGATTAAATCAA
>Ga0315289_10007212_pt1 | contig 16225 bp, 12 predicted proteins | sample YL17G11_40_MG_FD_203452 | JGI IMG/M metagenome (GOLD analysis project Ga0315289, IMG submission 203452) | Sediment microbial communities from Yellowstone Lake, YNP, Wyoming, USA - YL17G11_40 | ecosystem: Environmental > Aquatic > Freshwater > Lake > Sediment | place: USA: Wyoming | collected... | reverse complement strand
TCACCATCCGGGTGATCCTCCAGTCTTTAGGTTGAAGTGCAATTCTATCCTAAAAACTACTATGGAACCCGGGTGGTTTTCTTCAAGTTCTGTTCAGATTAGGTGCATAATTTAGGTCATAATTGATAGTATAATTGGCCGATGGTCCACCTTGTGCACCTACCGACTCTGTTAAAGTTGGTGTTCCGGAAACATCATAAATCAATATTTGCATCTTGCTGCCGCTTTCACCAATGATCAATTGATTGCCATTATTGGGGTTCAATGCAATTGCCGTCGGCCTTTCAAGAGCAATGGTTTTGTTGTTTCCTACCACGTTGGACCCGCTTATTGACCAGTTACCTGCCCTGGTTGGATCCACCTCAGGGCTGCAATTGCTGCAAACACTTTCACCATTCTTGAATGCCTGATGGTCCCAATGATGTTCGTCCCATCCGGCATTACAATACACCTTACCATCGGAGGCTACGGTCATTTTTTCAATGAAGTTCTGAACATGGTTCCCGTTTTGTCCGCCCCATGTGTTACCTACCCAACTGGCAGTATAGGTTCCGGGAAGGGTTTGTGCACTGCAATACGTGATTGCAAAGAGCAAAATAGTCGGTACAGCAAACATTCTTGATGACACTAATGATTTCTTCCTCATACTACATCCTTGGGAATATTGTTGTTCTGGTCCATGCCGACACTGCGGCCGGAAATGCAACAGTTTCGGTCGTGCGCCGTAACCGCGTGAACTGTAAATGTACCCGTCGACAGATCGCTCAAGGCAAACCGTCCCGCCACGCCAACCGCGGCAAGCCGTTCCAGCCCAACCGAGTTTTCCGGCAAATCTGATCAGCGAATTATTCGGGTCACTCGCTCTGCGGCCATACCGCTGATGACAACAAGGCCGGAAGTCTCTCCTTGTAAATGTCTGGAATCGCCTCTCAATGCTCTTCCCCGGATATCGAATACTCTTAACTGCCCCTGCTTCACAATTGCAGCACTTCTTAAAGTCGCAGAAGATTCCCTTTTAATGGCTCCTACAGTACCGCCAATGAGACGGACGACCTGAATCCGATCCGGTATCAAGAGCGCGACCTGCCCATTTGCCATCGACGGTGTTGTTTCTGCTGTACTACCGTCAACGTTGAAATCGACGACTCTAACTGATTTGATCGATGCAGGGACATTGAGCGTCATCGGCCGGGCCGCAACCGCTTTTTCCACATAACTGTTGGGATCCCACCCTTCTGATTCAAGCCACACCAGGAGAAGATAGTCGCCGTTGCTCTTCTGTAACAGCACTTCACGAATATCGGTTTTGTTTCCGGTCAACGAATATGATAACAAACCGGGGGTGAAGGTCGCTCCCGGGTCTTTACAAAGCGCCATCAGCGCTTTCACCGATTTGAAAGCGGCACGCTCCTGTTTTGCGCTATTAACAAGACCCATCTCCTCAACGTCGTTTGCGAGCATATAGATGCAGGGATTGAGACCTTTACGGAAATACTCGGCACACATACGGAGCGTATATTTGTCATACACTGCCTCGTTGACACGCTGCGTTCCCTCCTGGCGGTACCCGCACTCGGTGCTCCAGACAGGTCGTTTGTGCGCCGGGCTCTGCTTGTCGGCACCGTATTGCAGTCCCCAGTCGATGCTGCCATAGCCGTTGTTGCCCCAGCCACCGCTGCCGGGATGCCGGTTGGACTGGTAGAGGTGGACGCAGGGGGCGTCGATGATGTTATCCATTGAGCCCACAGAGTTGTACGCCTGTTCGCTGGTGAAAGAGGGACCGATGACCGGGATGCCGGCAAACGAAGCGGTTGCCTTGACGCGTGCGAATACCTTGGTGCTGTAGTCACGCACCGTCGCCGCCCAATCGACGTCAGAGGATGGCTTGCTGATATCGTACTCGTTGGGGCCCTCGATACCGCATACGTAGGCCACAGGGATGGCGGCGATGTCGTCGATCTCACTGGTGATCTGGCCCGGATCAAGCTTCTGCGGCCAGGAGCCGGCAAAACGTCGACCCGTCAGGAAGAGCGTCTTGATGCCCGCAGGCCCCAGCTCATTCTTCGCGGTGGCGTAGGCCTGCGCCGTGGTTGCGTCACGAACGTAGCCGACACCGAGGTCGATCACCTTCTGGACGTAAAACGTATGGTTGTCGGAGAAGTCGGGGTATGACCAGTGTACGTTGACCCCGACAGCGGAGACAAAATCTGCCGAACGATCAGATTGAACCTGTGCGGTGGCATTGGGCATCGCAATCAGTACTGATGACCACACAAAGATGAACAGACGCTGTAAGCGGAAGTGTGAAGTTTGCATAATGGGCCTTTCCTTTGTGAATGAAATCAAGACCCCGAGTCCCGTTTGGTTCAGGCTCCGTACGTGATTCCTCGTGAATACCGAGTCCTCGGTTCTATATATCAATATTTCAGCATGATAACCAGCCGTGATCCCTGGCGTTGATTCTCATATGACAATTTTATCTGATCGGATGTCTGCGGACGGTTAAGCAGCCGGACCTCGTCGATCGCGCCTTTAAATTGCGTGCCCGTCTTCCCTCCGATTAAGAGCGGGAAGGGTTTTGACGGATAGTAATCGATCGGGACTCTGGTCGAAAAGGTCCCCCGGGAGCTGCCGTTCAGGAACAACTCTCCGGTTCCCGTGACGCCGTTATATACTCCCGTCAGGAAATACCAGGAATTATCCATGATCGCCGGCGGCGTTTCCGCGAAATGAATGGTCGTATCCGTCGTAGCGATCTGGAATCCGGCGACGTCGGTTTGGCCGCGTAATTCCAGTGTGTAGGAGGTGAATGCGGAATCAAACTTGCCCTTGCAGACTAGTTTGCCGAAGCGTGTCTGCGGACCATCGCGCTTGAACCAGCACGACACCGTGAAACTCGTCGGCTCAAGCGAGGGGGTATCGGCGATCGTCACCGAATCTTTTCCATCGAAATACCGCCCCTCTCCCGTGATCCCCGGAACAGGGGTTGACCCCGCATTGACGGCATTATTGCCGTTGACCGTCGCGTCGTTGAATGGATTCCGGGGCCCGAAATGCCATACGCCGACATATCCGTCGGCTGTATCGAAAATGCTTTTGTCGTTCGAACCGGAAACCGCTGTATCGTTGCCGCACAGCATTGTGATGTACTGGGTGGAATCATGGCCTCGTACCGTGTCAAGGCGCACCCAGAGCGCGGCAAGTTTTGCCGCACTGTCCCACAGCTCGCATTCCATCGGCAGGAACGCACCTCCCTGCCCGGTAAAACGGACATCCTCGCCGCCGCTTTTCGCCTGCGAAAAGTCAAACACCGTCGAATCGAGCCGCACCAGGAGCGGAAAACCGGTTATCGATGCGGCCACATTTGCGCCGTTCGCGGTCGTATTGAGATATAGACGTTTGGAGAATCGCCAGCCGCCCATGATTGTAACATCCGTGCCTTCGCCGGGCGCGACGTTGACGTTCGAAGCCGCAGCAATCGTCGTGTCTTGCGCCGTGACCGCGCGCACCGTGAAATTCCCTGCCGGCAGGTCGGCGACAACGAATCGCCCCGAGTCATTGACTGCCACGAGCCGCTCCAGCCCATTGACTTGCACGTAGAGCCGCTGACCCGCGAGTCCCACGGTGTCAACCGAACCCGTAATGGTCGCAAACGCACGCAACGTGTCCACGCCGAGATTCGCCGTGTCGCGCACGTCAAGCGAACAGGCGAGAAGGACCGCCGCGTGGCCATCAGTGACCTCTATCCGGTAGCTCCCCGGGTCGATGCCGGTGATCTCAAACCTGCCGCTGCTATCTGTCAAGGCATCCGCGCTGTAGAGAGCGGATTTGGCAAGTGCGGGTATTGTGGTGACCCAGTCGCTACGGCGCAGGCGGACTGTTGCTCCGGCGGCAGGGGAGCCGTCGGCGCGAACGACGCATGCGGTGGCCCCGTTGGTAGTCTCCCCGCCCGCTCCGCCCGCGACCGTGGAAGATTGACTGCATGAGAGAGCAAGGAGCGCCATGAGGCCAACGGGAATGATAAGCAAACGCAAGCTCATTGTTTTTCCTCCTTGCCAAGAAGCGCAACCGGGAAAAACTGGATATTGAGCTGCATGACGGCGTCTTCATTGGCGCAATCGCCGGACATGCGCAATAGCTCCTGACGGAATTGCGCGACCCGTTCCCGCAGCGCGGGCAGATCCTTGAGGGAAAACGTCATGGTCACCGTTGATATGTCTCGCACATCCTTTGTGTGCTTCTCCAGCGCCTGTGCCGCAAGCTCCATGTTCATCTTCTGATAGTCGCGAATTGCACCCGCGCTCCATTTCTCGCCGGTTGTGATATACTGTTCGGTGACCCGATAAGCGCCATCGTCATCCATTCGTATCAATTTCAGCCTTTCGAGCAGCCGCACTGATTCCCGCGCCTGATCGGCCGAGATCCGAGGAGAGAGCTTTGATGCAAGTCCTCGATAATCCTTACCATCAAATGAGTAGATGCTTAGCAGCGATCGAATCGCCATGTGGTACCACTTGCGATAGAACTCGACCTGATCATCGGCCACGGTGCGGAAACGAACACCCTTCATAGCCCCAAGCCGCTCAAATCGCATCTCGATATCCCGCTGGTTTTTCGCCCGTCCGAAATGGACCAGTTCGGTGAAGTATTCCCGTTCTTTTCCCTGCAATCCAAAAAGGTCGGCAAAGGCAGGGATGTTCTTTGCCCCAAGATGCACTTTGCCTTGCAGGACCTTGACAATGTAGCCCGGGTTTATCCCTACCCGGCCCGAAATATAGCGGTACGAGAAGAATGGTTTTTCCTTCTTGGCGTATTCATATGTATCACGCAGAAAGGTGCGGTAATCGAGATAATCAAATATTTGAGGCATAGGTAATATCCTGCGATTGGCTATGCTGATAAAATACTCAAAAATACGCGTCTTCGCAGCATGTTTTATAGGAAAGTGTTGCATGATTATGCAACACCGAATAGCGTTTGTGCAGTTAACTAATTGATTTATATAACTAAATATGGATTGGACGGCGCCAGTGCTATAAATATTGTAATTATTATTTGCAACACCAACAGAGGATCCATGATCCCATATGGACCGTGTCGACCCGCTGTCTTGTATTCTATGGTCAAAGAGGACGGAGAAGAGGCATAATCAACGGTGTACAATTCGGAAGACGGGTTAATCTTTGATCAGCGAATAGACAAGCTTGCTTTACGCACGGGAGCTTCGTGGCCGGCCGCATCAGATGGTACTGCCAGAAGAACGCCCGCCCCGACGTTGATTGACAAACCTCTTGCATTCTTTCCTATTTTTTGTCCGCAAAGGTTGTAGATGGCGGTTGTTGCCGCGCTTGATGATCTACATTTACCCGCACAGCGGATTCTTTATAGGGTTGGGATTTTCCTGCGGGGTAACGACGATATCGGCCGCCTGGAGCATGCCAACCGCAACGATGCACATCCACGAGAAGAACCCGACGATAGATGTTGAACCATGTCTCATGGCAGCATGCTCCTTTACATCTGAATCTTTATCAACTACCTAATTGAGGACTCTCATCCGGTCCGACATTTGCGCACCCCTTTACAATTGTCACTAAGGCGCTGTATTCCCCTGGACATTGCTGGAGAAATTGACATTGGTCCATGAGGAACTCGTTCCACCAAAGGGAACCCCCCACGTTCCATAGTTGTGATGACCCCAGATATTGCCTCCCGGCGTTTTATCAAACCAATCATCCACATCCATGATCTTGCCGTAAAATTGTTGTGCCGTGCCTGGAGAAGTACATTTATTGTAAGCCACCTCGACATTGGTGATATGCGACGATTCCTGCCATGGCTCCAGGTCGATCGGGTCCACGTACCTGGCCGAATAGCTCATAACATTGTTCATGACTGCCCAGCGATCGGACACGTTGACCAATGAGATATTGCACCGGCGCGGGTTCACCATCGTGTTGTTGTCAATAAGCACATTGCGTGATGCTGCCGAGCCATCGCTCGATTGGGAATGATCGGCTATGTTGTCGCCCATCGGGGTTTCGAGCAGGTTACCTTTGATCGTAACGCCGTTGAGACCTCCGACGGAGATGTTATGGTTGAATTCGGTGCTTGCATTGCCGCCGTTGTAAGTGCCGACTATGTGTAAATTGTAGATCCAGCCCGTCATATCCGCCGCAAGCCGAAGGCCCTTGTCATCACCCGTTTGCCTGATCGTGGGCATACCGCCGGTACCTATGACCGAACAGCGGATCGTGAGTGCGCTGCTGATTTTGTAATAACCGGAGGTATAAGGAATAAGCAAAGGTTTATTCTGGGAAGCGGCCGTGTTCGCGGCGGTCTGCAGACATGATGTTGCATCCGTTGCTCCCGTGCCGTCGCAATTGCAGGTGTAGCCGTTGGATATGTCGGGCATCGGACCGCCGCCGGTTACGGTAACATATTGGGGCATATGCGTGCCGCCGGTACCCATGCCATTCCCCGGTTGGGCCGAAAGCTGTATGGCGCCGACATTTCCGGTCGTGATGGAAAGAGAAACCTGTTTGCCAATAAATCCCGCTGCGGTTACGGCAAGAGTATACGTTGCCATGGACTTTGCCATTCCGATTGATTGTCCATTGCCCGCAGAGGCCGGAATTTGTTTGAAACTGCAGCCCAGGCCGGTATGTAAAAAGGTAAATGTATTTCTATCGATAGAGATTTTAATCATGCGAACTCCGGCTGCAGTTCCAATATCCATGCCGCGGATCGTTCCCCTGGAGTCGGCGTTTTTCTGGAAATGACAGATCAGGGCGCCGGCGCTATTGTAAACGAACGCTTTTACTAATGAAGACCGGGAAATACCACTGATCGAAAGCATGTTTCCCTTGAGCTCGATTGCCGCGCTTGCAATAGTTCCGGACAATGCACTTCCGGATGCCGTGCTGGCATAGGTCAGCGTGAAATTACCATTGGCAAGTGTACGAGTGGTGCATTGCGGAATCTCAACCACAGATACCTTTGCCTGACTGATTCCGCTGGACGTTGCGCTGTCGATAACCGTTCCGGTAAGGTTGATGGTCTGTGCGTTGACCGCGAGACAAAGTCCCGAAATCAGTAGTCCTGACATCTTCATAGAACCTCCTTATGAATTGATTTGTTGTTTCATCATGGCGTGCTGGATATGAGGAGCCCGTCGGCCCGTTGATTTTCATAATCAAAGCACATCCCGCTTCAGACGACTTTTCATCCGCTTGTCTTGCTTCTCGGATCACCGCCCATGCATCAGACGACCGCTCAGACTGTAAAGAGTCCTTCCATTCCCGACAAATATGCCGGTTTCACCCTTGTTAAAATGAAGTCCATAAATGGGGTGTACTGCAGGAGTCAACATCGGTATGCAGTCGTTTTTTGATGCTGTTGGGCCATCCTTCCAGGTCACATAGCAATAGGTCGATCCTCCCCAATCGCTGGCGAACAGAATTATCGTGCCGTCAGGACTCGGACACCCGATAGGAGACGCCACTGAATGGTGGTGGGCAAACCGCTCAACGGTCATGCTCCCGTCAAGTTTCACCGCAAAGCATTCATATATGCTGTTAGCTTCACTGATATATGCCCATCCGGGGCGCTTTACATTTCGGCACGAAACATGCCCGCCAAATCCGCCGAAAGACCCGTCGACAATTCGGGTCAGTTCGCCATTGTCGAGTCGTACCATGACTATTTCAGCATTATATCTGGAACGCTCACCGCATGTCAAAGAAACGTAGACCTCGTTACCCCGGGAATCGTACCCGGCATCCGCGTGTTCGCCGGTGACAAGAAGCTGGCGAAGGAAATTCAAATTGCGGTCGTAAAGCTCAACTCCCTGGCGAGTGCCGCTTCCGTTTGTGTTCCAATTGCAGATGACGTAATTGCCGGATTGCGATATGGTGGCCCAGTCCAGGTCGTCGAACGAACCACCCATGCTCTTTGTCGCTTCGACGGTATTGGTTTCGATATTATACACAATAAGCTCCAATGTGCCCCCTTTGTTCCCCGCCAGAACGGCCCGTTTGTCATCCTTGGATAAGTTGCCCTCCCACGGACCGAGATACACGCTCGTGTATCCGCTGAACGTGCGCAATGTCTGGTTGTTTCCCGTGCTGATATTGCACTTTCGAATAGTGGTTCCGGTGACCTGGAACATGATGTCCGGGTCCAGGTTCGACCAGCGCGTCTCATCGCCGGGCACGTTGGTCCCGATCTGCTTATAACTCTTGTCAAGTAAAACCCCCCTTGTCAGTTTGACCCGGGTCATGGTGCAGTTCCAGGGCTGGTCTTTTGCGTAGTAGTGGGTCAATCCCGCGGTGGTCGTGATCCGCATTATCTTGGTTCCGAAGGTGGGTTCATTGGTCGCCACCAGATATGCGGGCTGTGTCATCGACGGGATCTGGACCTTACTAAGCGAAACATCCGGCGGATATGTCTGTCCGTAAATATGACAGACAAGAACGAAAACCAGCAGAAAGCTCATTCTCCTGCCAACCATAGGGATTCCTCTCGCTTTGATCCATATGTACCCTGAATGCAATGGTACTTGGCAGCCGGAATTCGGATGAAGAAGCAGTTTCGTAATCATAGCACCTCCTGTGAACTGAATGATGGTTCTACTGTATATGTCCATCGGTTGAGTATTGCGAGTGCATCTCCCTGAAACCCAAATTGACAGAAGTGGATCTTGTCATCTAACAACGGTACTGCCCGCCTTCTGATTCTGCCGGCACAACCGTATCCATGACTCGTTACGCGGCGCGCGGGAAATGCGAATCTCGTCGAGCTTGCCCCGCACCTGGTCGTCGGAATACAGCTCGGTACCCGAGATATAGACCTTCCGATCCGATTGGACCAGTTGGCCCGGAGCCGCCTCAGAGGCCTCCAGCATGCCGTTTACATACAGAAATATGGACGATCCGTCGAATACCCCCGCCGCATACGTCCACGTACCGATTTTGACAGATGACTGTGAGGCAACAATGTGCTGCCCGTTCTGCGTTGTGACCCCGAAAATGATTTTGCCGGTCGTCACGGTATCGAGCTGCAGGGTGAAGCGGCAGTTGTTCTTCGTAACTATGGAATCGAGCGCCTGATATATAATTTTTGACCAGCTCTGCTGGCTTGCGGGACAGATCCAGGCCTCAAGGGTGAAGCCGTCCTGCGGCACAACGGCATTCGATATCATAAATTTGCCGGCCCCCAGACTGTCGCAGGCGCCTACAATACCATGTACCGGCTCGCTCGAATCGAATCCGTATGTAATGGCATCAGATCTGCCGGCGCTTGCGTCATCACGAACAGTTGATGAATCATCGCCGAGATGGTAGATTGCCGCAAACCCGTCAGCCGTGTCGAATACCGCTGTGCCGCTGGAAGCGGAGGCGGCCGAGGGGTTTCCCCAGCTTGTCCCGATCCACTGTGTCGAGTCGTTGCCCCGCACCGTGTCCATGCGCACCCAGATCGCTGCTTGAGGCGACGCTCGGTCCCACTGCTCGATTTCATAGGGCAGCATCGATCCGTCCGCATTCGTAAACCGCACGTCCTGCCCGGAGTCACGCGCTTGCGTGAAATCGAAATTCGTTGCGTCAAGACGGATTAGCAGCGGAAAGCTAGTGACATCCTCCGCGACATTCGCACCGGTCGCGGTGGTATTAAGATACAGGCGCTTCGAGAACCCCCAGCCGCTTTGAATCGTGACTGACGTCTGCGCGCCCGGGCCGACGCTGATTCCCGACGCGACCGCAACCGCGGTGTCATACGCCGTGACCGCGCGTACCGCGAATGTTCCGGCCGGTATATCGTTCAGCACGAACCGTCCCGCTTCGTCAACCGCCGCGAGTCGTTCCAGTCCCTCGACCTGCACATATGCCTGCTGCCCTGCGCGTCCCCCAGTGTCAACCGTGCCGGTGATCGTCGCGAATGGCCGCAGCGTATCGGTGCCGAGATCCAACGTATCGCGCACGTCAAGCGAACATGCCAGGAGCATCGCCGATTGACCATCGGTGACTTCGATACGATAGCTGCCCGTATCGATGCCGGTGATCTCGAACCTGCCGCTGCCATCTGTCAATGCATCGGCGCCGAAGAGTAATGATTTGGCTAGCGATGGCGGCTGGGTGACATAATCGTAACGGCGAATACGGGCAACAGCGCCAACAGCAGGGGTACCGTTTGCATAGACAGCGATAGCTGTAATCCCTGTTGTAGTTTCGGTGCCTGATCCGCCGTTCGCGGTTGGCCCTACCGATGCGCAATACACCCACAATAGCCCCATGAGATTGATAGACAGCAGTCCGATTTCTCTTTTCATTTTCATCTTTCCCCCTTTTCAGAACGAGTCAGAGGGAAGATCTGAAAATTCACTTGAAAAACAGCTTCAGGATTCTCATCAAGCCGCGCCATTTCAAGCAGTTCTTTCCGTACTTCTCGGAGCCGCTCCTTCATGGCATCAAAGCATTTCCACGAAATACTCACCGTAACGGTTGATGTCTCTCTGTTCTTCTTAGGTATTCTGGCAATGGCTTCACCGGCAAGTTTGATTGCTTCTTTCTGAAAATTCTCAACTGCAATTGCGTTCCATGATTCACCGGTTGAAACGAGCTGATCGATAAGCTCATATATGCCATCTTCGCGTTTCTTAATGAGAGAAAGCTTTTCAAGAAGCTCAATGGCTTTCCGAGCCTCAGTAGCGGTTATCTGCGGATTGAGCTTTGCCGCTAATTCCTTGTAATCGCCAGTAAATCGATAGCAATTCAGCAGTTCCCGAATCGCAATGTAAAACCACTTATTGAAATATTCGTATTTTGCAGCGTCAAGGGTGCATATCTTAGGCTCGCGAAGTTCAATCAGGCTTTCGAAATAGCGTTTGCTCTTCTCTTGTTGCTTTGCCCTATTGAATCGAACCAGCGTCTTGAAATACTCTGTTTCCTTCTTGTTGAATTTGAGGAACTGGCATAGCGAGTCAATTGACTTCTCAGAAATATGTAATTGCTTTTGCAGAACCTTAACGTAAAAACTTGCGTCAAGACCGGTCTTCGTTGAAACATAGCGATAGGAGAAAAACGGAAACCGCTGTTTGTTGAACTCGTAATGGTCCTTAAGGTAGTCGCGATATTCCAGATACTCAAAAAGAGATTTCATGGACGTTCTCTCCTAGACCCATTCCCATTACTACTGAGTATGCCGCACACTACGGAAGCTTTTCACATAATATAAGCCGTTTCTGCATAGAAAACAATGGCATTTCTGGAATTTCATAGGAAAGTGTGGAAATCTTTTTTCCACACCATACTCATACCAACAGCAATTCAAGACATCATAACCTATTGCATTTAATGTAATTACGTAATTGGTTGAACAGGTATGGTCTTGCTATTAATACAGAATCACTATTCGTCACAGAGCAATCTTCCACGATCAACTTTAGTTAGAGAAGCCTTCCTGCCACCAAAAACCATATCATGAATCGTATCATGCTTTCCATATTGGATGAAACTCGAAGGGCTTCAGCTCCATTTGTATGGTATTTTCCATAATGCGCCTTCGCCCATCCTCCGCTCCGGCGCAAAGTCAAGAAAGGGGGGCACTGCGTAGAAGACAAGGACCGAAAGGAAAACAGGAGAAGAAGGGCTGCCGAAAGACAAGAAGAAAAGGCAGAAGACGGCAGCCCTTAAATCATGGGATGATCAAAGAATCTTATTCTTAAACGATAAGACAAGAAGAAAACGCCGGGAACGTGCAGAGGGCATGACGTTTTTCTTTATTCAAGTCGCGCTACAATGTAATTCGTAGCGCGACAAAAATAGAATCCTGATTTCACCTCATAACAACCTTGACCATTGCTCGTCCATTGGTCACCTTGCGCTGTACGATAATACCGCTGCTGCGGACGTTATGCGCGTCGAATGAATGTGGACTCGCAATCAACCGCCCATGAAGATCATAGAGCTGCCGAGCGCCGGCGATTAGGGGGTTGTTATTGATCGATGAAGCCGGCGTTGCCAAAGTTGTGCCTGTGCGCATCAGAATTCTTCCATCAAGCGCCGGCATGGTCACCTGGGTCATGGTGGCGCCATTGTTGACCGCGGGATCCTGCGTACCGGTCAAGGCCTTGAACGTGCCACCGAGCTGTACCGTGGCGCTCGCGGACGTACTCGAGTTGACCAGCGAAATGCCGCCGTCAAAATTGCGCCGCCAGACTTCGGTGCCGGAGATTATCACGGCAGCGCCTGTCGGATGCCCCAGCACTGCATTGTACTCATCATACCAGAGATTTTCCTGCCACCCGCTCTTGAGGTAGAGCCCGTTATTGAGCAACGCCGCACAAAGTCCCATGCGCATTTTTTTAAGGCTGGTATCGCCGAAATTCTTGTTCGGCACGCAGGTCATGGGCGCTGTCACGGGCGAGGCGCACCAGGAGTCATAGGCATCTTTCCAGGTTTGAAAGGGGTCACCATACCAGGTACCGGTGGTAGTTATTTCACTCAAGTCATCTTCAAATATGCGTCCGTCAACCCAGGCGGTATACGGCGGATTCAATGTGTTGCCAAAGTAATCGAATTGAGGTTTGCGGTTCATTGCATTACCTACAATAAACGCATCGCCGACACGTTCATGGAGTTTCTGCAGGAACCTCCTCAACCCCGCCTCATATCTGCGGTCCCGTTCAGCAGGGGCGTCCGCCACTCCGTCGCGGTCCAAGTCGATCTGGTCGCAATCGGCCTGTCCGGTGAAGTTCTTGGATACGTGAGTCCAGCAGTTGTCCATGAAAATGCCGTCGTAATATGCCAGCAAATTGGTCTGCCAGGCATTCGCGTCCCAATTGACAACGAAGTCAACAGTGGTGGTATCGGCGAAGTTGTACACCACATGATTGCCGCCTCCCGCATACAACCAAAGGGAGCCATCGGCTTTATGCAAAAGAGACTTGTAATAGGGGCTGCTCGAATTATCGGTAGTAAAGGTGGATGTGAAAGGCCCCCCATAGGTGCTGAAGAGTTGCGCCAGGACCTTGACTTGCGGATTGATCGCCCGTGCGTCGGAGAGCATTTTTGCGCCGCACCAATTCACGATGTTCTTGTATCCATCGATACACACGGTGAGGCGCGCGATCTTTGCCGCGGTGACGTCGCTTGCCGCGCTTGAAGAACCCGGCCACCATATTGTAAATGTTCGGGGGAAGGGCGGATTGTACGTTTGGGCGGCTGATAGCGAAGTGGCATTCGTCTTTGCAAGCGAGGTTGTGGGGTTGGACGTACGAAGCACGCGGTAGGTTGCAAGCCGGGTGACATCCCATGCTCGTGACGGACTGCTTTTCGACGCACACTTGATCTTGAGCGCATAGGGCACATCGACCTCTGCGTTTGTCGTGAATCGATGCGTCACGTTGCCATTGTCCGCAGTCATAACTGCGCCCATGGCTGCAAAGGACTTGTCGGCGGTGTCGCATTTGCATACAGCCGGTTCATCGGTGGTGACCTGAAACGAAATCACCGGCGTGCCCGGCGGCAAAAGACGGCTTGATGGTGAAGGATCCGAGATTGACGCCCCGCATACGACGGCTGCGGCCACCATTGTCAAACAAACGCTTCTTCGTAGAAGTGCCCTCATGTGTTTCCCCTTTGTGTAATGTGGTTTATTTTGATGATGCCATTGCTACGGATCGGATCGTACGCACCGACTCCCCGGCTTCTGGCTCTCCGCGCTCAAGCGCAGCCAGGAAGAAGACCGGCTGGTCCTCTCCACCCGCGCTTCATCGATGGCGCCTATGAAATGTGAGCTTGTATCGAAATCATTATACCCGATACGTACCCATGAGCTGTCAAAGTCAGTGCCGGCTTTTGAGCGTATGTCAACAGAATCGCCTGCAACTCCATCGGTATAGGTCTTTGCAAAACCATTCCTGCTGAACACCGCCGCTACATGATGCCATGCATTGTCATTTACACGTGCGCTATTTTCCCGCTCGTTCCACCCAGTCGCAATATCGCGTATGCCGCATTGCGCCCCGCCTTGATTGCCGATCATCAGGGTGATCACTCTTGGGTTCCACGTACTGGTTAAAATGCCCTGACTGGTTTGTTTGGTCTTGACCCACGCGGAGAAGGTGATGTCACCGGTGCCGAAATCCATTCCATGCGTATGAGGGGCAAGCACCATCCCATCAGTGCCGCCGAATGACAATGCCGCACCAATAGCACCCTGTGCGGCGCTTACCTGCCCCTGCGGTTGACCGTCGCCTCCATACCCGGTCGCATCCATGACCGAATACGATCCGCTCACCGGCGAGTCGCCCAGATGCCACACGCCCCCGAATCCATCGGCGGTGTCAAATACCGGTGCGCCGCTGGACATCGAAACGGGAGCTGAGCTTGCAGAAGATCCCCACATCATGGAGAAGAATTGACCGCTGCTATTCCCATATACCGTATCCATCTTCACCCAGATCGCGGCTGTGCGCGCAGCCTGGTCCCATTGCTCGATTTCGTAGGGGAGCGGCGTGGCGTCAGACTTGACAAACCGTACATCTTGCCCCGAATCCGCTGACTGGGAGAAGAAGGTTGAGGCTGAGGCTAAGGTTGAGGAGTCAAGACGGATAAGCAGCGGGAAGTTCGTGACGTTTTCCGCGACATTCGCGCCGGTGACCGTCGTATTGATGTAGAGGCGCTTCGAGAAGCGCCATCCGCTTGGGACCGTGACCGTTGTCTGTGCGCCCGGACCGACACTGATCCCCGACGAGACCGCAACCGTTGTGTCGTTCGTCGTTGCCGCGCGTACCGCGAAGGTGCCGGCCGGTAAATCGCTCAAGGCGAACCGTCCAGCCATGCCAACAGCAGCAATCCGCTCCAGCCCCTCGACCTGCACGTAGAGCTGTTGTCCCGCGCGGCCCGCTGTGTCGATTGTGCCGGTGATCGTCGCAAAGGGACGCAGCGTGTCCGCGCCGAGATTCACGGTATCGCGCACGTCAAGAGAGCAGGCGAATAGAACCGACGATTGGGCGTCGCGGACCTCGATACGATAGCTCCCCGGGTCGATGCCGGTGATTTCGAACCGCCCGCTGCTATCCGTCACGGCGTCGGCGCCGTAGATCGCGGTCTTTGCCAGCGAGGGGAGGGGCGCGACATAGTCGCTGCGACGCAGGCGGACCGTGGCGCCTGCGGCGGGAGTGCCGTCTGTACGGTTTGCACATGCGGTAATACCGTTGGTAGTCTCTGAGCCGCCGGTGGCGTCCGCGACCTGCATGCTGCAGCGCAGATGCCCCAATGCGAGCATCCCGTACACTATGATGAGAGCAATGCGGCTCATGGGCGATCTTCCCCCGGCAATGCTAAAGGAAACACCTGAATGTTCACTTGGTAAACGCTGTCGGCCTGCAAGTGATCGGAAGTGGCCAATTGCAGGAGAGACTGCCGAAATTCGTGGATGCGATCTTGTATCGCCGGCAGGTCCCGGCGCGCAACGGCAATGGTCACCGTAGAAATATCGCGGATCTCTTTCGCATGCCGTTCAAGCGACTCATCAGCGAGCCGGATCGTCTCATGCTGGAACGCCCGAACGGCCGCCGACTTCCACTTGTCGCCGGTAGTGATGAAAGCACTGGATGCCCGGAACACGCCGTTTGCATCGCGTGTGACAAGCCCGATTTTTTCAAGAAGCATGATTGACGACTGCGCTTCCTTCGCGGAGATTGGCGGGGTAAGGGCCCTTGCCAGCCATTTGTAGTTGCCCGTGAATCCTCGAAAAGTCAACAATGCATGGACCGCTGAATGATACCACTTCTGATAGAATGCGTATTGATGCGCTTCAAGCACGTCTGCGCGAACGCCCTTGAGGCTCAGGAGCTTTTCAAAATACAGCTTAATATCGCCGGGGGAGGACGCCTTGCCGTACTTGATCAGAACGTCAAAGTACTCGGATTCCTTTTCCGAGAACCCGCATAAGGGGGCGAAAGCTGGAATCGACTTTGGCGAAAGGTGGGACTTGCCTTGAAGCACCCGGACCAGAAACCCGGCGTCCAACCCGACCTTTTGCCCCATATACCGGTAGGAAAAGAAGAACTTATCGGATTTCGTCGCTTCGTAGAAATCCTTAAGGAATTGTTGGTAGTCGAAATATTCCATGACGCTTCGCATAGCAACAATATACCCAAAACCAGACGGGCCCGCTACGGTTTGATATAAAAAGCGTTGATTCAATAATCAACGCAATG
>Ga0315289_10007209_pt1 | contig 16230 bp, 28 predicted proteins | sample YL17G11_40_MG_FD_203452 | JGI IMG/M metagenome (GOLD analysis project Ga0315289, IMG submission 203452) | Sediment microbial communities from Yellowstone Lake, YNP, Wyoming, USA - YL17G11_40 | ecosystem: Environmental > Aquatic > Freshwater > Lake > Sediment | place: USA: Wyoming | collected... | reverse complement strand
TGTTCTATGGAGAACAAATCATGCCTCCAGAACCTACTCATGATGAGAAAGTTACTATCTTATGGAGGGAAGCAGAGGAGCATCCTCCCATTGGATGGAACTTGAACCCCTAACGGAGGTTATTTTGAATTATCTATCTAAACAAAATAGGTTTGTTGTCTGCCAATTTGGGGATAAACATGGCGGCAACAGACTTGGGTTGATGAACCCTGATATTAGATTGCGTGACTCACAAGGAAATTTATATACACCAGAACTAAACGAAGCACAGAAGTATCTCCATGAAGTACATGAGAAGCATGTCAATCAAGCGATTGAGTTTGCAGATGGAGATGACTTGTACGTTATAGACCTTGGAGATGTGACGCAAGGAAACAAACATCAACCAGAAACAATGAGTACCAGGATAGCTGACCAGCTACAAATCGGGAGGGCTAATTTTTGGTATTGGCTTAAATATAAACAGCTAAAAGCAATCCGTCTGGTAGTCGGAACTCCTGCTCATAATTTCGGAGAACAAACTGCTGAGGAAATCGTGATAGATTTACTCAGGATAGATGCCCCCGACTTAGATATGAAAGTCATGTATCATGGATTGCTAGACATTCAAGGTGTGCTATTCGATTATGCCCATCGTGGGCCACAAGCTGGAAGACGTAATTGGCTCAAAGGTAATGAGGCACGTTATTACCTACGTTCATTAATGGAAGATGAATTGAAGATGGGGAATATTCCTCCACACATGGTTACTAGAGGTCATTACCATTCGTTTGTAGAAGAATATTTGTGCATAGAAACTAAAGATGAACGATATAAGTCTTGGCTATATACATTGCCTAGTTATTGTTTCTTGGGTGAATATGCGGTGAATGTAACTTCCAGCCAATACTTTGAAACTCATGGGATGATTGTCACGGAGGTCATTGATGGACAAATTGGTAAAACGCTTATCCTTAAACAGACTATGGACAACCGTACAAAGGAAACAATACAATGATAACCGAAGACAATCTAAGAAATCAAAAAATATGGGACGAGATAATAAAAAATAGAAGGACTGAAATAATGCCGCATGAACGCACCAAGGCCCAACTGCATCGTGAGTATAACATTGGTATAGGACAGATTGATTCAATAATCAAAGACCTATTGAACAAAGAATTGATTGTTGGACGACCCGCTATGGACAAGGGAAAAATTTGTACTGCTTATTCTTTTGTCTCTGGTGATAAAGGATTTGAATTTTTAAGTCCGAAGTAAGCACATGCTAGAGCAGATGCGGCATTGGGTGGAATATCTTCCCAAGTCGCTTCTGCTTTTATTTTTGCACTACCAAATACGGTCTTTCGTATTGTAAGTGGTGGGACTATCTTAGGTTTCACACCATGACTAACTGCCCAAAGAACTGCCGATGCTCTGACCTCACCTAATTCGGTGTTACGATAATTGCTTCCAAAGCTACTACCTTCAATAATCATGATGGGAGCGAAGTCAAACATCTTGCAACACTCTGACAAAATAGCTTGTAAAATTAATATTCTTTCAACAGGGTCGGGACTTCTAACTTGAGTTACTTCATATATATGCACTACGTTACGCCAAATTGTTGCGACACCTGAATGGACAGTTCCAGGGTCATAACCAAAGACATTTTGACTGACAGAAATTGGGAAGGGAGGGTTAATCTTCAACTCATAAATATCAAAACCATACTTGGACTTGCGGTGAGTTTCAGTAATAATTTCCATATTTAAATTATATCACGTAAAAGTGGTACAATATATGTTCAGAATAGGAGAAAAAACCATGAGTACATTTCCAGCAATTTCCACAATTTGGACAGCCATCGAACCTGGATTGCTTGTCCTGTTCATATTGACCATCATTGATACACTGTTTGGAGTTGTTCTTTCAGTAATTGATAAGACTTTCAAATGGGAATATCTGACTCATTACTTGAATACAGACATCATGCCAACATTAGCATGGGTGGCTATTGCAGTAATAGGATTTATCCCACAAGAACTGCTTCCAGCACAGACAATGCCCATCTTCGCCACTACGGTATATGCAACAGTCGTCTTATCCATCCTCGGTTCTTTATACGAACATTTCAAGACTATCGGGGTCATGAGAGCTAGTTAAATAAAAAGAGAGGGAGGCATAAACCTCCCTCTTATTTCTCTGTTCATATTTTTTACCATCGCCATTAGACTTCCAATCACCTAATGGTCTTCCACATTTACTACAAACTAACTGTGTTCCACCTGAATCATAAACTAAGATAGGTTCATGACTGCACATTGCATACCTCCAAATAAAGTATTACTCATAAATCATTAATTCTATAATATATTCTTCATCTGAATTACATAGAACATTTCTGCATAAGGTACACCAATGGAATATCCTCTTGCAGTTGCCATAATAGTTGCCGCTCTCGAAGATACGGGATTATCATCCCCTCTTAGTTGAGATTGGTAAGCCTCGATAGCATTTATTTTTTTGGTAATAGTATTTGTTATGTCTATAAATAATCTTCCGTCTATCTGGTCTGGTACTACCCACGTTGGGTATGTGTATTCATACATAAGTATCATGTTAGGTTGTTTTGTACCTGGACGTAAGGCGGCTAGACATGCTTGATGTATTGCAATATGGTCTTGATGATGGGATGGATAAGGTATAAATACTACATCATATCCCTTCTTGACTTCATTCTCAATAGCATCAATCAGGTGATATTGTGGAGTCATGTCTTGCAGTCTCTCTGACCCTAGTTGTGTGATTACCCTACAATTATTTATTCCCAAAATCTCAATGGCTTGTCTCAATTCTTGGTCACGCACACATAATGAATTGTTATCATATCCTAGAGAACCAAGCAACAAATCTACTTGAATACCTTGGTTGGTCATCTTTGCAATTGTTCCACCACAACCAAAGGTTTCATCGTCAGCATGTGGAGCTACAACGAGGACTTTGTTTACCATTTTACATATACCCCATATTTCTCAAAGCATTTGAATCTAATTCCATTACGCCTGAGTTGTTCTTTCACTATTAGGGATGCGTTATTTGCAATTCCATCTATTGTTCTTCTAGGAATATCAAAGATTGTTACTTGACTATCATAATAAAGGACTAATATTTTACCATCAAAACCCATACTATATTTTAACTCATAAGAGGTAAGTTTATAAGTTAGTTGTTGGTATAGTTTATCTATAACCTCTTGGTCAGGTATATTCGGATAGGCATTTTCCTTGAGTACCTTAGCTGGAACTCCTCCAGCCAAACATCCGTCAGGGATATCTTTATTGACCAACGACATAGCAGATATTACTACATCATTTCCTATTCTTACGCCTGGATTTACCCACGCATTAGGAATCCATACTCTATTACCTATGGAAACACCCTCCCATTGAACAGGAAAACCATCTAAGACTGACTCGTATGCACCATGAGTAAAGACAGAAGACCTCCAACCTATCCCAACCTCTTCACCAATCCTTAAGCCTCTTGCAGTATTGATATGTGCGTAAGGCCCGAGGTGAAACCAATCTCCAGCTTTCAAAAATGCTTCATCATCAAAACAACTACCGCCCCCGATGCTTGCATTGTTTCCTATCCAACTTTCTCTCCCGATGGAAACATATCGTCCCTCGATACTAACATTAGCCTCAATGATAGTACGTTCTCCAATATAACCATCTTGGACATCAATACGTGCTGTGGGATGTATGACAACATTACTCGGAATCTGTATCATCTTCTGTCTCATTAATCTCCTGCTCATAATCTTCAGAGACAGGTGCAGTTATAGTTTGGTTAGATAGTTTTTCGATAAAGGGGATAAAGAACTTTTCATTTCCATCGTGAGCTTTCATTATAACATCTTTCAATGTTCCAAATGAAACCCCATCCATTTTCATACTCCTGCCACGTTCCACTAATCCCAAATCAATCAGGTCATACATGGCGGTCAGACCAACATGGATACCGTATCCCGCTAAGACGAACAAATGGAAACATTTATCTTTCAATCCCCATCTATTCTTGATGACCTCACCCTCGATGATGTAAGACCCATCAGGAAACTCCTCATATTTATTCTTCAAGTATCTACGCTTGACTGAGATACGCATAGAGGTCAGGTACTTTTTGACTTCACCACCTGGAGTATCCATCCCACGTCCACCAATGCGTGGGTACGCATGGTTTATCATGAAGATAGTTTTGGTTTCAGTACGTAATATCTTCAGAGCTTTGCGTGTAAACTGTGCCATCAAGAAGGCTCTCCGTCCCATATTAGACTCACCCAAATCTCCCTCAGCCTCAGAGACAGGAGATATTGCACCAATGCTATCTACAATACCCACACAATATTCAGGCTTGCGGAGAGTGGCAAGCAATAAGTCAAGTGCAGTCTCATCATCATTCTCTTGTATGCAATATATCTTGCCATCAAATCCAGTGGACTGTAAAACTGTCGTCAGAAAGTCGGGGTCGAACCCCTCAAAATCGGCTAGTGCTATGTCTTTCTTCAGGATTCTTGCAATCATTCCTGCAAAACCATAAGTAATAGTTGACTTCCCACAATGGGTACTACCATATATCTCTACGCCTTTGCCAATGGGGAAACCAAGGTCTCCTTTTTGATTTACAAAGGCTCGGTCAAAGCTATATAGACCAGTACAGATTCTCTGTACGTGTGATGTTGTTCCGATAATTTCCATTATACTTTTTCTCCATAAGTTAAAAATCCTGCCCAACCACCATCAGATAACTGAAGAAAATTTACAGTTATGATTTGATGTTCATCATTTAAATTCTCCATGATGTAAGCTCCAATTGAACTTAGGACATCTAAGATACTCGATTCCTCAAACCCTACAGTATGAGCATCTGAAATTCCTGTTGGTGTGCATAATTTTATTCCCATTATTCTCTCTCCTTATAAAATATATCTGCTACCCATATACTCCACTCATCATCATACGATATGAGTATTTTTAATACTTCCCATTTCCAATTCAAATTATCATAAATTCTCATTAATAAATTTGATAATTCTTTTTCTTGAATTTGTCTTTGGGTTATTTGTTCCCCATCAATTGACCAGATAGTTGTCATAGTCTCTCCAACATTCCAGTATTCTTGATGATGCGCTGGATAGCCATCTTAACAATTTCCTCATCCGAATGTATCTCCAGACTACCTACAAACTTGCGTGGTGCTTCACCTTTTTTAACCCAAATCGTACCACGTTCATCCACGTAAATCTTCAAAGAACTCTTACGTGACTCTTGTTGTTTCACATCTTCCATGATGATTTGTGCTACGGTATTGTAATCAGGTGCTTCAGCCAATGCCTCCCAATTTTCTTGGGAGATTGTATATCCTTGCACTAAAGCATTGGCAATAGGTATCTGGTCTTTGATATTTTTCTTTTGTATCTCAGCCATAAATTGTTTTGGAACTTTATGTTCAGCATACATCCCCCACACACGTACATAACGCTCAACCGTATGGCGGTGGAGACCTACATACTCAAAGACTATATCCTCGAACTCATCTTCTACTCCGAACTCATCCCAATAATGATAGATAAGATACAGGAGTTTGGATAGACCAATGCCTGATGTCTTGATGATTGACTTCAAAGTCTTGCAACTATTCAAAGCAATGTAGACATCTTTCCTAGCCAATGCCTCTTGGATAATGTTGTCAATCTTTTCCAATAGCCAACCATCATCCACATCAATCTCTTGGTCGAACTGACCAATCATCAACAATTCATCTTTGTCTGTCATAATAAACCCTCGATTCTAAATGCAAATTTTTGTAGTGATAACCTGAACTCACCAACCGAACTATGGAATACTATCGCTGGTTGGATACAAGACATAACTAAGGGAGCAGATAAGTAAGGCGATTTCACTTCTAAACCTGTGGTAGCCGCTACGGATTTATCACAAAAAAGTTTCACTGTATCACTACCAATCAACAAGATTGCTTTCCTATCTACTGCCTCCGCTATGACCGTCTTCATTCCATAGTCAAGGCACTCTTTATTCTTAGTAGGTGGGTGTTGCCAAAGGTTGCAGATACGTAAAGCTTTCATATCTATCCCCAACTTGGATAATTCAATCTTAAAGATTGAACCCATTGCACCCACGAAGGGTCTGCCCTCTTTGATTTCTTCTTCACCTGGAAACTCACCTACAATCAAGATGGGTGAGTCTTTCTTTCCCGCAGGAGGAACAATTTCATCTGACCCACAAGCAGGACATTTCATTACATCAACTTCATCTTCCCACGTATCATTCATATCTCACTCCTTATCTGCCCACGTATCCGCAATGTGAATATCTGCCCTGAAATTCATCCCTGGTAACATTGTGTTAGCCGCATGTTCCATTACATTTTTTAAACTTTCTGCAATTACATTTGCAACATCTTCATGAACATCCAATATAATTTCATCGTGAATGACAGCAACAACAGGAAATGAATCTTCTAGGAAATCACGTAAATCTACTAAAGACATCTTCATCATATCCGATGCTGTACCCTGAATGGGGTTGTTCAATGCGTTACGTTCACGTTGACCAGAGTATGGGTTCAACCATGCCATCCTACCAATCATAGTCTCAGTCTTGACTTTCTTATTCATTTGCATGTGCATCCAAGATACCATCTTAGGAAATTTCTTTGCAAATCTTTTCAGAACATCCTCAGCTTCTTCTTCTGTGATGTGTTCTTTTCTAGCCAACCCATAAGCTGACATGCCATAGTTTGTACCTAAAAAGACCGTCTTCATCCTACTACGGAGTGGGTCTTCCTTAGTTATCTCGATGTTATACATCAACTTAGCCATTGCAATGTAGGTATCTTGACCAGAATTGAAGATGTCTTTCATGACCTTATCGCCTGAGACATAGGCGGCAATCCCAATCTCTTGTTGTGAATAGTCCCCAATTATGAGCTTATGATTAGGACGTGCAATAAAACACTCACGAAAATCTTTGGTGTCTCTTGCAGGAACATTTTGCATGTTTGGATTGGAACAACTAAACCGACCCGTTTCAGCCCCGATGGTATGATAATCTCCATAGACCATGTTGCACCCATCTTCACATTCAAGATGGTCTTGCACCCATGACATTCCATAAGTGGATGCGTACTTTGAAAACCGTCTGCTATCTAATATCTTACTGGCTAACTCTGCCGCCTCAACCCCTGGCTTACGTTCCATCCATTCCTCAAGGACAGCCTCACCTGTACTAGGCAATCCATCCCACCCATGTTCACTAAGATATGACCTGACTACTTTATAACTACGAGGATTAAATGGTAACGTAGCGTCAATTTCATCAGCCAATTGCTTGTTCTTTTCTGCCAATGCTACCCATTTATCTACATTTATACAAAACCCTTTGAAATCCATGACTGCCCATAAGACAGGCAACTCGACTTCTTTCCAGAGTTTGAATTGAGACTTCTTGATTATCTTGCGTTGTTTCTCACAAATCCTTAATGTTACAGATGCGTCAAGTGCCGCATATTGCAGATATTCTTCTGGAATATTAGTTAAATCTATATCTCCCCACATTGTTTGCAAAGATTTATCCAATTCTAAATCCAAATACCTACGGGCTAAATCATCAAGAGCAAAGCTAGAGTAATAACCATTCCACATAATCTGTTCGATTAGCATGGTATCCCACAGCTTTGCCCTTGGAGGTATGGTTGCCCATCTACGTAGATGAGTGATATCAAACTTTGCGTTTTGAAAAATCCAAATACAATTCTCTAAGTTTTTCAATACAAAAGGAATCAGGTCTACATCTTTGACTAAATAGACAGTTTCAGGGTCAGCACAGACAGATAAACAAGCAAATTTACCACTAGTTGGTCTATGCAATATCTTCTCGTTTGCATTAGCCAATTCTAAATCTAATGATACATAAGTATTATCTGGAAAACTAGGTGGCAAGTATTCATTTATCTGCATGTTATCATCATTCATATTTTTATCCTCCAATTCTACATTTCAAGCGGTTTGAAAATTTTTTAAAATTTCTCTTTTTAAGATGCTACATGTGTTATTATACACTAAAACACATTAACATACAATTAAGGTTTTTGATAGATGTAGATATTCTCCAGCTTGAATGTGCCAGCAGTTCCATGTCCAAGAATCTTACTCAAGCGCATCTTTTTGATTATTGGTTGTATTCCAAATATATGAGTAGAAAATGAGAGAGTATCTTCGATTATTTTATCTCCTGCTACATTGATTGCAAAGTGCCCACCTTTCTTCAAGGCACAATACGAATTAGAAATCAAGGTAAATAGGAATCCATCTTTCCACTCATCGTAAGTTGGAAATCGTTTATATGATTGATTATCTTCATCTGAATATTTTTCTTTATCAAAATATGGTGGACTTGTAAATACCAAATCGAACTCAGGAGCAAAACTAAAATCTTCAAATGGCATAGTCATCAATTGTATATCCATATCTTTCTTTGGCAAATCTGGAACTATGCCATTTGCTAATTCTCCACCACCTTTTATTTGTCTCATGTCAGGGTCAATCCCCACATAAGCATACACTTTCTTGCTACATATTGCACCCAACAATCTACCACTATATCCAGCGCATGGGTCTAAGACCACCGCATTTTCTGGACAATATTTCTCATAAATATATTTTGCAATCGTTGGTTTGAAATTTGAAACTCTATACCCACCAAATACTTGAATTGCTTTTCTTATATTGAATGGTTGCAATTTTGTATCTGAATTATTTATCCGTTTGAAAATTGCTTTGGTCAACAATTCCATATCCCAAAAAACCTCGATGGGAGTTTTAGAATTATTGCACTTTACATACCACATCTGAGGGTGATGAAAATTAGCTAAATTCAACCCTAGCATGTTCTGTTGTAACTCATCATTAGGTAATTCAAGATTATTTACATCATAATTCCATAATTGGAGAGCTACTTTGCTTTCTTGTTCTTTTGATAAACTAAAGAATGGAAAACCTTGAGTTTGATAATAAGTAGCAACTTCTTTTGCAATGTGCCAACGCTCTTGTTCATCTAAATTCTTTAATTCCTTACATGGAGTAGTTATCATCTCTTGTATATTCATAATTCACCTCCAAATTTATAGTTTCTTTAGACTTTTCCATTTTCCAGAGTGGTCTGTCCTCCAACCCAAACTCCCTTTGAACGGGACTAATATTGCACCTGGACTATCATCAGGGTGCATCCTAAATCCACCTCTGATTTTCCAACAAATAATATACGCATTTCCACCTATCATTGGTAATGTATCGCTTTCTTCTTCTCCAAAGAAATCACTATTAGGGTTATAAAGCATGAGTATCATCCATGCCAATGCCTCAGCCAATCCTGTATAACGAATATCAGTTGGTCGTGGGATACCTCCTGTATAACCTCGGTTTAGTTGTGATAACAATACAATTGGACATCCCAACTGTTTTGCACCCAGCATAAATGTTCTATAAATATGCGCCATTGTACTTTCAGTTGTCTCACCTTTTATGAGTAAATCTGCAAAGTCAATGCAAACTAACCCAAGATTATCAAATGATGCCGCTTTGCTAATTACTTCTTCGGGCATGAGTACCGCATCATTGATTTGTATTCTATTTCTTGCATCAGTAGATAAGGCAGTAACTTCCTGAAACCTCATTGCAATCTCTTGCTTCATCATTTCCAAAGTAAATATTGCAACCTGTTCAGTTGGATGTTTGGTTGCATAACATCCAGCCAATCCAACCATGAATGTAGTCTTGCCTGTCCCTGGTGGAGCGGCAACCACAACCTGACCAACCTCTGGAAGTCCTCCAAAATGAACATCAAGAGCTTTGAACCCTGTAAGTTTGAATGGTATTTCCCCTGGTTCTATATCGGATAGAGGTACAAACTCTCCTCCAATACCGCTTTGTGCATTATGAGCAATAGATGAGATAATTGACCAGTCAATACTTTCTCCCATCTGGAGCTTACGTCCTAGTCGTTCCATCTTATTTCCAGCATCATAATATAAGGCGGTATTTTCTAATATCTGAACCCAATCTGAATCTCCAAGTCCATTGACTCGTTTTGCCGCCTCAATTGATGCTTGCACAGGGGATAAACCAACTTTTTCAATTAGTTTCTCAATTTGAGTCTCTCCTGATTTTAGTAACCTCACAAGGTTATCATAAGGAGGAATAAACAATTCTGGTCTGACTTGAGTGGTAAAGACCTTATTCTTCAATATAAGACCAACAACAACTTCCGAGGCTTCAGACCAGTTCATTTATCACCTCTCTTATTTTATCGTTAGACCATCCAGATTTCCATGATAAATCATTGATGTCCTTTGCATTTTCAGGGTAATGCAGTCTTAATACTTGTCCTCTCCATCCCAATTTAGATGCTAGAACATTTGCTTCCATATCTTCACCCAAATCAGGAACGATTATTATTCTCTTTCTAATTGATTCAAATGCCAAAGGATTACATCTTTTTCCAGTTGTAAGGGAAAGGGCACTAAAACCTAACATGTAAAGGGTCACAGCATCCAAAATACCAAAGGTAACCATTACATAATCTTTACTCATAATTCTTTCCCAACTAGGAACATACAAAAGATTAGGGTCTTGCCCTGCGGGTAGAATATATTTATGAGTAGATGGGTTTGTTTCTCCTGCCCTCGCAACTCCACCTACTATCCAATCATTCTCATCTTTGATGGGAAACAAAATCCAACCGTCTAATACCCCAATTCCTATAGTTTTTTGTGTAGTTCTATCAATCCCCCTATCGTTCAAATATTGACTAGGGGAGTGTTTTAATGAAATCGAAAATACAGCATCTAATCCGACATTTTTTACCCAATTAGTCCAAGGATTATGAAAATATTGCTCTGTCTTAACATGAATGAATAAGTTACGTCCTGGTTTTAGCTTTTCTAATAATGTAGATGACTTCCCATGCGCTCCACATGATAAACAAATGTAACTATCAGGATAAACAAAGAATGATGGCTTATGGTCATCATGGAACGGACATAATCCACTCACATAATGACCATATCTATGACTATAATCTAAGACTTCAGCTATTTCGTCTAGGTTTACGTGTCCAGAATCGAACATGTTTCCTTGCCTCTCTCAATGACTCTTTGAAGTCCTGCATACTAATCAATCGTTTAGTTTTAATTAGCTTCATTGCCTCATAATTTCTAATTCCATCTTTGACTGTCCATTTGACCATTCCAAACATATCAATGTTAGGATACTCATCGAATAATTGTAGAAAGTCATGATATACATCCTCTATCCATTCTGCAATCCGTACTGCATCTTCACAATTTATGAATAAAACATTAATGATGGGTTTACCTGAATTTATGAGATAAATTTTCCATCGTTTGTCTGTCCCGCTTACTCCCAAAGATGTGCCTACTTTCAATCCTCGACATTTCTTTGGGTAATTGGATGATGTGTCTTTGAACTCGATTATGTCGTAAGTAGAATAGTCTATTGTCATATTTATACTCATCATCTACCACATCCTCTTCACACATATCGCAGTATCCGTGATACCGCATATTACACACATTACATATTGGTGTCCCACACTTCTTACAAAGAAATGTTGCTGGATTATCACACACGATACAAAATAGTTTTTCTGTGTATTTAGCCATATTCATCTTTTGAGAGAAGTTGGGAGGACAATCTTGCGACTGTCCTCCCATAATAAAGGGGGTGAGAGAGGTGGTACTAATGATATTTTACCACTAATCTTCCTCAGCCAATTCTTCGGATATAGGAACAAACTCATCCGTTTCATCATCTGATTCGTAAGATACTTCTCCATCCAATTCCATAAAGGTATCAGCATATCCATTCTTGATAACCACTTGGAAAACTTTACCCTCATGTAAGATGCGTTTTTCCATAATAGGTAGGATATTATCCTTATATGCCATTACGCCTTTATTCCACATCCCCGTAACATCACAAAACTCAATCAATTGAGGTGTGTATTTAGACTTTGGATGTGCATACGCAACCACAGTTTTTCCATCTTCCTCAGCCTCGCTAAAGTGATAACGCAAGATGAGAGGGATTTCCATGCCCTTGACTTCAGGGTTCATCAACTCTGCAATAACAATAAAAAATTGATAATCCCATGATTTTCCTTTACCATCAGTCCCAATCTTAGTTTTGGGGGTGGGTGGTTCACCCTCAGGTGCAGGAAACTTGATAACTTTGGCATGGAATACGCCATTTGCAGGACGGAAATTCAATATCTTGGTTTTGTCCTCAGATAAGGTAACAAACCACGTACCTTTGCGGATATTCTCTGGACAATCTTTGATATTCAGAATGTACTTATCTGTTTCATTGTCTTTATAAGAGATGCGTACTTTCTTTTTGTCAGGTGATATTTCAACTGTTGCAACACCAGACGGGCCACGTACAAATTCTGATTTTTTGATTTGCGGTTTATAACTCATAGTATTTTCCTCCGTTAGCTCCAGTTATTATCCCAATTTGAATCTTTTTTTTCAACTGCTGGTTCATCGGTTTCCGATTCATCCCAACTATCTTCTGCTGGCTTAGACGGGGTTTCTTCATCCGTATCTGCCCATTCATCTTTATCTGTTGATTCGGTTTTATTTGATACGTTGCTCATCACATTTTCAAATTGGTCAATGATATAGCGCATACCCAAAGGTGTCAGTATTGGTTGTTCCTCAGTCTGGTTAGTCAATTGTTGACCACATATTGCACTTGCATTGCGTATAATATCAGGGGTCAATGGAACATCCAATCCGATAAAATATCCACCAACTTCAAGCACAGGGTTAGATGGTTTATATGGTCGTAAATCAGGCTGGAAACTTTTCCAGTTAAAGTACATTACAATGGTAGGTACTTTCGTTTCATCACTCATAGTTTTCTCCTTCGTCTAATTCTATTTCGATTGGTTGAATGTCTGTTTGGTAATCAATTGTGAAACTATTGGTAACAATGTGTCTACTGTAATAATAAATTGGTGGCAATCCATCCCCACGTAAGGTTTTTATCTCACAAGGAACACATACAAAACGATATGTTCCATTGTCTTGCCAACTATCTTTTGCCACAGGTTCAGGTGAAAGTAAAAAGTATTTATATATGTCATTCACAATTAAGAACCCACATGGCTTTACTATTTTTGTTTTCATATTTTTCTCCTAAAATGGAAAGTTATTATCTTCTAAATACCACTCATGTAAAGCCTTACCAAAGGGTACTCGAAATTTATGCCAGTAAGTAACCCATCCTTTTACAACATTATCTTGCAATCCTCTTTTTGTAACTGAGATATTTTTAATCACCTCAACCACTAAAAATGTCTGGAATATTGCACGTTTGAACGCAAGGTGATAACCACAGTTTTCTTCAAATTTCATATCATCGTTTGGATTTTTGATTGCAACCCCTGAAAATGTACGGATTGGGTTTATCATAGAGATAATGCAATTGCATGTTTTCCTATCCTTACCGTTGATTGTTATATATCCCGTAGATAAATGAGCAACATAATCTACCTTATCTACTGTAAATTTAATGTCTGACATTGAATTTATCCTCATTCTCAAATTTTTTGATTAACTCATACCATGCTTGACCCCGTTGCACTATACGACCACCTGACCGTATTGCAGTCCTCAATTCATCCAGACAACTTTGGTGTGAAGATTTATTGCAGTATATCTTGATGCCTGGACATCCATATCCAATGTCACGGACTTGCACAAATACTGCGGGTACGGAATGTCGGACTTCCTCTGCCTCAATTCGACCATTATTGGTTTGTTTTCTCATATTTATCTTCTCCTATTCTATTTATTTATGGATTATACTTTAATTGGATATAAATTAGCATGAGAGTTTGATTAAAAAATAATTAAGTATTACCATACTGGTCAACTGCCATATATTGTTTACTCATATTTCCACCTCCACAATACGATAATCTTCAGAAGTGTTTGCACTAGCTAGATATCCCTCAGCCACTCCTATTTCCATTGTTTCAATAAAATCATCAATTTCAGCTTGTGCCTCTTCTTTTGTATCAAAGTACAGGTATTCTTCATCATCGTGCCAACAATTTACCCAACCATCACAAATAGTATTGGTTTGCACTTCAAATTTTTTACTCATATTTCACCTCCATATTCATTACAAATTGGACAACAACCTTTATGACAGTATCCACCCTCTTCGCAATGATGTATCTGTTTATCTGGAATTGGACGGTGGCAATATCTACAAAGGGACAAAACTACCTCGAATGGATTTTCTGGAGTTTCACTAGTTTCGGGAGGAAGAATACTCCCTGTAATAGCTTTAAATAATCGTTCTGCAAATTCTTTACTGGACATACACCCCGTTTTACTCATAATTCACCTCCATGATTGCAGTTTACGTAATGAGATAACTTCAAAAATATTCAGCCACAAGTGACCAATTACATAACCTGTGTGATAACTATTGCCTTCTTTATCGTCTTGATACATTTTTTCGACGTGTTTTATACCCAATTTATCCATTAAGTCTTTACGTGGGTGTTTTAGACCATGATAGACAGTTCCATACTGGTCAATAGCCATATATGTTTTACTCATTTTTCCTTCCTTTCCCATTCACTAGCACATCGAGCGCATAAATGAATACTTTCGTGACGACCTGATGCAGTTACATAAAACGCAATAATCTCAGAGTCTCGGTTGCAACGAATTGGAGTACCCAACCCATAAGTCCCATAAGGTAAAGGGGTGTATCCAGTAACATTCTCGCATTGATGTGAGACTAACTGGTCATTGCGATTATAAAACGCATAATCTTTTTGTTTCTTCATCATCTTTTTCATGTGTTTCCTAGCATGTCGTTTACTCATAATTCACCTCCTGCTTGTTTTTACAAAATTCTACTGCTTTATCATAATAATTTACTCCATGTAACTTAACACGCCCAATTTTACGGAATGTATTCCGTTTTGTATCGTGTATCCACCAAAAATCACCATTCAAATGATACTCGGTACTCCAAAGTATCACACGATAACGAAAATTTTCAGGTGTTTGGCATGAGTATGCTGTTGTTTGTTCAATCATATTTTCACCTCCGTTTATTTTTTGCTGTATAATAGCCTATTGCGAATCCCCCTGCGAACACGATTAAGATGTAAATAAAAATATCTATTGGTATCATAATTCACCTCCGTTAGGAAAACGCTCCTGGAATCCTGTGATTGTCTCTTTACCATTGACCTTACGAACCTCCAGCCATTGTAATAAGACGTACTTGCTGTTTTTATCATAGTGTCGTGCTGTAACCTGAGTTGAAATTGGAGAAGTGATTGTCACGATTAAATGAATAGAACCTTTACCTACTCGAAATAAACCTCCTAGTCGGTTCTTTTTATACATCCCATATAATGCGGTCTGACGTGCCAAAGTATAAGCGTCAAGCATAATCCACCTCCTTCTAACATTGTGTTATTATTATAAGATATCGAGATAATGAGAAGATTAATAGAAGATTAGAAAATTTATTGCAGTCTTATTGCAGTCAAAAATTTATTGCAGTCAAAAATTTATTGCAGTCTCTTGCAGTTTTGCTCCCGCCCAAAATTGCTCCCTTCCCCCTTCTCCCCCTATTTTTCCTCTTTTCCCGTCTATAATTCCCCTTCTGATATAATCCATGTTTTACTCATAAATCATGGGATTCCCGTTTTTGGGTTTTACTCATAAATCCCGTGTTTATGGGTTTAAGTGTTTTACTCATAAATCAAACAATGTAAAACCCTCATATATAAGCTATGGTCTTTTCATTATATATATACATTGTAACGGTTTACAATGTGCTTAAACGAAAAAACGGGGTTATATATCCTATTTTGGGATATATAACCCCGTATAAACCTTAACGGTTTTACTTGGCGGATTATGTATTTAAATAAAAAAACGGGGTTTATATCCCGTTATAGGATATAAACCCCGTATAGACCTTTAAGGTTTTACTTGACGGATTTATTATTAAGACGGATTATAAATATAATCCCCTATTAAATTACCCGCATAACCCCGTGTATATTCATTATTTTTAAATTCCCGTCTATATATATCGTTTAA
>Ga0315289_10007208_pt1 | contig 16231 bp, 14 predicted proteins | sample YL17G11_40_MG_FD_203452 | JGI IMG/M metagenome (GOLD analysis project Ga0315289, IMG submission 203452) | Sediment microbial communities from Yellowstone Lake, YNP, Wyoming, USA - YL17G11_40 | ecosystem: Environmental > Aquatic > Freshwater > Lake > Sediment | place: USA: Wyoming | collected... | reverse complement strand
TAAAAATAAAACGGAAGTTTTTGTGCCGGTGTGGGGTTTAAAAGTATTACCGTGCAACCCGACCACAGCCAATATTCGCGCTTTATCAAAAAGAAATTGCCGAACATATTGCATATTAGTATTGTTTAGAACTCCTTGCGGCAGAACAATCGCAATTCTTCCGTTCGGTCTTACCATTTCCAAAACTCTCTCAATAAATAGCAAATGTCTTTCAACCATTCTGGTCAGTTTGCCATTCTTTTTCGCCAAATTGTATTGACGCAGAACTCCTTGATCTTTAATTTCTCCGGCAAAAGGTGGATTGGTGATTAAGACATCAAAGTTAAAATATTTGAAAGTTTTTTCGTTTTCTTCCTGCTCGGTATAGTCCGAAAATTTCATCAATTGTTTTTTAAGCTCGATTCTGGCGTGCATTTTATCTTCGTTTTCCCCTTGCCACTCACGAGGATCAAGCGAGTTAAGTTTAAATAAATGAGTCCGTCCGTCGCCGGCAATAAGCATTAAGGCGCGAGAAACTTTGGCGGTTTCGTCGGCAAAATCAATGCCGTAAAGATAATTTCGAGCGTAATCCTTGATCGCTTCGGGACTTTTTAAATAATTTTCCCCAACCCAATTCATAGCAGCGATTAAAAATCCACCAGAACCGGCCGCCGGATCTAAAATGTATTCTTTTTCCTTAGGATTGAGCATTTTCACCGCCATGCGGATTACGTGCCGCGGCGTGAAATATTGGCCCTTTTTACCTTTGGCAACTTCGGGAATCAAGTATTCAAAAGCCTCGTCTATAAACTGCAAATCAGTACCAAAAAGACGCGCTTTTTCCAACTCCCCAACCACAATAGATAGGTGCTCCGGCGAAAGACGAATTACTTCCTGCTCAAAGAAAATCCCCGGCCATTTGTAAATTGCACTCTTAAAAAGTTCATCGATAATCGAATAGGTTTTTTGAGGATCTTTGTATTTTCTAAATTGCACCTCTTTATCTTCGCGCTTTTCCGCTTCCAATTCGTCGTAAAGCTTGGCATAGATAAGTTTAAAAACTTCGGTAAAAACATCAACGCCAGCATTGGCAAGAACAAGTTCTTCCATTTTCTTTATGATATCTTTCAAATCAAAATTCTTCTCGGTAAAATCATAGAGCGTTTTCTTTTCCGAAAGCAGATCGTCAATTGTTTTGTCGAAGGCGGGGATATCGGAAAGGGTATCTTCAAAATTGTTAGGGTAGTTGCGGTATAAAATGGTTTTTGTTTCGCCATTTGACCAAACACCGATTTCACAACCCTCGGCGTTTAAATAGCTCTTAAGCTGGTCGATACCTCTTTCAAAATTCGGCTTTTTGACTTCGACAACAATGTAGGGTGTAATTTTATCGTCTTTGTAGACAACGATATCGGCGCGAGCGTATTCTTTAGAGCCAAAATGAACGCTTTTTTCGGTGTCAATCCGATCAAAAGGGTATTTGTAGTGCTTGTTGAGTTTGTGTAGCCACATTTGGCGGACGATTTCCTCGGGTTTGCTGGTTTGTTTTTCTTCGTCATAGATGAACCTATCGGCGCCAGTTTTGAGGTCTTTGAGGTAATACCTTTTTGGTTCCTTTTCTCTTACCTCAAGAATTTCTTCAATTTTATAATCTGAAAATTCTTGAAGCCCGTAATCGAGAGCGAAATTTTTAAAGATTTGATCAACGACTTTTTTGGTTTTTTCTTCTGGAATCATATAAACCTACCTTGTGATAGAGAACTAATTATGCCTTTTTCAAATTTACCGATAATTTTTCCCTGCATTTCTACCTCCGAGGTAAAAAGAATGATCTTATGTTTGGGGTTTTCGGGCTTAAGATATAGGTAGGGTGGCGAATCTTGGGAGATGAAGCGTTTAACGGTCGTCCCCTCTGGAGTTTGGGCCAAAACGATGTCCCCCGAGACAAATTCTTTTTGAGATTTAACCAAAAGGTGGTCTCCTTCGAGTATGCCGGCGTTGATCATCGAGTCCCCGCTGATTTTAATCAAAAAGGTTTCTTCTTCAAGTTTTTGCACATGACCTGAAGCAGGAGCCCAGTTGCCTTGAATTTCAATTGTTTCGGTAAATGTGCCGGCGTAAGAGGTGCCGAGGGTCGGAAATAGCGGATTAACTTTTAGCGTTTTGTAGCCAAGCGGCCTAATTTTTATACCCCTCGCGGCTTTTTCTTCGCGCAAGATAAAACCTTTTTTTTCAAGACTACCCAAATGATCTAAAATTGCTTGGTTAGACGATATGTTCAGTTTTTCCCTGAACTCCCCGAAATCTGGAGGGAAACCCTTATCTTTATAGGAATTATAGATAAATTGTAAAATTTCTTTTTGACGTTTGGTGATTTTTTGCATATAAATTCCCTCCTGTATTTAAAATACCTGACCTTATGGTCAGTTGTCAAGTTGTGGATAACTCCTAATTTAACCCTTTCTTGAGTTCATTCTATCCCTGCCAAACCCCGATTACAAGGTTTTTGAACGCCCCACCATCTGGGGCGTTCTGGTTCAGGAAATAAAATGCCCCAGGTAACTGTTGTCCCTGGGGCAAGCTGACTATCGTTCCTTGACCTGCCACATAAAGTTGGCCAATTTGGCATCACGACTGGCATCGACAAACCCGTCGTAATCGAGGTTAAGAAATGGGATGTTGTTATGTTGTCTCCGCAGCGCCTGAGACAAAGCCGACACGATATTCCCAGGCATACAGTTGAAAGGAATCACCGAAACGATCCCATCCAGTCTACGTCTGGCGAAATCCTCGCCTTTGCCCAGGCTGCAGATTGCCTCGCCTCCGAATGTATGGTGCAGATACTTTGATCCTTCCCTTACCAGTTCTTCGGAGCCGATATCCGGATAGTCCTTGAGGTAAGGCAAGGTCGCTTGCCACAGGGCTTCCTCGTCGCGCCTCGCTAAATGGTGGTTGAACCATTTGGCAACAATGAGATTACGCTGTTCTTTGTCGCCCGTCTCACGCCACCATTCTTTCGCCAACACCATACCGATATAGTTGGCATAGCTGAAGAATTCAGTCGCTGGCGCTAACCATGCCTCACCTCCGTGGCCCTCAATCTTGCGGATGATGTCCTGATTCGCCCCATCATGAATTCGCACAAAGAACTCGCCAACGACGCCGACGAGTGGCCTCTTTGTTCTCTGTTGCGGGATGGCAGCGAAATCTATCTGGGCTTGGGATAGTAATTCCTTGAACGGTTCGAGGTGACTCGTACTTAACAAGGACCTTGCTATACCCAATCCGTCCTGAACCCGTCGTTTATGCGATGGAATCATCGCACATACGGCATCGATGTAGCGGGCAAAAAGGGTATCGCTCTGGCCTGGGTTAGCTTCATAAGGTCGCGACCGATGCAACATTTTCTGCAGCAGATCGTGGACCACGAAGCTGTCCCAAGCCACCATCGAGAAAAGCAAACCCAAACCGCCATGTTCGCTTTTTATCCCCAACGTCGTCATATGCGTGTCGGACAAACCTAGTTTGTGCAGAATTTGACACTGCAACATGTAGTACATGCCGAAACGACACGGTCCGTTGGAATTGCCCTGGAAGAAACACTCCCGGGAAGGTTCAAAGTCGCTCTGCTCTACCCGGTAAAGAATATCTTCCGTTGTCATCAACGCCGGCAGACAAACGTCTTCGGCAATCGCCGCTCGGGCTCGGTTGAGTCCGGCATCCAGCGATCGCGGCAAAATCGCCGCGTCAATACCGTAAGCTTGGAATACCGCCGCCAATATCCGTGCCGACTCCGAGGCGTAGGGAATCCATAATCTCTTCCCCGACGATTGGATTTGTCTGATCGACTCTTCCTCTGGACGAATCGCGGACGAAACGTTAATCTGTTTGTCAGCGACAATGGTGTCCGAGAAAGCCTCTAGTCTGGTAATGACGCCGGCATCGGCCGTGTGTTCGTCGATTTGCATGACATAGCATGGTTCACCTAACTCATCCTTGAAGAAGGGGTTAGCGAACGAATCGGGGCCGCAACCAAAATAAGTCAGGACAATTGCGCGTAAACGCACATCCTGGCGAATTATTCGGGCGGCGGCTAGTTTCTTCTGGATTTGGCGTGAATAAGCTTCTTTCCAGTAATCGGCAATATCCACGCCTTCTAATGGTAGAAAATCCTGGGGAATTGCCAAGATCCCGAGCTCTTGCACCTTCTTCCCGATACTCATATTGACGGCCTCGTCATACAGCGAGTACGGACGACCGACAATCACGTAGGCTACTTGTCCACCAGACAGAGAGTTGAGCACTTCCCTCCCCCGATCGCTTTGCCAGATGCGGAAACGCGCCAGTGCCTCCAGTCCAACCTCCAGTGCCTGCTTAGCTTCTTTGGGCGTTTTACCTATCTCCTGGGCGATTGCCCGAAAGGCATGCTCAAGGTGTTTCTTGCCTCTGATAAAGTGCAATCTTGGCGCCAGGTATTTAATACCTTTCGCCTTGACGGCGGTGCAAGTAGCAATCACCTCCGGCGCCGCCTGAAGATATGGGCAAGTTTGGGCGAACTTGAGGTTTGGATTCGGCTGTTCCGTAGACAGGAAAGCGGGGGCAAAGATGTAATCAACCTCCTTCTCCGCAAGCTCGATATAGTGGCCGTGGGCCACTTTATAGGGGAAACAAGGTTCCCCTATCGAAGCGGCGAGACCGCGCTCGATCGTCTGCTTGCTAGTTGGTTCGGACGGCACAACCTCGAAGCCCAACTCCGTGAAAAACGCGTTGAAAAGTGGGAAATAATCGGCGAACATTAATCCTCTTGGAATGCCGACGCGTGGCGCTCCTGCCGGTGCCTTCTTCTGGTACACCGTTAAAAGCATTCTTTCCCGTTCTTCAAACAGATTTGGTAGATCGCCACCCAGCTTATTCTTCTGGGGACCACTGTATTTCTCACAGCGGTCGTTGTAGAAGTAGCGCATCCCGTCACCCATCGTAAAGATGTTGATATCACATGCATTCGGACATCCCTTACACTCGCGCGAACGCATGTCATAACTGCTCTCGGCAATCTTCCCAAAGCCGCGAAAACGAGACTTTTCCGGCCGTTCGCGCAGGGCCAGACGGGCCACTCCGATGGCGCCTGTTAGCTGGGGATAAGGGGGGACCGTAATCTTCCTGCCCAACACTGTTTCAAACGCGGCCACCATGCCTTTGTTAAGGGCTACCGCTCCTTGAAAGACGACGTTATCCCCAATTTTCCGACCCCCAACATTCTTACTTAGGTAATTCTTGACCGTCGCCAAGCAGACAGCCGAGCAAAGATCTTCCAGCGGTATGCCTGATTGCTGGTAGTAGAACATGGCCGATTCCGTAAAGACCGTACATGTCCAGTCAAGATCAGGTGGTTTAGTTCCTCGCAAAGCGTAGTCGCCGAACTGGCCAATCTCGATGTCAAGGCGAGCGGCCTGTTTCTCCAGAAACGCCCCGCAGCCAGCCGCACAAGCTTTGTTCATCTCAAAGTCGGTGATGACCTTGCCACTAATCCAGATGGATTTGGAATCTTGACCACCAATCTCAATGATTGTATCGGCCCCCGGGACCAGGGTTAAAGCCGCGTTTGCCTGGGCGGTAATCTCGTTTTTGACGAGATCGGCCCCGATATAGTCACCGGTCAGATAACGGCCAGAACCGGTGGTGGCGGCAAAGACTTGTCCGATCTCGTAACCTTTTTCCTCGATCTGCCGCTGGATTTGACCGATTGTGTCGCGCACCGCCGCCAGCGGATCGCCATCTGTTCGTCGATAATAGCTGGCCAGGACATGACACTTTCCATCGATCTCGGTCACGAGGGCTGCCTTAGTCGAGACGGAACCGATATCCACCCCCAAAGCCGCCGTAGCAATTTTGGGAGGAATCTCTTCCGTGGGCAGTGGAGGTAGAATAACCGATTCTACCAACTGAATAGGCCCAGTGCTGGCGTACTCCAATGTTCGGTTAATTGCCTGTTCCAATTGCGGCAATGCCTCTGTCAGGTTAACCAGTTTAGATGCCCTCAGCGCCGCCCCAATTGCTCCCAGTGTTCGATTATGCTTCGGCACAAATAGCCTGCCATCGAGATTCAGTTCCTCTGACAGGTACTTGATCACGGCCGGATTCTCGGATACGCCGCCAATAAAAGCAACCCTATCATTGAACTGCTTACCGCGGGCAAAGCATGAACGGTAGTTCCGACAGATAGCCTGGTGGACGCCAGCCGCAATCCGCTCTCGCGGCGTTCCCTTCTGGTAAAGGTGGACGATGTCTGATTCCGTAAAAACGCTGCACCGCCCTGAAAGGCTGGCCGGATTCTCCGTTTTTAGAGCGACTTGGGCGAACTCCTCGATACTTTCAAAGTTCAGGCGTTTGGCCATGTAGTCCAGGAACGAACCGCTCCCGGCCGCACACTTATTACCGAGGTTAGCGTCTACCAGCAGTAGCCGCCCGGATGCCTCATCCTGTTCAAAAAGCAAATACTTCTGGCCTTCTCTTCCCATCTCAACGATTGTCCGCACATCAGGGTATAGAAGTTCGATGGAGGCAGCCAGGGCGCTCGTCTCATCAATCTTCTCGGCTGCGATCAGCAGACAGGCGCTTTCAGCACCGGTACCTGTCAAGCCAACAATTACCTGCGGATCCGGCATCACACTCCTAATAGTCTCGAGTACTTTCTCGATGGCTTCTTCCACTCGCTTGAGCGGCTGCCCTTGTACTGACAGAATCGGCAGTTCCTCCACGGATCCATCATTTCTGACAATGACCGTTTTAATGGTATCGGCACCAATATCCATCCCAATACGCACCTTATGCGCCTCCTTTCCTTCTGTTTCTCCAGATACTGAATTTTGCCTAGCCAATAATTTTGAATTGTGAGGTACAAAAGCAAACCAAAATACTTACCACCCCTTGTAGTAAGCGATTATCGGTTTGCTTCTGATGGCTATAATGTACTATAGATTGATAACGAAAATCAAGACGATGTAGCCTGCAGCACAGGGGCTTGACCCCAGCACAACGAGCTCGAATACTCCACATCGGATTATTCATCCGCGTTCCGTTTCGAGTCGTATACGGGGTCTGCGCCCCGCGATCCGCAAGGCGGATTTGGCGGGGCTTGACAAGCAATTTTATGTCAAGTATACTTGACATTAGAGAATAAATTTTAACTTAAAAGGAGTAAATATGTCCAAAATTATTGGCATTGACCTTGGCACCACTAACAGCGTGGTGGCAATAATCGAAGGGGGCAAACCAAAAGTTATCCCCACGGCCGAAGGAAGCAATTTATGTCCCTCGACTGTGGCGGAAAATAAAAAAGGCGAGAGATTGGTGGGACAACTGGCCAAACGGCAGGCGATTACCAATCCGGAAAATACGATTTTTTCCGTCAAACGTTTAATTGGCCGGCGCTTCGAAGAAGAAGAAATTCAAAAAGATCTCAAATTATTACCATATAAAATGGTCAAGTCCGGCGATGGCGTCAAAGTTATCATGGCAGGTAAAGAATACTCGCCTCAAGAAATCTCGGCTTTTATTTTACAAAAATTAAAGACTGATGCGGAAAGTTATTTAGGCGAAAAAGTGACTGATGCGGTCATTACCGTGCCGGCTTATTTTAACGATTCCCAAAGACAAGCGACCAAGGATGCCGGGAAAATCGCCGGCTTGGAAGTTAAAAGAATTATCAACGAACCAACTGCTTCCTCTTTGGCCTATGGTTTGGATAAGAAAAAGGAAGGCCATATCGCGGTTTATGATTTTGGCGGCGGCACTTTTGACATCACGATTCTGGATATTGGCGATGGTGTTTTTGAAGTCAAAGCCACCGGCGGCGATACTCACCTGGGTGGCGATGACCTTGATCAAAAAATTATGGACTGGATTACCGACGAATTCAAAAAGAGTGAAGGGGTGGATTTGAAAGCTGATCCGATGGCTCTGCAGCGCGTAAAAGAAGCAGCCGAAAAAGCCAAATGCGAACTTTCCAGCACTCCCGAAGCGGAAATTAACCTGCCCTTTATTACGGCTTCGAGCGCCGGGCCAAAACACCTCGTGATGAAATTAACCAGACCAAAACTGGAGCAATTGACCAATGAGCTAATTGAAAAAACTGTCGGTATTTGCCAAAAAGTTATTAAAGATGCCAAGGTTGATGTCAAAGATATTTCCGAAGTCATTTTGGTGGGTGGCCAAACTCGGATGCCGCTGATCCAAGAAACTGTCAAGAAAATTTTTGCTCGGGAACCCCATAAGGGAGTCAACCCGGACGAAGTTGTGGCTTTGGGCGCCGCCATTCAAGCCGGGGTTTTGGGAGGCGAAGTCAAAGATCTTCTCCTTTTGGATATCACGCCTTTAACTTTGGGCTTGGAAACCCTCGGTAGCGTCATGACCCCCCTCATTGACAAAAATACCACCATTCCCACCAGCAAATCGCAAATTTTTTCCACCGCCGCTGACAACCAAACGTCAGTGGAAATCCATATTCTTCAGGGCGAGCGACCGATGGCTCAAGACAACCGAACCTTGGGAAAATTTATGCTTGACGGCATTCCGCCCGCCCCCCGCGGCGTTCCCCAAATTGAAGTGACTTTTGACCTTGACGCCAATGGGATTTTAAATGTTAAAGCCCTTGATAAAGCCACTTCCCGGGAGCAAAAAATTACCATCACTTCTTCCTCGGGGCTTTCCAAAGAAGAAATTGCCAAAATGGAACAAGAGGCAAAAACTCACGAAGACGAGGACAAAAAACACAAAGACTTAATTGAGGCCAAAAATTTGGCGGAAAGTCTGATTTATACTTCCGAGAAAGCTCTCAAAGACCTGTCTGCCGACAAGGCAGGCACTGGTAATAAAGTCCCAGAAGGAGACAGGAAAGAAATCGAAGAAAATATCAAAAATCTTCGAGAATCGATTAAGGGTGAGGAGATCGAAAAAATCAAAAAAGAAACGGAAACCTTAAGCCAGGCAATTCAAAAAATCGGCCAAGCGATGTATCAGCAGGCAAAGCCTGATAGCTCACAGCAAACAGCCGACAGCAAACCGCAAGATGAGAAGGATGAGAAGACGGAAGAGGATCAACCGACTACCGACGACAGCAATCCCAAATCCTAAATTCGAATTTTATGCCAAAGGATTATTACAAAATTTTAGGGGTCAATCGGGATGCCTCTCAAGAGGAGATTAAACGGGCTTATCGAAAATTGGCTCTTGAACATCATCCTGATAAAAATAGAGATGCTGATGGGACGCGTTTTAAAGAGATTAACGAAGCTTATCAGGTTCTTTCTAATCCCCAAAAACGGGCTCAATATGACCAATTTGGCACCACCTTTGACGATGCCTCGTCTTGGGGAAGAGCCGGCGGCGCTGATTTTCGAGATTTCGGCGGTTTTTCTCGCGCTGACGGTTTTAATTTCGGTTTTGGCGGTTTGGGGGATATTTTTGAAGATTTTTTCGGCGGGGTCTTCTCCCAAGTTCAAACCGAGGTTGAAGTCACTTTCACCTCGGTTATTTTGGGAGATGTTTTAAACCTCCAGACTTCCCAAGGTGAAAAAATAACCCTAAGAATTCCCCCGGGGACCCAAGACGGTCAGACTTTTCGTTTTCCAGGGAGGGGGATGCCGACAAGAAGAGGCTCGCCTCGATTCGGCGAAGCGGGCCGGGGAGATTTATTGGTCACGGTCCGGGTCAAGCTCCCTCGTCATCTTTCGAGAGAGCAAAGAGAGTTATTAGAAGAATTAAAAAATTCAGGCTTGTAGTTGGGGATGGGTTGACACTTACATTTTATTTTTAGATAATAAATATAGAGTTGCGATAAAAGGAGGGTCAAGATGCCAACTCCATCATGGGATTTGGCGATAATTGTCTTTTTTCTCATCGGTGTCGCCTTTGGCTATATCTTACAAAGAGAAAAAATTGTTGCCACCTTAGTCAGTGTCTATGTTGCCTTAGTCGTGACCCAGGTTTTTTCCGGAAATGTCCTTTCTTTTTTCCAAGGAGATAAAACTCTTTTTGATCAGGTCTGGATAAAATCCGACTCCTCACCTTTTACGGTGAGAGTGATAATTTTTATGGCCGTGATTATGCTTCTTTCGGCCAAGGGCGGGATTTCCAGCACTAAATCCAAAGGCATTTTTTCGCCGATTGAAATTATTGGTTTTTCTTTCCTCACCACCGCCCTGATAATCTCTTCGATTTTTAACTTTATGCCTCCGGAATCACGGGAGGTCTTTATGGCCACTTCCCGGATGGCAAATTTTGTGATTAAATATTATCTTTGGTGGGTAATCATCCCGGTGATTGCCATGATCGGTTTGGGATTCTTCCGGCGAAGTTCCAGTAGCTCGAGTTCGGATTAAAATTTGCTAAAATATGGTGATGACATACATCACCGCCCCAGAAATTAAAGCAACGGCTAAATTATCATCAATTCCCCAAGGAATAAGTTCAACCATTGCTGCCGTCAGGGCGCCCATGACCAGGATAAAGTAACTGGCGTCAAGATAAGGTTGAAAAATCAGACCAAAAATTATGGCTGCCAAAAAATAGCCAATTGACCCTTCGAGGGTCTTTTTAAAAATATGAGTTTTGCCAAAAAGCAGACCAATCGTTTTGGCAAAAACATCGCCAAAAATCAAAAAGACGAGAGAGTCTGAATTTCTTTTTGTTTGAAAAAGATTGGCTTTTTAAATAAAAAAAGATTTGTTTTCCGGGAAAGCAGCCGGACAATATCTAAAAGAAGAAAGGCAAGGGCAATTGAGCCAATAAAAATCAGCATAAATTTTCGATCAAAAAACAAGTAGAGAAAGGGAAAAATAGCCGCTAAGGGCCGCAAAATTGTTCGCCAGAATTTTAATTCTTGAGAAATTTTGGGCGTCATTTCAATTTTAGATAAAATGGGAAAATGTGGCCTAAAATGGCGGCGTAGCCGGCGGCGTAAATGATGATTTCCGGCGCCCCGAGCCGCCAAGTAAGTAAAGACAACGAGAATATTTATCATTGAATTATTCAATTTTTCAATATTGTTTTAAGGCCTTTTTTAAAACTTCGGCGGAAAAATTTGAACAAATCATTTTTTGCGGCGGCAGACCTTCCAAAAAATCGGCAATTTCCTGATTGGTAATTTTTTTTGCCTCTTGGATGCTTTTACCTTTAACCATCACGGTCAGCGCCGAAGTTGAAGCAAGACAAGCGCCGCAACCAAAGGCCTTAAATTTAATATCCCTAATTTTATCTTTGTCAATTTTTAAATAAAGTTTGACCACATCGCCGCAGGCGGGATTGCCGCCAGAAGCGACTAGATCAGCATTTTTAATTTCGCCCATGTTCCGGGGATTAGAAAAATAATCAATTGTTTTTTGGTTATACATGATGGCTTAATTTTATCTTTTTATCCTATTTATGGCAACAATCTTGACCCCGCCACAACAGCTTCCTGTAAAACCTACTACGTAGTGTAATTACAGGAGCGCTGTATGCGGGGTCTGCGGGCCGACGATACGTCGGCCCTTGACAAATTATGAACATAGGTTCTATAATATAATCAGAAGGAAATTATGCGAGGAAGACCAAAAATTAAGCGCACAATTAGATTTTTTCCGGAAATTACCTACTTTAAGCCCGCTGGCATCCCTTTAAGGGAATTATCGGAGGTTGTTTTAACATTGGACGAACTTGAAGCAATCCGTTTAGCAGAATTGGAAGATTTAGAACAAATTGATGCAGCGAAAAAAATGAAAATATCCCGAATTACTTTTTTACGAATATTACACTCGGCTCACAAAAAAATTGCTGAAAGTTTAATATACGGTAAAGCTTTAAGAATTAGTGGAGGTAACATTATGGCTTATCAAAGCCGTTTAGGCAAAGCTCTTAGCGAGGAAGCTAAAAGTAATCCCAAGAGGACTTGGGGAAGAAATGTCGGTCGAGGGCAAGGTTTAGGCGGGTCAGAAATCTGTATCTGCCCGAAATGTAAAAAAGAAATTTCTCATCAACGAGGTATTCCTTGCGTAAACATGGCTTGTCCAGATTGTAAAGTTTCTTTAAGAGGAAAATTTTGTCGTTAAAAATAATAACGAAGGGAGGTGATTAAAATGCCAAGAATGGATGGAACTGGCCCAATGGGGATGGGACCAATGACTGGACGCGGTTTGGGTCCTTGTGGTTATGGATATGGAAGAGGATATGGCCGCGGTCGCGGAATGGGTTATGGACGCGGTTATGGTTATGGCACGCCAATAAGTCCATGGTCATACCGTCAGCCAACTGTTACTGAAGAAAAAGCCATCGTTCAAGATGATGTCGTTGCTCTTAAAGAAGAGTTAAAAGCGGCCGAAGAACGCCTTAGCCAGTTAGAAAACCAAAAGTAAATAAATAGAGGGAAGTAAACCATCAGGCACTTCCCTCTATTTAGATTTTATCAAATTAAGGAGGTTTAGTGAATTATTGCAATTCATGTGGAATACCAATTCAAGAAATAGTTAATCCTTCTTGGTCCGTGATTACGACAGCCGCTTTTGTCGATTCAATCAATCCGTGCGCCATTGCGGTACTCTTGATTTTATTAGGCTCATTGATGACGACAACTGACAAGCGTAGAGCTATTCTCACCGGTTTGTTCTTTACTGTTGGTTTGTTTTGCGCCTATTTTTTAGCCGGTTTAGGAATTTTCCACGCTTTAAATTTAACCGGTTTAGCAAAATGGTTTCATTTAATTATCGGTCTTTTAGCAATTATTATCGGCTTATCAAATATTAAAGATTTTTTCTGGTATGGTGCGGGCGGTTTTGTTACCGAAATTCCTAACCGATGGCGTCCAGCTTTAAAGAATATTCTTGGAAAGATTACCCGCCCAATCCCTGCTTTTTTAATTGGTTTTGTTATCATCTTTTTTGAACTGCCTTGCACGGGAGGACCTTATTTATTTACTCTTGGCTATTTGGCTAGTTTTTCAAAAGTTTCATTGATACCAATTTTGCTTTACTATAATTTTATTTTTACTTTGCCGCTTTTAGTCTTGACTGGTCTTATTTATCTAGGCTATTCCAATGTTGAAAAGGCCACTTCCTGGAAAGATCGCAATATCAGGATTTTGCACTTACTTGCGGGTATAATAATGTTAGGTTTGGGTATTTGGGTAATCTTAAATTAATTTCAATATGTTAATTAATTATCCAATAATTTTAATTTTAGCTTTGATTTCCGGGATGACGACTTTGGTCGGCGCTGGTCTCGCTACTTACTGTAAGGGTAACATTAAAGCTATTGTGATGGGCATAGGTTTTTCAACCGGAATCATGTTGATGATCTCTTTTTTTGAGCTTATTCCTGAAGCTTTAGAAAAAAGCGCTTTATTAAATGTCGTAATGGCTGTTCTTGCGGGTATAATTATCTTGGCTTTCTTAAACTTTATTATTCCTCATAGCCACTTGATGAAAGAGAAGGAGAAAAATAAAAGTTATTTATATAAAGTTGCTTTTCTGGTTACGCTTGGTTTAATTTTGCATGATTTTCCTGAAGGTTTTGCGATGGCCAATTCCTATGCTTTGGCGCCTAATTTAGGCATTTTTGTCGCTGTGGCGATTGCCTTACACAATATTCCCGAAGAATTTGCTATTGCCGCTCCGATCGTAATGTTAAAAGATAAAAAATTTCTTTATAAAGCAGCGTTTATTTCTAGTTTAGCCGAACCAGCTGGGGCCATTTTTGGTTTGATTGGAATTACAATTATCCCATCATTAACGCCAATTTTTCTTGCCTTTGCTGCCGGCGCAATGATATTCGTTTCAATTCATGAGTTGGTTCCCTTTGCCCAAAAATATAAATTGCCCCTATATTTTATTTCCGGAATCATTTTGAGTATTTTAGTATTCTTGCTTTTAAAATTCTTTTTTACATTATAAAGGAGGAGGAATGAATCAAAAATCGGTATCAATCTTGGCAATTTCCGCTGATGAAGTTTTAGCCGCTCATATTGGCGAGAACGCTCAAAATAATCTCAAAGCCGCGGGGATTAAATTCCAAATTTTAAGCCAGGAAAAGATTAATAAAGAGATCTCCTAATTCGAGCTCCTCTGGGGGGTGGTCTCAAAATGGTACGGTTATTTTCTGGCCAGAAACGGCTATAATTAAGCTATGACCAAATTAACTAAATATTTACTGCTTATCTTGGGATTCGGCATAATTTCCTTAACAATCTTAGTCCTAAAGTCTCAAACACTCACCAGCAATCCTTCACCAAGTCCGATTATCACCCCCACTCCCACCACAGAGGAAATGACTTTTATCATTGCCGGCGATGCCATGTTTGGCCGGGCGGTTTATAGCCAATTTCATGATGATCTGAAGGCAGCTTTTGAAAATTTAGGGCCAAATTTTTTTCAAGGAAAAGATCTGGCTCTTCTCAATCTTGAGGGGCCGATTGTTCAAAATGAATTCATGCCCGATACCAATCCTTATAATTTAATCATGAAATTTCCGCCCCAAACAATTGAGGTTTTAAAGTGGCTCAATATTAATGCCACAAGTCTTGCCAATAACCACACCGACAATCAGGGCCAATCTGCCCTAGACTTTACCCGCGAGACTTTAAGTAATGCTGGCATCAATCCGATTGGCGATCCCCAAAATAAAAAAGATTTAGTCAAAATATTTTCCAAAAAGGACCAGCAAATTAGCATTATCGCGGTTAATATCTTAGCCAACACCCCAGAGTTAAGCGAAACGATCAAAGAACAAAAAAAGAACAATGCCTTGGTAATTATCTTTCCCCATTGGGGAGAAGAATATCAAACCACTCATAATCAGACTCAAGAAAAACTGGCTCATTCTTGGATTGATTCAGGGGCAGATTTAATAATTGGTTCTCATCCCCATGTCATCCAAGATACTGAAGTCTATCAAGGGAAACCGATCTTTTACTGCCTCGGAAATTTTCTTTTTGATCAAACTTTTTCCCAAAATACCCAAAGAGGCTTGGTGGCGGCGGGAAAAATAAGTCAAAATAAATTATTTTTAGAACTTTTGCCCATTAAAAGCGTTCATCTTCGATTAGAACCAATGCAAGGTGAAGAAAAAGACGAGATTGTCAATCTTCTTAAAAAAGAATTGGGATTTGAAGAAAATAGCCAAATTATCTTCAATTTGAAATAGCCCTCCTTTTAATTTTTCCGATTATAAGGTAAAATATATTTATAGATGGGCCATTAGCTCAGTGGTAGAGCGTCACCCTTTTAAGGTGAGCGTCGTGGGTTCGATCCCCACATGGCCCTTGAACCAGAACCCAGAGTGTAATTTATAACTTTAAGGTATAAAAATAATCGTAATTTTGGCAATTTTTGAGCACTAAAAAGAAAAAAACTAAATATTTTCAGGAGTAGCTATTGACATTTGTAAAGATGTGTGATACGCTATGAATACTTACTCGACGTGATGAGCGTCGGGTCTTTTTATACATGCAAAATTTTGACTTTCCCATCTATATCAATAATTTTCAAATACCTTGGTCTCTTCTTAAATAAAGGTAAGGCCTTTTTAATAAAATACTTCTGATAATCGAATATAATTCTCTTGTTAACTTGAAAAGACATACCATAAGGGAAACGTGAAGAAAAGGCCATTAAATGAATTTTCTTAAATTGTTTTGCCCGAGAAACGGCATAAGTTAGGTCAGCATCCCCAGTCATAATAATCGCTTCATCATATTTATCGGTACATGCTCCTAAAACAAGATCTACGGCTAATCTAACATCCACTCCTTTTTCTTTTCCAGATGTGCCGGAAAAATGTCCTTCGTAAAAACTAACTTTTTCGATCTCTTTAACTTGGTTGAAAAACTCTATTTGTGCTTTCGCTATTAGTTGATCTGCTGTTGTTTTTTGACCATCTTCTTTCATATAAGTTCCGCAAAAAATTATTGTTTCAATAGGTGTCTCTTTTTCAATCAATTTCAATAAATCCTTAAAACTAAAATATTCTCCTGGTTTTAATAAATCAGTGAACCCGCCGTACAAATTAGAACCGTCAATGAATAAAAATGTTTTCATATTTATATGATAACATTTTTAGGGTATTTGAAAAAGAGAGACGTGAATAAATTGCATTATTTCTTTAAACTAAAGCTAATCTCGGTTTCAACCCCCTCCAATACTCATTATCTTTTAGAAGAGAAATGTCCCCTAAACCTTAGTAGTAAATGAATTAACAAGGTCAAAGTTCTAAAGTTCTCTTGAAA
>Ga0315289_10007207_pt1 | contig 16231 bp, 15 predicted proteins | sample YL17G11_40_MG_FD_203452 | JGI IMG/M metagenome (GOLD analysis project Ga0315289, IMG submission 203452) | Sediment microbial communities from Yellowstone Lake, YNP, Wyoming, USA - YL17G11_40 | ecosystem: Environmental > Aquatic > Freshwater > Lake > Sediment | place: USA: Wyoming | collected... | reverse complement strand
GTGAACTAAAGACGGCTAGCTTTGCTTTGTTCCTAAAAGCTTAGAACACCCTCGTTGCTTTGCGGGTATGCAACCAGGTTGCATACCCGCAATGCAACGAGGTGCTAAAATATATCCCTGACGTCGAAAACCGGGCCGTCTTTACAGACTTTTTTGTAGCCGTGTTTGGTCTCAATAGTGCAGCCGCAGCAAACACCCAGGCCGCAGCCCATGAACTGCTCGAAACTAACCTGACAGTTTATTTGCGGCTTATTTTTGATCAACGCGTGGATGGCTTTAAACATCGGTTCGGGACCGCAGCAAAAAAGCCTGTAGGGGCCGGGCTTGCCCCGGCCCGAAACTGTTATCAGGCAAGATAACACATTCACCGCGGTGCCGCGGGTGCCGACGGAGCCGTCTTCGGTGGCGATCAATACCTCAAAGCCCAGTTTTTTGAATTCTTGCTCGGCCAGGATTTCTTTTTTTGTTTTGGCGCCCAGGATCACGATGTTTCGACTTTCGATTTTCGACTTTCGACTTTCTGCTAGTTTTTCCGCCAGAAAAACTAGCGGCGCTACCCCGACCCCCCCGGCAATCAGGATATTGGTCTTTGGTCTATGGTCTATGGTCTGTGGTCTGATTTTGAAGCCGTTCCCCAGCGGCCCGATGATATCCAGCGTTTGGCCGACCTTATAGCGTGAAAGTATCCGGGTACCGCGGCCGCGGACTCTGAAAAGTATATAAACCGTGCCGCCTTTGACACTGTGGATGCTGATCGGCCGGCGCAGGATCGTATCTTTGATCTTTATGTGCAAAAACTGCCCGGGCCGGCCGGCCTTGGCTAAATAAGGCGCGCTTAAAGCCAGCAGAAAAACATCCGGCTTGATCCTCTGAATGCTCTTGATCTTTGCCAAAACCTGTTTAGCTGACATGGAACTCCTCATGGTTCATTTATCCAGTGACATCGCGCCGAAGCAATACTTGCGAAGGCGGATATTGGGCATTATATCAGAGCCTTTAGCGCTGCTCAACTTCTAACAACCCTCGCACAGAATTGCCCACAAAGACCTTGTCGGCCTGGCGCAGGTCTTTAAGGTACAAGATATTTTCTTTGGCCTTGCCGGTTTTTAAAAGATGCTGGCGTAAAACCCCCGGCAAAAGGCCGCAGGAAACCGGCGGGGTATAAAGCCGACTATGTTTTTGGATAAAAATATTGGTGAAGCTGCCTTCGCAGACCTGGTCTTTAGTGTTTAAAAATATCACTTCAAAAAAACCTTGTTTGCGGGCCAGCTTTAATTCGCTTTCGTAAAGATCACGCAAAGTGGTCTTATGATAAAGAAAAGGGTCTTGGTGATCTAACCGTTTTTGGCTTATTTTTATCTTAAACGACGACTGACGCCGGTCAAACAGGTCGATGGCTATCGCAAATCTTCCTTGTTGATCTACCAGGACTCTGATTTTACTGTCCTGCTTTAATTTTTTTAGTTTTGCCCGCAGCTCTTTGCGTAACGCCTTGATATTCAAGGCGATAGAGAAATAATTGAGGGAGCGGGCCAGCCGGTCAAAGTGCAAGTCTTCCAGATAGATCCCCTTCGCTTTTTGCCAAAGCATGGTCTCGATCAAAGAAAATGTCGGCGCAGGACTAGTAAGGAATCTCGCTTTCAGCAACGCTTCCTGGTATTCTCGCGCCGGGCTGGAATCGTATACGATTCCGCCGCCTATGCCCAGCTCTCCTCGTTGCATTGCGGGTATGCAACCTGGTTGCATACCCGCAATGCAACGAGGTTGAATAACTGCCGTTCGGATAGCCACATTAAAACAAGCTGTTTGATCCGGCGCGATATAGCCGATCGCACCGCAATAAACACCGCGCGGTTCTTTTTCCAGCCCATGGATTATCTTCATGGTCTCGATCTTGGGCGCGCCGGTGACTGACCCGCAGGGAAAAAGCGCGGTAAATATTTCCTGCCACCCGATACTTTTTTTAAGCCGGCCCTGGATAGTCGAGGTCATCTGGAAAAGCGTAGGGTATTTTTCCAGGGCGAAAAGCTTAGTGGCTTTAACCGTGCCTTTTTGACAGATCCGGCCCAGGTCATTGCGTAGCAGGTCCACGATCATGATGTTCTCGGCCCGGGTCTTAGGATCACCGATAAAACGCAACGGGTCGCTATTTAACGCCAAGGTGCCTTTCATCGGCCGAGCTGTTATCTTTTGTCCTTCCCGGCGAAAAAATAGTTCCGGGGAAAATGATAAAATATGGCACCGGCCGTCAAAGATAAGCGCGCTGTAAGGCGTGGGCTGGCGTGATTTTAAAGCCTGATAAAATCCGGCCGGACTGCCGCTAAAATCAAACCTCGTTTTAAAAGTATAATTGACCTGGTAGGTGTCGCCCTGCTCCAGATGTTTTTTTATTACGCGGATATCTTTAGCATATTGCTTGCGCGTGACGCTTTGTTTTATATTTTTTATCTCGTATCTGCCGCCGGTCTGTGGTCTGTGGTCTATGGTCTGTGGTCTTCTACAGACCGCCAGCCAAGCTAAAACATCTTTTGTCTTTGGAGCAAACCTAATCAATGCCGGTTCCAAGCAATAGCCGAACTCATAAGTAAAATATCCGGCCAGCCAGTAACCCTTTTTTAAAAAAGTTTCGGCTTTTTTAAAAAAGCTTCCCAGGTCGTCGCCGGCCCTAAAGACCAGGGTGCCTTTAAAATCTTTGAATAGATATGAGTTTTGGTTTTCCCTATCCGGCTGGACGGTCTCCAATAAAACAAACGGTCGGCGGTATTGGCGCATTTTTGCGGCTATTTCTGGCAAGCCACGCAAAAGCAGGTGCCGCGGCCGGCCAGTTGGATCTTTTTTAACGGTTTCTTGCAGACCACGCAAGCCTGACCTTGGCGGCCGTAGACCTTCAGCAGTTTTTCCATGCCGCCGGCTGCGCCGCTTGTGTCACGGTAATCGTCTATGGAAGAACCGCGGTTTTTGATCCCGGCGCGCAAAACGTCTACGATGGCCTGATGCAGCTTTAAACATTCCGCGTTTTTCAGGCTAAGCCCTGGACGGTGCGGGTCAATACCAGCGGCAAATAACGCTTCCTGGGCGTAGATATTACCGATACCGGCAATAAAGGTCTGGTCTAACAGCAGCGGCTTGATCTTGGTGGTCTTACCTTCAAGCATGCGGCAAAATTCCTGGGCTTTTAAATCAAACGGTTCTGGGCCTAATTCTTGCACAAACTTCAAGTCCTGCCAGGTCTTACGTAGTCTTAATTCGCCCAGCAAACGGCTGTCCATATAATTAAGGCAGGTGCCGTCGCCAAACTTAAAGACCACCCGGGCTTTAGGGTCTGGTTCGGGATACAGCAGCCAGCCGGTCAGGCGCAGATGGATGATCAAGAATTTATCGGCCTTAAGCTGGACGATCAATAATTTTGCCCGGCGCAAAATCGCCTGGATGGTCTCGCCCTTAAGGCCCTTGGCAAAAGCCGCGGCTGACGGCTCCTTGATCACCCGCGGATCAGGCGCGATCACAGCCGTGATCTTTTTGCCGACGATCTTTTTGGTCAGGTCGCGCCGTATTGTCTCTACTTCCGGCAGTTCGGGCACGCGAACCTCTTATTTTAACCCTTTATATATCCCGTTATAACTTTCGGTGGCTTCTACCGGGAAAAACACCAGCTGGACCACTCGGGCGTTTTCTTTAAGTTCTATGCCGAAAGGGTTTTGGACCACTAAAATGAATTCGCTCCGGCCGCAAAAACCGGCGTCCCAGACACCGTTTTGAGTAAACGCGCCCATGCGTAACAGCGAGGTGCGGGTAAAGGCAAGCGCAGTCAGATCATTGGGCATGTTGATGGTCTCATTCGTCTTGACTTTATAGGCGCCTTTGGCCAGTTTCCACCAGCCGTGTTTGTCCGTGGGAGTCTTTTTGACCGGGACAAGTTCTTTGGTCTGGGGCAAGACCCTTTCTTTGTTGGAAAAGTCCAGCGAAGCGCTTGATGAAAATTCGGATATTATGCCGGCGGTCAGATCAAACCCGTTAGGCGTGGTTTGAGTTTCCAGATCGATAAAACCCTCGACCAATCTTTGTTTTTTTATCAGGTCCTGGATGGCAGTCTTAGTCAACATGCAGTATTATCCCACAGCCGGCCTTAATCGGCAAGTTTCTCGGGGTGATGTTTGATCACTTTGCCTTCGGCCATGTAGATGACGTCCTCGGCGATGTTGGTGGCATGATCGCAGATGCGTTCCAGGTACCGGGCGATCAAAAGCAGCGGCACGGCCCGGTGAGCGCTTGCGGCGTCTTTAGCTAAAAAGTCGTTGACCAGCTCGTCGCAGATCTGATTACGCAGTTGGTCCGCGCTGTTATCGGAAATGATCACTTCCTTGGCTAAGGCCATGTCTTTGTTGATAAACGCATCTATGGCGTCTTTGACCATACCCTGGGCGATAGCGGAAAGTTTCGGGATATCGATCAGCGGTTTCAAAAGCGGTTTATCCGCCAGTTCCAGCACGCGCTGGCCGATATCCACGGCCAGATCAGCGATACGCTCCAGATCCGCGTTTATCTTCATGCCGGTGGTAATAAAACGCAGGTCACCGGCCATGGGTTGATAACGGGCGATCAGGTCTACACAGCGCTCATCCACCACCAGCTCCAGTTCGTCGATCTTGTTGTCGGCGTCGATCACGACCTGGGCCTGGGTTCTATCGCGGTTTTTAAGCGCTTCAATGGATTTAAAGATCGCTTCCTGGGCCAAGGCGGCCATGCGTAAAATATCTTTATGCAGTTCTTTCAATCCTTCGTCAAAATGTCTTTCCATATTTCACTCCCATGTTTTAACCGTACCTGCCCGTAATATAATCTTCGGTGCGTTTGTCTTTAGGCTTAGTAAACACGTCGTCGGTGCGGCCGAACTCTACCAGCTCCCCCAGCAGCATGAAGCCGGTCTCATCCGATACCCGGGCCGCTTGCTGCATGTTATGGGTTACGATTATTATAGTATAGTTATTTTTCAATTCACGCATTAATTCTTCTACTCTTGCCGTCGCCTGCGGATCTAGCGTTGAACAGGGCTCATCCATCAGGAGCACATCCGGCTTTACCGCTACAAGTCTGGCGATACAAAGCCGTTGCTGCTGTTCTAATGACAAGGCCAGCGCCGATTTTTTTAATTTATCTTTCAGTTCTTCCCAGAGCGACACCCGCGCAAGCGCTTGCCGGACAATTTCTTCTACGGCGGCTTTTTTTATGCCGCCGTGGACTTTAAGCCCGAAGGCGATATTTTCCCAGACCGATAAAGGAAACGGGTTGGGCCGCTGGAAGACCATGCCGATGCGTTTACGCAGGCCCACCAGGTCGGCCCGCGGCAAAAGGATATCCTCGCCGTCAAAGATTATCCGGCCGCAAGTGCGTACCCCGACAATCAAATCGTTCATGCGGTTAAACGCGCGCAGTAATGTGGACTTGCCGCAGCCGGAGGGCCCGATGATGGCGCTGATACAGTTAGGCCGCAAAGCAACGTTCACTTTCTTAAGCGCCTGAAAATTCCCGTACCAAAGATCAAGGTCTTTTGTTTCTATTTTTATGCCCATGTTTATCCGAATTTACCGCTGATGTAACCGTCGGTGCGCTTATCTTTTGGCGCGGTAAAGATCCTATCGGTTATATCCAGCTCGATCAGCTCTCCGCCTAAAAAGAAAGCGGTGCGGTCGCCTACCCGGGCCGCCTGCTTGACGTTGTTGGTGACCAAGACTATGGTGTAATCTTTTTTAAGCTTAAGCATAGCTTCTTCGACTTTGGCCGTGGATATGGGATCAAGACCCGAACAGGGTTCGTCAAACAAGATCACTTCCGGTTTGACCGCCAGAGTGCGGGCGATGCAGAGCCGCTGCTGCTGGCCGCCGGAAAGCTTAAAGGCCGACTCACTTAAGCGGTCTTTGACTTCTTCCCAGAGATAAGCCTGTTGTAAAGCTTGCTCTACTGTCTGGGCCAGCAGTTTTTTATTTTTCAGGCCATGCATACGGGCTCCGTAGGCCGCGTTGTCAAAGATGGACAAAGGCAGGGGCAAAGGCAAAGCGAAAACCATACCTATCTTTTTGCGCAGGGTCTCGGGCTCGATAGAGTCTATTGGGCGCTGTTCCAGCATGACTTTGCCCTTATAACGAAAGCTTACCTGGAGTTCGTTCAAACGATTAAGCATCCTTAAAAAAGTGGTCTTGCCGCTGGAAGCCGGGCCGATCACTGAAAGGATCTCGTGGGCCAACACCTCCATAGTCAAAGCTTTAAGCGCCTGATGCCGGCCAAACCAAACATTAAGATTGTCCACGGCGATTTTTACCATTTCTTCCTTTGCCTTAAACGATACCGGATGATTATCGCCACCAGATTCATGGCCAGGACTATGACTAAAAGCACCAAGGCTGTACCATAACGGATTTTCTCATCCACGTTAGGTACTTGGGTCGAGATCACGTAAAGATGGTAGGGTAATGCCATGGCCTGATCAAATATCGAGTGAGGCAGCTGCGGCAGATAAAACGCCGCCACGGTAAAAAGTATCGGCGCGGTCTCGCCGGCCGCCCGTCCCAAGCCTAAAATCGTGCCGGTCAAAATACCCGGGACAGCGTTAGGCAAAACGATATGCCGGATGGTCTGCCAGCGGCTGGCGCCTAAAGACAGGCTGACCTCGCGAAAAGTATCCGGCACGCTTCCCAAAGCTTCACGGCTGGCGGTGATGATCAAGGGAAGGATCATGATGCCCAAAGTCAGCGAGCCGGAAAGTATCGAGGCGCCAAACTTACAGAACACCACGAATAAGGCCAGGCCGAACAGGCCGTAAACCACTGAGGGCACACCGGCCAGATTGACAATGGATAGTTTTATCAGCCGGGTGAGGAAATTATCTTGAGCGTACTCGCTCAAATATATTGCCGCGGCTAGACCAATCGGCAAGGCGAAGATTATCGCGCCGCTGACTAAATAAACCGTGCCTACGATGGCCGGAAAGATCCCGCCGGCGCGCATGCCCTGGCGCGGGATATCGGACAAAAACTGCCAGCTTAAGGCCGGCCAGCCTTTCTGGATGATGATCAGAATGATCAGTCCCACCGGCACCACGATCAACAAGGTAGCCAGCAGCAGAAAAAAGAAAGCTATTTTTTGGGTGCGTAAAGAGTTTCTCATTTTTTCCTATGCAAAGACAAGTCAGCCGTGACGTTAATAAAAAAACTGATCACAAACAACACGATGCCTACGGCAAACAGCGCAAAATAATGTTCGCTGCCCACTACCGCCTCACCCATCTCAGCAGCCACAGTAGCGGTCAGGGTCCTGACCGGCTCAAGAATACTGGCAGGCATCACCGCAGAGTTGCCGGTGATCATCATCACGGCCATAGTCTCGCCGATCACTCTTCCGATACCCAGCATCACCGCCGCCAATATCCCCGAACCGGCGGCCGGCAGCATCACCCGCCAGATGGCCTGCCAGTGAGTGGCGCCTAAGGCCAGCGCGCCTTCTTTATAAGTCTTGGGCACTGAATATAAAGCGTCTTCAGCGATAGAAACAATGGTCGGCATAGCCATAAAAGCCAGCATGATCGAACCGGATAAGGCGGTCAGGCCCGTGGGCAGATGAAACAGGGTTTTGACCCAGGGCACCAAGGTGACCATGCCGATAAAACCTAAGACCACGCTGGGTATGGCGGCCAAAAGCTCTATTCCGGCTTTAAGTATCTCTTTTAATTTAGCCGGCGCTACCTCGGCGATGTAAACAGCGCAGGCCACGCCGATCGGCACCGAGATGACTGCCGCGCCCGCAGTCACCAAAAACGAACCCAGGATCAAAGGCAGGATACCGAATAGGGCCGGTTCAGAGATCGGGTACCATTTATGCCCGAAAAGAAAATCTTTTGGGAGTATGGTCTTAAACAGGGCCAGGCCTTCTTTGAGCAAAAACAGAAAGATCAAGGCAACAAACAATATTGAAGCCAGGCCGCAAAGTAAAATAAGTTTTTCGATGATGAATTCTTTTAGTTTACGCATTATTTTTGGACCGGCACAAAGTCTGTTTTGGCCACAATGTCCTGGCCGACTTGCGAAAGGATGAAATCTATGAACTTTTTGACCAGGCCTTGGGGTTCGCCGTTGGTGTACAAAAACAACGGCCGGGAAATCGGATATTTTCCGTTGATCACGTTATCCATGGTGGGCGAAACGAACTCAAGACTACCGGTTTTGGCCACCATGACCGCTTTCTGCTTGGGGCTGATATAACCCATGCCGTAATAGCCGATCGCCCCGGTATTGCCGGCCACTTCGTCGGCAATGGCTTGGGAAGATGAAAGCATCAGCGCTTGCGGCGCGAACTCTTCCTGAAAACCGGCGTTGCCTTTGCGCAGGACGTGTTCTTTAAAATAAACGTGCGTGCCGGAATTGACTTCGCGGGAAAGCAGTACTATTTTTAAATCCGGGCCGCCTAACTCCTTCCAGTTGGTGATCTTGCCGGTAAATATTTGGGCCAGCTGGTCCAGGGTAAGCTTCTCCACCGGATTTTTAGGGTTGACCACCACGGCTAAGCCGTCTAAAGCCACGGTGATTTCTTTAGGGTTGATGCCTTTGCCTTTGGCCAGGTCGATCTCTTTTGGTTTGATACTGCGGGAGCTCATGGCGATATCGCAGGTGCCGCTGATCAAGCTGGAGAAGCCAGTACCCGAGCCGCCGCCGGTGACCGAGATAAATTCCGCGGGATTGGCTTCCATGTATTTTTCCGCCCAGGCCTGACCCAGGTTGACCATGGTATCTGAACCTTTGATCTGGATAGAATTAGCGTTCTTGGAGCTGAAGGCCGCGCTGATCGCCACCGTTGAAACTGCCAATGTGATCACGATTTTCTTAAACATTTCATCCCTCCTTGTTTTACCATTATTGTATAGCATGGCTAGACCAGGGTCATGTAAAATCAATGTAAAATTAGAAGACCATTTTAAACTTTGTCCCCAGCACGTTTGAGTTTTTCCATTTTTCTCCAGCCTCGGCTCTGACCAGCATATAATAAACATCGGCCTTAAGCCACTTGGCAAACACAAAGGCTAAACCGACCGAACTTCTGTTCTGGTTAAGCTTATTCGTCCCGCCGCCAAAGCTGTAAAATATTTCATCGGCCAAATATGGCTGTATTTTTCTGGCCGTGAATGTCCCGGGCAGCTTTACGGTAAGTTTATCGCGATAGCGCCAGGAGTCGCTCTGATAATTAAAATCCCGGTATTCCAGGCGGCCACGGTTTTCCCACTTGCACCCTCCGGCCTGCCAGGATAAACCGGCCCAAAAATAAGGAGCTTGTTCCGGCTTGAATTTTGCTTGCTTTAACTCATAGATCTGCCGAAAACCAAGCCCCGCGTTCCAACGCTTATCGAGCGGCCGGCTAAAACCAAGGTCGTAATGCTGGTAATAAAATTCGCCGGCGTTTTTGCCCCAGCGGAATTCTTCTTCCAAGACTATTGCCCAGGCTTTACCGGTTTTTATTTCCTGCGTGTCGGTGTTCCAGATTTGAAAATCGCCGTCATCATAAGCATAAACCGCGCGCGCGCTCGCCAGACTAGCCCACAAAACCAAAATTAAAACTTTTCGCATATTTCGCCTCCTTGTAGAAAGAGTATAAAACAGGCGTATTAAGGGGGTTTGAAGGAAAAGTAAAATGCGGGTAAAGTTATTGGGGCAGGGTGAAGAAGAATTTCGAGCCTTGGCCTTCAACACTTACGGCAGCGATAGAACCGCGGTGTAGTTCAACGATGTGTTTGACTATGGCTAAGCCCAGACCGGTACCGCCCAGCTCGCGCGAACGGGCTTTATCCACGCGGTAGAACCGCTCAAAAATACGCGGTAGGCCTTTGGGGGGCATGCCGATCCCGGTATCTTCAACTATTACCTTTATATATTGCCCCTCGCTTTGACTGGATAGCCGCAGCGAGCCGGCCGGTCTATTGAATTTTACGGCGTTATCGATCAGATTGACCAGAACCTGGCTGATCCGCAACCGGTCGGCCGTGATCGCCAAATCCGGCGAGATATTATTTTCGGCTTTGATTTCTTTCTTGGCCAAGGCTGCCGCGAAACCGGCCAATATCTCATCAGCCAGGCCGCGCAGTAAAAACCGTTCTTTATCCAGGGTGATGTCCCGCGACTCCAAATGCGCCAGGGACAAAATGTCGTTAACCAGATTTTCCAGTCTTGCGGTATGGTCCTGGATTATTTTCAAGAACTGCCGGGCGTTATCTTTATCCTGGAGGGCGCCGTCCAAAAGCGTCTCCACAAATCCCCTTATCGCGGTCAAGGGGGTTTTCAGCTCATGAGAAACGTTGGCTACAAAATCTTTGCGTATAGTCTCAAGTTTCTTGAATTCCGTGACATCGTGGATCACCAGCAAACAGGCGCTCGGCTGGTCTTTTTCAAACACCGGCGAGGCGTTGATACGAAAGTCCTTTTGTAGCGGCCAGACCAGGGTTATTTCCTGTGAGACCGGCTGTCCCGCTTTAAGTACCGTGTTGATCAGTTCAGCGATATCGTTGTTGGGAATGACTTCTAAAAAAAGTTTGCCTTGGATCGCTGCGCGGCTGACCGCAAAGATCCGTTCCCCAGCCGGATTTAAGGAGACGATCCGACCGGCTTTATCTACCAGCAGGATCCCCTCAACCATGCCCTCCAGTATCGCGGCCAGATGCTGGTTGCGTACCTTAAGTTCGCTGACCTTGGCTTCGATGTTGGCAGCCATCGAGTTTAAACACCGGGCTAAGGTACCGATTTCATCGCTGCTGTTTAAAAGTATCTTACGGCTAAAGTCGCCCCCGGAAAACTTATCCGCGGTATAAGCGATCAGACTGATCGGCCGGGTAATACTAACAGAGAGTATCCATCCCAACCCAAAGGCTAAAGCCGCAGCAAAGATCAGGCTAACCAGAATGGTGCGGCGCACCATGCCGGTCTCATGCTTTATCCGGCCCAAGGGCAAAGCCAGCCGCGTTACGCCGATGATATTGTTTTTATCCCGCAGGGACACGGCAATATAAAGCATGTCGGTCTTAAGCGTAGAAGAATACCGGATTGCTTGCCCTATATTACCGGCTAAAGCCGCGCGCACTTCCGGCCGGTCGGCATGATTTTCCATCCGGGAAGTCTCGGCAAGGGATTTTTGGGATTCCGCCAGGACATTGCCGGCCGGATCGATCAAGGTGACCCGGCTGCCGGCTTGACGCCCAAGAAAAACCGCCAAACTTTCCAAATACCCCAAGTCTTTAGCTTTTATTTTTTCCAGGGGCAGGCCGGCAGAAACCAGTTGGGCCTGGACAGTGAGCGACTGCTTGATCTCATCCAGGGCGCTGTTTTCCAGCCGTTTATCCAAAAGGTAGGCCAAAAAGGCAAATGAAACAGCGATGACCAGGGCAAATGACGCGGCCAGTCTGGTCTTGAAACTAAAAGGCCTAGTCTTCATCATTTTCAAACCTGTAACCGTAATTTTTCACGGTTACTATGTGCCGGGCAACTTTACCCAGTTTCTTGCGCAGGGTACGGATATGCACGTCCACGGTGCGGGTCTGGATATCCATCGCGTGGTCAAAACCCCAGATATTATCCAGCAGATGATCGCGAGAAAGCACCCGGCCGTGAGCCGCGATCAAAGTCTTTAAAAGTTCGAATTCCTTGGCGGTAAGTTCGATCGGTTTATTGTTTACGCTGACGCTTATTTTGTCTAGATCCATGGTCAACGCGCCGGCCTTGACGAATCGCCCCACAACAGCTTTAGGCTTGGCGCGCCGCAATAAGGCTTTTACCCGGGCTAAGAGCTCGCGCGGAGAAAACGGTTTGGTCATGTAATCGTCGGCGCCCAGCTCCAAACCCACGATCTTATCTGACTCTTCGCTCTTAGCCGTAAGCATGATCACCGGTACGTCAGCCGTGGCACGGTCTTGTTTAAGCTGACGACAGACCGCCAGGCCATCAATGCCGGGCAGCATCAGATCCAACAAGATCAGGTCCGGCTTTTTTCGGACGGCTGCTTCCAGCCCGGCCTCGCCGTCATGGACCACAATGGTCTTATAGCCTTCTTTAGCCAGGTTATAATCCAGGACTCTGGCGATATCTAATTCATCCTCGACTATCAAAACCCTTTCTTTCATACTGCGCTTTAGGCCACCGGGGCTTTTTCGCTTTTTTCTTCCTTGACGCCGCTCTTAGCCAGCAGGCTGTGGTATTCCTGCAAAGAACGTAAGGTGTCTTTGTCTTTTTTTACCGCTTCAATCCCCTCCACGCTGGCGAAGGCCGCGGCCAGAGTGGTAATATAAGGGATTTTATGTTGAATGGCCATCATCCGGATATAGCCATCATCATGCTGGCTGGTTTTTCCCGCCGGCGTGTTGATGATCAGCTGCAGTTCTTTGTTTTTAATGGCATCGGCGATGTTGGGCCGGCCTTCATGGATTTTATTGATGGTCTGCGCCGCGACTTCATTCGCGTTTAAAACTTTCGCCGTGCCGCCGGTCGCCATGATCTTAAAACCGAGCTTGATCAATTTCCGGGCGACCTTGACCGCTTCTTTTTTGTCGTTGTCCTCTACCGTGATCAACACTGTGCCTTCCAGGGGAAGCTTGGCACCGGTGGCGGTCTCGGCTTTGTAAAACGCCACGCCAAAAGTGTCGGCCATACCCATGACTTCTCCGGTAGCCCGCATTTCCGGGCCTAAAAGCGGGTCGACCTCCGGGAACATGTTGAAAGGGAAGACCGCTTCTTTAACGCCCACGTAAGGCAATTTGATTTTTTTAAGCTGGGGGAAATCTTTGATCTTTTTGCCGAGCATTAATTTGGTCGCGATCCTGGCCATGGATATGCCGGTCATCTTAGAGACGATCGGCACGGTGCGCGAGGCTCTGGGATTAGCCTCTAAAATATAGACTTTGTCGTTACAGATAGCGTATTGCACGTTGATCAATCCTACCACTTTCAACTCTTTGGCTATTTGAGCCGTATATTTTTCAATTGCGGCCAAGTGCTCTTCTTTAATGGTGCGGGTCGGTATAGCGCAGGCTGAATCGCCGGAGTGAATGCCGGCCTGCTCGATATGTTCCATTACCGCGCCGACGAAAATATCTTCGCCGTCGCTTAGCGCGTCCACTTCGCATTCCACCGCCTGCTCGAGAAACCGGTCGATCAGCATGGGGTGCTCGGGTGAGACTTTTAAACTCTCAATAGCGTAATGGCGCAGCATCGCCTCGTCATAGACTATCTCCATGCCCCGGCCGCCTAAAACATAACTTGGCCGTACGATCAAGGGATAACCGATCTTATTAGCTATTTTTAAAGTCTCGTCCAGCGAACGGGCAATGCCGCTTTCCGGCTGATCGATATTAAGCTTGATCATCACTTCGCGGAACCGCTCGCGGTCTTCAGCCAGATCAATACTTTCCGGCGTTGTGCCCAAAATATTTACCCCGTTCTCTTTAAGTTCTTTGGCCACGTTTAAAGGGGTCTGGCCGCCGAATTGGACTATCACTCCCTGGGGTCTTTCTTTTTCGTAAATAGCCAGAACGTCTTCCACGGTGATCGGTTCAAAGTAAAGTTTGTTGGAGGTATCGTAGTCGGTTGAGACTGTCTCGGGGTTACAGTTGATCATGATCGATTCAAAGCCTTCTTCCTTGATGGCGAAAGCCGCGTGGCAGCAGCAATAGTCAAACTCGATGCCCTGGCCGATACGGTTGGGCCCGCCGCCCAAGATCATGATCTTTTTGCTGGATGACACCGGCACGTCGTCCTTTCCCACATAGGTGGAATAATAATAAGCCGCGTCCTTGATTGCGCTGACCGGCACGGTGCAATAAGCGGCTTTTTTGCCCAACTTAAGCCGCTCGCCGCGCACATTCTTTTCCTCGGTTTTAAAGAGCTTCGCCAGATAACGGTCGGAAAACCCCCATTCTTTAGCCTGGATAAGTTTTTCTTTAGGCAGTTTATCAAAACTGTATTTAAGCAGCTCCGCTTCAAAGTCCACCAGTTCTTTCATTTCGCTAAGGAAATGCCGGTGAATATAAGTCATGGCGTAAAGCTCATCGACGCTGGCGCCCTTGCGCAAAGCCTCATAGAGCAAAAACTGGCGCTCGCTGGAGGGAAAAACCAGTTTTCTTTTAAGCTCTTCTAGGGAAAGCTGGTTAAAGTCTTTGGCAAAACCTAAACCGTAACGCTTGATCTCCAAAGAGCGGATAGATTTTTGGAAAGCTTCTTTGTAGGTCTTGCCGATCGACATCGCTTCGCCCACGGCTTTCATCTGCGTACCCAGGATGTCTTTGGCCTGGGGAAATTTTTCAAAGGCCCAGCGGGCGAATTTGATCACCACGTAATCGCCCCAGGGTTCGTATTTTTCCAGGGTACCTTTGCGCCAGTAAGGCATCTCCTCCATGGTCAGGCCGGCGGCAAGTTTAGTAGAGACCCGGGCTATCGGGAAGCCCGTGGCTTTAGAAGCCAGGGCGGAAGAACGCGAGGTACGAGGGTTGATCTCGATGACTACCAGGCGGTCATCTTTGGGGTTATGGGCGAACTGTATGTTGGTGCCGCCGACCACGCCGATCGCTTCGACTATTTTATAAGAATATTCCTGCATCTTTTTTTGCAAAGCCGGCTTTACCGTAAGCATGGGCGCCACGCAAAAGCTGTCGCCGGTATGCACCCCCATGGGGTCGATGTTCTCAATAAAACAGACCGTGATCAATTGCCCTTTGGCGTCGCGTACCACTTCCAGCTCCAGTTCTTCCCAGCCGATCACCGCTTCTTCGATCAGGACCTGATGGATGATGCTGACGTTTAAACCGCGGCTAGCTACGACGCGCAGTTCTTCCACGTTATAGACTATGCCGCCGCCGGTGCCGCCCATAGTGTAAGCCGGCCGCACCACCACAGGAAACCCCAGTTTTTCAGCGATCTTTTCCGCGTCTTCAATGGATTCTACTGTCTGCGACTGCGGGACTTCTATGCCCAGCTTTTTCATGGTCTCTTTAAAGACCTCGCGATCCTCTCCCCGCTCGATCGCGTCGGCTTTAACACCGATTATCTGGACCCCGTATTTTTTAAGTATGCCTTTTTTGTAAAGTTCGCTGGAAAGGTTCAAGCCGGTCTGGCCGCCGAGGTTGGATAAAAGCGCGTCGGGACGTTCTTTGGCGATGATATCGGTAAGTGAGTCCACGTTTAAAGGTTCGATGTAGGTCTTATCCGCCATACCCGGGTCGGTCATGATGGTCGCCGGGTTGGAGTTGACCAGCACTATTTCATAGCCTTCCTCGCGCAGGGCCTTGCAGGCCTGGGTGCCGGAATAATCAAACTCGCAGGCCTGGCCGATGATGATCGGACCCGATCCGATGATCAAAACTTTTTTAATGTCTTTGCGTCTGGGCATAGAACCTCCACGTGGTTAAACGAACGGTTTTGTGTTTATCTAACAGCGACTTTGCTGCTTTTTGATCCGCCTGACAGCTTCGTAAGGCGTTTTTACTTTTATCACTCCCGGGATGTCCCAGGTGTCGATGCCGAAAACTTTCTTTTCATCGTTAAACGCAAACGCAATTTCCGAAAGCGTGCCCACATGCCCGGCGATGGCCACGATATACTGCGCTGCGCGGGTTACGAGAATATTACGAGCATAACCAAGACCGGTGGGAATCACGATATCCACGTACTTATTCGCGTCCGCTCCATCCATTGACGGCATCAATCCTACGGTCAGACCGCCGGCTGACCTGGCGCCCCGGCAAGCAGCTTCCATGACCCCTTCTCTGCCGCCAGAGACCAGCACCCAACCCTCGCTGGCGATCAACCGGCCCAGTTCATAAGCGATCTTTTTATGTTTAGGCGAGCACTTATGCCCGCCGATGACGGAAATGTTCATAATTGAATTAGTCACTGCGCGCCGGCAATCAGGCCGGAGAGCATTTTGGAGATTTCTTCCAGATTAGCTTTCAGCGTTATGGCGGTCTCGGGTTTTATCAAACCTTTCCGTTTACATAATTCTAAAATGGGCACGCACTCAAAGGCTGAACCACGAGATATCCTGAAAAAATTTATTCGGTCCGCCTTATGGTACCTGCTATTTCCTTCCGCGATGTTTGCAGCAATTGATAAAGCGGCGCGATTCAACTGATCTGCGAGATAATAATTGCCCCTTGCAAAGTTCTCGGCTAAATCCGCAGCCTCTCCGGCAAACAAAATAGCTTTTTGATAAACCT
>Ga0315289_10007204_pt1 | contig 16235 bp, 18 predicted proteins | sample YL17G11_40_MG_FD_203452 | JGI IMG/M metagenome (GOLD analysis project Ga0315289, IMG submission 203452) | Sediment microbial communities from Yellowstone Lake, YNP, Wyoming, USA - YL17G11_40 | ecosystem: Environmental > Aquatic > Freshwater > Lake > Sediment | place: USA: Wyoming | collected... | reverse complement strand
GTACTCATTCCCAAGTGCCCGGTGGCCATGGCCTGAAAGAGTGTGTAGGCTTCTTCACCACGAACCTCACCAACGATAATGTAGTCTGGTCTCTGCCTGACAGCCGCTTTCAGAAGATCGAAGAGGGTTATTGAGCCGCCCTTTTTGTCTTCATGTCCGAAGCCTAGTCTTACAACCGACGGAATCCAGTTTTCATGAGGGAGATTGAGCTCTTGTGTATCTTCTACGCTGACTATTTTCATCTCAGGTTTTATGAACATTGACAGGCAGTTCAGCATGGTTGTCTTTCCAGCTGCCACTCCACCAGCCACAATGACCGAAGCTCTGTTTTCTATGATATACCATAAGTAAGCAGCCATTTCTGACGAAATCGTGTTGAACGCAATCAAATCAGAAATGGTCAACGGATCGACTTTGAAGCGTCTAATGGTGAAAGTGGAGCCTCTCCTTGTTATTTCACTCCCATAAGTCAATTGTACCCTGCTACCTTCCGGAAGAGAAGCATCTAGCATAGGAGATGCGATGGAAATGTTCTTTCCAGCCAGATACGCCAGTCTGATTATAAACGAATCCAGTTCCTCTTTTTCCTTGAACAGTATGTTCGTCGGTAACGATTCATACATCCTGTGCCAGACGTAAATTGGAATGTTTACACCATCTGCTGATACGTCTTCGATGAGATGATCCTTCATCAAAGGGTCTATTTTGCCATAGCCCAAGAAATCCCTTATTATGTAATAGACGAGCTTGTCAATAGCTTCCGGCGGGACTTTTATATGATAGCTCTTTACTATCTCCTTCGCCTTGTCTTTCAGGTATTCCTCTGCCTTCTCTCTGGTTTCGATTTCCTTGAGGTTTACGTCAACCTCCTCCATCAGAAACCTCTTGATCTCGCGCAGACGATCTTCCTCTTCTTTTTGGAGTGTGGGTTCTATGATTTCGTAGCGGGTTTTCTGAGTTTCGGGCTCCTTGATTATTGCAGCATATACGTATGGCTCTTGAATCGGGTAGACTTCTTTGAAAACAGTAGATTTCTTGCCTTCCTCTTTTACCAATATGGCTGGCGTCACTTCTGCAGTCTCTAGAGTCTTTGCTGCTTTCTGCCTCGCTTTGTTCATGTTAGTATTGTCCTCCTTGGTTCAGAGGATGGCGTGTCTTTTCACGAATATAGTGTGTCGCGAGTCTTAATAAGCAGTATGCATGTCCAATCTTTAGCACGCTTAAAACAAGCTAACCTTAAAAGACACAAATACTACGTACACGATGAGGCCTCGCCTTGGCTGTAGCAGATGCCCCACGCGCAAGAAAACCCAAACTCCCCAAGAAGAGACTGCTAAAGAAATCATGGAAAAAGAAGACAAAAGGATGAAACACCTTGAATGAGACAAAGGAAGATAAGGCAAAACCCAAACCAAAAGAGCGAACAATCAAGTTCTGCCCCGTATGCGGCTCAACCGACATATTCTTCGCTTCAGGTCTGCCGCAACTTAGGTCTCTTTGGGATTGCCGACGGTGTGGCTACCGAGGAGCAGCGATTCTAGAAGATGGAAAGCTAGCTGGAAAGCTCGAAGAAGAGTACGCAAAGAAAAGAACGACCAAACATTAGGACTACCCGGAAACGATCCTTTCGACTGGTCTATTCTATCGTTGCATGTCTCCGTTTCAGATCAGCTTCGGTTCGTCCCATACGATGCATCAGTTCAACGATTAGGCTGTCAAGGAAAACCATGCTGTTGTTTTCGAAAATGCTTCCCAGAGGAGTCAAGGGCTCGCGTTCACCAATGATCTGCCTAGCCAAATAGTCCTCTTCTCGGGGCATTCCTGCCTTTGTTCTTCCCTTTATTGTTACTGTCAGATCTGCCATTTCGCCTAATGGCGATTCGGGAAATGATGTAATAGCAATAACCCTAGCTCCAATGTCCTTGGCTGCTGAGCTTGCGGTGAGAACCATCTTTGTCGAGCCAGTTCCTGAAATGGCAATCAATATGTCTCCTTTCTCAGCGGCCGGCGTGATGGTTTCGCCCAAGAAATAGACATTAAACCCTAGATTCATTAACCGTAGCGCAAAAGACCGGGCGACGAATCCGCTCCTTCCCATGCCCACAGTGAATATCTTTCTGTCTTTGGCTTCAAGCACAAGACTGATCAACTGCTCAACCTCACTTTCGTTGAGCGACTCCATTGAGCGTCTGATACAATCGATGATTTCCTCCGACGCCGCTTTAAGCCATTTCAAAGTTCTCAGGCTCCGAGACCCCTTACACGAATGTTCGCATTAAAGCCTTGTGGTTTACATGAAGGCGCTTAGAAGGTCGCCTATCGTCGGGATCTTTAAGTACAAACGTACGTAGATCGCAACGGCCACGATGCCTATTGTTATGGCAATCAGCGCCACGTCGCCTCTATGAATCCTGAGCATGTACAAGTTCGTACGCTTCTTAGTGGCTCCCCACGCACGAGATTCCATGGCTTCAGCTAACTCGAGGCTTCTTCGAATCGCGCTCACAATCAATGGTATAAGAATCGGAATATAGTTTCTAATCCTCTTGAGGAAGTTACCACGTTCAAGTTCTAAGCCTCTGGCCTTTTGAGCGTCCATAATTGTCTGGGCTTCTTCAGCCAGAACTGGCACGAAGCGGACGGCTGTCGTGAAAGCAAAAACTAGCTCGAAAGGCACGCGAGTCTGTTCTAGAGCTAGGCCAAGGTGATCGGGCGATGTTGTCAGGAAAAAGACTGAAAAAGACTCAACTAGTACGACGAAGCGCAAGGTCATTGCCGCAGCATTTTCTAGGTTTCTTGTCAGTTCCTGAGTTCCTAGATAGGCAAAGATGAAATTTGTTAGAAAGATTATTGAGGCTAGGAAGGCGGCTCCCCGTAGTGAGCGAAGCCATTCGCGCTTGACGCCGGCTAGCACGACGAAAGGGATCTGTGCAAGAAACAGTAACAGTAATGGAAGTATCTCAACGTAGGCTATTGCCACAGCAAAGATTGCACACACGTAAACGAATTTTATCCTCGGATCCAAATTATGGATGGGTGAGTAGACCTTTCTGAATTTGAGCCCGTCAAAAACGCTCATCTTGCCTCATTCTCCAGGATTTTGAGCAATATTGCTCGGGCTTCATAAATGTCAATGATGTTTTTTGGGAGTTCTAACTGCGGCAGTTGATTGGAAAGCTCTAGGAAAACTTGGGCAATCTGTGGTGGCACAATCGACGCAGCTGCTAGAAGTTCTGAGTTTGTGAGAATTTGTGCAGCCTCTCCGTCTGCGACTATTTTTCCATCCCGCATAAGCAGAACTCTTGGATTACATTCAGCCACGAACTCCACATCATGTGTAACTATGATTATCGTTTTTCCCTGAGTCTTCATTTGCATGATAAACTGGCGAAGCTTCTCCTTCTGCTGATAGTCCTGTCCGATCGTGGGTTCGTCCAAAATCAGCATCTCAGGATTCCAAGCTAGAACTGATGCCAAAGCTACGCGCTTTCTTTCGCCGCCGCTAAGCATGAAAGGAGAAGCCTTCCTATATTGGGTTAGGGCTAGAAGGTTCAGAGCCCACGTTACTCGTGCTTCTACGATCTTTTCTTCAAAGCCAAAATTCTTCAACGCAAACGAGATCTCTTCTTCAACCGTCTCGCTGAAAAGTTGATGATCAGGGTTCTGAAATACAAAGCCCACATTTCTAGCCAAGCTAGCCACAGTCACTTTTTTTACGTCAACCTCGTTGACGAGCACTTGTCCCCTTGTTGGTTTTAGGAGCCCATTGAAGTGTTTGACCAGCGTGGTTTTTCCAGCTCCATTCTGTCCCATTATGGCCACGAATTCGCCGTTTCGAATGGTCACAGATACTCCTTTCAACGCTTCTACGCCGTTTGGATAGGCGAAGTATATGTCTTTGGCTTCAACGGTCAGTGTTCGAGAGCCTCCTTTATCATGGTTGCTATTTCATCTGAAGACAACGGTACAGTGCTGCCCAGATTCTGTCCGTCTTGCTTGAGCATCTGGTACAGGCGTATTGCTTTGGGGATTCCAATGCCTATAAGACGGGCTTCTTCGGAACGCAGAATCTCTCTGGGATCGCCGTCTTGAACAATTTTTCCTTCATCCATTATGATTATGTGATTGGCGTATTTGGCAGTCAGATCAAGCCTATGTTCGACTAGCACTACTGTTATGCCAAGCTTCTTGTTCAGGTCATAGATAACCTCGAATATTTTCTTGGCGCTCAGGGGGTCGAGAAAGCTCGTAGGTTCATCCAACACTATAACCTCTGGCTGCATGGCGAGAACCGAAGCTATAGCGACACGTTGCTGTTGCCCACCGGAGAGTTCATGAGGCGCTCTTTCCCTCAAATCAAATATCCCTGCGAGATTCAGAGCCCAATCCACTCTCTTACGCATCTCTTCTCGGCGCACTCCAAGATTCTCGAGTCCGAATGCTACGTCTTTCTCAACTGACAGCGCAAATAACTGGTTCTCGGGGTTCTGGAAAACCAGCCCTACATGTTTTGCCAGTTCGAATGTTGGGTGCTTGGCAACATTGAGTCCTGCGGTGGCTATCTCGCCTTTGAGTTCGCCTTGGTAGAAATGGGGAATCAATCCGTTGAAGCATCGGCACAGTGTGGTTTTCCCGCATCCGCTTGGACCTGTAATAAGCGTGAACTCACCTTTCTCTATTCTTATAGACACATCTGAGATCGATGGTCTCGATCCGCCCGGATATGTGTAAATGACGCCTTTTGTTTCGATTATCGCCATGCCAATAACGCCTACTCGTTTTCAAGCAATTGGTTGGCTCATTTAAGAGTAGCTACTTGCTATTGATTAGCCAGTTTTCCCTTTAAAAGCAGTAAACAACGTTTAAGCACGCCTTCAAGGTCGCCGACACCGTTTGCCCCGGCTGCTGTGGCGTGTCCACCGCCCATGCCGTGGATGTACTCCCCAAGAGGCTTTGCGACATCCTTGCCTAGGTGGATGCCACTTTGCTTGTTGAATTCTCGCGTGGCGCGGAAGCTGACTTCGATGCTTTCGTTTTTCTGTCCTGCTACCGCTGCAACGTCGGCGCCCAAGTCAATTAGGGCTCTGGCTGCTGAGGCTTGGTAGGCGCTGACGTGGGAAAGGGCAATTATCCAATCGTTGATTTTGAAGAGCTTAACTCTTCTTGAAGCCTTCAGTCTGGCAACGCGTTCCGAGAAATCCATTGGCAGTGAAAGCAACGGCAGCGTCTCCTGTGCAGTCACGCCTGCATCTATAAGTTCTGCGATGTTTTTCAGCGTAGTTGAGTTGGCCAAGACGAAGTGTCGTGTGTCGAAAGCTATGCCTAGAAAGAGAGCCTTGGCTTCGTTCTCGCTAGGCTTGACGTTGGTTTCCTTGTAGAAGCTGTAAACGATTTCGCATGTTGAGGAGGCTTCCTCATTGGTTATACACAGTGTCGCCAAATGTTCAGTGTCTGGGTGGGCGGCATGATGATCAACGACGATTATGGGTGCTTTGCCTGTCTTCACTTTTTCAGCCAAGTTGTCTAGTTGCTGGATCGTGTTAGTGTCGAGCAGCACTATGACGTTAGCGTTTTCGATGTTAGGCTGTTCTCGCATATCGATAGGGATGAATTGAAGAAGATGTTTGGAAAGTCGGCTGATGCCATGAGCTGCTCCTATTTCGACTTCAAGACTCGGTCTTGCTTGCTTCAGCAGGTTTCCGAAGGCGTAAGCGGAGCAGATTGCGTCTGGATCAGCATTGTGATGACACAGTAACAAAACCGTTTTCGCGTTCAACGCGTCTATAATTTTGGTTATTTCGCCGAACGACACGCTATTCCCCTCAGGTAGTCCTCTGCAGCTCTGAAGGCTTCATTCACAGCCTCGTCGGCGAGTGTCTTCACATCAAAACCCTTAACCGACTGCGAAAGTTCGATGTCAACATCCACGGTGAGATTTACGGGTCTTGCGCCCTCCACCTCGGCACACACATCCAGTGCTTCAATATCCTTTTTGGTTATTCTTGAGTGCACGTGTTTTCTGGAAGCTTCTTCAGCAATTGTGCAAAGCTGCTCAATTTGCTCGCTGGTTAGCTCTGGTAAGCCAAAGTCTTCCACGAGGGTCTCACCCAGAAGCGAATCAAGGTGGTGATGATGGTGAGACTGGGTTTAGATCTTGTTGAAGCTTGGTTTGCAGGTCTTTTAGTTGGCTTCTGACACGTTCTTCCTGTTTCGTCAAGATCGTGACTCTTGTATTGAGCAGATCTTTGCGCTCGGCAAGCTCAGCTGTTATCCTTGTCTTCTCGGCTTTTACCATGAGCGAGCCTGTTGCCTTGTATACAACCGCGTCGTCAGCCAGTTTCTGCAACTCGCCTGAGGCTTGATCAAGTTCTGAGAGCTCAAGCTCTACTTGTTGTTTCTGAGCCAGAATCGATTGAAGCGATTGTTGGAGCTGTTGTAAACGTAATAAGCGTTCTTGAATTTGAGGTGGGAGTCTGGAGATTTCGTCACTCACCTTGTATCCTTCCGTTCTGCACAGCAATAAGCCAAGCCCTTAATAAAGCATTTTCCTAGAACTCTTTCTTCAGCTGTCCGCATATCAGTAAGAGGATAGACTGTCTTCCGTGTCAGGGGATTTAACCAAAAAGTGTTAATCTCTGCTCGAATCAATAGTAGTATGATGGGAAGGGAAAATGAAGAGAGTTCAGCTTGTGTTGATTGCTCTCCTTTTGCTTTCAACCACTCCAATTGGCAAGTCCAACGCTGCAAACAGCCTTCAGGGCAGCGCTTCCCATGTTATTCGTTTGAATATTGTTTTCGTCGGTTTTGCCCAAGAAGTAGTGAATACCTCTCTTATTGACTCAAATATCCAGAAGAGCTATTCGTTTGACTATCCTAACTATACGATAAGCTACAGTTTTAATGTTAGTTACTGTTTCGCGAACTTCTCGTATTACCTTGCGTTAAGAGCTTTCGTTCTGGCTAACTCCGTGAATGGCTCAGATATAACATCGAGATTGAACGCTACTGCGCTGCAGACCCAGAGAGCAACGGGAACAAAGATGTCGGTTTTCCTGCCGCAATCAGGCAGAGCGATAAATGCCACGGCAGTTGAGGATTGGTTCGAGATCAACCCTTGCATAAGCACGCCAAATCCGTCTTATTGTTTTTACATTTTGAACTTCACAGAGTTTGACAAGGCAGACCATGGTCTGGAGCACTGGTACAACACTACAGAGATGGATTTGGAAGCAAGCAATATGCGGGATTTCTGGAGGTTAGAATGGGACAATGCCCTCAATCCCAACGTGAAGTTCCCATATGCTGCATTCACTTCTCAGAGCAGAGTCCTCTTCATTGATCCGTCGGCATTCCAATGGTATCTCACTTGGGCGAGAATCTGGTGGGGACTGAGTGTCAGCGGACCGAAATATGACTATTACTATGAAGACCTTGACCAATTCCTAGCTACACACGACGTGAACACGCCAATAGGCAAAACAGCGCTCGCGTATTATCTTGCTGGATGGATAGATGACCCACTGAAGAACCTGCTAGAACCAGAACTCTACGCCGAAGCGAGCACGTTCTTTGCCAAATCCATATCAGTACAGGCTCTCATACTGAACAATGCTTCACAGTCTGGTTACTCGAACGAGGTCATGAACTGGATAATCAACTCGACACGCGCTAAAGAATCAATAGAGGATTTGGCACCGTTCATAGATGTGAATGTCACTGTGAGATTTGTCAATCTTGCTGATTACCCAGAACTCGAAGCCATCTTCGATAATGCAGTGTTAAGCCAACAAGATGGGCGGACAGTCTATGATGGAGGACTGGTATTCAATAAACTATACAATGTTCGGGAATCATACTTCAACTTCAGCGCCGCTGATGTGGTTGTAAATGGGTACGTTCTTCTGGAAAGCAATATGAGCATGTTTGTCTACGGCAACGAATATACAGGCTTGGGTGGAGAAGGCCAGATACTTGTGATGAAATCTGTTGAACGATACTTCAAAGAAGACAGCGCCACACGCAAGTCCGGTCTTGGACTTACATTTATCCACGAAGCAGGACACAACTTGGGCTTTCCACACACTTTCGTAAATGGAAAGACCCATGTTGGTGATTTTGCTTTTGACGTGATGGGATACTACCCGTACTCGTATTTCTTCTCTCAATTCAGAAAGGACTGTTTCAGGAGACTGGTGGACGATTACAGAATCCTCAACCTAGAAGACACTCTTGAAGAAGACTTGCTTCTCTACAGCAGCAAACCTCCAACGACGGCTATTGATGCCAAATTTGATGAAACGCATGCCAAGATCGATGAAATCAAACATCTCTATGATCAGATGCAATACCTTGATGCCTATGACAAGTTGACGGAGGCTGAAAACCTAGAACGCGAGCTGGAAGAGATGATCTGGGTCTACATCATTGGAACCGTTCACATTAGAACTGACGGCTCAATTGATCCCTCAACAACATCCATTCAGACTCTGGACAATGCAACATATACATTTACCGGTAATGTCACCAATTTTATTGTCGTAGAGAGGGACAACATCGTGGTAGATGGGGCAAACTATATGCTCCAAGCAAACAGAAGCAGAATCGGCGTAGGAATAGACCTCTCAAGCAGACACAACGTGACAGTCAAAAATATAAGAATCAAGGAGTTCCGATATGGCATTTATCTCAACGATTCTTCAAACAATCGCATCTATCATAATGGCTTCGTGAACAACACAAACCAAGTCTACGTCAACGGATCAGCGAACTTCTGGGACGACGGATATCCTTCAGGAGGCAACTACTGGAACGATTATGCCGGTCTTGACCTGTACGGTGGTCCTTATCAGAATGAGACTGGCGCCGATGAGATAGGTGACGTGCCCTACATTGTAGGCACAAGTGACCAAGATCATTACCCACTCATACGTTCGCTAGGCGAGCTTATTGGCGACGTGAATGGCGATGGCTACGTTGGAATCGATGACATATTCGCAGTCGCCTTGCACTTCGGTCAAGAACAAAGGGACTCGGGTTATTCCCGCATCTTCGACATAATCTGTGACGGATACATAGGTATAGACGACATATTCACCGCAGCCTCGCACTTCGGAGAAGAAAATCCATAGACCATCTTTTTTGATCGAACCCGAAAATGCGGAAAGGCAGCTACCTTCCTATAGGGCTGTCTTGTCCATCATGGTTTTCTATGTGACAGGAAACTCTCCGAAAGTGTTATTTGGAACTTGTATCATATGATATTAGGGGAGAGGAAATTGCTGATGAAGAGTTACTCTGGGCTAGTTTTGGCACTGCTGTTGGTCAGTACGGTTGCTTTGGCATTCAATGTTCAACCTGCAAGAACCGAGCCAACCACAATCACAGTTCCAGATGATTATCCGACAATTCAGGAAGCAATAAACGCTGCGAACCCAGAAGATACAATCTATGTCAGGGCAGGTGCCTACGTCGAAAATGTGATCGTGAACAAGACGGTTTTCATCATTGGAGAAGGGATGGAAAGCACAATCGTCAACGGTACTAGTGCGTCCGTCGGAACTGTGTTCTCAATTCAGAGTGATAACGTAACCTTGTCTGGGTTTCAAATAGGAAAAGCTGAATACGACGTAGTATTGCTGAACTGCAGGTACGCGAACGTTCGTAACAACTGGCTGAAAAGCGCCCGCTACAAAGTTTCCCTGCAGAATTCGACCGACTGCAATATCGAAAGTAACGAGATTGCGGGCGGATGGGAAGGCGTCAAACTGCTGAACTCTGACAACAACAGGATCGCAGACAACTGGATCTACTATTGCAACGCCTACACATTCCCAATTGGACCCTTCTACGGGGTGCTAGTCGAAGGTTCAGAACTCAACCACATAGAGAACAATCTGATCGAAACCTGCGACATAGGAATCGGCCTCACAGAATCTAGAGACAACATCATACAGAATAACACGGTTTCAGGCGATTGGCCCACAAGCTATCCAGCGTACGATGCAGAAAAGGGACTCGTGCTAGACTCCAACTCTAACAGCAACACGATCATCGAAAATAGAATCTCAAACATGACAGCCACCGCAATAACGCTCAGCCAGTCCAGTAGCATCATCTTTCATAATAGTTTCATAAACAACACTCAGCAAGCACAAGTGCTAAATTCGCCGGACAATTCGTGGAATGATGGCTATCCTTCGGGAGGTAACTACTGGAGCGACTACTTTGCGTGGGACATATTCAGTGGGCCCTACCAGAACGAGACTGGAAGTGACGGAATAGGCGACCTGCCCTACATTATTGACGCGGAGAATCAAGATCATTATCCATTTGCACCATTGAGGATTCTTGGCGACGTAAACGGTGATGGTTACGTCGGAATCGATGACATCTTTCTGATTGCGTCACACTTTGGCCGAGAAAGAGGGCAGCCTGATTGGGACCCAATATACGACATAAACTCTGACGGATTCATTGGCATTGACGACATTTTCATGGCGGCATCATGCTTCGGCAAGGAGTCGTTAACGCCTCGCTTGGCCTCGACACCATCGAGATTGTTTGATAAATATGACAACTGGGTTGGAACGACTTTCAACGAGACAATTAGCATATGCGACTTGGGCCCAGGCTGGGGCTTGAGAAGGTGCAATTTTACACTAAGCTTTGACAGCACATTCCTGAAGATCAACGATGTGACGATTAATACGGCTGACTGGGAAGTGACCAACATTCTGACTATTGACAATGCTAATGGAAAGCTGGTGATTTCAGTAAACACCATTGACGACGAAATCGGGGACGTATTGATAGCTACCATCATATTCGAGATAACAGAGCAAGGACACTATCCAACTGTCCATGATTGTACGCTGTCATTTTCAGACGTCGCATTCTGGAGTCCTATCCACGAGATTCCGATAGAATCGTCTGTCGAGGCCACAATACGGGTTGTAGGATACTTATGGTAGCCGTCTAGCTCTTTGGCGAAGGGCACATATAAACTCCCTTTCTTTTTCTAGGCTTTGAGAAGACTACAGTGCAAGTTGCTTTGGACGATTTTTTCCGCGATCGTCATTGTGTTTCTATGACTTCTAGAACGTTCAGCACTGAACCTATCCATCGCAAGTAAGCATTTAGCGCAGCCCGCAGAGCAATCGTGTCCTTTGCTTGGATCTTCAAAACTAGAAAGTAACCTTCCTTTTCCAAACTTCCACTCGAACGCACTGTGGTAGGCTTCACGGTTTCAGGTCTCAGAGCTCTCAGAACTATATCCAAATGGTTTTTCGACGGAAACTTCAATCGCACGACTGCTTTTGCCTTCAATAGGCTAGCTCCTAGATCAGACTTCATAGATTCTTAAGAGAGAATATTGGCAGATTATGGTTTGAAGCTGAAACATCGGAAAATGGGGTAGAAGCGCTACTCCGCTTCTTCGCCAGCTCCAGTTTTGAGAGCCTCTTCCGCAGGAGCGCCTTTGGCAACGCGTTTTGCAACAATGCCCAGCTTCGTAGTCGGCACATAGGCTCCACCAGTGAATGTGAAACCGCATTTCCGGCATTTCCAGACGCCGACGCTTTGTCTTCGAACCCGCAGAGCACCACATTGCGGACAAGTGTGAGGCTTCCTCAGTTCCTTGATGACCTTCGCGTAGCGCTTTCTGACAGTTGATCCATAGCGTGGTCCAAGCCCACGCGTTGGTCCAACCTTTTTGGTTCTACTGCCCATTGCTTGGTCACCAGTCTAGTTTCTTGCGTAGTTCCTTGGTTTTTTCTTTGGCCAGCTTTGCGATTTCAAAGACCTGTTCTGGCGTGAAGTATCCTGCGCCGCCTTTCTGTATGGCACGAATGTCGCCGTCGTCGTCGATGGCCATTGATAGTCTAGCATCCATTACGAGTTCTTCGTCTATCCCCGGATCAACGATGAGCTTGTCGCCTATTCTTGCGCAAGTGACTGTTATTGGGTGTTGTTTGATCGGTAGCGGCGTATAGCCTGACTTGAATTTGACTTCTCCGTCTTCAATCTCGTAGTTGGACATCTTCGCGTTAAGCAGCGCGGCCACTGCTGCCAAAGCTGAAGCGTCTATCAGGTTGCCGTCGTGGTTAAGCACGTATATGTCGACGAAAACCACGAAAACCTTCTTTCCCTGTTCGATGCACAGTTTTTCGGTGTCGATCATCTTTGACTCTCTGATTCCTCTGTCCACGATTCTGGCTAGTTCGATGGAGTCCGCGTCTGGCGGGCCTGCTTCAAAGGCTGGCGAGGCTAGCGGTGTGAGTTCAGCGTTGACTGTGAGAACTCCTTCGTTTGGCGTGTCTGGGAATGGTGTACCGTTTTCGATCTTCACTCCAACCACAACTTCTGTGTTGCCAAGGCGCACTCTTGCTGAGCCTTCGGCACGTTCGATTATTCCCTGTTCAATTTTGAGCTCACGATAGTCATTGGGGCTTCTGCCGTCCAAACGTTTTCCTTTCTCAATTAGTTGGGCGATTTGCTTTTGTTTTATTCGCGTGACTACTGATGCCATTATTCTTCAGCCTCCTCTTTGATGCCAACGTATTTGGCTTTCAGTGCTTCCTTCTGCACATCATAGATTTTCTTGCAGCCTTCTATGGCTAGGTTCACGGCGCTCTCGAACTCTTCATGAGTCAGTTTCCCATCCATCTGCAACAGTGTTATAGCGTTTAGGTTTGGCATGAGCGCAACTGGAACGTCAGCTTTCCCAAGTTTGTCTTCCTCATCCATCAAGTCCAGAACGATCGTGTCGTCTGCCTTTCCTGCTGCGCATGCAACAACCAAGTCCCGCATCGGAATTCCCGCATCAGCCAAGGCCAAGGCTGCGGCTGTTATGCTTGCGCATCTTGTTCCCCCGTCAGCCTGCAGGACTTCAATGAACACGTCTATCATTGTTCGAGGGTAGTATTCCATGAAGATTGCGGGCTCAAGCGAGTTTCTGATCACTTTCGAGAGTTCCACTTCCCTTCTTGAGGGTGCTGGTGACTTGCGTTCCTGAACAGAGAACGGAGCCATGTGATATCGGCATTTTAGAACCGTGCGGTCCTGAAGTGCCATGTGCTTCGGATGCACTTCTCTTGGACCGTAAACGCCGGCTACGATTCTGTTCTTTCCCTGTTCAATGTACGCCGAGCCATCAGCGTTTGGAACAACGCCTACTTCAAGCTTTACCTGTCTCATTTCATCAGGTTTTCTTCCATCTAATCTTAATCCTTTTTTGTCGATTAGTCTTTCGGGTTTATCATTCATTCTTGTTTTCCTCCTGTTTTGATTTCTCTTCCTTTAACATCTGAGTTATGCGGTCTGTCAAGCCGCTTGTGTGGGATTCGCTTTCAACCTTGTTGATGGCCATCAGGGCCAGCTGCTCATCTTCTATGGTTTTGCCTGTGACCAGCACGACGCCGTTGAGTCCGAGGATTATCTGGCAGCCTGTTTGTTCTTTTATTATGGATATCATTGAGCCTTTCTTGCCGATTAAGCGAGGAATCTTTGTTGGGGTAACTTTCACTATTTGGCCACGTGTGATTTTTCCAAGTCCAGGTTCGGCGACGGTGAGTTGCGGATCATGTGTTCTGTCATACGATATTACTTTCGCGACGACCAAGTCTCCTGAGCCTAGGACTTGGGATAGTTCGTCTTTTTGCGGTTTGAAGGGTCTGCTGAGCACGTCTGATGGTCTTAGGAAGGCTGGGTAGGGCGCGTTTATGTCGATTGTCCAGCCGTTGAATCCCACGTCTGTGACTGTTCCTATGACGAGGTCTCCTGTTCGGGGGATGTAGAAGGACTTTAGGGCTACGACGTTTACTGTCTTGCCGTCGTATTCCACGAGTCCTGTTCGTGAAGCGAATATCTTCTTGTTTTCTGAGTATGTGTTTTCGCCCGTGAAGTATTCGCCTTCTGCGAGCAGATCTCCGGGCGTCACAATCTGTTTTGGTTCAAAAAATGTTGGCATGATAACGTTTCACCTCAAATTTTCAGATAACAAACCGTTTGATCATGTGATGATTTTTGCTTCTCCATTTCCTTTGGTTACTTCTCCGAGTTTCTCCACGAGCGGAGCATATAAGCCTGCTGGCATCTCTATAACTCCGTGCCATGAGCCGTCTGCGTGCCATTCTTCGCGTTTTATGGTGCCGAATCCTTTGATTGCTCCGTATGCTTTTGCGGAGTATTGTGCGGGTATGGTTACGCCGACGGATAGATTTTCTATTTTCAGTGGTAGGATGGGTCTCAAAAGTTTGATTATGTCTCTTGCTTGTTCTTCGATTGGCTTGAATGGGTCAATTGGGTAGTGGATTTGTTCCATTGCGTTTTCTATGCGCATTGGCGGGTGTGGGAGGTTTGCTTTTGGGTCGACGCTTTGTCTTGATATGAAGTCGATTATCTGTTTTCTTTTGTCTTCGACCATTTTTCTTCTTTGTTCTGTTGTCAGTTGGAGTGTGCCTGTTTTGAGTATTGTTTCTGCCACTTTGAGCGGATCGGTTGTTCCGAATGCTTTGCGTAGGTTTTCTTCGGATACTTTTGTGCCTTTGTTTGCGTCTGAGAAGATTATTTCGGCGGCTAGGACTTCGGTTATTCCTGCTATTTTGCCTGCTCGGTAGTCTAGGGCTTTTTGGGGTTTTATGAGAATTTCGAAGTGTTCGTCGTCTTTTGTTATGCGCGCAACGGTGTACTTTTCACTCATCCATTTTTCACTTGCCCACGCCTAGCTCTTTCACGATGCCTTCGATTTTTTCGTCGCTTAGCATTTCTAGTTTCTTTGTTTCAGATGGGATGATGGCTATTTTTATTCTGGGCGGGAGCTGTCTTGCTTCTAGGGCTTTGATTAGGCATTTTGCTGCTAGTTTTGTTATGTCTTCTAGGTTTAGGTCTTCTTTGTACTCGTCTTTTAGTATGCCTAGTACGGTTTCTCTTCCTGCGCCTACGGCTGTGGCTTTGTAGCCTCTGTATGTGCCGCTTGGGTGGGTGTAGAATATTCGGCTTCCTGTTTTGTCTACTCCAGCGAAGACTATGGATACACCGAAGGGTCTTACGCCTGCATGTTGGGTGTACATCTGTTTGATGTCGCCTATTCTTTTGGTGACGGTTTCTACGTCTATGGGTTCGTCGTAGGTGAGTTTGTTGCTTTGGGCGTAGACTCGTGCTTGGTCTATGAGCATGCGTGCATCTGAGCTTAGGCCTACTATTGCTGCGCCTATGTGCTCATCCACTTTGAAGATTTTCCACGAATATTCGGCTTCTTCGAGGGGTTCCGCGTTTTCTTCTGAGCCTATTACTACTCCTTCGGAGCTGCGTATGGCGAGTATGGTTGCTCCTCTGTTGACGAGCTCCATTGCGTATTCTACTTGGAAAAGCCGTCCGTCTGGGGAGAAAACGGTTATGGCGCGGTCATATGCGCCTGGTGCTGCAAATACGGACATTCATTTCATCCTCACAGTATGATCTAGACGATTTGCAGTCTTTGATATGAAGACTTGACTAAAAACCTTTCCTATAGTTAGACTCTGTTAAGTCTTCGGGTCTTAGAACTTTTTGGGGACATCACTCATTCATTCAAGCCCCCAAGAGTTAACAAGGCCTAGAGAAATAATCAATATAAGACACATGTGAGGCGTTTCTATAAATGTGCGTATGGTTCATTTATCTCTTACAGAAGGAGATGGCGTTAACTGACAATAATTGTTGATGATGCTGGCATAGGTGACCTGCTTTTTGGCGTGGTCATAGGTGCTTTTCGCTGTGAGACTCGGGAATTTAGATACGATGTCTTGGATGTCAAATATTTCAGGTATCCGCGATTCCGGTCAAAAGAGTATCTGGAGCAGGCTTCGAAAGTCGTGTTTCAACTATTGGGTAAACTCGAACTCAAAAAAGACGAACGAATTCAAATATGCAAAGGTTACATCTTCGACGAAGCGGTAAATGGTTTAAGAGAGATGTATGGCGACGATCAAATTGAGAGAATCACGGTCACTGGGGAACCGCAGAGGCTTACGGAAATAGCGTACCTTGACGAGATTAGAAACTTGGGTTATGAGCCGGTAAAAGAGAGAGATGAGAAAAAGGCAAAGAGCTTCTTCCACATGATGAACTGGTTGAAGGAAAATCCAGAAAAACTAGTTTATGCAAAGACTGGTTGGCCACGCCTGCAGAGATACAATCTATTCAGATCTTACTGTCAAAAGCGATCAACAGAAAATAGAGAAATTGATTCTTGAATC
>Ga0315289_10007203_pt1 | contig 16240 bp, 15 predicted proteins | sample YL17G11_40_MG_FD_203452 | JGI IMG/M metagenome (GOLD analysis project Ga0315289, IMG submission 203452) | Sediment microbial communities from Yellowstone Lake, YNP, Wyoming, USA - YL17G11_40 | ecosystem: Environmental > Aquatic > Freshwater > Lake > Sediment | place: USA: Wyoming | collected... | reverse complement strand
TTCGCATAAAGGGATAGAAATAGAAATAATATTAAAAGGGATGATAGATTCTTGATTATTTTCATTTTTTAATACTCCTCTATGTTTATATCACCACTAACTGTTTGAAGTTCTATCTTTCCCCCTCCTGTGCCTAAGATTCCGGAAAGGGAATTCCGGGTTGCATTTTTCAAGACCATAGGGATATTCAGGCTAATCTCTCCACTGGTGGTCTCAATTTTAAGATTAGCCTGGGCTCCCCTGGAAATATAGAGATCGATATCTCCACTCGTAGTTTTTAGATAGTAATTCTTTGCAGATGAAATCTGGGTTTTTGCTTCGATATCTCCACTGGTGGTATTCAGATCCAAACTGCCCTGATTTTGCTCGATCCACAGATCTCCAGAGGTGGAGGTTGCACTCAGGTCTCCACTCAATCCTTTAAATTCTACATCGCCAGAGGTCTGTGAACACTTTAGTGAGCCTTTGAGCTCTTCGATTACAACTGAACCGCTGGTGCAGTTTATACTAAGCTCCCCCTCAAGATTTTTTACCTCTATATCTGAGCTTGTTCCCTCCAGACTGGTTTTGCCCTTTATATCCTTAAGCTGGATATTCCCGCTGGTAACTGAAGAAAAAAACTCGCCATCTATTCCAATAGCCTCTATATCTCCGGAAGTAGCGGATAGGTTAAATATTCCATTAAGGTAGAAAACCCTTATCTCTCCACTGGTAACTGAAAGGTCTGCTTCCCGGATATTTTTGGGTACAAGTATATGATAACTGACATATCCTTCCACTGACCTATTTACCGTAAAAAGCCTTTCCCAGAAATTTCCTCTTTCAGTTTTTTGATATTTGGTTTTTATTTGAACTAAAGCGCCGGTCTTTTCAATATCCATTCGAATCTTTTGAGCAATCTCCTCTGCTTCCCTGGAATTCTTAGCTTCTACTACTTTGGAAGCTTGAATTACGATTTTATTCTGGTTATGGGATTCGAGGATGATCTCACCTCTGGGATCTTCGACTTCCAGAGTTAAGGGTTCTTCTAAGATGAATTCTTTTTGAAAAGGGAAGTTAAACTCTTTAGCCTCGAGAAGGCTAAGGCAAAAAGAGCATAAAACCCAGGAGATCAAAAGCCAGAAAAGTATTAGTTTTGTTTTCATATTTTCACCATCTCATATGTTTGAGTTTTTTCTTTAACAGAACCCTGGCTCTAAAAATCCGGGCTTTAATCGTGCCCGTGGACAGATGTAAAATCGCTGAGATTTCCTCATACGATTTGTCCTCTTTGTGTCTCAACAAGATCACCTCTTTATATTTCCCGGGTAGTGAGGCGATGGCTTCTTCAACTGAAAGCTCCTGTTGCTTTAAGGTTAAATCTTTTTCCGGATCAAAAGTCCGGTCTGGTATTTCTATTTCTAATTTACCCTTCTCAGTTTCTATGGGTTGGTCCAGTGAGAAAGCCTCGATTTTTTTCCGGCGCAGATGATCTATGGAACAATTAGCCGCAATCCGGTAGAGCCAGGTGGTAAAGCGATATTTTGTTTTATAGGTTGCCAAGGAGCCAAAGGCTTTTACAAAAGTCTCCTGAACCAAGTCCAGGGATTCATCATAGTTGTGAACCAGCTTTAATATTATGTGCTGAACCGCATTTTTGTGCCTTTCCATCAGGAGCTTGAAAGCTTTCTGATTCCCCTCTAAAGCCTCCTTGATCAAAGTCTGGTCATCCGGTACTACCAATGCCTTCTTTTTTATCATACGTTAAGAAAGAATACAGGTTTCAGAAAAGATAGTAAAACTCTGTTTGAATTACAAATAAAAAAGTTTTAACATAGATACTATATCGGATGATCAGGTCCACCTTGTAGATTAGCTATCGGTTTCAGGCAGGAGTTCAACTCCTTCTTGGTTTTTTATATGGAAAGAAATTATAAGGGCCTGACTTATCATACTCCTGCAGCTCTTTTAATCCAGATTCAATAGTAGGAATAAAACAACTGGGTGGGTAATTAGTCGTTATGTTAGAATAAGTTATACCTCAGAATTGTGCTTTTGCTTCATTTTTCCACGTTTTTTTCGCTATTTTGGTAGGATTTATCGGTTCAACTTCTAATGATGATGTTTCTTTACGCTAGAGCGGGATCATAAAACTTGTTTTTGTGATTGAACAAGAATTATCCAGATTTACTAGAGAGGGCTTGAAGTACTCGTTGTTGATATTTATCATTATGTGGAATTGGCATAACTCCAAAAAATTGCTTGACTTGTCTTAAGCATTTTATTATTAAATAAGATTGTAACCCATAGCTAAAATGGAGCAAATCAAGTTTAATTAAAGGCTTGTTTGAATTGAGAATTTTAGAACTAATTTAGATACCCTTGAGGAACTTAATAAGCTCAAGGATAGGTATGACAAATTTTGAAAACTAAAGGAGGATTATGAATATGAATTCGTCGAGTGTGATTCATGCCGGGAGGGGAAAATGGCCCATCGTTCTATCAATCGTTTCCATCGTATTGTCAATCCTTGCTGTTTCATTTAGTGGTATTACGACTTACAAGAACTTGCTTAAACCTTTTGAATTGGCAATTCGGGTCTATAATCCTATTCAAATACAGTACAAGGATAATCTTGGGCTTTACCTCAATGTAAACTTTTTCAATAAATCCCCCCAAAATGGACTGATTACCCAAGTGGCTCTTGTTTTGTATAAAACCTATAGTCCCGAAGACAAATATCTCTTAACTTTGAGCGGCTTAAGGGTTCTAAAAGATTTCGTCTACACTGAGTCTGAAGAACAGCTTCCTCTTTTTTTTCAACCTTGGCAAAGAAGCAGCAAAACGATGAGTTTCCTCTATGATGTCAAGGGCGAAGAGTTTCCTATTTCAATGGGGACTTACGTCTGTGAGCTCTTGGTATGGACAGAAGAAGGCATGAAGCCAAAATATGTTGAAGCGTTTAAATTCGAAATTACCTCAGATCTTCTTGATAGGTAGAAGGAGAGAAGAAAAGGAAAATCTACTACTCTGGAACCAATTAACATTGTTGGTTATACTCCTTTTAAATCAAAAAAACTTACTGATGAGGAATATCACCGGTTTCATTAATGTGCCCTACAGACTGCATGAGTACGCTCTTTCAAATAATTCTTAATTTCGGAAAGCTTTAACTATCTTATCAAAGTTACTTAAATAACCATATTCTCTTCCTATACAATCGTTCCTGGGTGCACCAGGTCAACCAGGATAAAACTTTTTAGGGAGGATGTTCCGGGAATATTATTTCCAAGACATACATTATGAAGGTAGAAACATTTTCACTCTTCTATAATCTATCTTGACTTTTTCCCTTTCTTACCTATTATTATATTGATTTCTCTTGACACCGAGTATATGTGGGATTAATTTATTTTGGTGGATATTTCAAAGGGAAACTGATAGTGTTTGTGGCATTTTTAGGAGAATTAATATAGGCTACTCTGGAAAAGTCACTATTGGACACTAGATGAGAGATGTATAATGTGTGAATTACTTGGAGGTACATTAAATGAGTAAAGAGTGCAGGTTTTGTCATATGCTAGAATCTACACGAGACGACGTAGGATGCGAGCCCTGGGACCAAGTTCTTATACAGACTCCAAATTTCGTGGTATTGCCGACAATAGGTGCAATTGTGGAGGGTTGGGTTTTGTTAGTTCCTAAGAAACACTACCTCTGTATTGGAGCCTTGAAAAATGAGTTGCTATTAGAACTTGAGGAATTAAAAAGTCTCGTCTCAGAGATTCTTCAGGATTGCTATGGTGCTATTACTGTTTTTGAGCACGGACCTGCATCGACGGGGCATCCGGTAGGATGCGGAATTGACCATGCCCATCTTCACATGGTTCCTACAAAATGCGACCTCATAAAGGGAGTTCGGGAGGTTTTCCCTCATTCCCTCCAATGGATAGAAGCCAGAGGTATTAAAGATACAGTAACATACTATGAAAAAGGACTATCATATCTCTACATAGAACAGCCCATTGGGAAAGCTTATCTTGCATCGCACTTGAGTCTTGTGAGTCAGCTGTTTCGGAGGGTCATTGCGGTGAGTGTTGGACATCCTGAGCGTTATGATTGGAATATTTTCAAAGAACAGCATATTGTAGAATTAACTGTCAATAAATTGAGGGCCCAGATAGCTGGCATGACTACTAAGGTCAAATAACCACATCAAACCTTCAAAATGACTAACAATAAACATACGGTTCGTTTTGCTCCAGACGATTATACGGATGGGAGAGCACTTCTCGACTGGGAATCAAAGTACACTGACAAGAAGGCTAGACGGAATATTCTATTTGAGTCTATTTATGTTGTAGCTCTTTTAATAGTTGTCCCTACCTTAGTTTTTCTTATTTGGCTTGGGATTCCAAAGATATGGCTTCCTATCGATGAAGGGGGATACGAGATTTTCTCTCGTTACGCGTATGCTTGGTTGGGAGGTACCTTCGGAGGTGTATTGTTTGTCATGAAATGGCTTTATCATAGTGTGGCGAAATCTATCTGGCATCTGGACCGAAGGCTTTGGCGCTTGTTCACACCTCACATGTCCGGAGGATTTGCGTTTGCTATAGTCCTTCTGATTTCATCTGGCATTGTCCAAATCTTAGACCAAGACACTCTCATAAAACCGTCTGTTTGTCTGTCTCTTGGTTTCATAGTCGGGTACTTCTCCGACTTTGCCGTCGCAAAGCTAGCAGAAGTGGCTGAAGTGTTGTTAGGAGTTAGTAGGAAAGAGAATAAATTGGAAAGGAAAGACCCACAGTTAGGAGCTTCGTCTCCCTCAGAGTAGGTCTAACAAAATCTTAATAATTATCTGTTATTGAAGGGTCAAAAGAATGTCTTACTAAGTATGGCAATACTTAAAAGACTCTGCTCAAGAATAGTCAGGTTATTCTTTAGAAAAAAACAGTTCAAGAGACTAAAAGGAGGATATAAAATGACTGGAGAAAGAAACGTTATTCTATTCGCAGGTCAATCAGGTATATCGGCGAAGGACTGCTTGCACCGCTTGAACGACCGCTTAAACCAAAAGGCTAAAGTCATTTCTGTTGAGAAAACTATGAGTGAAGTTTCTAATAGGTCATTCCGGAGAGAAATTATACTTGAAAACATTCCTTATCAGTATGAGCTTTGGGAGAAAGCATTCGAGAAGGCACTAGCTCAGGTAAATGATTTGTCGTCTTCAGAAAAGTTATTCTTGACGTCGCATTGTGTGTATTACCATCAGGATATGCGGGAGTTCTTTTCACCAGTAAATCTGGAAATGATGCGCAAACTACAAGGAAAAGTAAAAATGCTGATTGTTTTTATAGATGATATCTATGATGTGTACCGTCGCCTAATGAGAAATGGAGAAATGTTCAGTTATGTAAAGAAATTAGAACCAGTTGAGGCATTGTATGCGTCGTCACTCAATTTAATCTCAATTCTAGAGTGGCGGCAAGTTGAGATCACTGTGTGTCGCTTGATTCAACAGATGTTAGATATTCCAATGTATATAATTGCAACTAAGCATCCGGTATCTATGGTAGCGAGATTGATAGATAAACCCATAGAAGAACTCCGAATTTTCTATTTGTGCCATCCCATTTCGGAAGTAAGGAGAAGTGCCATTGAAAGGCTTCCGAACTTCACTGGCCACCTAAACCGATTTTCAAAAGAGATAATTGATATAGATGATGTGGTTCTTTTCCTGCCTAGCACTATTGACGAATTCATCGTAAAGAAGCAAGGTGATAAGCTTGTCCCTGAATGTCTGCCTCGTTGGCCGCTTCCTTTTGAAGAAGGCGACTGGATATCTCCGCCAATGCCAAAAGATTTGTCGGAGATAAATCCCTTGAATCCGCTCGGATACAATATTTCGACGACTGAAGAGTCGAGAACATTTGTATCTTATCTTATGAAGCTACTTGTAGATTGCATTTCTGTAAAAATGACTTCTAGGGATTTAAGCCTGGTTGAGCAAAGCAAAAACGGTGTGATAGTATATAGACCTCGTTTCCCTAACAAACTGTCTGGTGGGATAAGGCGTGAACTGGAACACAATCACAATTTATACAATAAGCAGACCAGCAGAAGAAGCATAATTGTCTCAGTTGAAGAAGACTTGGGAAAATCTCGTATCAGATACTTCTTTACATCAATTGAGACATTTGTGAAAGATTTGGGTTCTTCAGATAAGGCCAATCTCAAGAATGAATGCTATAAATGGATGATGGACTCTAAAATGATCAAATTATTCTCTGATGATGTGAGTTTGAAGAAAGAATGGATTAATATTAGAGATAAGATTGAAGAAATAATACCCAAGAGTTATGAATTTGAAGTCGATTTTCTATTTTACGAAACATCCTTATCTCCCGGAGAGATGGGTAAACAGGAAATAGCGAGACGACAGGGATATGAGTACTTACTAAATATGTTGCTAAAGGACACATTGAAAGATTATATTATATCGGCACAAGATTACAAGAGTTTCTCCTCTTACGAGGGAATAACTATAGATGTGGTAAAAGAAAAACTAGGCAACAAAAAATAAAAGGAGGTAATCTGATGAGCAAAGATACTCCAAGGATATTCTTCAACACAAGCAAAGAAGACAAAGAGGCAGTTCTCGAATTATTGAGGTCTCGGGTGCGTTTTGAGTTTGGTGAACCAATTGCCGAAGAACGAACGCCGTTGCTGCTTTACAACTCCATGAGGTTTTATGGATTAAATACGATTAAAGAGTTTGTCAAAAGGTGGAAAGAGGAATCATCCTCAGGTAAATCGCTACAGGGTTGGAAAGACAGATTCTAATATTATCGGATATAAAAACCCAGTTACGAAGATTCAAAAGCTTCATCAATTTTATTGTGGTGAGCTTATGCTTAAGTTCCTTAAGGATTCTTGATTGTAGTCATGAGGCTAGTTTCCAGAGCCCCAAATAGATCTCGACCTACCCCTACTTATTTTATTATTAATCACAAAATGGCAAAAAATAACCCCCCGTCTATATAACCTGAAAATATTCTGACGTTGCATGAGCGATGAGAGGAGTGTTAGATCAAGGTTTAATCTAAGAAATTTGAAATAGTTTTAAACAAAACATCGAAAGAATAGACTCAAACTCATCCTTTATGAGTGTTTCAATTTTGTTTCAATTTGAGTTGGATTATCCTGGATTATGATGAGCAATGATAGATATTGGGGAATTGCCTAATTCAATGCTCTCCTTTGAAATATCTTGGAAAATGAATGCTTCTATTACCCCACCCAATAGTAGGAATAAAACAATAAGATATTGTTTTCAGACAATACTTTTTTTGGGAAAAATCAGCCTGATTATCTCTTTAAAATCCTCTTTCCTTTAATTCGCTGAAAGTTAAAGAATTAGGGGATAAAACTTCGATTGGAAATCTTCGGGCTTGGGCATAAAGATTGCTTTATACTTTAAGTAAAATTGGGATAGGGTGGGTTTAAAGGAGAAAATAAGTGAATAATAAGAAGAAAAAAATCAGCCCCAAATTATCAGAGAAGACCTGCTGGCATATATATACCCTTCAAGCGTTAAGCTCGGACAAATTTATCCGGGTAGTTAATAAAATTTTAAAAAGGGAATATATTCTGATAAAATAAAGCTTGACAATTACCCTCCCTTTTATATAAGTTAGCCTCAAAAGTTTCGAGAGATGAGAAAACCTTTAGATTTTTTATATTCTGAATTAAAAGTAACTATTAGACTCTTAAAAGAGTCTTTATCCAAAGGGTTTGTCTATTTTTTGGGTTTTAGCCTTTTTCTTTTAGTTGGTACGATCAGCTTCAGCTTCTTAGACTTTTTCGGGCAGAGAATTGATCAGGTTAAGGCTATTAAACTGGAGTCTGAAAATAAGATTTTAGCTGGCAAGCTTCTGGATCTCGAATTCTTCTTGAGTAAATTAGGCACGGAAATTAATGAATTAGGTTATATGGAGCAGGATATCAGGAGTCTTTTTGGACCTAACCCACTGAAATTTAACAATTTTACAGATAGAAATCAAATTATCTCAGAGAGTGGGGGTTTTTATAAAGAGAATAAGGTCAGGAATCTTGATAGATTCATAGATGAGATCAGGGATGAAAAAAAGGGGTTTGAATATATTTATGAAAAACTTAACCAGAAAAAAGAGCTCTTGGAGCATACCCCCTCAATCTATCCGGTTGATGGATATTTCAGCAGGGGATTTGGAGTTGTGCCAGACCCATTTACAGGTGAGAGTGGGTTACATCAGGGGTTGGATATAGTAGCAGATCTTGGAACCCCGGTTATAGCTCCAGCCAGGGGGAAAGTTAGTTTTGTTGGCTGGCAAAAAGGGTTGGGAAAACTTGTAACTATTGACCATGGAAATGGGTATAAAACCTCCTATGGACATCTTTCTGTTATCCTAGTCCAAAGTCGAGAGGAAGTTGAACGAGGCGAGATAATAGGAAGAGTGGGGAATACCGGGTATTCAACCGGTCCTCACCTGCACTATGAGGTTCATCTAAAAGGGAGGGCTGTAAATCCACAATCATATCTCTGGGGTGGAAGATATTAAAATTCTTTTTTTTCAAGAAAGTCCTGTGAACTTCCTTTTCTGAAAGACTTTTTTTAGTCTGGATTGAGTATGACTGTTTTAAAATTTGTTGCTTCAGCCTGTTTGGCTGGGGTCAGATGTAGATATAATGGAGAAGCTAAGCTGAATAAAAAGATTTTTCAAATGGTAAAGAAAGGAGAGGTTATACCTCTTTGTCCGGAACAGTTAGGTGGTTTGTCCACACCACGGAAAACAGCTATGATAGAATACAGTTCTGGTAGAAAAAAAGTTGTTTCTATCTCAGGTGAAGATTTGAGCCAATTCTTCTCCAGAGGAGCCAATTTATCTTTTCGAATTGCCAATAGATTTAAGATCAACTCTGCCTGGTTAAAAGAGGGAAGTCCCTCTTGTGGTTTTAGATTTACAACTTACGGGGAGGATAGTCAGAAGAAAATTACGGGAGTCACTTCTGCTCTCCTTCTCAAAAAAGGGATGAGGATTTTTCCAAAATAGATTTTTTGTAGCCATATTAGTTACCAAACGTCAATTTAAATGAAATCGTATCTTATAACAGGAAGTATATATGTCCTTTGAAAATTTAAAGGATGAAAAACTAACCAGGGATGGAGAGAAAAGCTTAGCCGGAGTTAAGGAAGAACAGGAGCTTTTAGATATTATCAAGAAAGCCCAGCAAGGAGATGAGGAAGCTTTTCAGAAGATAGTGCAGAAGTATAAAGCTCAGGTGGCCGGGATAGCTTATCGCATGATCGGAGATTATGAGGACGCTAAAGATATCTCTCAAATGGTTTTTGTGAAGATCTATCAAAATCTGAATCGATTTGATACTTCTAAGAAACTCTCTACCTGGCTTTATCGCATTACCATTAATGCCTCCATCGATTTTATCAGGAAATTTCGCAAACATAAATTCGAGGTGCTGGATAATATAATCGGGCAACTAAAGGAAAAAAAGAATGATGTCGAAAAAGTATACCAGAGAGGGCTGGTTCGCCTGGCAATTAATGATGCCCTTGATAGTTTGAACCCCAAGCAGAGGTCGGTGTTTGTGTTAAGGGATCTGGAAGGTTTGGATATAAAGGAAGTGGCTCAAATAACCGGGATGCCTCAGGCTACGGTGAGATGGTATCTACACCGGGCAAGAGCCAAGCTCAGGGATGAGCTGATAAAACATCACCCTAATATCTTGGAGAAAGCAGGGATCAAATATGAAGTGTAAAAAAGCTAAAGATTTTTTCTTAGATTATTCAGATCTAAGTGAAGTTCAAAAAAGATTTCTGCACGAACATTTAAAAAACTGCCCAGAGTGTGCCAAGGAATTTGAGGATTATAAAGCTACTCTGGGTTTGTTACAAAAGATCCTGACTTTTAAACCGCCAGAGAACTACTGGGAAAAGTTCAGATTAAAGCTGAACTCTTATCCTCCTCTTCTGGAATTGAGAAACTATTTACGTGCGAAACTGGACTTTCTTTTCTCCTTATTGCAAACCCCGCTTTTAGGGCCGATTCCGGCTTATGTTTTTTCTCTTTTGCTTTTGATATTTGCCGCCTTTGGTTTCTCGTCTCTATCAAAATCAGGAGGATATTCCTCCAGAAATTTAGTTAATAACCTTATAATCTATGAGGGTCAGCTTCTCTCTGCCAGCGATGATGGTTTTCTGACCATCTATACTGTCAGCCAGAAGTAAGGCAGCACAAAAACATATTGCATTAAATTTAGTATGAGGCTTTTTTTAAATTCACTTTCAATTAAAATAGGCGGGATAGTATTTATCCTGCTTTTTTTTAACGGATGTGGCAGAGAAAATCCGTTAGAGAAAATCCAGTCGGAGATCTATAAGGTGATGGAGAGAGCAGGACCTTCGGTGGTTTCGATAACAGCTATAAACCGGACTAACGGAGAAAAAAAGATCGGTTCAGGAGTTGCCTTAGAGAAAGATTTTATCCTCACCACGGAAAACCTTTTACAGAATTCGGATGAAATTAAGATCCAGCTACAGGATGGTAAGAGTATAGTTGATTCTGAGATCACCAATATCTATTGTGATTTTGAAACAAATGTTAGCCTTATTCAGATAAAAAAGGGAAACCTGAAACCTGTTCAGCTGGCTAAAAAAGAGAAGATCAGAAATGGGACCTTAGGTCTGATAATCGGGAACACCAACTATTCCAAAGGGCTACAAATAGCTCTGGGGACAGTGGGTTCTTCCTGGATAGGGGGTGTTGACCCATACGACCAGGAACTTCTGGTCTTATCCGCTCCTTTTTCGGCTTATCAAAGCGGGACACCGATTTTCAACTCAGAAGGAGAACTTATTGGTTTAGCAGAAGGGAGATTAGAGGGGAAAGAGAGTATAATCCTGATACTGCCAGCCTCTACCTGTGGGATAGTGGGGAAGATCCTTAGGGAAAATGGAGAAGTGAAGAGGGGATGGATAGGTATTTTCACCGAAAGGAGGTGTGCCAGGGGGAAAGAAACTTTCTCCAAAGGTGGGCCAGGGGTTCTGGTGACTGAGGTATTTAAGGATGGACCTGCTTTTAAGGAGGGGGTAAAGGTGGGAGATCGTATCATAGAGTGTGAGGGGAAAAAAGTAAGAAATGATTTAGAGTTCAGGAAGATGATCTCAATATCTCCCATCGGCTCCAAGGTTAAGCTCCTCTTGTTGCGAAATGGTCAAAAAATGGAAAGACAGATAACTGTAGAAAGCTCCAAGAACATGCCAGTTTTCAGGAGATGTCCCAACCGTTCCATCTAAAAACTTCTACTACAGAAATGCAGATTATTTCTGATATATCCAGAGCTATAGGAAATACTCCTTTAGTTAAACTGAGAAAAATAGTGGATGAAAGCTCAGCTACGGTTTTAGCTAAAGCTGAGTTTATGAATCCCGGGGGGAGCATCAAGGATCGGATGGCTATTTATATCATAGAAGATGCTGAGAAAAAGGGATTGCTAAAGCCGGGAGGAACGATTGTTGAAAATACCTCAGGGAATACCGGGGTTGGAGTAGCAATTATTTCAGCCATTAAAGGATATAAAGCCATTTTTACCATTCCGGATAAAATGAGCCAGGAGAAGATCGACCTTTTAAAAGCTTTTGGAGCTGAGGTGATTGTAACCCCTACAGATGTTCCTCCAGATTCACCTTTAAGCTATTACGAGACTGCAAAAAGGATCGCCCGGGAGACTCCGAATTCTTTTTACTTAAATCAATATCATAATCTAAAAAATACCGAATCTCATTATTATACCACTGGACCTGAGATCTGGGAACAGACTGAAGGGAAGATAGATTATTTCGTAGCAGGTATTGGGACCGGCGGGACTATGTCCGGGGCTGGTAAATTTCTCAAGGAGAAAAAGCCGGATATAAAAATCATTGCAGTTGATCCAATCGGCTCGGTTTATTACGATTATTTCAAACATAAGAAACTTATCGAGCCCAAGGTTTATAAGGTGGAAGGGATTGGTGAGGATATGTTAGTGGAGAATGTCGATTTCTCCATCATAGACGATATTTATCAGGTGAACGATAAGGAATCTTTTATAATAGCTCGCCGGCTAACCAAAGAGGAAGGACTTTTCGTGGGTGGCTCAAGTGGTTCAGCCGCAAAAGTGGCAGTGGATTTAGCTAAAAAAGTAGGTAGAGATAAAATCATCGTAGTCATCCTGCCAGACTCAGGCACCCGCTATCTGAGCAAAATCTACTCGGACAGATGGATGAAGGATAACGGATTCTTGGATTAATCTTTAAATAGCTATTAATTAGTTTTTGGGGATAGAAAATCGTTTTTTAAAGGTAATTGAAATCTCAGATTCGTCTCTTAATTACAGGAGGAGGTTATATGGCAATCGACCCGGTCTGTAAAATGAAAGTGGATGAGAAAAAAGCTTCAATCAAAAGCGAATACAAAGGGGTGACTTATTATTTCTGTTCACCTATCTGCAAACAAAAATTCGATAAAGAGCCTGAGAAATATCTGAAAGAGAAAAAGTAAAATTCAAATAAAAAAATATTTCAAACTTTCTAAAATTTAATTTGTATAATTAGAATTGTATATTGCACCCTCCCCTTATCCCTCCCATCAAGGGAGGGGTAAACTGAATAGTCTAAAGAGCATGAGGAGATTATGTATGAACCAAGGTTTAATAAAGCTGTTTATCTAATTGTTTTCCTTTTAGCCCTTGTGGGTGCCTTTATAGGTACAGGGCTTGGATTATTCTGGTTAAAGACGGGAAAGATTATTTCTCCTGTTTATCAGTATGCAAAGAACAGTGGTCAGTTGCCAGTGGTTATTGGTCAGCAACTCACCACCCCGCCTCAGGCGGGCTCCTCACTGACCACTGCTCTTCAAGAGGAGATAACAGAAACCAGAAGGAATGCCATTGTTCGTGCCGCAGAAAAGGTTGGTCCAGCAGTTGTGTCTATCAGTGTGGTGCAGACCAGGACCATCCGGGAATCGCCATTTTTCTCCCCTTTTGGGGATGAGTTCTGGGGCAGGTACTTTCAGCCCAGGGAATATAAACAGAAGGTTTATTCCTTAGGCTCAGGGGTGATAATCAGCGAGGATGGCTATGTTCTGACCAATGAACACGTGGTCAGGGATGCAGATGAGCTCAAAGTTACTCTGCCGGATGGGAGAGAGGTTAAGGGTAAGCTGGTGGGACAGGATTTCACATCAGATTTAGCAGTGATTAAAATTGAGGGCAATAAATTCCCTTATGCAAACTTAGGAAATTCAGATAATCTAATCATCGGTGAATGGGCTATTGCCCTGGGTAACCCATTTGGGTATCTTTTAGATGACCCTCATCCCACAGTTACAGTTGGGGTGATCAGTGCCCTGAATCGAGATATAAGAAGGGGCACAGGTGAGGAGAGGCATTATAGAAAGATGATTCAGACGGATGCGGCTATAAATCCTGGTAATAGTGGGGGACCACTGGTAAATGCAGATGGAGAAGTCATAGGCGTAAACACTTTTATTTTCACTACCAGCCGAGGCTCAGAGGGGATAGGGTTTGCCATACCTGTAAATCGAGCCAAGAAAATTCTCTCTGATCTCATCAGTAAAGGTAAAGTAGTTAAAGGCTGGGTGGGAGTAAGGGTTCAGGACTTGACTCCGCTTTTAGCTCAATCTTTAAATATGGAGGAAAAAGAAGGGGCTATAGTTTTAGAGGTGGAAGAAGGAAGCCCAGCAGAAAAAGTTAAGATTAAAAGAGGTGATTTGATAACTGAGGTTAATGGAGAAAAGGTCAGGGATAAAGCTGATTTTCAGGACCTCATCTCTTTGTTAAAGCCAGGAGATAAACTTGAGCTCTCCCTGGTAAGAGATAACAAGACTTTAAAAATTGATCTTTCAGCTCAAAAAGAGCCAGCAGTAAAGGTTTCGGAAGAGAAAGAGGATTTTTTAGGGATTACGGTTTCAGAAATCACTTCAGGGCTGGCGGACAAGCTGAATCTGTCAAGTAGAGCCGGGGTAGTTATAACTTCAGTTCAAGAAAATAGCAGGGGAGAAAGTCTGGGTTTAAGGGAGGGTGATGTTATCCGGGAGATCAATAATCAGAAGATAAAAGATATGGATGATTATAAAAAAATGATAGGCAATATCAGGAAAGAGAGAAGGCTGGAGATGGTGATCGAAAGGGAGGGTGGGTTTTACAGGATTTCAGTGACTTTGTAAAAACTTGTATTTCGTAGTTTGACCCTTTAAGGTCGCTTAGGTAAGGGCACGTTGTCCCGCCAACGGCGGGATGCCCCTACTATTTTTATCTTGTAGAAAACATTTTTATTTTTTATAATTGTGATACTTTACTTCCCTCTCCCCTTGCGGGAGAGGGGTAGGGAGAGGGGAAAATAAAAATGATTTCACCCTCCCTTAATCCCTCCTATCAAGGGATTGATAACACAATATTGCGTAGCGGAGGTTTTAGACCTCCGCTACCTAGCCAAACCCTGAAGGCTCGGCTCGGCGGATATTTGTAAATTTTTCACCCTCCCTTTATCCCTCCCGTCGAGGGAGGGAAAAGATAAGAATGAGAGAATTCGATAAGATAAGAAAAGAGATTTTGTCTAGAGAAAAAGGGACAACAATCAAAAGCTCATACCAGCTCAGGGTGGCTCTGGGATTTCCTAATAAATATGAGGTGGGGATTGCTAATTTAGGGTTTCAATCGATATACAGAATCTTAAATCAAATAGAGGACGTCTCCTGCGAAAGATTTTTTCTTTCCTCCGGATCCGTTTCAGGATTCGATTATAAACCTCAGGATAAGGTGAGAACTTTGGAATCAGGTGACCCTTTGAACTTTTTTCAGGTCATCTCTTTCTCAGTCCCCTTTGAATTGGATTATCTGAATATTTTAAAGATTTTAAAACAAGCAAAAATTTCTCTGCTCAGAGAAGAAAGAGATGAGAACCACCCTTTTCTTTTAGCGGGTGGCACAGCGGTTACTTTGAACCCTGAAGTTATGGCACCCTTTTTCGACGTTATCTTTATTGGAGAGGCTGAAGAAGGGATTATTGAGATTGCGGAGATTTTAAAATCCTACGGATCCGCTTTCGGAAAGTCCGCAGAAAAAAATTATAATAAGAAAAAACTCCTTTTAGACTTGGCTAAGGTGAAAGGAGTCTATGTGCCAAAATTTTACGAGCCGGTGTATGATGAGAAAGGGTTTTTAAAAGAATATAAGATCGAAAGAGGCTTTCCCTCTAAAATCGAAAGGCGAAAAGCTAATCTCGAAATAATTGAGACTTACTCTTCAATTGTAACCCCTCTTTCGCATTTTAAAAATATGTTCATTGTTGAGACCGAAAGAGGATGTAGCTGGAAGTGCAGGTTCTGTGCAGTCGGGCAGATTTATAAGCCTTTCAGGTTTCATACAAAAGAGAAGATTATTTCTGAGATTGAAAAATATTGTGGAGAAACTAAATCTGTTGGTCTTTTAGGCTCTATGGTCTCTGATCTGCCTTTTTTGGAGGAGCTTTGCTCTGAGTTATATCAAAAAGGATATGAGATAGGGATTTCTTCTTTACGAGTGGATAAGGTTACTCCAGGTCTTTTAGATATCCTGATTAAATCCGGTTTAAAAACCCTTACTCTTGCCCCTGAAGCCGGAACTGAGAGAATGTGGAAGATAATTGATAAAAGAATCGAGCGCAAAGATGTTTTAAATGCAGTTCGCTTAGCCAAAGAGAAAAACTTAGAGAAACTGAAGCTTTATTTTATTATAGGTCTTCCTTTTGAAAGAAAAGAGGATATTCAGGGGATTGTGGATTTGATTAAAGATGTAGGGGAGGTCTTTATGACCTCCCGTGAAGATGTAGGGACACCCCTCGTGGGTGTCCGCGAAAACTCTTCGACTTCGCTCAGAGTCTTCGAAAAAAGACAAATCATCCTCTCCATAAACCCTTTTGTTCCCAAGCCCTTCACCCCCTTCCAATGGGCACCTATGGATTCAGAAAAATCCTTACGGGAGAAATTAAAAATTATCTCAGATGGAATAAGAGGTTTAAAAGGGGTTAAGTTTGAGAAGAAAAGCATAAAAGAAGCAATCCTGCAAGGGGTTTTATCACAGGGAACAAGAAAAGTGGGTTTAGGGCTTTATTACCATATCAAAGAAAACCTGCCTCTGGCTCAGGCGTTTAGAAAAGCAGGAG
>Ga0315289_10007202_pt1 | contig 16242 bp, 27 predicted proteins | sample YL17G11_40_MG_FD_203452 | JGI IMG/M metagenome (GOLD analysis project Ga0315289, IMG submission 203452) | Sediment microbial communities from Yellowstone Lake, YNP, Wyoming, USA - YL17G11_40 | ecosystem: Environmental > Aquatic > Freshwater > Lake > Sediment | place: USA: Wyoming | collected... | reverse complement strand
AAACCGGCATACAGAAGACAAAGACAACTACCAAAAATAGGAATGCGAGTTTTAATGCCTTGCTGACTGGGAATTTATTTTCCTTGTAGTTCTTGTAAAAAAAGAATATCAACATTCCGGGTATAAAAAGAAGAGGATAAACCTTTGTGTAGATTGCAAGCCCTAATAAAATTCCGCTCAGAACAAGCAATTTCTTCTCATAATTTTTGTTAGTGGCTTTAATGAAGAAGTAAAAAGAAAATACAGAGAAAAACATCGCCATGACATCCATCTCAGCCATCATACTCTTGATATGAAATGGTGAGACTGCTACAAGCAATGAAGCAATCAGCGCAGTCTTGTTGTCTTTAAAAAATTCTTTTGCGAGGAGAAAAGTTGCAAAGATGAGCATTGTGCCAAACAGAACGGCAGAAAATCTTGAAGCAAGCTGTGTCGCGCCGAGAATCTTGTAGAATATATCAGTAACAGCAAACCACAAGCCAGCTGACTGGTCCCAGTATTCAAGCTTTCCAGAAGAAAGGAAGTTTATTGCACCTGGCGCGAAATGCATGTCATCTGCAAAAACACCCAAGTTAATGGCGGCAATAATCCTTAACACAAGTCCGAGAGCAGCAAGTATGATAAGATAAAGCAAGGTCTTGTCTTTTGAAAACAAAGAATCAACAAACCTGTCAGTTAAGCTTTTATTTTCAGCCATGTTCATTCAAACCAGGGAGAATTTATAAAATTACCTAAATAAGCTAGAAAGGAAGCGGTTTCTTATTCTTATTGGAGAAATAAACGTAAATCTGCGAGATTTTTGAGTATATAGGGTTTTTATAATATATAATTTCAATAAAATCAAAAAACATGTGAATTGTGATGCCAAACAAAACATATACAAACATCGGGTGAATAAAAGATAATAGCAAGACAATTACCCAGAGTTCAATACCATGGAAAATGAGTACAGCATGCTGGTATTTTGCTTTCTTGCTAAGAGGCAGGCTTCGGATAAAGTCTCTTTTAGCAACAAACCATTTGTATGCGTGCGCAAGAGAAAAATCATTTTTAGCCAAAATAAAGTAAAGGTAATGGTCAAAGTCTATAAAAATTGATGAAAAGAAGAAAATAAGCAGGTAAAATAACCCAATCGCAGGCCAGAGCAAGAAAATAGCAAATGAGAGAATAATGCCAGCTATAACATGAGTTTTTGGAAGCATTTTAGAAATAACTGAATATTCCTTTCTGTAAAAGGAAAAGTGATACTATTGCCAGCAAGATTTTCGGCAAAGCGAATGGAATAGCCAGATAGAAAAGCACGCCTGCAAGAATATCTCCAAAATTCACTAGATTGAAAAAGTTAAACCCGCCGGTTACAAAGAAGAAAACTCCCTTGACAACCATGATGAAAGCAAATAACAGCAAAATCGGGGTTGAGATATTTATGAATGGCGTAAGGAAGAGAAGTATTGCTGCGACAATGTCAAAAAATCCCAGTATTTTGATAAACATTTTAACTCATTAATTTGAAGAAAAGAGGATATTTAAAATTAATTGAATAAATTTAAAAGTGTTAGAGATGAGAAAATATAATGAACATTATACTAACCGGACATAAGGGTTTGATAGGGTGTTACCTCAAAGAGAGGCTGGAGAGAGAAGGGCACAAGATAATGGCTGCAATTGACAGCAGAGACGGCAAGAACATTTCTAATCTAAAGAGCCTGAAAATTGACAAACCAGTTGATTTGTTTATACATGCTGCAGCGCACTGCAAGATAAACCAGAGCATTGAAAACCCTGAACTGGCGCACAATAACAACAGTGAGGGAACTTTCCAGGTACTGGAATTCTGCAGGAAGAATAAAATTCCTAAAATAATTAATTTTTCTTCATCACGCGTGTTGAGCGAGGAGAAAAATCCGTATACTGCAAGCAAATTATATGGAGAGGAGCTCTGCAAAGCATATCGGCAGTGTTATGGAATCAAGTATGTTATAATCAGGCCGTCTACTGTTTATGGGCCGTTCTGGGACATTACAAACAGGCTGATTCATAAATTCATTGTGAATGCTCTTGAAGGAAAAGACTTGGAAATTTACGGAAATCCAGAAACAAAAACTCTTGATTTTACATATATAGATGATTTTATTGATGGTGTTATGCTTGCAATTTGCCAGGAGAATAAGGAGTTTAACATAAGCGGCAATGAGGAGTATAATGTATTAAAGCTCGCGCAAATGATAATTGCTAAGACGGGCAGCAAAAGCAAGATAAAATTTTTAAGAGAGGAGATTGCGCAGCCGCAGCAAGTTCGTGTTGATATCTCTGAAATCCAGAATATTGGCTACAAACCCAAAATTTCTTTGGAAGAGGGTGTTGAAAGAACAATCGAGTTTTACAAAAAATATTTGGGCAAGTAATTACTCTTGTATCTTTTTCAAAATATCTGCAAATGCCGGCCTTGTGACAAGTATGCCTACACTAACTCCTATTATTGTTGTCAATGCAAATCCTCTGAGCATTCCTGCGCCTGCCCAGAATAGAGGAAGCATTGCTGCAACGATTGTGAAAAATGCACCTATGATGATGAAAAATGCGCGCTTGATTCTTTCTTTTAGGCCAATCTGAGTGTTTGAAACAGACTCATCAATCATAAGGATTTGGTCATTGACGCCAGTACCCATTCCTGCAATTATTCCTGCTATACTCGGTGCATCAAGATTCCATCTGATAAGCGCGGCAATTCCGAGGGTTATAAATGCCTCAGAGAACATTGTTAGAATAACAGCCAGCGTAATTTTCACTTTCCTGTATTTTACAAAGAGTATTACTGAGACAATCGCAAATACAATTGCTGCCAAGAACATAATGTTTTTTGTGAACTCTTTTCCAAGCACAGGTGAAATCGTGTCGAGCTTGACAATTTCAAGCTTGTAAGGAAGACTTCCTGTAATCAGCAATGTCTGAAGCTTGTGCATATTTTCCTTTGCGTCATTGACTGCTTCTTCTCGTGTCTTGCCAGAGCCTGAACCTTGAACTTGTATCTGTGTTGTTACCTGCCCTTTCAAATTCTCGCTTATCAAAAGCGAGTCTACAAGATTGTCGTCCAAGTAAAGGTCAAGTTTCTTGTCCAAGTACCTTCCGCTTTCGGTTGTGTTAATCCCAAGTTTGCTTGTTATGTCTGCATGTCTTTTTGCTGCTGTTTCACTCAAGTAAACTACGAAACTGAATCTGCAGTATTCACCGCCATCTTGCGACGGATAGCAGGCTTCTATCCTGGAACATTCTGCATTTGTTCTGCAGACATCTGAGATGTCTCTCTCGCCTCCAATGAAAACTGTTTCATTTCCTATTTTTGCCTCAAACTTTCCTTGCTTTGAAACAAGATCCTGCAGGTCAGTTGGGCTCGCGCCCGCAACTTCTACCATCATAAAATTATTTCCAGAAAGGTCTGTAACAGGCCTGACTGTGACATCACTTATTCCAAAAGCATTAAGCCTGTTGCTTGTTACTGCAATCAAATCATTCATCTCGTTTGTATCAAGAGGTTTTTCTGGTTTAACCAGGGCGCGAGAACCTCCTTGCAAGTCCATGCCTGTCTTTATCTTTGTCATTAGAATATCTGAAACAACAATCTCGGGCGCGTTCTTTGTATAGAATATGAACTCGCCCTTGTTTGTTGTTATATCCAGCCTTATTTTTCCTGAGGCATTGCCTGGCTCATTTAAGAAAAGGCCATGAATTGTAATAGTGTAATCATTCAAATTTTTTATTTGCTCTGAGTTTACACCATTTATAATCATCCCTGGCCGCAAGCCTTCATTGAAAGCTGTTGAATTCCTTTCAACAGATTTTACCAGTACTCCTGGCTGAAATGCGCTGAAATTTGCTATGCTTATAAACGCAAAAATCAAAACAATAATTAGTATCCATGTCCTTAGCGTGATTTTCATTTTATTCCTTTTGCATCAGCATACCATTTAATTATTCCTGCATTAGTCAGCCATGTGTTTGCAATATCTGAAAACAAACCTAAAGCAAGGATAAGGAAGATTTGCCTGAATGAATCTGGCAGTCCTGTGACAATGAAAAACGCCGGGAGAACTGCTGCAATTGCAGTTGATGTCATAAAAATACCTGTTTTGAATGCCTTGAAAATCCTTTCATTCAAAAAACCTTCTTTGATCTTTATTGCTCGAGTTGTAAGAAGTATGTCTGTATCGACACTATAACCAATTAACATAAGGAATGCGGCTATTCCTGCTGCAGAAAGCTTTATTCCAAAATAATCCACAATAGCAAGAGGGATTATGATGTCAGAGAATGCTGCGAAGATTACTGCAATGGTTGGTATAAATGTCCTGAACATAATAAATATAACAATTGACATCAGGATGAAAGCAAGGATAAGTGCAATTACAAGCTGCCTGTAGAAACCTGTGCTTAATGTCGGACCTGAGAATTCTGTGCTTGAGTTATCTGCTGTCAAATTGTAACCAAGTGTTTTTTCAATAGCAGGCTTTAGTGTTTCTGGAGGAGCAGAACTTTCTAGTATCGAGGCAATTGACTTGCCTGTCCTGACATCAGAAAGTTTTCTTACTAAAATGTCAGGGAAATCCTGCTTCAAAGAATCGAATTTTGCAGAGTCTATATCTCCTGTAAGTGTTATTGTTGTCCCGCCTGACAGGCTTGAATCTTTAAACATCACATCGCCGTGCTGGGAGTAGAAAGAGAAAACATAAACGAGAGAGAGAATAACAAGAATTATTGGGATTAACATTAAGATTCTGTAGTACTTATCGTACCATGATTTTCCCATTGGTTGTGATTGCTGTTCCATTTTTTGTTTTTTGGTTAAAATGCGCTAGCCGGGATTCGGACCCGGGTCATCTGCTTTCTTCTATATGTGGAAGGCAGAGGTACTACCACTATACTACCAGCGCGATATTAGTATTAAAATAATCGCATTTTAAAGTTTTGTGTATAGCGTTCTGTGAAATATTTATAAACAGCCTTAAAGTTTGATATTTATGCGGGGGTTCCGGAGTGGTCAAACGGGCAGGACTCAAGATTCTGTGGCTTAGTGCCTTCATAGGTTCGAATCCTATCTCCCGCATGACATAAAATGTTTGCATTCAAGAAAAAATCAGTGAGCCAGCAGGTAAAGACAAAAGCAAGAAGAACTCTAAGTTCACAATTCTCTAAGGAGAAAAAGAGCTATGTCTTAGACACTTCTGCAATAATCAACAAATTTCTGCCAAGGTTGATATCAAAAGGGTTAAGAGGGAAGATTGTAATCCCGAATGCAGTTATGGCAGAACTCGAGAATCTTGCCAACAAAGGCAGGGAAGAAGGTTTTCGCGGACTGGATGAAGTGGCTGAACTGCATAAGCTAAAGAAAAGGTATCCAGTAACTATTTACTTTTACGGCCTTAGGCCTACAGAGCAGCAGATTAAATTCGCTAAGTCTGGAGAGATAGACGCACTGATAAGAGAGATTGCAATGAAAACACATTCTACTTTAGTGACTTCTGACTTAGTACAAGCAAAATCAGCCCAAGCTTACAATATCCAAGTAGTATACTTAAGACTAAAGGAAAAGAAGAAAAAAGGGTTCTGGTTTTGGAAAAGATAAATATCCTTCGCAGCTTAGCCAGTTAGGGAAAATATTAAATATACCATATTCTTGATTATTCTATGAGGGTATTACTTTCCAAAGATTCTCGCTCACAGTTATTTGATTTTTTAATTCAAAAAAATAATTGCAGAAATTTGAAGGAGCTCTCAAAAAAACTCAAAATTCATTTTAAAACAATTCAGAACTGGAAATACTATTTAGAAAGATATGTTCCAGAAGATATTATTCCCAAAGAAATAAAAAGTAAATTAAAAATTCTGGACAAACAAGAGGAAAATTGGGGAAGAGTCAAGGGAGGTAAAACTACATTTAAGATAATTTTAGAAAAGTATGGGGCAAAGGAAATAAGAAAAAGACAAATTCAAGGTGGAAAAAATGCCATTAAAAAAATTAGAGAACAGCAAAAACCATTAGTGATAGACTTTGCTAATCCTCTTTTTTTAGAGTTTTATGGCGTGCTTTTAGGAGATGGATGGATGAGCAAACTAAAATATTTGAAGAAAACTACGTACCTAATTGGAATCAGCGGAAATGCAAAGAAAGATAGAGAATTTTTTATTTATTTGAAGAAGAACATAAAAGAATTATTTGACAGAAGTGCATATCTTAAAGAACGTCCAAAATATAACTCAATCGAACTCAATTTTTCTCATAAAGAACTTCTTAAAAAAATGAATGAAGAGCTAGATTTTCCAATAGGTCCAAAATTAGATTTAAAGATTAATGAGAAAATTTATAATCTTGGTTATGAAAAAATGAAGCACGTTATTAGGGGGATACTTGATAGTGATGGTTGTATCTATTTCGATAAAACACCTGTTGGAAGACCATATCCTTGCTTAAATATAACAATGAAGGCACCAAGACTGATGAATCAAGTTTTAAACATGCTTCTCAGTCAAGGGTTCAAGGCAAGGCTCGAGGATAGGAGCTATCATGCCATGCAAATAATATTAAAAGGAAGCAAACAATTAAATAAGTGGATGAGAGAAATAGGTTCATCAAATCCTAGAAATTTAAGCAAACTTGCCCTCGTGGCGCAATTGGATAGCGCGGCAGCATCCTAAGCTGTAGGTTGCAGGTTCGACTCCTGTCGAGGGCGTTTTTAACCCAAACATCATAGGTTCAAATACTTCAAAATGCAAGTTTTGAATGGATTAGAAAATAGTAATTTTCTAAGCCTATCGGGAGCGTGTTTGCTCGCCGCAGCGAGGAATGCTTTCAAGCGTCCACAGCAAGAGTGAATCGAACATATCAGATTAAAGATTACCCGATAGAAAACTTTAAAAGCGCCTGATATTCTGTAGAATTAAGACGGCCATAGTAACCAGGAAACACCTGTTCCCTTTCCGAACACAGAAGTTAAGCTGGTTACGTTTTTGGGTGTAGTCTTCACAAGAGGCAAAACCAAAAAGCTGTCTTGCTTTTTTTATCATGAGTGAATTGACAAGGAAAGAGGCACAAGAGAAAATCAATGATTTCTTCAAAAACCTTGATGGAAAATCCAGCGACGAAGTTAAAAAAATAAAGAAGTTGGCGATGAAATTTAATATTCGTCTTGAAAATCTGAGAAAGAAGTTCTGCAGAAAGTGTTATAGTTCTAAGCTGAAGTTTAAACAGATAAAAAAAGGGATAAAAACCGTAGAGTGTAAAGAATGCGGAAATTTGATGAGATGGAAAGTTTAGGCTTTCTTAAAGCGGCTGATTTCTTCTATCAAATCTGCTTGTCCGAGGAACATTGTCCTGCAACAGTATCTTTTAAGTCCTAAGTCATCGAGGACTTTTCCAGGCTCTTCACCTGAAGCAACGCGTTTTTTATATTCTGCGTACATGTGAGCAACAGGTTTTCCACAGGAAAAGCACCTTATTGGGATAATCATGTTTCTTTGAATTACAAACTGTTTAAAAAGGTTGCTATTTCTGGAATTAGATTAAATTTAAAAACTATTCTCAGTTAACTCTGAAATGAAAAAATGCATTTATTGCAAAAAACAGATTGCAGAAGAAAGTGTAATTGACTTCTGTGAAATATGCGGAAAAGGGGTATGGGGCGACAAAATGCTTAAAGCCATAAAGGAAAATATGGAAAAAGCAAAGGTAAGTGGGGATTTGCACCAGGGTTTCGTTGGCTCTGAATTGGACAAGAAAAGCCTGAAGGAAATTGAAAGAGAAAGTTATAAAAAAGCTTTTAAATGAAAAATACCACTTAAAAGTGTAAAAAATGCAAGCTAAAAAGCTGTCATTGTCTGGGTTTAACCTTGATGATTCCGAGAAAGCACGAGTAAATGATGTGCTTGAAAAATACCTCAGAAGGATAGAAGAACGCGTAAAAAGCTATGATGTGCTGAAGTTGAGGCTGAAAAAGTCCCTGCACGGAAAGAGCTTCCTTCACGAAGTTGAAGGTGACTTGATAATGGGCGGCAGGATAATCAGCGCAAAAGAAACAGACTACAACATGTATGCTGCATTGACCGGGGTATTCGAGAAAATCCTTGTTGAAATAGAACATACATTAAGGAAAAGGTAAAAATGAAAATCAAAGATTTTCAATCACTCGCTTGTGGAGGACAAGCTTCATGAAATGAAAAAGAAACATAAAGGAGTAAGAGAAAAAGGAAAGATCAAACTCAGCAGGATGTTCCAGAAATTGGAGCCTGGAGACAAGGTCTCTGTATTCAGAGAACTCTCCCAGAAAGCGGGTTTTCCTGCAAGGATACAGGGGAATACAGGCATTGTAGAAAAGAAACTAGGGTCTGCTTACATGATAAAAATAAAAGACTTTGATAAGGAGAAAAGATACATAATTAAACCAATACACTTAGTAAAAGTAAAATGATAATAAAACAAGAACCAATGAGCATTGCAGAAGTCAAAGGAATGCTGACTGAAGAAAAGACTGAGATGGAGAAATTCGTAAAGACGTTTACAAAGATGAAGCCTGATGAGGCAAAAAAAATGCGGGAAGATTTGGACAAGCTTGAAATAATCAAGATGAAACCAGAAACAATAGTCAAAGTGATTGACTTATTGCCTGAGGACGCTTCAGACTTGAACAAAATATTTATAGATGTAAGTTTGAATGAGGATGAAATCAATAAAATACTTGGGGTTGTTAAGACATACAAATAGTGAAAATGGAAAAAGAAGAATACGCGATTATCTTAGACTTCCTTCCTTATGGTTATCCTCTGGAAGGGAAGACGATTCCTGTAGCCCAGGCCATAGGAACTAAAAATCTTACATTGCTGCATCTTGTTCCTCGCAGGGGTATTGGGCTTAAGCCGAACGAAAAAGTTTATATTGGTGCTGGCAAACGCGATAAAATATCCTACATTCTTGGCAGGCTGCCAGCAGAAAAACTGACGCAGACTGCAAAGATGACCTTAGAAGACTTTATTAAGGCAGTAATTACAGAAAAGGAGAAGGAATTTGTTGATTTTTTCAACAAAGCAGAGGCAGTTAACACGAGATTGCACCAACTGGAGCTGCTTCCTGGGTTTGGCAAGAAGCATACCTTGGATATAATAAATGAGCGGGAGAAAAAGCCATTCGAAAATTTTGATGATATCAAGAAAAGGATACAAAACATTCCAGACCCAAGAAAAGCAGTAGAGAAAAGAATTTGGGTTGAGCTGACACAAGAAGAAAGACACCATCTATTCACAAAATGAAACCAGAAGAACAAAGACCTGAAGAAAAGAAGAAGCCTGACGAGGCAAAGAAAGGCAGGCCTGACTTAAGGCCGAAGACTGAAGAAGAAATGGAAGTTCTAGTCAGGATTCTCTCGACAGACATTCCAGGAAACAAGAGACTTATTGCAGGATTGACAAGAATCAAGGGAATTTCGTGGAGTTTTTCAAATGCAGTTTGCAATGCCCTGAAGATGGACAAAAGTAAAAGGATAAAGGACCTGGGCAAGGATGAAATCACAAAAATTTCTGAATTTGTCGCTAACCCAAAATTGCCTGCATTCTTACTTAACAGGAAAAAAGATTATGAAACGGGCGAGAACAAGCACTTGATTGGAAGTGACTTGGACTTACAGAAGGAATTTGACATTAAAAGGATGAAGAAAATCAAATGCTACAAAGGAGTGAGGCACATAATGGGACAGCCAGTAAGAGGCCAGAAAACAAGGTCGCATTTCAGGAAGAATAAAACAGTCGGAGTCACGAAAAAGGCGGTAAAGAAGTAAAATGTCATGGATTAGGAAGAAAAAAACATACAGCAGGCCAAGAAAGCCTTTTGACAAGGCAAGATTTGAAGAAGAGGCTGTGATAGTGAAGACATACGGGCTTGAGAAAAAGCGGGAAATATGGAAAGCTGAAGCGAGAATAAGAGATATCAGAAGAATCGCAAAGACTTTGATTACTGCAAGCGAGGAAGAGAAAAAAGTGCTTATAGACAAGTTGAAGAAAATTGGCTTGAATGTCAGCAATATAGCAGATATTCTTGCGTTGAAGAAAGAAAATTGGCTGGAAAGAAGGCTGCAAACAATTGCTTTTAAAAAAGGACTTGCAAAAACAGCAAAGCAGGCAAGGCAATTTATAACACACAGGCATGTTAAGGTCAGTGGTAAAATTGTGAATAAACCCGGTTATATTGTTGATGTTAATGACGAGAACAAGATAGAAGTACTTGCCAAGCCTATAAAGGAAATAAAAGAAAAAAAGTTAGAGGAGATAAAAAATGAATAAAGAGATTGCTGCGATTGCGCACATTTATACTTCATTCAATAATACAATCGTGCATATCACTGATGTGGCTGGAAGAACTATCAGCAGAGTATCTGGAGGGCAGATAACAAAGCATGACAGGCTGAAAGCAAATCCAACAATCGCAATGTTCGTTGCGAAAAAGGCGGCTGAGCAGGCGAAAGATTTTGGGGTTACATCATTATACATTCGCGTCAAGGCGCAGACCGGAAGTCCTGGACCTGGGCCGGGAGCACATTCTGCTGTAAAGGCTCTGGCAAAAGAAGGGCTCAAAATTTTGAATATTGTTGAGATAAGCCGTGTACCTCGCGGCGGTCCGAAAAAGAAAGGGGGTAAAAGAGGGAGAAGAGTGTAAAATGAACCTTAATGAATATCAAGAGGCGTGCAAAGCAACAGCAAAGAAATTTGAAAGTGACAAGATAGAGATACTCACATGGGGTTTGGGAATTGCTGGCGAGGCTGGAGATGTAGCAAGCTGCATCAAGAAAACCTTTGCCCATGATAATGATGTTAAAGAAGGAATAAAAGAGAACCTTGGAGATGCTTTGTGGTATAGTGCAATGATATGCAACTTTTTTGGCTGGAAACTTGATGATGTATTAAAAGAAAATATTGAAAAACTCAAAAAACGATATCCTAATGGGTTTACAATAGATGATGCTAAGCGGAATAAAATAGATTGGAATGAAAAGAAAAAATGAAAAACCCTTGGTTTTTCAATCATGTAAATTTCCGCAAAGTGGAGAAGAAATTTTCATAAAATGAAAGTAGTAAAAAACACGAATGAAGAACTTTGTTTTGCAGCAGAGATGCCAGAAAGTTTGGCAAATGCAATAAGGAGAAGTGTCCTAGAAATTCCGATGCTGGCAATTGATGAAGTCGAGTTTGTTAAAAATGATTCTGTCCTTTATGACGAGGTTTTAGCATTAAGACTTGGCTTGCTGCCTCTGAAATTTGACAAGACATTGAAGTTGAAAGAAGAATGCACTTGCAAGGGAAAAGGATGTTCAAAATGCACAATACAGCTGAAATTGTCTGCGGATGAACCAGGAATAGTTTATGCAAAGGAATTGAAAGGAAGCGCCAAGCCTGTTTATCCTGAAATGCCTTTGGTTTATCTGGCTGAAGGACAAGAGCTTCAGTTCGTGGCTTTTGCAAGACTGGGAAAAGGAATTGAGCATACAAAATATTCGCCCGGATTAGTTTACTACAGGCATGCTGCAGAAATAGAAGGCAATAAAAAAGACGGCAAAGTCATTGAAAGATATCCGAAAGGTATTCTTGAGTTCAAGGACGGCGAGATTAAACTTGCGGATAAGTATAACACAGACTTTTTTGATACTGACAAGAACCTTGACTTCAAGATTGTGCCTGGAAAAGAGATTGTGTTCTGCATCGAATCCTGGGGGCAGATGCCTGCAAAAGAGATATTGGTCAGGGCTGTAAAAGCTTTGAAAGATAATCTGAAAGAGATTAAGTAAAAAGGTATTAATTCAAAAGTAATAACAAAATCAAAAGTTTTATAAATGGGTTCAATTTAAGTTTTCTATGGGAATATTCACTGATGAGTCTGGAGATCCGAAGGGTTGTGCAATTCCTGCGCTGATTGCAGGCCTTGTTGCTTTAGTTCTGGGTATAAGTGGAACATGCACTGCTATTGGCAATAAATGGAAAGTTTCAGAAGGAGACAGAGTTGGAATGGTTAACAAAATTTCTGAAAAGGGTATGTTTTGGAATACTTATGAAGGGCAAGTGGCTCTTGAGGGTGTATCCAGCAATGGAAAAAGTCTTGGTGCAAATGTCTGGGATTTTTCAATAGATAATTATTTTCCTAAAGAAAAACAAGAGGGATTAATAAAACAGTTACAAGATTCTATGAATTCTGGACAAAAAGTAAAAATACACTACCAAGAGATGATGCATACTTGGCCTTGGAGAAGTGGCACTGGTTACCTTATTCAATCTGTTATACCGCTTAGTGTTGGTACAAGTTCGAATGAGAATAAAGAGGCGGATGTTGCACGGCCAGTTGATGAACCAAAAAAAACTGAGTTTGGTGTTGAAGTCGATGTAGATGGAAAAAAATATTATTTAAGGCATGATAATTCTGGAAAATTAAAAGTCATAGAACTTAGGGATATTAATAATTAGCTGATTTTAGATTGAATCAATTAAATTAGGTAAAGTTTTAAAACCCTTTTTATTATTCTAAGTGTAAGCGGGGATGCCGGAGCGGTCAAACGGGCTTGAAAGATCTAAAAAATCTTGGCCATGCTAAGGACCAAGTGGCTTAGTGCCTGCGAGGGTTCGATTCCTTCTCCCCGCATAATTTGAGAATTAGTTTTTAGGCATCAAAACGATTTGGATAATCATCATTACTTGGAGATGAGGTTTGTTCTCTTAATCTGACAATTTCTATTTCCCTATTGTGTTGTCTGTCGCTATCGGGGCAACTGTAGAAGCGGTGTGCTTTAGGACGTTCGGTTCTATACCACTCATCAGATTCTTTTTCTAATTTTGCTAATCTTCTTAATCTGTCCCTGTTAGCTTCTATTATGCTATGATAAGTATCTCCCATTTCTTTTGTTATAAAACATAATATTTAAAGATAATTACAAATAATCGCTATAAAGAAATTTTGTGAAACTAAGAAATAAAGATAACAGCAATTATGGCTATTATTATATGAAAAATTATTGATAGCATTAATTTTTCTTGGCTGAAATAATTACTTTTTCTGTCTATTAATGGTGTAATTTGATCAGCAACCATGCTTAATCCGATTCCTAAGAGTATCGTATTTGGATTATTTAATCCATTCAAATAAATCAATATCAACGTTATAATCAATATAACAATTCCAAAGTGAATATGATGCCAGTCGAATCCGGTTTTTCTTCTTAACCATCCAGTAATTGTTCTTGCTTTAGAGTTTCTTGGACTGAATTGGGAATATGTCTCCGTATCGTGAAGCTTGTGCGCGCCTATTCTAACTAATATCAATGTTCCAAATAATGAAGCGATAAATAATCCTATCATCTTATTATTAACAAATTCATAAAGTTTATAAACCATATTCAGTTCGAAGTTTCAACCTGCGAGTTAATCGCGCTGAGCAGGAGTCAATATTTAGACTTCTGCATTTAACATGAAATCAAGAACATTAATTGACAGACAACTTCAAAGAAAAACCAACCCAAAATTAGTCGAAACTATAATGAAAGCGAAAAAGAATGGCTTATGGGTTGAGGTTGCTGGAATGCTTTCGTGCCCGGCAAGAAGGATGACTAATGCTAACTTGGATGAAATTGATAAGAAAGCCAAGGACGGCGAGGTTGTTGTAGTGGCGGGAAAAGTCTTAGGAACAGGCAACCTGACAAAAAGAGTAAAGTTAATAGCTTTTGCATTTTCAAAATCAGCTGAAGACAAATTAAAAAAGGCAAAAATAGATTATTCAATGATTAAAGATGAAATTGACAAGAACCAAAAAACTAAACTTAGCATATTCGCAAAATGACAGTTATAATTGATGCTGATGGATGTATTTTAGGGAGACTTGCAGCGTATGCTGCCAAGCAAGCTCTGCAAGGAGATGATGTGGTAATAGTAAATTCAGAAAAAGTATTCATAACCGGCAGGAGACAGAATATATTTGCGAGATATCTTGAAATGAGGCAAAAAGGAAAACACATGAAGATGAAAGGGCCTTTATTCCCGACGCTTCCGGAAAAAATAATGAAGAGAACTGTCAGGGGAATGCTGAAGTATAGTGAAGGGCGGGGAAAAATAGCATTCAAAAAGGTTAAATGCTATTCAGGAGTGCCTGGCAGCTACATGAATGTCAAGGGAATATCAATCTGCAAGAGGAAAGAGGAAATAAAAGGAATAACTTTGCAGGAACTTTCAAAATTCCTGAGAGGCGGGCAATAATGGAAAACAAAAACAAGATAGTTGTTTCAGGGAAAAGAAAAGCAAGTATTGCGAGAGCGACAATAACAGAGGGAACCGGCAAAGTGACTATTAACAACAAGCCCTATGAACTCCAGCCAATGTTCAGGAAACTGATGATAGATGAGCCTCTGCGAATAGCAAAGAATATCCTTGGAGACATAAAATTTAACATTTCTGTAAAACTGAATGGCGGCGGGCAGGAATCTGGCATTGAGGCTGCAAGACTTGCAGTTGCGAGAGCATTAGTCAAGGCAACACGTTCAAGTGACTTGAAGAAGGCTTTCTTTGCATATGACAAGAATCTTCTTGTTGCGGATACAAGAAGGAAAGAGGACAGGAAGCCTGGAGACAGTAAAGCAAGAGCCAGCATGCAGAAGTCATACAGATAAATAGAGAATCTAAAGAACTCAATCGGGAACAATAAAGTTTAAATATTAAGTTTTAGAAAAGTTTTGATGAAATACAAAGATACGAGAGATATGGCTCGTGTTAAAGAAGTAATACTGGCTGCTTATATGGCTGGTGAGTTGGAAAGACTTGCTCTAGAAAGAGTTAATGCGGCGCGGGCTGCAAATGGAATTTCTATAGAACATATTGAGATAAGAAGTACAGATCTGACTAAATTCTTAATAGAAAAAAAATATAGTGGATGGATTGATTATACTGCGGACGTTATAGCTATTGAAAATTGCAGAAATAATCCCATGATACTGACACCAAAACCCAAGCCAATGATGAGACAGAGAGAAGTTGGTGGCTGTTATGACAGATTAGCGAAAAAACCAACATCAAAAGGACAACATATTTCAATGTTTTGATTTTTACAAGCTATCGAGAGGATTCTTGATGTTTTCCAGCTCTTTTCCAGAAACTCTTGTATAAATTTGTGTGGTGTCTATGCGGCTGTGTCCTAGAAGAACCTGGATTTTTCTTATATCAACGCCGGCTTCAAGCAAATGCGTTGCGAATGAATGACGAAGTGTGTGGGGCGTGACTTTTTTTGTTATTCCTGCCCTCTCTTTTGCTTTTTTTATTATTTTTTGTATATTTCTCGTCGACAAAGCTTCCTCCTTGCTTGTAAATAAAAAATTTGTGTTCGGATTTTTTTCCAAGAATAGTTTTATTTCCTGGCATAATTTTTCACTGAGAAAAATCTGCCGTGACTTGTTTCCTTTTCCGTGAACGACCCCTCGCTTATTTTCCAGATCCAAGTCATTAACTTTCATGCCGACAAGCTCGGAAACCCTGATGCCTGAAGAATAAAGCATAGACATCATCAATCTTGACTTCTCAGTATAAGCTGCTTCGATAAGTTTCTTGATTTCTTCTTTTGTCAGAACACTTGGAAGATACTGCTCGAGCTTTGGAATTTCAATTCCTATCATTATTTCTGGCTTATTGATTACACTTTTATAAAAAAATCTCAGTGATGACGTCGCAAGAGCTCTGGATTTGTTGCTGTATGTATCAATTAAACCAGCAAGAAAACTTTTAATGTCATCTATGGCTATATTTTCTGGCTGCTTGTTTTCTTTCTCGAGCTTATCAAGATATTTTTTGATGAAATAAGAATATATTTTAACGGTCTTGTCGCTAAAGCCTTTTAGCTTGATCTCAACTGCAACTTTGTTCAAAAATTCCTCTTTTTGCATGGACATTAAAACGAACCCAAGTTTATATGCATTTCGTTAGAAGGATTGAAAGTTTAACTCAAAAAATTTTGTATTCTAGAGTGCAGAAATGAATAAAAATGCAGAAATTTCTTAGATTTAATGGAATCAAGAACGTACAGAACAAAATCAAAAGAGGATGCTGACAAAGTTGCAAGTGCATTAAAAAGAAACAGGATTGGCGGCAATGATTCTTATTCTTTTCATCATTTGGAGCATTCGAGTGTAAGGCTTGAGTATGAGGGGCGCGGGGGAATCTTAACTGTTTATATATTTAGTTCTG
>Ga0315289_10007200_pt1 | contig 16246 bp, 12 predicted proteins | sample YL17G11_40_MG_FD_203452 | JGI IMG/M metagenome (GOLD analysis project Ga0315289, IMG submission 203452) | Sediment microbial communities from Yellowstone Lake, YNP, Wyoming, USA - YL17G11_40 | ecosystem: Environmental > Aquatic > Freshwater > Lake > Sediment | place: USA: Wyoming | collected... | reverse complement strand
GTCGGGGGTAAGGGGGTGGTGTGCGCCGATGGCGGCCGGGAAATCATATTCGGTCACATCCTGTCGTGAATTCGGCCGTCCGCAGGGTTTACCGACCCCGATGAAATATGCGGGCTATGTCGCTCGTGCCAACGCGACCGAAGACAACGTGGTTCTCTACAAGACCGTGAAGGGCAAACGCACGTCCCTCGACATCCTGGGTCGCAAGGGCGGCTATGGTGTGAAGGAGCCGGTGCCTGCCGGAACGTGGCACACACTGCGGGTCGAGTTCGCCGGCAACAAGTTCACCGTCATCTTCAACGGGAAGAAGCTGTTCGACGTGCAGGACGACACTTTCACCGACGCGGGCAAGGTCGGCCTCTGGACGAAAGCCGACAGCGTGACGCTGTTTGATGATTTCAGCTACGGCGGCGCCGGCGCGGCCCAGACCACCACGCTCAAGCTCGTCCAGACCATTCCCCTGCCGGGCGTCGAGGGGCGGTTCGACCATTTCGCGATCGACGCCAAGGGGCACCGGCTCTTCGTCGCCGCCCTCGGCAACAACACGCTGGAAGTCCTGGACATCGCGGCGGGCCAACGGCTCAAGAGCATCGCCGGACTGCACAAGCCGACCGGCGTGCTGTACTTGGCAAGTCCGAACCAGATCGCCGTCGCCAATGGCGATGATGGCACCTTCAAGCTGTTCGACGCCAGTTCCTACGAGTTGCTGAAGAGTCTCGGCACGCTGGACGACGCCGACAATGTCCGCTTCGACGCGAAGGCGGGAACAATCTACGTCGGCTATGGTGCCGGAGCGCTCGCGGTCATCGATGCCGCCACCATGCAGCAAACCGGCAGCATCAAGCTCCCGGCTCACCCGGAATCGTTCCAACTGGAAGCGCGAGGCCCCCGGATTTTCGCGAACGTCCCCGACGCGCAGCAAATCGCGGTCATCGACCGCCAGAAGCTGTCAGTCACGGCGACGTGGCCCATGAAGGAATTCCAAGCCAACTTCCCGATGGCCCTGGATGAAGTGAATCGCCGGCTGTTCATCGGCTGTCGCCAGCCCGCCCGTCTGGTCGTCTTCGACACCACCACGGCCCAGCCCGTGACCGACATAGCGATCTCCGGCGACATCGACGACCTCTTCTACGACGCCGCCCGAAAGCGGCTCTATCTCTCCTGCGGCGAGGGCTTCTGGGACGTGGTAGCCCAGCGCGATGCCGACCATTACGAGCGGATCGAGCGCATTGCCACCGTGTCCGGCGCCCGCACCTGTTTCTATTCGCCTGCGCTCGACCGTCTCTGGCTCGCCGTGCCGCAACGCGGCAAGCAATCAGCCGAGATTCGTACCTATCAACCCGAATAGGATGTTGCAGCGCCGCGCTCGATAGTATTAAACTGAACCTCCAGTGTAGACGTATTCCCTGGAAAGAACGGCACAGGTGGTTCGGAGAGCATGTTGAAGTATCCTATAGTCATGGCCCTGCTGGCGGCGGCGTTGTTCGGGGCCGCGACGCCGGCCAGCAAATGGCTGCTGGCCGCCCTCACCCCTTTTCAACTCGCAGGTCTTCTGTACCTGGGAGGCGGAGTGGGCACCGCCCCAGCGGCCTGGCGCGATGGGGGCCTGCGCTTGCCACCACGCACGGACCGCAAGAACCGCATTCGCCTGGGCGGGGCCGTCGTGATTGGCGGTGTCCTCGGACCGATTCTGCTCCTGACCGGGCTTCACCTGGCCTCGGCGGCGTCCGTCTCGCTTTGGCTGAACCTCGAGCTCGCCGCAACCGCCGTGCTGGGCGCCGCGTTCTTTCGGGATCATCTGGGCCCAGCCGGCTGGCTCGGTGCTCTGCTATCGCTGACTGCCTCTGTTCTCTTGTCATCCGCGGCCGGTCCGGCCGGACTTGGCGCCGGCGGCCTCGTCTTCCTCGCGTGTGTTTGCTGGGGTCTCGACAACCATCTGACCGCCCTCATCGACAGCATGACCCCGAGCCAAATCGCGTTCTGGAAAGGCGTCGTGGCCGGCAGTGTCAATCTCGGTGTGGGACTCTCCTGCGCTCCGCTCCGTGTGGGCTTGTTTATCCTCTCTGCCGCTTTGCTGGTCGGCGCGTGTTCCTGCGGTGCCAGCATCATATTGTACGTCGCCTCCGCGCAGAGGCTGGGCGCCACGCGCGCCCAGATCGTTTTCTCCAGCGCGCCTTTCATCGGGATTGCCCTCTCGGCCACGGTTCTCCATGAGTCGCTCTCCATCACCCATTTGGTGTCTGCGGCTCTATTCGTTGCCGCGATAGCGCTTCTCTTGCTGGAGCGCCACGTGCATGTCCACGTGCATGAGGCCCTGGGCCACGAACACGTCCACAGCCATGACGACGGTCACCACAACCATGACCATGCCGGCCTGCCCGCTACAGTCTGCCACACGCATCGCCACGAACACGAGCCGATGGTTCATGCCCACAAGCACTGGCCGGATCTCTTCCATCGCCACGGGCACGGCCCAACGGTCTGAGGCATGATAGGATGACTTGTCGAAAGCCTCAGGCTATCCAGGTCTTTCCGAAGGCTTGATGGTAGACGCTGACGCGTCTGTCGGAGGTTCCCTACGCTCTCCCGGCGGGCGGAGTGCGGCGAAACTGCGGTAGAGCAGCAGGTCGTAGATGATCTTCAGTCCGCCGGCCAGCAGGAACGGCACATTCAGCAAGGCTGCATGGCTCAGCAAAAGACCGGCCAGTGAGGGGGAGACCGCCGCACCGATTGTGCGCGCCACGCCGGTAACGCCCGCTGCCGCCGAGCGCTCGTCGGACCCAACGACTGCCATCGTATACGACTGGCGTGTCGGCACATCCATTTGCGAGATGCTGAACCGCAGCAGAAGCAGCAGGATCGCCAGCGGCGCGGTCGGCATGAAGGGTACGAGAATCAGTAGAACGTTAGACGGGAGGTGGGTGAAGACCATCGTATTGATGAGGCCGATTTTCGACGCGATCCACGCAGCCACCAACGCGGATAAGCCGGCCAAGATGTTGGCGGCGAAGAAGATGCCGCCCAGCGCCGCCAGGTCGATGCCGAAGCGGATATGGAACCAGTAGGCCGCGATGCTCTGGATGATGAAACCGCCGCCAAAGGCATCCAGGGCGAATAGCGAGGAGAGCTTCAGTACCACCCGGCGTGAGCGACCCAGTCCCCAGCGCGTGGGGGCCGAGGAAGGTTCGCCGTGATCCTTGCCCGCCTGCACTTCCACCATTGGCGATAATCGTGTGAACAGCAGCGCCAGAACCAGGCCCAGGAAGGCGTACGTCCCCACCACGATCCGGTAGGCCATCACGGGCGTCGGCAGTGCTCGCAAAAGAGCTTGGGTCAACACGCCGCCCGTCAGCGCGCCTGCGGCGGTGGCTAAAGATCCGGCCAGGGCGTACCAGGCGAGGACCTCCGTCCGGTGCCTGCCGGGGACGACATGAACCAAGCTGGCCTGCTCAATGGGCAAGAAGGGCCCGACCTCATTGCCGCTGGGGCTGATGACGCCGATCGTCGCCGCGACCAGCAGCAGGAGGAAGTTGCCGCTGATCGCAAATACGAGGCCGGCGAAGATCATCAGGATCGCGCCGACGAGCAGCATACGCCGGCGGCCGAGGCGGTCGGCCCGAGTCGTGAGCCACAGGGAGACGGCCGTGTCCCCCATGAGCGTCAGAGTCAATAGCAGGCCGATGCGGGCGTTGCTCAGACCGATCCGGGACAGGTACAGCATGAGGATGACCGAAACCAGGCCATAAGCGTACAGCCGGATGCAGCGGGTGACGAACAACAGCCATCCATCGGGTGTGAGCGAGCGGAGCGCGGGAACACGAGGCAGCGGCACAGCCATGGCTATTGGAGTGTTCCTTTCGCCCGCAGAGCGACCTTGTTGGCTCCGTCGACGAAGATGATCCGGGCGTCGGGCTGCTCGGCGAGCCAACCGTCCGCGATCGCCTGGGGGGTGTGCGCGGGATAGAGATGGGCCGCTTCGATAAGGTTATCGGGAATCTGCGAGTGCATCCAGATCCGCCGCAGCCGCCGGATCATCACGGCGAACTTGTAGGGCTTGTGACTGTACAGGACGTAGTCCTGCCGGATCGACTGGATGACTTCCTCGAGTGGGACCGTCAGACGGTTGTAGAAGTTCGCCAGGGTTTGCGGCTCGCCGATGCCGTTGGGACAGGCGGCCAGGAACAAGACCTCGCCGCCATTCGTCACCGCCGCCCGGGTCAGTTCCAGGGCCCTTTGGGCCGTGTACAGATCTTCGTCGTTGGACAGCCCGCCGGGCGAGACGATCAGCCGTGCCGCGGGCGTGACCGTCCGGATATTCCGCTCGTCGGTAACGAGAAAGGATTCGGCACTTACGTCCTGGACCGGTCCGAACCGGGCCCAGATCAGACGCGCGGCGGCGCTGATCATCACCAGCGCGTAGATCGGGCGGCCCCGGGCGATCAACTGCATGCCCTCCACCTGATCCTCGGCCAGAGGATTGTTTCTGCGCTCGTGGTCGGGATGCCACGGGTGTGCCCCATGGGTGGATTCCTCCAGCAGGGCCAGACTGTGATTCTGCTCGACGGTGCGAAAGGCGCTGATGCCGGGCACGAAATTCTTCACGGGATTCGAGTACCCCGCAAAGTAATGGACCTTCACATCCGACACGACGAGAAAGACGTCCGCCTCGTCGGCCAAGACATTGACCAGCACTCGCGTCCCCCGTGAGGTAGAACCAACGTCTCTGACTTCGTCGGCCTTACAGTCATGGGCATGGACACGCGTAAGGTTAAGCCCGGCGTCCCGGCTCGCCTTTTCGATTTCCCGGCGGATCTCGTGATTCTTCGGCGTGTCAGCATTGTGGGTCCCGGTACAGATCAGGAATTGCACCGAGGCAGCCCCGCGCAGCACGCCGCACACGTGCGGCAGGACATCCACCAGGGGCTCATCACGCGAGCCATCATCGACGAGGACGCACACGCGTTTCCCGACGACATCGTCCAGAAACACTCCGGCGTGGCCGGCCACGGTCTCCGCGAGGCCCGCCACCGCATCCTGGGTCTGTTCTCCCTGCCAGGGCCGGATGATCTCCTGAATGTTCTTATCCGGGACCTGCAGCGAGACAACGCCTGTCCCGTAATGAAGGTCGATCTTCATGGCCGCCCTCAAACCTCCCATATCCGCGTATGTTTGTGAACGTCAACCATACATGTTATCGGCTGAAAACAAGAGGTTATAGACAAAAAGCGGAATTGCTCAGAATCCCTCCAATCTCTTTCGGGCGGCCTTCCATACGTCGCTGTACTCGTAGTGCGTGGCCGCCATCAGAGGGGCATAGTATTCTGCCCTATCCTCCCACTCCCTTTCGCATCTCGGATCGTGGGTGCTACATTCGAACAGCAGTGGCCAGACCGTATCCGGGGCCGCCTCCAGAGCGGCCAGGTAGCCCTTTCCCCGTCCCCGTTGGAGCAGGCCCAGCAGGCTCTCCGGGTCAGCCAGGTTGTTTCCAACGCTATCCACAACGCCATTCTACCAGGATGGATGACAGGTATGAAGAACCACGTGGCGGTCTTCTGGGACGGAGGTGCGCAGACAGGCATGCGCTCGGGCGGAGACTTTCCGGTGTCGATCGGCTCGGTTATACTTCACGCCATCCTGAAGATGCAGCGATTCTCGATATGAGGTAGGGAGGTTCTACGGCATGAAATACGAGCGCTTCGAGGATTTGCCGGTGTGGAAGACGGCCGTCGAGATGGGCGTGAAGGTGTATCGATTGACGGAGGACCGGTTCTTCCATCAGCCGGGGGATTTGCAGGACCAACTTCGACGATCGTCACTGTCGGTGTCCCAGAACATCGCGGAGGGGTTCGAGCGGGGCTCGACCGCGGAACTGCTGGCGTTTCTCTATATTGCACGGGGCTCGGCAGGGGAGACACGCTCGGCACTGCATTTCACGTCGCGGTTCCCGGAGGCGGCGCATTTGAAATCTCAAATCGCAGATTGCAGGGCCCTGGCGGAGTCATGTTCGCGGCAGATACGGGCGTGGGCGGATGAGTTGCAGAATTCCGACATCAAAGGACAACGGCACCTCAACGATCAATCGCGCCAACAGTATCAGGAGCGACAGCGGGCGGAGGCGTTTCAGCGACACCTCGATGAAATCCTGCGGCGGGCCCGGCCACAAGATTATCCGGAAGCGAGCCGGGGCGAAGAGTGATTTGAGATCTGAGATTTGAGATCTGAGATTTGAAATTTGAGATTTCGGATTTGGGATTCCCGCGGAAGGGGCCTGGGTGGCACGGCGCTCTCTGAGCTTGCTTTATTGCGAGAGGCCTGCCATCTGTCCCGGCACGCCGTGGTGAGGGCAGGAATCTTGTCCCGACGCCGTGAATTTGCTGGAAAAGCGTTCGCAGGTTGGTTAGAAAAAAACGCGAAATGGCCTTGTGCGGGTGTGGCAGGGCGGGTTTCTTAGGTCCCGGTGGCAAATGGATGTCGAGTTTCAAGTGGGAACCCGAGGTACGGGCGACGCATGCGTCGCCCCTACGGTGAGAGAAAGGTGGGTCGAAAATGCTGCTGGAGAGATTTCGGCGTATCGGTTGGATCGCGGTGGCGGTGGGGACGGCGACGACACTGTGCTCGTGCCGGTGCCTGCACTGCGGGACAGGGACAAAGGAGGCAAAAGTGAAGATGGACGTGGCGGTGGAGTCGTTCGGCAAGACGCCGGAAGGGCAGCAGGTCCGGTTGTATACCCTCACCAATGCCCATGGGCTCAAGGCGAGGATCATGACCTATGGGGCGATCGTGGTGTCGCTCGAGGTCCCGGACAAGAGTGGCAAGATGGACGATATTGTCCTCGGGTATGACAACCTGGACAGCTACGTCAAGAACAGTCCCTATTTCGGCGCGATCGTAGGCCGCTATGGCAACCGGATCGGCAAGGGCCGGTTCACGCTCGACGGCGTCACGTACGACAAGCTGGCCATCAACAACGGCGAGAACCATCTGCACGGCGGGATCAAGGGCTTTGACAAGGTGGTCTGGACGGACGAGCCGGTCCGCCGGTCGAACGCCGTCGGGGTCAAGCTCAGCTATCTGAGCAAAGACGGCGAAGAGGGCTATCCGGGCAATCTCCAAGCCACGGTGACGTATACCTTGACGAACGACAATGAGCTGCGGATCGACTACCTGGCCACCACGGATAAGGCCACGCCGGTCAACCTGACGCACCACGGGTATTGGAACCTGACCGGCGGCCGGCGGGATATTCTCGGGCATGTGTTGACGCTCAACGCGGATCAGTGCACGCCGGTCGATAAGGGACTGATCCCGACGGGCGACCTGCTGCCGGTCAAGGGGACCGTGATGGACTTCACCAAGCCCACGCCGATCGGGGCCCGGATCGAGAGCGACTTCGAGCAGCTCAAGTTCGGCGGCGGGTACGACCACAACTGGGTGCTCAACAAGGGCGGCAAGGAGATGACCCTGGCGGCCCGCGTCTACGAGCCGACCAGCGGACGCGCGATGGAAGTCTACACGAAGGAGCCGGGCATCCAGTTCTATTCGGGCAACTTCCTCGACGGCACGATCACCGGCAAGGGCGGCACGGTCTACCAGCACCGCTGGGGTCTGTGCCTGGAGACGCAGCACTTCCCGGATTCGCCCAATAAGCCCAACTTCCCTTCGACGATCCTGAGGCCGGGGCAGAAGTACGAAACCACCACGGTCTATCGCTTCTCCACCAAGTAGCCGGCCGTTTGGAGTACCGGCTTTAGCCGGGTCGAACAAGACCGCCTGAAGGCGGTACTCCAAACATTGCCGCGCAGGCGGGCAGACAAAGACTCTTTGGCAGGGGACATGTTTATGCAGACGATGCAACTGATGCTGGGGCAGGGGGTATTCGGGACGGCGGATTGGATCGCGCTGGCGACGTACTTCGCGATTCTGCTGGGCCTCTCCTGGTGGGTGATCCTCAAAGCCAAGGATACAACGGATGACTATTTCCTCGCCGGCCGCAATCTCGGCTGGTTCATTATCGGAGCCAGTATTTTTGCGAGCAACATCGGCTCCGAGCACCTGGTTGGCTTGGCAGGGTCGGGGTGCACCGACGGCGTGGCGATGGCGCACTATGAGCTGCACGCCTGGTGCCTGCTGGTGCTGGCGTGGGTATTCGTGCCGTTCTACATGCGGTCACGCGTGTTTACCATGCCGGAGTTTTTGGAGCGGCGCTTCAGCGAGCCGAGCCGGTGGGTGCTGTCGCTGATCTCGCTCGTGGCGTATATCCTGACCAAAATCGCCGTGGGGATCTTCGCGGGCGGCGTGGTCTTCGGGGCGCTGCTGCCGGAGTTGCGCCTGGACCTTGGCCCGCTCCATCTCGACAGCTTCTGGCTGGGCTCGATTATGGTCATCGTCTTCACCGGCCTGTACACGGTCCTCGGTGGCCTGCGGGCGGTGGCCTACACGGAGGCGATCCAGACCATCATCTTCATCATCGGCTCGGCGCTCGTGACGATCTTCGGCCTCAAGGCCCTCGGCGGTTGGGAGGAACTGCGTCGGATCGCCGGCTCGGAGATGTTCAACCTCTGGAAGCCTCTGGTGCCTGCGGGGGTTGAAGGCACTTGGGCCCCGGTCCGCGAGCCCGGCCGAATGGCCTGGTACTTCAACGACAACTATCCCTGGCTGGGCATGCTCTTCTGCGCCCCGATCGTGGGTCTCTGGTACTGGTGCACCGACCAGTACATCGTCCAGCGTGTCCTGGGCGCCCCGAATGAGCAGCAGGCCCGCCGGGGCTCGATCTGCGCCGCCTTCTTCAAGCTGCTGCCGGTTTTCATCTTCATCATCCCCGGCATGATCGCCTTCGCCCTGGCGGCCAGCGGCAAGATCCCGGCCATGCAGCAGGCCCTCTTCGCCGCCGACGGCAAGCTCGCCCGCGACGAGTGCCAGAAGGCCTTTCCCCTGCTGGTGGCGACGGTCCTGCCGGCGGGCGTGCGGGGTGTCGTGGTAGCGGGTCTGCTGGCGGCTCTGATGAGCTCGCTGGCGGGCGTCTTCAACGCCTCCGCGACCCTCTTCACCATGGACTTCTACGACAAGCTCCGTCCCGGCGCCAGCCAGCACCAATTGGTTTGGATCGGCCGAGTCGCGACCACCGTCATGGTCGTCATCGGCCTGCTGTGGATCCCCGTGATCCGCGGCGGCAAGGGCCTGTACGACTACCTGCAAGGCGTCCAGGCCTACCTGGCCCCGCCGATCTTCGCCGTGTTCTTTCTCGGCGTCTTCCTGAAGCGGCTCAACGGCAAGGGCTGCCTGGCGGCCCTGATCGTCGGCTTCCTCATGGGCCTGTTCCGCCTGCTGGTCGATACGCCGGTCAAGCTCAAGAACGTCTTCCCGGACTTCAAGTACACCGAGGGCTCGTTCCTCTGGATCGTGAACAACACCTATTTCCAGTACTATAGCGTGCTGATCTTCCTGACCTGTGCGATTGTGATGATTGCCGTCAGTTACGCGACCGCACCGCCCAGCGAGGAGAAGATTCGCGGCCTGACCTTCGCGACCCGGACGGAGGAGGACCGCCGCCAGTCGCGGGCCAGTTGGACGAAGGGCGACGTGATCTTCACGCTGGTCGTCCTGTCCCTGATCGCCGCCGCCTATCTCTACTTCACCGGCTGAGAGCCGCAAAGCCAGAAGTGCCAAGAGACAGGTGACAAGCTGGTCATTCCCGCGCGGAGCCTGCCCGGAGCGCAGGCGAACGGGCGGGAACCCGGAAAATGACAGTCGATTCAGGTCCCCGACGCCAAACATCACGTTGGGGGACCTTTCTTTTGGCTCTCGCGTCGAGACGCCGAGCCGCGGAGAACTACTCGTCCAGGCCCTTCACGCCACGGATGATACCGTTCTTCATCAGGGCCTCTGCGTGAGTTCATTCTACGGTCGAAGCGCGCCGATCGGCAGCGGGAGCGGGTATCGCTCTGGCGGACACGAAACGCGCAATGCCCCAGGCCAGGAGAAAGGCCAGGAACAAGTAGATCAAGGACGTGGCACTGATACAGGCGCTCATGCCGAATCGCTGGGACGCGACGGCGATCGTCACCGTGGCCGCTCCCGCCCCCAGCCAGCCAATGGAGTTGACGACACCCACCGCAGTGGCACGACGCTCCGGCGGTACGACATCGTGCAGCGACGCCCAGATGTTGGAATCGTACAGCCCTTTGAAAAGCCCGAAGCAGGTCATGGCCGCAATCAGCGAAGGCACTTGCAGCGTCCACCCCACGACAAAGATGAAAGGCACCCCGCAGAACAGGCCCAAGGCTTGCGTCATCATGCGCCCGCCCCGATAACGTCGAGCCAGGCGATCGGCCAGGATGCCGCCGCACAATACCCCCAGCACGGAAGCGACCTGGAGATAGGCCGTGGCGCTGAAACCCGCCATGGAAAGGCTCATGTTGAACTTCTCGAAGAGGAATTTCGGAAGCCAGACCAGGAAGACCATCGCCACAAAGTTGGCCCCGACAAATACGGCCATGAGCACCCATACCATGGGGACGCGAAATACCTCGCCGATCGTTCTGAGAATGCCGCCGAGACTCTCCTTCGGCCGAGCCGGCGCCGGTGACTGTTCCGGGGGCTCTTTCAAGAGGGCCAACAGCACGAAGCCGAAGACAATCCCCAGAATCCCCAGCAGGGAAAACGACGATCTCCAGCCATAGTGCTGGCCCATCCAGCCGCCCAGCGTGCCGCCGGCTACGGTGCCGACGTAGACGCTCGACTGGTGGATTCCCATCGCACGCGAGCGCGTGTCCTTGCCGTGATAGGCGCTGATCATCGCCATGGCGGCAGGAAAGTAGAAAGCTTCACCGAATCCCTCAATGGCTCGCAGCGCGACCACGTGCCAATACTTCGTCGCAAAGCTGAAGGCCAAGGTGACGAGCGACCAGAAGAGGAACCCGGCGAGCACGACGGTCTTGCGCCGGAGTCGATCTCCCACCAGTCCGGCAAACCAACCCGCGCCGGCGTACACCCACATGAAGGAAGACGCCACATAGCCCAATTGGAGGCTCGTGAGTTGCAGGCTGGGGTCCTTCTGGAGCAGGGGAAAGACGGAATAGATGCTCTGCCGGTCGGCGTAGTTGAAGAAGCACACCAGCCAGAGCATCGCCACCACGGCCCACTTGTATGCACGATCAGACATTCGCGACCAGACGCCTCCCGACCGTCGAATCCATCTTGACCTGCCTCCCACAACATCGTTGGGCGGCTGCTATCTGAACCACGGGGGCTATCATAGCACCAACGTGCCGTAAGTACAGCCTCGACTTCGAAGAAGCATACGTCCCCCGGCCGGTACCATGCGGTGGACGCACTGTCATCCGTCCCGATCTTGTTGCACCCGCGTCTGGAACCGATGCAGTTCGATACGCCGCAGGGAGCGGAACGGTAGAGACAGAAGGGATCGGGGGCGTCAACTCCGTGGAGGATCCGGGCGGCTACATCGGACCGAATGTCCCCGTGTGGTCGAAACACTTCTCGACCGGTCCTTCGGCGGCACTATACGCGATCGCGCCCGTGTTGTTCCTCGGCGCTTTCCTGAAGTTTCCTATGCGGCCCTGCGGCGTAGCAGCCAGCCGGCGGAACTCAGGCCCGCAACGCCCAGCAGGACGGCCCCAGGGACAGGAACGACGGTGTACTCGAAGTTCAGGCCGTAATAATCCAGGCTCTCCGTGCCGGGCCAGGGGACCCAGTTGCCGGGAACGGACGCGATCTCCCCGAGCGTGGTATCGGGATAGGTCCCCCATGGCTTGGATGTGTAGTTCTCAAATCGGATGATGCCGGCCTGCTCGATGGGCAGTGTGGTCGCGTCGCGGGGAGGCAGGATCAGCCCATCGGTGCTGCCGCTCGGACTCCACACGCCCACCATCCACCTCTCGTAGTAGTCCGTGCCGCCGCTCGTGTGGGGCACCGGGTCCGGGAGGATCGTGAAGGGCTCGTCCAGGGCCGCATACACGTGGTGGTCTTCCTGAAAATCCCCACTGCCGTCGATGCTCACCCATTGTTCCAGCCGCAGCCCGACCGTCTTGTTCACCCGCCATATCCCCAGCACGTGGGGACCCGCCAGGCCAGGCGCACCGGCATCATAGAGACCCAGAGCGGTGATGGCGATCGGCCGGTCGACAAAGAAGCGCCAGCCAATGCTCGCTCCGGCACTGGGACTTACCGTATCGGTAGGGCCGAGATTTACCGTAGCCGCAAAGTCACCCAGGGCCAGCCCACTCCCGCCGGCCAGGAGCACCACGGCCAGCAGTCCTGCTTTCCACTCTCTTCTCATCACAGCCTCCGCGCAAACCCAAACACGACGCCCCGGGATTGCCCGTCCTCCTGACGGTGACGGTCGCTGGTCTCACCTTCGCCAGGATGAGCGCCGCCAACCGCTATTATTGTACCTTCCGCCCCTATCCTCTTCAAGAGAATTCCGGCCGCACCCGGAGATCGGGCCCGTCGAGGTATGAGCAGAATCCGTGAAATCCCGGCAATCCGCAGGTGTTCTTCTTGATCCCCACTGTCCTGGCTTGCCTAATCACGGGGCGGGCGGTACACTGGCGGGCGACCGTAACATGGGTAACGGATAAAGGGGATGTGACATGAAATGTACGATTGGGTTGGACTACGGCACGAACTCCGTGCGGTGCGTGATTGTCGATGCGGCCGACGGGCGGGAGTTGGGGACGTGTGTCTATGAGTACCCGACGGGCGAGGCGGGGATCATTCTCGATCCTGCCGACCATAACCTGGCCCGGCAGAACCCCGCCGACTATCTCAAGGGAGCGGAGGTCACGATTGCCGGGGCGATCGCGGCGGCCCGCAAGGCGGAATCGGCCTTCAACCCCCGGGATATTGTCGGTATCGGCGTGGACACGACCGGCTCGACGCCGCTGCCGGTGGATCGTAATGGTACGCCGCTGGCGATGCTCGATCAGTTCAAGACCAATCCCAACGCCCACGCGTGGCTGTGGAAGGATCATACCGGGTACGCGGAGGCCGGCGAGATCACGGCCCTCGCTCGTGAGCAGCGGCCGCAGTACCTGACCAAGTGCGGCGGGATCTATTCGTCGGAATGGTTCTTCAGCAAGATTCTCCACTGCCTCCGGGCGGACCCGGAGGTCTTTGATGCCGCGTATACCTGGGTCGAGCACGCCGATTGGCTGCCGGCGGTCCTGACCGGGACCGATCACCCGGACAAGCTGCGGCGCTGCCGCTGTGCCGCGGGGCACAAGGCGATGTTCAACGACGCCTGGGGCGGTTACCCGGACACGGAGTTCCTGGGTAAGCTCGATCCCAAGCTCGGGGCCTTACGCAAGACCTTGAGTGACCAAACCTACGCCGTCGATCAGGCGGCGGGGCGGTTGACCGGCGCGTGGGCGGGCAAGCTGGGACTGGCTGCTGGGATTCCCGTGGCGATGGGGGCCTTCGACGCCCATTTGGGGGCCGTCGGATCGGGAGTTAAGAGCGGCGTCCTGGTCAAGATCATCGGCACCAGCACCTGCGACATGGTGGTCGCGCCCAGCGGCGCCGAGTTGGCGGACATCCCGGGCATCTGCGGGATTGTCGACGGCTCGATCCTGCCGGGCTACTTCGGCCTGGAGGCGGGCCAGTCGGCGGTGGGGGACATCTTCAACTGGTTCGTCAACTACATCCAGCCGGGTGGCAAAGAGGCCGGCACGCACCAGGCCCTGACGGAAAAGGCCGCCCAACTCCAGCCGGGCCAATCCGGTCTGCTCGCCCTCGATTGGAACAACGGCAATCGCACGATCCTGGTCGATCAGAGGCTCACGGGTTTGCTCCTGGGCCAAACGCTGCACACGCGGCCCGAGGAGATTTACCGGGCCCTGGTCGAAGCGACTGCCTTCGGGGCGCTGACCATCATCAACCGCTTCGAAGAGTTCGGCGTCAAGATCGACCAGGTCGTCAACTGCGGCGGCATAGCCGAAAAGAACGCGATACTCATGCAGATCTACGCCGATGTCACCGGCCGCGAGATGAAAATCAGCCGCTCAGCCCAGACCTGTGCCCTGGGCTCGGCTGTCGCGGCGGCGGTCGTCGGCGGAGCGCATCCGGACTTCGCCCAAGCCCAAGCCGCGATGTGCGGCATCAAGGAGACCACTTTCAAGCCAATCGCCGCCCATCACAAGGTCTATAAGCAGCTCTACAAGCTCTATCGCCGGCTGCACGACGGCTTCGGTATCCCAGGCAAGGTTCTGGGCATGGGCAGCGTCATGAAGGATCTGTTGACGATCAAGGAAAAGGCAAACACCTGACGCGTCGAGCGGTTGCGGTTGCGATGCTCGTCTCGGTTGCGTAAAGCGTGGAGCGTAGCGGCCGCCTGCCGGCAGACGCTTGACGAAACGAGCCGCGCAACCCTTTGACGACGGACGAATTGGAGCCATGTACAACGATCTGAAACAACGAGTCTACGACGCGAATCTCGACCTGCAAAAGCACGGTCTGGTCGTCTTCACCTGGGGCAACGTCAGCGGTATCGACCGTGGTCACGGCGTGATCGCCATCAAGCCCAGCGGCGTCAGTTACGAGCAGCTCACGCCGGAGAGCATCGTCCTGGTCGATCTCCAGGGGAATGTGATGGAAGGGGACCTGCGGCCGTCCTCCGACACGCCGACGCACCTGGAGCTCTATCGCAGCTTTCCGGCCATCGGCGGCGTCTGTCACACCCACTCCATGTACGCCACGATGTGGGCCCAGGCCCAGCGCGAGATTCCCTGCTTCGGTACAACACATGCCGATTACTTCTACGGGCCGGTCCCGGTGACGGACATGCTGACCCATGAGGAGGTCGACAGTCTGTACGAGCAGAACACCGGTCGGGTAATTGTCCGGCGGTTCGCGCAGATCGACCCGCTCCAGATGCCGGCAGTCCTGGTTGCCAATCACGGCCCGTTCACCTGGGGCCAAGATCCCGCCCAGTCCGTCGAAAACGCCGTTGTCCTGGAGCAGGTGGCGATGATGGCCTACGGCACCCTGATCGTCAACGCCCGCCAGAATGGGATTTCGCAAGCCCTTCTGGATCGCCACTATCTGAGAAAGCACGGCAAGAACGCCTACTACGGCCAGCGATAGAGGGCGGCATGGAATCATGAAATTCCCGCGACGCGTCAGCTTTCGGCAGGATTGGCGGGAGTGTCTGACGGAGGCTCTGGAAGCGGATGAAGCGGAGTTGTGGCGTCATCACGAGCAGACGAGACGGCCCCTGGGCGAGCCGGCGTTTCTGGATCGTATCGAGGGGACCCTCGGACGAATCGTCCGCCCGGCCAAGCGAGGCCGCAAGCCAAAACGACAGGAAACAAGTGTGGTGTCCCGAATGGCGGTCCGTTAAGCCTCCCAGCCCTACTTTTTCGCTTTTCTTGCAGGTTGATTGCCCGAACAGCCGACATTACCCAAAAGCACGATTCTTCCCCGGTTTTCGCGATGAGAGCAACAACCGGCGATCAAAACGGGTGCGCTCGTCGCCACGGAAGGGTTTTGCCCGCAAATCCCTTAACGGACCGCCATTCTGTGGTGTCCCCGGAATTCCCCGGAGTCTTTTGCTGATTGCCATCTCAATCGCTGGCCCTGAGTTCCCGGCGAATAGGCTCCGTCCCCCAGCCTTCTTCAACGAATTACGCTTCACGCGGCCGCCGACCGCCTTGACAAGCCACACGCTCAAAAGACCGAGATAAGGGCCGACTCCGGCAGGCGCCGATCTTATGGGCTCCATAGCACGGCCAGTGCTGCGCCTGCAGCCACGGCGGTCTGCGCTGATCCAAAACCGGACGCATGAAGTGTCACGCCCAGCAGCACCAGCCCGAACACGCACCACCGCAGGACGCGAAACGGCAACAGAACTGGCAGAACAGGGGCTGCTGATAGGAGACCGCCAATGATGGCAACCAATGGTTCTTGCGTGACCCACCCCACTGTGAGCAGCCAACTACCGCCGAACAGCGCGATGAGCCAAGGGCTTTTGCAGCCCTTGTGATCAGGAAGGCGAGTCCCGGTGGGGGCAAATCCTGTCGAACGGCCGACAATGCCCGCCAAGGTGGCCTGGAATAGTACAGGTAGGCACAGGGTAGAGATCGTCACCGCCGAGGCGCATACAGCAGGCAGCCGCCACCATTGGCGGCGGCAAAAAAACGCGAAAGCGATGACAGGGGCGCACGTTGCCGCCAAAGCCATCAAAGCGGCCGAGATAGGTAATCCAGAGCTCATCCGTTCGGGGAATGCCAGC
>Ga0315289_10007198_pt1 | contig 16247 bp, 15 predicted proteins | sample YL17G11_40_MG_FD_203452 | JGI IMG/M metagenome (GOLD analysis project Ga0315289, IMG submission 203452) | Sediment microbial communities from Yellowstone Lake, YNP, Wyoming, USA - YL17G11_40 | ecosystem: Environmental > Aquatic > Freshwater > Lake > Sediment | place: USA: Wyoming | collected... | reverse complement strand
GGCTAAAAAGGCGAAAAAGGATGGTTCAGAGGTGGTTTTGGATTTGGGGAGTTTAAGAGAAAATATCGAGAACCTTTTCCCTTATGTGGATTATTTGGTTGTCTCCAAAAAGTTCGCTTATGATTATGCTAAGCTCAAAGATTTAAGCCAGGCCTGTTTAGAGTTGAAAAAGATTGGATTCAAATGTGTGGTTATCACTATATCTGAAAAAGGGTGTTTATGGACCGATTCTCAAAAAGTAAATTATTTCCCGGGATTTAAAATCGATGTGGTCGATACCACCGGAGCAGGAGATGTTTTTCATGGAGCTTTTATCTTCGGTTTATTAAGAAAATGGAAAATGGAAAAGATTATCGAGTTTGCTTCTGCTTGCGCCGCTTTAAAATGCAGAAAATTGGGTGGCAGAGAAGGAATTCCGAATTTAAAACAAGTGGAGAGTTTTTTAAGAAAAGATATAGGAGATACTTCGCTTCGCTCAGTATGACACTCCTATGAAGCTGTCATTCTGAGTCCATCTGGACGAAGAATCTGACAACAGAATTCATTTTGCTCTTTGTCCGAATTTGGATCCAGAGGATTGGTGTCCTCACCAACAAAGAAAGAGACGATAATGTTTATTGAGCTTTTGAATTTTCTGATTAAACTAGACAGAGAGCTTTTTCTCTTTATCAATCTTAAACTGCAAAATGCCTTTTTTGACTTCTTGATGCCGATCTTAACTGAGTTTAAATACTGGAGAATTCCATTTTTCTTGATTATTCTGGCCATGCTTATCTTTGGAAAGAAAAAAGAAAGAATAGTAGCAATTTTACTTTTGATTATCTTAGGGATAACTGATGCCACGGTAAATTTGTGGCTCAAGCCTTGGATTGGAAGGGTAAGACCCTGTAACATTCTTCAACAAGTACATCTTTTAGCTGGCTGCTCCCATTCTGGCTCTTTTCCTTCTTCTCATTCAGCTAATATCTTCGGGGTGGGCACAATTTTAACTTATTTTTACCGCAGAGTCTGGCTAATCTGGTTAGCTATCGCCATGTTGGTTTCCTTCTCCCGTATCTATGTTGGAGTGCATTATCCTTTAGATGTGTTAGCCGGTGCTTTTTATGGAATTTTATGGGGGATTCTGGCGTTGCTAATTGTCAAAGTAATGTTTCCAGGTATAACCCTTTTCGGTCAACAAAAAACGTAGGTACAGGATGTTGTTCTGTCCAGAAATTTAAATAAAGAGCAAGTCTTTAAATCACCATTATGGTAGGGGTTCAAAATTTTGAACCCCGTAAAGTTTTTTTAGAAGGTTGAAACCTTTCAGCTGCATTATCCTTTTGCAGGGTAATCCTTCCAAGGTCGTTAGAATAATAGGGACAGAATCCACCTCAAGCGGATTATTCCCCTGCATTCGTTTTTTATTGACTGATAACTTTTAGAAGGTTAAATTTACGAAGCCGATTTTGAGTCTGATTAAGATGGAAGGAATTCAGCTAAGCAATCCTTTTAATTTTGGATGGATTGCTTCGTTGTTCCGCCAGAGGCGGGGACTCCTTGCAATGACTTTGTGAAAACGGAACATTAAGGATTGGAAGATGAACTTGCCTAATAAACTTACCTTAGCCCGGATTTTGCTTTCCCCGGTCTTTATGGTCTTCTTTTTGGTAAACAATGTCTATTCGCGCTATTTTGCCACTCTTATATTCTTATTTGCGGCATTAACTGATCTTTATGATGGGTATATTGCCAGAAAATATGGTGTGGTAACCGGTTTCGGGAAGTTTATGGATCCCTTAGCTGATAAAATCCTGGTCTCAACTGCTTTTATCTCTTTTGTGGCTTTAGGTTACGTTAAAGCCTGGATGATTTTGGTGATAATCGTCAGGGAGTTTTTTATTACCGGACTGCGGAGCTTAGCCGCTTACAAAGGGATGGTGATTATGCCTACTATTCTGGCACAGGTGAAGACCTTCTCCCAGATGTTAGTTATTAGCATAATCTTAATCTTCACCAATCTGAAAACTACCCTGGTTCCCTTAGGGTATAACTGGAGTATTTTCACCAGCCCGATGGTTTTTAAGATATTTGACCTTTTAGTCTTTATCAGTATGCTTTTAACCTTAGGAACCGGAGTAGATTATTTAATTAAGAATATTCCGTTACTGAAGGGGGTGTTAAAATAAAGTCGGACAAACTTAAAATCCGCCTGAGTCTAATCCAACGAATCCAGATTCTTTTTGCTACCTTTTTTGGGGCAGGATATTTGCCCCTTTTCCCTGGAACCTGGGGTAGTATTCTTACATTCATTCTGGTCTGGTTTATTATTCCTGATAATTTTTACATTTTAGGCGGTATGACCATTTTGATTTTCTTTCTCAGCTTATGGTCTGGAACAAAGGCAGAGGAGATATTCGGAAAAAAGGATGATAAGAAGATAGTAATCGACGAAAGCTGCGGGATGTTAATTTCTTTTTTGTTTTTGCCAAAGAGACCTTTTTTATATATATTAGCTTTTGTAATTTTCAGGTTATTGGATATTATAAAACCACCTCCAGCTAATGCCTGTCAAAAACTTAAAGGTGGTTTAGGGGTAACCTTAGATGATGTTGTAGCCGGGATTTATACTAATATCATTATGCATATTATAATGCTGGTGATAAATATAACCTTTCAAATACCTTAAAATTATGAGAGCAGAGATAATCACGATTGGAGATGAGATAATCCAGGGGGAGATATTAGATTCCAACTCAGCCTATATCGGAGATAGACTTTCTGGTTTAGGGATTGAGGTGGCTTTTAAGACTTCTGTGGGGGATGATTTAAAAAGGATAACCGAGGCTATCAAACTCAGTCTGGAAAGGGTGGATCTGGTAATTGCTACCGGAGGATTGGGACCAACCAATGATGACTTAACCAAAAAGGGAATCGTTAAGGCTTTCAAAAGGAATTTAGTCTTTCACGAGGATATCTTAAAAAAAGTGGAGGAAGGGTTCAAGAAAAGAGGGATCGAGATGCCCAAGATCAACCAGAATCAAGCCCTTCTGCCTCAAGGAGCAAAGGCTCTGTCTAATCAATATGGCTCAGCCCCAGGGATATTTATCCAGGAAGGGAAAAGACTATTCTTTGCTCTTCCCGGTGTCCCCCTGGAGATGAAAACTATTTTTGAAAATGAGATTTTACCCTTTTTGAAATCAAAGTCCTCTAAGAAATTCACCCTTCAAAAGGTCTTAAGAACCACAGGTATAGTTGAATCAGCTATATATGAGAAAATAGAACCGATTTTAAAATTTAAAAGCCCGGTAAAAATTGGCTTTTTACCTGGTTTTTCCGGAGTAGACCTCAAACTAAGAATTATATCCGAGTCTGATGATTTAGCCCATAAAATTATTTTGGAAATAGAACAAAAGGTCAGGGAGATTTTGAATGAATATATTTATGGAATAGACCAGGAGACCTTAGAAGAAGTTTTAGGAAAATTACTCCAGAATAAGAAGAAGACTATCTCCGTGGCTGAATCCTGCACTGGAGGGCTGATTGGAGCAAAGTTCACCAATGTCTCTGGAAGCTCAAACTATTTCATAAACGGGGTGATAACCTATAGCAATGAAGCTAAAATCGAGCTTTTAAAGATCCCAAAAGAAATCATAGAAAAATATGGGGCGGTTAGCGAACAGGTAGCAATCTTGATGGCAGAGGGGGTAAAGAAAATCTCTAACACGGATTACGGTTTATCTGCTACTGGAATTGCAGGGCCCACTGGTGGAACAGAGGAAAAACCGATTGGCTTAGTATATATCGGCTTTGCTCATGAGAACGATTCCTTTGCCCAGAAATTTATCTTCGGAGGGGATAGACAGGCAATAAGAGAGAGAACCGCTCAGGCGGCTTTAAATTTGGCAAGACTTTTTATATTGAAATAATAATTAGGGAGTGCATTGTTCGTGATAAGGTCGGAGATATAAAGGTAGCCGCAAGCTTCAGCTTGCGAAAAATGCATAAGAGCGCAGACATAAAGTCTGCGGCTACCAAATAAATGAATATAGAGTGCATCCTCTGGATATAACATTAAGATGCTCAATACACTCCAAGGCTTGAAATAAAATGCGTACCTTTATAGCAGTTGAGTTGATAGCAGACCTGAAGAAAAAAATCGAGGAACTGCAGAATCCTCTTAAGAAGATTAATGCAGATGTATCCTGGGTAAAACCAGGGAATGTGCATGCAACCTTAAAATTCTTAGGAGAGGTCCCTGAAGATAAAATCGAAAAGGTTTTTGAAGGAACAAAATTAGCTTTGGAAGGGATAAAAGTTTTTAAATTGAGTTTAAAAGATTTAGGCTGTTTCCCCAATTTGAGGAGACCCAGGGTGATCTGGATAGGGGTTGATAAAGGGAAACAGGAATTATCCCTGATGCAGAAAAAAATTGAAGATGAGATGGGGAAGATAGGTTTTACAAAAGAAGATAGGGAGTTCTCCCCTCATCTGACCATCGGCAGGGTTAAATCCCCTAAAAATATTGAGAAATTAACTGAACTTATTAAAAATATAAATTTCCAAACCGGGGAGATCGAAATCAAAGAGGTGGTGATGATGAAATCCGAGCTTCATCCAGCCGGGGCAATCTACACCCCTCTGAAAAAAATAGCTCTTTTAACCTGAATATAGAAAGTGAGGTAAATATGACAATACAGCCATCAGATGAGAAGAAAAAAGCTTTAGATCAGGCTGTTACCCAGATAGAAAGACAATTTGGCAAAGGCTCCATAATGAGATTGGGAAGTGAGAGCTTAGGGATATCTATTCCGGTAATTTCCACCGGCTCAATCGCCTTAGATTCTGCCTTGGGTGTGGGAGGTGTTCCACGAGGGAGAGTAGTAGAAATCTTCGGTCCAGAAGCATCTGGCAAAACCACATTAGCCCTGCATATCCTATCAGAGGCTCAGAGAGCAGGAGGGGTTGCTGCTTTTGTGGATGCAGAACATGCTTTAGACCCGAATTATGCCAAGGCCTTAGGTGTGGATATTGATAACCTTTTAATTTCCCAGCCTGATACTGGTGAACAGGCATTAGAGATCACTGAGACTTTAGTCCGTAGCGGAGCTGTTGACCTGATAGTCATCGACTCTGTAGCCGCCTTAGTCCCCAAAGCAGAAATTGAAGGGGAGATGGGAGATTCACATATGGGCCTGCAGGCAAGACTAATGTCTCAGGCTTTGAGGAAACTTACTGGAACAATAAGCAAATCCAGAACCTGTGTGACCTTTATAAACCAGATCAGGATGAAGATTGGGGTTATGTTCGGAAACCCGGAAACTACCACTGGCGGAATCGCCTTGAAATTTTATTCCTCAATCAGGCTTGATATAAGGAAGATCGCCTCCATAAAAGAAGGAGAAGACATAACCGGCTCCAGAACCAGAGTCCGGGTTGTAAAAAACAAAGTCGCCCCACCTTTTAAAGAGGCAGAGTTTGATATAATCTATGGTAAAGGTATTTCTAAAGAAGGTGAGTTGATCGATTTGGGTGTAGAACATAAAGTCTTAGAGAAAAGCGGAACCTGGCTCTCCTATAAAGATGAAAGATTAGGTCAGGGAAGAGATAATGCTAAACAGCTCTTAAAGAATAATCCGGATATTGCCCAAAAAATAGAGAAGGAGATAAGGGAGAAATTGGGCTTCAAAACCAAAGTTGAAGAAAAAGAGCCGGAGGAGATTGTAAAACATAAAGGGAAATAAGACTGGATTATCCTTAAAACTTTTGCAGGATGCCTCGCATAACCAAAATAGAATCACAGAAGAAAAACCCGAAAAGAAGGTCAATTTTTTTAGATGGAGAGTTTGCCTTTGGTCTGGATGAAGAGGTTTTATATAAATATGGGTTAAAAATTGGGGAGGAGCTTGACCAGAAGAAAATTGACCAGATACTTGAGTCTGAGGTAAAAAAAGAATCGAAAGATGCAGCACTGAAATTCTTATCCTACCGGATGAGAAGCGAAAAGGAGGTCAGGGATAAGTTAAGGAAAAAAGAGTTCGCACAGGATATAATTGATGAGGTGATAGGAGATTTGAAAAGGGTAAATCTGCTCGACGATTATGAATTTACTTCTGCCTGGATAAGAGATAGGATTTCGAATAAACCCCGTGGTAAGACCCTTTTGAAACAGGAATTGTGGAAAAAAGGGATAAAAGATGAGACGATTGAAAAAGTCCTGAAGGAATATTTTGAAGACGAAGAAGAGGAGTTAAATTTAGCTAAAAATCTTTTAGAGAAAAGAAAGAAAAGATATGAGAACCTGGATAAAAATATTGCTAAAAGAAGAATGATGAGTTTCTTATTAAGAAGAGGATTTTCGTATGAGATTGTTAAGCAGGCTTTGAAAATTGAAGAGCAATAAAAATATTTAAAATGAGATGAAAAGTTGGTAGCCGCAGACTTTATGTCTGCGTTACGATGCTCCAGTCATTGATACGCAAGCTGAAGTCCGAGAGGCGGATCCGTAGGACTTGCGGCTACCTTCTTAGGCGACAACCCCTAGATCTAAAAAAATAAGATGAAAAGCACAGAGATAAGAGAAAAATTTTTGAAATATTTTGAAGAAAGGGGACATAAGATCGTTCCCAGTTCTTCTTTGATTCCAGAGGATGACCCCACTTTGCTTTTTGCCAATGCGGGGATGAACCAGTTCAAGAAGCTCATTTTGGGATTGGAGAAAAAAGATTATAATAAAGTGGCCTCTTCCCAGAAATGTATAAGGGTTTCAGGGAAACATAACGATTTGGAAGAGGTGGGAAAGGATACATTTCATCATACCTTTTTTGAGATGCTGGGCAACTGGTCTTTTGGTGATTATTTCAAAAAAGAAGCCATAATCTATGCCTGGGAGCTTTTAACTGGGGTGTACAAACTACAAAAAGATAGACTCTGGGCAACGGTTTTCAGGGAGGATGATGAGGCTGAAAGATTATGGTATGAAAATACGGATATCAAAAAAGGGAGAGTTTTAAAGTTCGATGAAAAAGAGAATTTCTGGGAAATGGCAGAGGTGGGTCCCTGTGGTCCCTGCTCGGAGATACATTATGACCGGGGTGAAGAATATAGCTGTTCCAAGCCAGACTGCGGAGTGAACTGCGGCTGTGGCAGGGTGATCGAGATCTGGAATTTGGTCTTTATGCAATACTTCAGAGATGAAAATGGAAAATTATCTGATCTTCCGTCCAAGAATGTAGATACCGGGATGGGTTTTGAAAGGTTGGTAGCAATTTTGCAAAATGTAGATTCAAATTATGATACTGACCTTTTTCTACCCATAATCAAAAAGACTGAGGAGATTTCTAAACGAAAATATAAAGATCCCATTCATGCAGAGTCCTTCAGAGTCATAGCTGACCATATAAGGGCTTTAAGCTTTGCCATTGCAGATGGGGCAATCCCTTCAAATGAAGGTAGAGGCTATGTAATAAGAAGGATATTGAGAAGAGCATCCAGGCACGGCAGACTTTTGGATTTACATAAACCTTTTCTTTTTAAACTTTCAAGCGTAGTGGTGGACCTGATGGACAAGGTCTATCCGGAGCTTAAAGCCAAAAAAGAGCATATCTCCTTGGTGATAAAATCCGAAGAGGAAAGGTTCGGTGAAACCCTGGATTCAGGGATTGAGCTTTTTGAAGAAGTTGCAGGGAAAGTTATAAAGAAGGGAGAAAAAGTTATACCAGGAGAGGAAGCATTTAAGCTTTATGATACTTTCGGCTTTCCGATTGACCTGACTCAAGTAATGGCAAAAGAGAAAAATCTTTCTGTGGATATGGAGGGATTTGAAAAAGAGTTGGAAAAACAGAGAGAAAGATCAAAAGAGGGTAGAGCAGAAATTGAGATAGGGATAGTTCTTTCTGGAAAATATGGTTCTTTAGAGCAATCACCACCAACAGATTTCACAGGATACAAGAGTTTTTTGACTAAAGAATCTAAAATCTTATTTATCACTGACGATATGAAAGGGATAGTTTTAGACAAAACCCCTTTTTATTCAGAATCCGGAGGTCAGATAGCTGACACTGGTGTGATAAAAAATGAAGATTTTGAATTTGTGGTTAAGCAGGTTATTAAGCAGGGAAGTCATATTATTCATATAGGAGAAGTGAAAAAAGGGGATATTGGTAAACAGATAGGTAAAAAGGTTTTTGCTGAGATAGATTCTGAAAGACGCAAATCTACAATGCGCAACCATACCGCCACTCATCTATTGCATAAGGCTCTAAGGGAAATCTTAGGTGAGCACGTTCATCAGGCAGGTTCTTTAGTTAGTTCAGAAAGATTCAGGTTCGATTTTACCCCCTTTTATAAGGCTTTAACCGAAGAAGAGTTGGAAAAGATAGAATATAGAGTCAATCAGAAAATCTGGGAGAATTTGGAAGTCAAGACCTTCAATACCAGTTTAGAAGAGGCAAAAAAACTCGGAGCTATGGCTTTATTCGGGGAAAAATATGAGGATACAGTAAGGATTGTGCAAATTGATGATTATTCAAGAGAGCTATGCGGTGGCACGCATGTCAAAGCCACAGGTGAAATAGGTTTTTTCAGAATAGTCTCAGAACAGAGTATTGCCGCCGGGATGAGAAGAATTGAAGCAGCAACAGGCAAAGGTGCCTATGAACTGATTAAAACTGAAGAGAAAACCTTAGACGAGCTTACTTCTATCCTGAAAGTTAAAAAAGAGGAATTAGGGACAAAGGTAACTAAGCTTTTAGAATCCAGTAAAGAGATGGAGAAGAAAGTAAGGGTTGCAGAGGTAGTTAGTGCCAAGGAGAAAATAAAAGAGTTATATCAGAATGCCTTTGACTCAGAAGGTATAAAGATAATATCATACAAAGATGAAAAGGGGAACAGAGAATACTTATTGAGCTTAGCAGATGCGCTCAGGGAAAATCTTAAATTCTCAGTCGGGGTTTTTGCAACTGTCTCTGAGGATAAAATCTCTTTTGTCGCTACGGTAACTGACGATTTAATAAAAAAGGGAATTAAGGCAGGTGAGATAATCAAAGAAGTGGCAAAACTTACCGGTGGCAGTGGAGGAGGAAAACCACATTTAGCCCAGGCAGGCGGAAAGGATATAACTAAATTAGATTTTGCCTTATCCCAGGTGCCGGAGATAATTAAAAAGATGTTAAAATGAAGAGGTTCTAAAATAATATTTTTTGGAGTGTAAACCTTTCCTACGGTGGCTACGCCAGACGTAGTCTCCGCTTCTCGGATAGGTTTGCTAAAGTTGAAAGTAAAGCTAAAGTCTCAAGACCTTGAGGCTTTACACTCCAGTTATTCTTTTGTATATTTGAAACTGAGGGAAATTTGAAAGTTTATCAGAAGTTATTAAGGGTTATAAGAGAAAAAAAGGCTGGCTTTTTAGTCTTATTAGATCCAGATAGATTAAGCCCCAAAGAGATTTCAGATTTAGCTTACCGGGCAGAGAAAAGGGGAGCAGATGGGATCTTAGTTGGCTCAAGCCTGCTTTTATCCACTCATTTCGATGAGGCGATTAAAAGGATAAAAGAGAAAGTCAAACTCCCGGTAATAATCTTTCCAGGAAATGCCAACCAGGTCTCTAAATATGCAGATGCGGTTTTATTTTTATCCTTGATCAGTGGCAGGAATCCAAATCTATTGATTGGCGAACAGGTGAAAGCCGCACCGGTGATAAAAGAGTTTGGTTTAGAACCTATCCCGACTGGATATATGTTAATCGAATCCGGAAAGATGACCTCAGTCCAGTTTATGTCTGATACCCTGCCCTTGCCTCCGAATAAGCCAGATCTTGCCTGTGCTCATGCCCTTGCTGCAGAATATTTAGGGATGAAATTTGTCTTTATGGATGCAGGCTCCGGGGCAGAGAGTTCTGTACCTGATCCTTTGATAAAAGAGGTGAAGAAATTTATCACCGTTCCTTTGATAATCGGCGGAGGAATAAGAGACCCGGAAACCGCTAAAGCTAAGGTAAAAGCCGGGGCAAACTTCGTGGTGATTGGGAATGCCTTAGAAGAAAAGGGGAATGATAAGATTTTAAAGGATTTTGCAAAGGCGATCCATAGGTAGTTGTACGATTTATCGTGCCCCAAAAAATAGTGGCTTGATAAATCAAACCATTACAAGTGCAATCCTATGAACAATATTTTAAATACAAAAACTGACCAAGATAAACACCATCGCCGTTCAATCAGGTTGAAAGATTTCGATTATTCAAACCCAGGTGGATATTTTGTGACCATTTGTGCATCTAATCGGAAATATTTATTCGGTAAAATTGCGAATAGTAAGATGCAATTAAACAAAACGGGGAAGATGATAAAATTGGTCTGGAATGAATTGCCACAAAACTACCCAGGTGTTAATACCGATATATTTGTGGTGATGCCCAATCATATTCACGGGATTATTGTTTTAACCCCTGTAGGGGCAGGCCCCTGTGCCTGCCCCGGTGGTGGGCAACCACAGGGGGTTGTCCCTACAATACCTTCAACCCGTGCCTCCTACGATAATGGACAACCGCGGGGGGTTGCCCCTACAATGTTATTGCCTGATGTGGTTCATCGATTCAAATCATTGACAGCAACATATTATCGACATTCTCTCAAACAACAAGGTTTGCGTTCATTTCCCAACAAACTTTGGCAACGAAATTATTACGAACACGTTATCAGGAACGAAGAAAAACTAAATCTTATTCGTGAATATGTCTTAAATAATCCCTTGCAATGGCTATATGACCGGGAAAATCCTGAACATATTCAGGATAAATCTTATGAAGATCAATGGGGTGATTTTGAAGAGATATTATATGGAAAAATATGCATTATAAGTAAGTCAGACATTCCTGTCTGACAGAATTGGATAAAAAGAGCTAAACTATGACTAAGAAATCAAAACAAATTTCAATTGCTCAATCCCAGATTGAGGAGAGCATTGCTTTAGAGGAAAAAATTAAATCTGAATTTTCAGAAAAGATTGTGAAACTGGCAGAGATTTTGAATGATTGTTTTAAAAAAGGTGGAAAGATTTTACTCTGCGGGAATGGTGGTTCTGCGGCAGATGCTCAGCATATTGCCGGAGAATTAGTAGTAAGATTAAGGTCTGATTCAAAAAGAAAGGCACTACCAGCTATTGCCCTTACAGTTAATCCTTCAATCTTAACTGCGGCCTCAAATGACTTTGGGTTTGAAAGGGTTTTTTCCCGCCAGGTAGAAGCTTTAGGTAAGAAAGGAGATTGTCTTTTAGCTTTAAGCACCTCCGGTGAATCTTCAAATGTGAATTTAGCCATAAAGACTGCCAGGAAAATCGGAATGAAAACTTTAGCCTTGTCCGGTAAAAAAGGGGGAGAGATGAGCCGAATTGCAGATTACTCAATTATTGTCCCCTCTTCTGAGACCCAGAGGATTCAAGAAGTGCATCTTCTTGTCGGGCATATAGTCTGTGATCTGATCGAAAGAAATTACTAAGTAAGGTAAATAAGCTCTCTGAAAAACTTATTCTGCGGGGTTGGGAGCCCCGCCTACGAGAACTACCTGCGCGGATTTAGGAGTCCCCTCCCTTGATGGGTGAGGGAAGGGTGAAATTATTTTTCCCCCCTCTCCCTAACCCTCTCCCACAAGGGGAGAGGGAATAGAACGTAGGTCGGGCACCCTTGTCCAATTGGATCCATTCTGGACCCGACCACTCTCTTCAACTGAATTACGGAGATAAATTAATTTGGAAATACCTCAGAATATTTACACTCCTTCTTTAGCAAAAAATACCCTTTACAATTTCCTTTTCAGGGGGACTGGGCTTTTCTTTGGTTTTATAACCTCGATAGTTGTTGCCAGGATACTCGGTCCGGAAAAGTTAGGTGAATACAGTTTAGCTTTCTGGATTCTAACTATGGTTGGGTTTTTAGTCAATTTAGGTCTACCCACTACAGTGACAAAATATATATCAGAATATTCAGGTAAGAAGGATTATAAATCTACCGGGCTTATTCTCAGAAATTGTTCCAGATGGGTCTTCTGGGCTGGAATTATTCTTACAATTTTATTATTTATTTTTGCTCCACTTCTGGCTAACCTTTATCAAAAACCATATCTCTCCCTATATCTGAGAATCGGGTCTTTAGGTATGATTCCTATGGGGCTTTTAGCTATCTATATGGCCGGTTTCTCCGGATTTTTAAGATATGACCTTATCGCCTTTTTAACTTTTATTCTCTCTCCCCTAACTTTTCTTTTAATCCTTTTGGTAATGATTTTAAAAGGAGAAGTAGAATCTCTTTTCTGGATCAGTTTTATTTCTAATTTTTTAGGCTTGTTCCTTTATTTTAATTTCTATCATTCAAAAAAATTTCCACTTACAAAAGAGAATTTACCCTTAGAGTTGAAAAATAAGCTGATAGATTATAGTAAAAGTATTTTCATCATCCTTCTTTTAGAAGCTTTTCTCTGGGAGAGGTTTGAGCTGTTATTTCTGGGGGCTTTCAGCACTGAAAGGCAGGTGGCTTTTTATAATTTAGGTTTTAATCTGGCTAATAAAGTTATCCTGCTTCTGCCCGGTGCTTTTGCCGGGGTATTACTCCCCACTATGTCAGAAGCCTATGGTGGTGCTCAAAGAGAAAGACTGCTAAGTATCCATTATAATTCCACCAGATATTTAGCCCTTTTAGTTTTCCCTTTGTGTGCTGGCGGGATTTTTCTTTCTTCCAGAATTATTACCAGTATCTACGGTGCAGAGTATCTGCCATCCGCTTTTATATTTTCGATTATCCTTTTAGCCGGAGCATTTGGAGCATTATCCCAGGCTTCATCTTCTTTGCTTTACAGTCTTGAAAAACAGAAGGTAATCCTCAGATTTTATATCCTTTCGGTTTTTTTGAAATTGGTATTAAATCTTATTTTCACTCGCAAATATCAAGCCCTGGGGGCGGTCTGGGTAAGTTTTTCTGCTCAGGCTTTTTTCGGGTTAGGGATAATCATTTATGTTTATGCAATATTTCTAAAAGAAAAATTTCCGCTAATTCCGATACTGAAGATTATTTTAGCCTCGGTCTTAATGGGAATTTTAGTTTACTTCCTCTCTTCATTTTTACCCGGGATTTATGGATTGGTTATTTGTATCTTGCTTGGAATTATCTTTTACCCGATTTTCTTAGCTTTTGTCCGGGGATTAGAAAAACTTGATTTTGACCTGGCTTCAAGATATAATGCTAAACTACCTTTTGGTCTGGATAAAATATCCAGTAAGTTCTTGGAAATTTTAAAGAGGTTTTCTCCGGGAAACTAAATCTAAATAATGCTCGATATATCTTCTGATAAAAAAGAAAAATTTATCTCACCTCAAGCTTTAGTTAATTTTGGACTTCTCCTCTTTGTATTTTTTTCTCCCTTTTCTATAGCTGGAACTCAAACTGGACTCTGCTTTGCCCTTTTAGGCTGGTTCTGGAGAATTATCTCTAAAAAAAGTTTTAACTGGGAAAGCTCCTTTTTTGAACTGCCGGTTTTAGTCTATTTAGGAGCTTATCTTCTTTCGATCATCTTCTCCCAGAATCCGGTCCGAAGCCTGGTTAGTCTCAGGGATGAATGGCTGCTTGTAATCCCATTTTTATTGATCAATAATCTTAAGGACGAAAATTTCATAAGGAAATTAGTTAACCTGATTTTTCTGATCTCGGGGATTGTAGCGCTTTACGCTATCTGGCAACATTATTCCGGGATAGACCTGATAAGACACAAGCCCCTTGACCAACTTCTACCTTATGGAAAGTTCCGCTCCCCGGGTTTCTTTGATCTGTCTTTGACTTATGCTTTCTATGCCATGGTAATAGGTATAGTCAGCTTCTGCCTGGCATCTTATGCGAAAAAAACCTCCTTGAAAATATTCTATTTTACAGTTTCAGCCCTTTGTGTAACCGGAAACCTGTTCAGCTATACCAGAAGTACCCTTTATGCACAGATTTTTGCCTTCATCCTGTTTTTTATCTTCTCGAAAAGCAGGCATAAATTGAAAGAGGGTTTAGTAGTAACTGGCTACTTTATTGCTATCTATTTAATCGATCCAGGAATATTGGGCAGGTCGATTATGGCAGCTAAGGCTGGCTCTTTACAACAGGCAGATATAAGAGCAATCATCTGGTCAACCTCTTTTAATATCTTCAAAGATCATCCTGTATTTGGAATTGGGTTTGGTAATTTTCCGGAGTTTTACCAGAGTTATTTGAAGATACCTTCTGAGATCTTCGGTCACGCGCATAACGACTTTTTAAATGTAGCGGTAAATGCCGGGATAATTGGACTTTTAGCTTTTATTTTCCTCTGGGTGATTTTATTGAAAAACCTTCTCCGTAGATATAAAGAGAAAAAGGAAGGTTACCAAAAAGCTTTAATCTTAGGCGGGATTTTAACCCTATTCGCATTTCTATTAGCCTCACAATTTCAGTGCTATTATACGGCCGCGATTGATAATATGATACTGTTTTTTATTTTGGGGTCGAGTGAGGTAATTGCCCGCATCGGTTCTAAAGAGATTACAGAAAAAGACACTGGATTGTAAAGCCTCAAGGTCTTGTCCACAGGATCCTGGTGAAGACTTCAGCTTTACTTTTTTTGAGCAAATTTGTCGGAAAAGCGAATCACAGGAAAGGCTCGTACTCCAAAATTCCTCTTAAAAATACTTTAATAAAAAAATGCATCCAAATGGATGCACTCCCTAACAAAACTGCGGAAGGGGGGACTTGAACCCCCACGGGTCACCCCACTACCCCCTCAAGATAGCGTGTCTGCCAATTCCACCACTTCCGCAAAACTTTCACTTAAGTTTTAAGTAGATGAGAAAAACTACTTCCCTTGACTTTCTGGAGGCGGAGGAGGTAGCTCAGCTGGTTTATCTGATTGAGGCTGAGTTTCCTGAGTTGTTCCAGGAATACCGGTAGCAGGTAAAGAGCCCTGTCCTTTTTCTTTTTGTGCCTCCTGGGTAATTGCACTTTTCCCTGCACCACCACCCCTGGTGCCAGTAATGGGAGTTATAAAAGTCAAGGCGATGGAGCTAATAAAAAAGGCGATCGCTAAAATTGTAGTAGCTTTAGAGAGAAATGTAGCCGCACCCCTTCCACCAAAAACCGCACCGGTAATCCCTGAGCCACCAAAAGCACCAGCTAATCCCTCTCCTTTGCTCGACTGCAAAAGGACCGTGATTATTAAAGCGGCACATATAATCACATGCAAAAGAATCAAAAAAGCGTACAAAATACCTCCTTTTCAACCAAAGATGAATATTGAAAACTACAAATCTAAACCACTTCTTACGATCTTCTCAAAAGAATCCAGATCTAAACTTGCGCCCCCGACCAGGGCACCATCTATCTCTTGTTCCTTTAAAAGGTCTTTAGCATTCTCCGATTTTACCGAGCCACCATAAAGTATTCTCATATTGCCGGCTATCTCCTGACCATATCTTTCCTCAAGTTTTCTACGGATGAAAAGGTGCACATCGTTGGCTTGCTTGGGTGTGGCGGTCTTACCTGTGCCAATTGCCCAGACCGGCTCATAAGCTAAAACTATCTTCCCTACATCCTCGGGAGTCAAATCCTCAAAAGCTCCTTTGAGCTGTTCCTCAACTATCTCTTCGGTCTTCCCCTTTTCCCTTTCCTGCAGGGTCTCACCAATACAGAGTATCGGGTTTAGCCCTTCTCTTAAAGCGGTTTTGAGCTTAAGGTTGACTATTTTGTTACTTTCATGAAAGAGAAGTCTTCTTTCCGAATGACCAATTATAACATATTTACAGCCTAAAGATAAAAGCATCTGAGAGGAGATCTCTCCGGTAAAAGCACCCTCCTTTTCCCAGTGAACATTTTGAGCACCTAAAAAGAAAGCGGAGCTTTCTATGGCTGAGGATACTGCTTGTAAAGAGGTGAACGGTGGACATAAGACCACCTGGATGGTGGATATATCAGCTAATCTCTCCTTAAGAGCAAAAGCCAAAGCGAAACCTTCCTTATGGTCTTTGAACATCTTCCAGTTCCCTGCGATTAAAAGAGGTCTGGTTTTCTTATTCATCCCTGAATTATGGCGATTGTTAGGTCCCTTAAATCCAGACTCGGATTTTTGATTGTTTTTTTCGTTCAATTTCTTTCTCTTTCTCCTCTCCTACGGATCCGTTTCTCGGACAAAGAATATAGTTTACTTTTTATCAGTTAAAGCCGCCACTCCTGGTAGAGTCTTTCCCTCTAAGAATTCTAAAGAAGCTCCTCC
>Ga0315289_10007197_pt1 | contig 16252 bp, 18 predicted proteins | sample YL17G11_40_MG_FD_203452 | JGI IMG/M metagenome (GOLD analysis project Ga0315289, IMG submission 203452) | Sediment microbial communities from Yellowstone Lake, YNP, Wyoming, USA - YL17G11_40 | ecosystem: Environmental > Aquatic > Freshwater > Lake > Sediment | place: USA: Wyoming | collected... | reverse complement strand
TATTCCCTTACAACCCGATATTTTTCATAATTCATCATAAATACCGGCAGAACAACTATAAACACGGATATTATGATCACGTTGCTCAAAACACCAATGTCACCACTCAATGCACCCAGTACCACTAACAAGGCTGATACCCCTATTGAGATAAGCAGTACCTTCAGCTGCGATGTCATGCCTATTTTCATTTCTTTCATATCATCACTCGCTGCTCGGAGCAGCAGATCTTATAAGTAAAATGAAGACTGCAGTTACCGCTGGTAGGAATATGAATATCAGTGCGAACTGCAAAAACACCGTGTCCATACCCACACCACTCAACCCACTCATAATGGATGTCAGTATTGAAAAGAATATTGCGCCCATTATCACAGCTGTCAGGTAGACTTCTATAAAAATTGTAAGCTGATGCGAGAACTCGTACATCCTCCTTCTGTACTCTTCCATCAGCGCCTTTGCCTTTTCCCGCAAAAATACGTTTACGTCGCCACCAGATCTGTTTATAGAAAGTATGCCCCATAAAAGCTCTTTGAAAGTTTTTGAAGAGCTTCTGTCTATAGCCCTTTCAAGTGATGTGTTTGCATCCAAGCCAAATACCTCCATATCGTTTGTTACGGCATTTATCTCCTCTGTAATTTCGCCGTAATTGCTATATTTGGAAAATATGTTGAAGACCTTGTGCAAATCTAATCTAGAGCTGAAAAGGGTGGAAAGATAAAGTGAGGCAAAGGGCAGCGTATTCTCCAACCGCTTCCCCCGCTCTTTTATTATCACCCTTGGATAGTTTATGAATACGAAGAAAAATATTATTGTCAAAAATATTGATAGCGTGAAGGAGGAGATGAACGCGAACAACCATACAGACTCTGGGAACATACTCTGAATCAATAATGCAATTATTAAGGACAGCATCGGGAGCTCGATCAGAAAAATGATAAAGCTTGTGAGTACTGCAACACTGAGATACTCCTGCACAGACATCTTGATTCTCGCGCATTTCAGGTTGTTTTTCAGATCTACAAAATAGAACGATGACGCCTCGGCTGTCTGGCCAAACAACCTCATAGCAGTCTTAGTGTAAAAGCCCATCAGGCTCCACCTTTTATCAATGAAAGAAGCCTTTCCTGGTTTGTATGATAAGCTCTTATTACCCTGAAAATATCCTTATAGTTTGTTATATTTTTGCTCTGCATCCAATCAATTACAAGCATCCTCTTCTCCAGTTCTTCCTTTATCTCCATCTCCTTTTTCCCACTATTCTCAGCTATTTTTTTCATCAAGAAGCTGTCATTTTTTATTTCAAATTTATCGGTCGCAGCATTCCATTTAAACACCTGATTCATAATCGGCTTCTTATTTTCCTCATCAACACCTGTCACTTCAAGTATTTCATTCACCCTTCTGACATGCCTATCCTTGTATTTCATCCTTAACATGAAAACAACAATATCCAAGCTGCCCATAAGGCTTGACGGCAGTGATATTGGTTCTGTTGTAAGCCTGTCTATCAGCTTTGGTATATTCTCTGCATGGATGGTTGCTAAAGAAGGATGGCCTGTTGCCATTTCTTGGAATAAAACAAATGCCTCCTTGCCCCTAACCTCTCCCACAATTATGTAGTCAGGTCTCTGCCTCATGCTTTCCTTTAGCAAGTCAAACATGTCAACCTCGCCGGTCTTACCTTCCACTGTTATTGCCGACCGTGCAACTGTTGGTATCCAGTGCGGATGCGGCAGCCTCAGCTCTGGCGTGTCTTCAATAGAGATAATCTTTTTCTCAGCATCTATGAACAACGATAATGAGTTAAGCAATGATGTCTTCCCGGAAGCAGTCCCACCGCTGACGAGAATGCTTGCGCCGTAATCAATGGCAAGCCACAGGTATGATATTGTTTGCACGTCAAGCGTGTTATAATTGAGCAGTTGCGTTGGCGAAATCGGTTCTTCTGTGAATTTTCTTATGGTAAAATTGCTGCCACGCCTTGCTATGTCCGTCCCCAGTGTAGCCTGCAGCCTGCTTCCATCAGGCAGTGAACCGTCTACAAGCGGACTGGCAACCGATATGGATTTGCCACAGAGCTGGGAAAGCCTTATTATGAAGGAATCCAATTCATCAGAATCATCAATGGCTACGTTTGTGATGACAGACCCTATGGCAGGGTTTCTGTGAAAAATAAATATTGGTATACCTGTACCATCACAGCTTATATCCTCTATCTCGCTGTCGTTCATGAACGCCTCTATTTTACCCAAGCCTATGAAGTCGCGCTGTATATAATAATGCAAAATCTTCCTTTCCTCACCGCTAACCTTTAGGCTAAAATAGTCAATTATTTCATCCACATTCTTATGCAGATAATCTGCAGCCTCAAATTTTTTTAACCTTGAAAAATCCACATCAAGCTTCTGCTCAAGCAGATCTTTAATCTTTTTCATCATCTCTGTCAACCCTGCAGAAACCGTAGGTTCAACAAGCTGATAAAAGTGTCTACCAAGTTTTTGATCCCAGAATATTTTTGCAAGAGCAAATATAGGCTCTCCCTTCACCGGCCTCCTAGGTATCAGGGGATATGCCATTGGTTGAATAATCTCTTTCTCCCCCTCGCTTGGAATGTATTCCTTAGATTTTATTTTTGCTGAGAATTGAGGGATTTTCAAATATTCTACAGTTACCTTTGCCTCTTTAGCTTTCTCCTCTGCGGGAGGTGTTCCAGCAGGAGGGGCAAAAGACACCATGGGTCCCATTCCCTGAAAAACCACAGGCATGGGCTGCATGGCTTGTTTGTAATGAAACCTGTATCCTTGGACAAATTTACTATACACGTTCTGCATCATCATTTTAAAATCACTTTTTTTATACTATCTCTAATTGATTTTTCGTTGTACTATATGTTAAAGATATTGGTTTTGCCGAAGACGCCCTCCCTGCGGCAACAATAACGCTCTCATTAATATTGTGCATGGTTGACGTGTAGATTTTTTTTGAAACATACGGTGTTGATGTATTAAGCCCATTCGAACTAAAGCCCACAACTATGTAATAGCCCGCAGTAGTATTTGCAAGGTTTATTGTAGCGTTTGAAATGGTGCATAGCTTGCATGTTGTTATGAGGTTTAAAGCATTGGAAGACAGATAGCTGTTTGTAAGCTCCAGGCCGTATGACAGCGCGTCACTGCTCAAGGCATCGGACTGTATTTTGAAAAAATTGCTTATACTCAAAAAAATTGTGAACCCAATTATGAAGAACAATACAAATTGTATAACCAGTGACTGGCCTTTCATTCCAATCATACAAAAAGAACTTTGATTTCTGTTGTAATTAAGTTTTTTCCATTAACATTAGTCTGCGTCATACTTCCCTTAGACAGTTTCACGCTCTTGCCGGCTGATATGCAGTACGTTGATTTACATCTTTCCTTCTGATCTGGTATAAGCAGATATTTTATTCCTGTTGTTGGATTGCTCAAACTGTCATCAAGCTCCCTTAACCAGATTTGATAGGTTACATTATACGAATCACCAGACACATCTGATCTCTTGCATACCACAGAGGGTGCATCCTTCCCTAGCAAACCAATACCACTCCCGCAGATGTTTGGTATCCATCCAGCACCCGGCTTTACATCCGTAGCCTTTGTATTAAAGGCAAACATTATCGTATTGTTTCTATCATCATTTCCTATACAGCCACTACTTATTGCGCTGTCAGAACAGGGGTTAAGCACCCATATACCATCAACATCAAGATTGAAAACAACCTCAGCCCCGCTTACTGCAACATCCTCAATCCTGCTCGCTATTGAATTGGGATTTGACCTGTCGAAATATTTTTCCACACGCTCCACTATGGTGGTGCTCTTGCGTTTTTCTATAAGGTACATACCCCATGTATAGGCAGAAGCGACAAGGCTAAGTGAGATTATTACAATTAGAACTGAGGATACTATATCGGCTTGAGCCTTGCCCATAGAAAAAATTTTATTTTTCTTAGTAATAAGCGTTATTTCCATGAGCTCCCTTAAATTCGGATATTTTTATATCGGTCTGCCCATAGGTCTTTGCTGCATTACCGGCCTTCTCATTACTGGCATTGCTGGCTTTTTCAGTTTTCTATCCATATCGCTAACGGTTGACATCACAGACTCGTTCATTTCTGCAATTTTTTTGTTGCTGTCGATCAGCTCATCGAATTTTGCTAGCAATGGCTGAAGTGTTGTTTGCGATGGTGTTACAGCCTCTTCTATGGCAGCTGCCTTGATGTATGTCAGCAATTCCTGCATCACATTTATCAACTGTTCCAACTTACTTGGCAATTTCGAAATCTCCAGTCTTAACGCATCATTACCCTTTGCCATTTCATCAACAATCTGTTGGTTTAGACGGACAATATCAACTATTTCCTTGAAGAAATCTTTCGTATCAAAGCTAGGATTGGTCTCTATCTGATCTATTCTTTTCTCCAACCTTCGTATGGGACTCATGGGAATTAATTCATACTCGTCATGCATTTTTTCAGCCATAATCCACCTATTGTATTATTTCGGTTGCAGGCTATTTAATGTTTATTTTTAATCGTCCATGAATATTTTTCAAGGAGATCTGGATATCAAGAAGGATCTCCCAAAAGGGCCAACAAGAAAGTAGTGAATAGTTATTTTTTATTAGAATTATTTTCATATAATTTAGTTCCAATCAGTGTAATAAAAACACCACCAATTAGAAAATACCAATACTGTAAACCATATACAGGATAAGTTACAACTCCACCAGAAACAACACCAATCCCAAGTGCTTCAAGCCACCTACCTAAGATTCTTTTTTGATTTTTGGTATACGATTTCAAAAGACACATGATTCATATAATAAATTTCTTAAATATAAAGATCCTTCTTGACTTCAGGATCATTCAAGGAAATATACATTAGCAAAAGAAATCATAAATTTTCATTTCAAATTTTGCTCAATAGCAAGAAAAGCGCAAAGAAAATTACTACAAGCGGCCAGAATGGCAAACTTTGTATGTAGCCCAAATCTTTCAACAACCAAAAAAGACCAACAATCAAAAGAAACAGTGCAAAGCCAAACTTGTGTCGTTTGGCATGATGTTCCCAATGTTCCTCGCGTTCATGCCTCGGCATATTTTCTATTTATCTTAGAAATTTATAAACTTTCATTTTACATCTCAGGCATTTCTCCGCCGCCCATTCCGCCAGGCGGCATTCCACCTCTGCCGAGCTTGCTTGCTGATATAACATCATCAATCCTCAATATCATTTCAGCAGCCTCTGCTGCAGATTTTATTGCTTGTGTTTTAACCTTCAACGGCTCGATCACACCCATTAGCTCTGCATCAGCAATCTTACCATTGAACACATCTATGCCTGCATTGACTTTTGATCGTTCATGCTCGGCCCGCAGGCCAACAAGTATGTCGATGGGATCAAGCCCACCGTTTTCAGCCAAGCTACGTGGCACGACTTCCAATGCGTTTGCAAACGCTAAAATAGCAAGCTGCTCCCTTCCTGAGAATTTTTCCGCAAACTTTCTCAATCTGTTCGCCACTTCGATTTCAGGAGCGCCTGCACCATAAACAATCTTACCAACCTCAACAGCAGATGCTACTGCTCCGATTGCATCTTCAATCGATCTATCAATCTCATCCACCACATGCTCTGTCGAGCCACGAACAAGTATTGTCACAGCCTTCGGATCTTTGCATTCCCTTATGAAAGTCATCTGCTCTCCGCCAATTTTCTTCTCTTCAACAATTCTTGAAAATCCCAGATCTTGCGGTGTTAAATCATCAAGATTCGAAACAATCCTTGCACCAGTGGCTTTTGCCAGCTTCTCCATGTCAGATTTCTTCACCCTTCTGCATGCGAGAATCTTTCTTTTTGCTAGGTAGTGCTGTGCAACATCATCAATCCCTTTTTGACATAAAATTACATTCGCCTCGCTTGCAGCAGCCTTCTCAACCATCTGCCTTAACATCTTGCTTTCTTGCTCGATGAAAGCCTGCATCTGCTCTGGTGCTGTTATTCTAATCTGTGCATCCGTCTCTGTCTCTTTCACTTCTAATGCTACATCTAGCAAAGCAATCTTCGCATTCTCAATCTTCTTCGGCATAGCTGGATGGACCACTTCTTTGTCAATAACAATCCCCTTTATCAGTTCAGTCTCGTCAGCAGAACCGCCATGCTTCTTCTCACGTTTTATATCATCCGTGTCAACCACAACCTTGCCATCAACCCTCTGCGCAACACCTATTACAGCCTGCACAACCAAATCAGCAAGCTTGGGTGAACCCTTTTCCACGGATTTGCCAGACATAGATGTTATAGCAATCTTCTTCAATACTTCCACATCATTGAGCGTAACAGGCTTGCTTATCTGATCCAAAATTTTCAAAGCCTCCTCCGTGGCAATCCTATAACCCCTTGTTATGACAGTAGGATGTATTTCCTGCTCAAGCAATTCCTCTGCCTTTTTCAAAAGCTCGCCTGCAATTATAACTGCAGTAGTAGTTCCATCACCAACCTCTTCGTTCTGCGTCTTAGCAACCTCAACCATCATCTTCGCAGCAGGATGCTCTATCTCCATTTCCTCAAGAATCGTCACACCATCATTTGTTATAACTATATCACCTATAGAGTCGACAAGCATCTTGTCCATACCTTTAGGACCTAAAACCGATTTAACAGCATCAGCCACTGCCCTGGCAGCAGCTATGTTATTTTTCTGCGCATCCGAACCACGAGAGCGGAACGTGCCCTCTGGTAAAATCAAAATCGGTTGTCCTCCAAGATTTCCCATCATTGCTTGAGCCATTAAAACCTACCTCCAATTTTTATTAAAATTATTAATGTGTATGTGGGTATACAAGTATTTAAACTTTTCGAACAGCATTTCTGTAAAACTATCGGTTGATTTTTAGATATTTTGAACTTTGTCTAAATCGGTTGATTTTATCTTTTATCCGTATAGTGTATTTAATAAAATTATAATTAAAAATAATCCTGTCATAAACATAGATAAACCGAGAACAAATTTGAACCAAAATGTTATTCTACTTTTTAGTTTCATAATTTTTAAAGTTTCTAAAATTTTATCCAACCCATAAAAAACTAAAGTTACTGAAATTCCTATTACTCCCCAATATAGGTTTGGGTCGATGGATGACATCATAATCTGATTAAACTTTAGCACTTTTCTTTATTAAATCTAACCATTTGTTTTGTCCGAGTTGCAAATCAATACCACTTGCCTCTGCTGGCGTGTGACCCAATAATGCTTGATTTGGTCTTATGTAGTTGTAGTAAACTTGCTAGCAAATTTTGCCGATCCAATTTCTTATTTAAGAAGATGAAGAATAATGAAAAATTTAAGCAAGGAAAGATAAAATATATTTACAGATAGAAGATGAAAGCACATAAGAAAAAGAAAAAGCACTGATTTTAACAACTTTGTTTTCTCAGTGAATAATTAATTGAAGAAAATTTACCAGATTTCTGGAACTTTTATTTAGTTATTTCTATAGTAATTTTTGCTTCATTCAGACTTTTCTTTTATTATTTTCTTCAACTCTTTCGGCGATTCTATCTCTGGTAGCTCCGATTCCAGCAACACAGGAACTCCACTCACAACCTTCTCTTTAGCAGTTTTTACGACAAAAAACCCCTTTGTTGCAAACATATCCGACAAGCTCTTAACAGTCCTTGCACTTCTTTTTATTTTCAACCCGTTTTTTGACAAAGAGGTTATGACAGAAAACTTCTCCTTGCCAACTATCTCAAACGGAGCGGATCGTACTGGCGAGCTTTCCATCCCCATCCTTTTCAACTCTTTATCCACAACCCTTTCAAACTCATCCTTCGGCTTCATATAGCTTTTGCCAGCAGTCTTCATTTCGTAACTAGTTTTCAAATCTGTCCTGAGAAGCTTTTCCAGCTTTTCCAACGTATCAAGGCTGGGATTAGTCCTTTTCGTTTCAATCTCATAAAGAGCCTTCTTGCTTATGCCCACAGCATCTGCCAATTCCTGAATAGTCATATTCATCTCTTTTCTCTTCTCCCTCAGTGCAGAAACATTTATCTCAGCCGCATACCTTCCCTTTGCTGATTTCATTGCAACAGCCTCCTCCTCCAGCACCATGTCAAGCATATCCGGAGTGATGACAGGCAGTTGAAAGCGCGAATAAACAACCCCATCCTTTAGGAAATCCCGGTTGGTTTTGACAGAAACAACCATGGGATAGGCGGATAAAAAGTATGATATCGTTCTCAAACTTGCTGCATGTTCCTCTGTTAGACTGTCAATATTAACCAAAACTTTTATCAACATCAAATGTTCTTGCCTTGCAGCTATGTCAAAACATCCCTCCGACACTGCTATAGAAAATCCATGCTTTATCAGCGTGCCTACAACCTTGTTGACCAAAACAATTTTCTCCATTTCAATCTAACTAATATTTGCTGCATGATAATAATATAAAGTAATGTGTTTACAGGTATACCGGCAAACCGTAAAAATAATGTATTTATTCTACAAATTTTTTATATAATCTAACGAGGGCTCGTAGCTTAGCCTGGTTTCTTTCGACAGGAAAGAGCAATCGACTTATAAGTCAGCTAAGCGACAAGGAAATCGATAGGTCCTGGGTTCGAATCCCAGCGGGCCCACTTATATGTTATAGAAAATGATGAAAAATTCTGAACATTTAAATCTTTTACTATACATCATAATCTAGGATTATTATGGGCGATGGGCATCATAATTACCGTTTAACACCCAGATCTACAGTTGATGTTTATAAAGCAGCAGCTGATGCAATTGGATTAATTGTTGACACTTCACGTGGCGGAATTCCTGTCTATAATTTAACCAGATATTCAGTTGATTTAAAAGAACGTCACGTTGATATTTCATTATCCAATCTAACAATACCTACACAAGTGTTAAAAGAATTGAGAAAAGTTTGGATTGTATCTAATATGATTTAAGTATTAATAAGTTGGCAAACTTGACGAGTTCTTACATGGTTCTTAAATGCTGGGCACACCCCGCATATCTACAAAATAGAAAATTCTAAAGATATAAATTTTTAATGGTTAAATTATCAGGTATGAACCCAGCAGAATATGAACACCAACGGGAACGAATTGAAGAAAGAAAGGTAGAAATATCCGCCTTAAATTTGACTGAAAATCAATTAGTTGCGCTTAAAGATGCGGCCGAGGTGCTAATGATACCAGAATTTTATGGCTTTAGAAGAGAACTATCACCCAATAGTTTAGAGGAATTTAGAAAACTGCCTGGACTAACAATACCTGCTTATCATCGGGCTTTGAATTTATTATATCAGACTCTTCATGGTAAATCAAAACTCTTTCATACTGGTGAAGATCCCATAATAATATACCAAGCACTGCTTGGCTTGTTGAATACACCAGAAATGAGAATTGTTTCTGCAAAAACCGTTTCTGCAACCCAAACTCAAGGTTAACTAGTCCTTAGATTCTAAATTTGTGGGAGGCATATTACCTATTCTTTTTTATACTGAATACAATTATTCTTTTTATGAGATTCAAACCCAACCAGCGTATCGAGGAATTCACAGCAAAGAATGGAAAGAAGGTTTTGCTTAGAACTATTAGGAAAAGTGACACGCTGCAACTCTTAAAATTTATAAATGAGCTTGCAGCCGAGGATACTTACATATTGGCAAGAGAAAAAAAGAGTTTGAAAGAGGAGAAGCGATGGGTAGAAGATGTTCTGAAGGGGATGAGAAAAGGTAAGAAAGTTGTTATAGTGGCAGAGTTAGATGGCAAAATTATTGGCAACTTTATTATACACCAGTCAACCGAGCGCAGCCCGCATGTGGGTGAATTTGGAATAAGTTTATTAAAGTGGTATAGGAATCTTGGTATTGGGAACAAAATGATGCAGGTTTTCTTGCGCCTCAGTAAAAGAATGGGATATAAACACTTAATTCTAGGCGTTTTCGCTAGTAACAAAACAGCTATCAGACTTTACAAAAAGTATGGCTTCAAGGAAGTGGCAAGGTTGCCTAAATTCTTCCTGCATAAAGGAAAATATGTAGATGACATAATGATGATGAGAAAAGTTTAAACAACAAATAATTATCAAAAGGGATAGTGTAATTATGCAGAAAGAAAAAAAATACGAGTTTTGGACTGACAATATAGCTAGGCAGATCGTTGAAAGAAAAAAGTTTCATTTCACAGATGACAAGGTGCCGAAGCTGAAAAAGTTCGTGGTGAAGTCTGCAGCCTCTATATCAGGTGTGTTGCATATCGGAAGATTGAGTGATACGATAAGATGCGAGGCAGTTTACCGTTCGCTTGTTGACGCTGGCCACAAGGCTGAGTTCATATGGACTGCTGACAACGTTGATCCGCTGAGAAAAATACCCAAAGGCTTACCTGAAAGCTACAAGCAGTATATAGGCGTACCTGTAACGGAGATACCAGACCCAGAAGGCTGCCACAAATCCTACGAAGCACACCACAAGGCTGCCTACATAGATGTGGTGAAAAAATTCATACAAAGCAAGATGAAAATGCTTTCGATGAGAGAGGAATATCTAAAAGGTTCGTTCAAAGAAGAGATAAAAATTATTTTGAACAATTACGAGACTATAGTGGAGATACAAAACAGAAACAGAGCTAAAGATAGACAGCTTTCTGCAGACTGGAGTCCGTGGCAGCCTATATGTGAGAACTGCGGAAAGATAATCACACCACGGGTTAAAAAAGTAGAAAACGGCTTGGTTCATTATGTTTGCAAAGATTATAAATTCAAAACACAGACAGCTATAGGCTGCGGACATGATGGTGTTGACGATCCGCTGAAAGGCAACGGGAAACTGTTGTACAAAAGCGAGCTTGCCGTTCAGTGGTACCACTGGAAGGTTTGCTCGGAAGGATTTGGCAAGGAATATATTGTACCGGGCAGCGCTTTCTGGATAAATGCAGAGATAATTGAACGTGTTTTAAAATTTCCTATGGCAGTGCCAATATTTTACGAGTACTTGATAATTGACGGCAAAAAAATGTCCGCCTCACTTGGTAATGTTGTTTATCCGGCTGCATGGCTGGAAGTGGCCACGCCTGAACTGCTTCGTTTGCTGTTTCTAAAAGATCCTATGCGCGAAAGGAATTTCCGATGGTTGGATATACCGAACATGATGGATGAAAATGACAATCTGGAGAAAATTTACTATGGTGAGAAAAAGGTTGACAGCGAGCGTGATAGGATTACTTACAAAAGGTTGTTTGAATTAATGCAGATAAAGCCTTTGCCGAAAAAATGCGCACATCTAGCACCGTTCTCTGTATTTGTGGAAATTGCAAAAATACTGCCTGGAAGGGGGCAGGTGGATTTTGCTATTGAAAAATTAAAGCAGTTTGGCCACGTCGCAACTCTTACGCCTGTGTTGAGAAAAAAGATAGCAGAGAGGTTAGAGCTTGCAAAGAACTGGTATGAAAAATATGGCCGTACACAGGTTACAGCTTTCGAGGTGCCGCATGATGTAAGACCTGCGATATCGGATTTGATAGAATGCATAAAGAATGAAAAGGATGGGGAGAAGATACAGAGGGCGTTGTTCGAGATTGCAAAGAAGCATGGCATTGCGGTGCAGGAATTCTTCCGGGTTATTTATCAGATATTGTTCCAATCGAACCAAGGTCCAAAACTCGGTCCTTACATAATCGACATAGGAAAGAACGAGGTTATAGAAAAATTGAGGGAAGCTTTGTGAACAGGGACGAGGCACTAGCCCTTGTTAGAGAAAACATAAAGAAAGAGAATTTGATCAAACACATGTTGGCTGTTGAAGCTATAATGAAAGCAACAGCAGAATTTTTAGGCGAGGATAAAGAAAAATGGGATTTGGTCGGTTTGTTGCATGACATAGATTATGAAAAAACTGAGAACGACATAAATAAACATGCTTTGCTGCAAGAAGAGATTTTGAAAGGCAAAGTTTCGGATGACATTATTAGAACAATAAAATCTCATGGTTATTGGTATACTGGAGTAATGCCTGAAAACAAAATAGATTATTCACTCATAGCCGCGGATGCCATATCCGGTTTGGTAATTGCTTGCGCTTTGGTCATGCCGTCAAAAAAATTGCAAGACGTCAGCATAGAAACTGTTGTGAAAAGATACAAGGAGAAGGATTTTGCCAGGAATTGCAACAGGGAGAGAATTTACATGTGTGAAAAGGTTGGGATAGACAGGGTGAAATTCGCTGAGATTGCATTGAAAGCTTTACAAAGTGTTTCAGATTCTTTAGGATTGTAAAAAAATCACATCGCAACTATCAGCCAGCTTCCTATGAATATAAAAATTACAGCTAGGAGCTTGGTAAGAATGGCGTATCTGCTAACTTCTTCTTTTATAACACTTGGCAGGAAAATGGAAAAGAAAAGCCCATAAAGGAAAACTAAAAATGGTTGAATTGAAGGAATGGCCCCGACCAAAGAAATAAAGCCGATAGAAATTGCGGTATAGAATGAAATTAACCCAATATAATATACTGTTATCGCAAAACCTCTAAGCCCCCAACCAGTCTTTCCCATCCTTTTTACATCTTCAAAAAAGTCCTTTCTTATATTTTTAGAGATTAAAAATGAAAATCCAACTATAATTGCACCAACTATTGTCCAAAATAAAAATGATAGGTAATTAGTATAATTAAAGGCCCACTTTGATAAAACATTACCAGCCGCCCAGCTGAAACCGAATATCAATACGAATATAACTGCATCCAATTGAAAACGGGATTTCCCTTTCATCCTTTTATAGGATGCCAATATTGCACTTAAAACAAGCAGGGTTATGCCCAAATATTTTGGCATGGATAAGCTTTCACCCAAAAAAACAACGGCCAATAAGAGAACAAAAATAGGATTGGTATAGAAAATTGCCATTACCCTTGAAATTTCCTCTTTCATTAAAGCCTTGTTATAAAGAACAGAAACTATTGCTAAAAACCCACCATACACTATTCCTATTAAGGAAAAAATGTCCATGGAGATAGGCACAAGTAATAGAAAAACTATAGCGACAGGTGCATTCGTCACTTGGAGAACAACCTGATAGGAAAATGGATTTTTTACGTATCTGTTAAACATGATTTTATCGATTATATTGCTCATGGCCCACAGGACTGGTGCTATTAATGCAAGAATAAACCATTCCATGTTTTCACTAATCTAATTTACAAATCCAGCAATTTATTAATTTTAGAGCATGCGATAATATTATGGATAATATGCAGGATGTTTCTGAATCGAAGATTTTCAAGAAGGAGGATGTACTCTCGCCAGAATATCTACCAGAGATGCTTCCGTTCAGGGAAAGCAAGATAAAGCAGATTGCAGATAATCTGTTGCCTGCAGCATCAAACAGAAAGCCGCAAAATACCTTTCTCTTCGGCCCGCCTGGTATTGGCAAAACAGCATCGGCAAGATTTGTTTTCCGCGAGTTTGAGGATTTTTCCAGAATAAAAACGATTTACATAAATTGCTGGGACTACAAGACAGCGAGCGCTGTGCTGGCAAAGATAGCAATTGATATGGGAATGTTTGTACCGCGCAAAGGGATTGGCAAGGATGAAGTCTTGGAAAAGGTCATTGAGATCTGCAAAAAAACAAACAAGGGATTTGTTGTTTGTCTTGATGAGGTTGATCAATTGGAGGAAGAAGCGCTTTATGATCTGCTGCGCATCAACCAGTATGTTGCAACACCATTCGGCCTAGTTTTCATCTCCAACAACCCACATGTTTTCATGAATTGCGAATCGAGGATAAGGAGCAGCCTTGATGTTGATGAGGTTGAGTTCCAGCCATATTCGCTGGATGAGATGAAAAAAATTCTCGATGAGAGGGTGAAGTATTCTTTCAATAATGTTGAGCAGGGTGTTGTGCTAATTTGTGCAAACCATGCTGTGAAAAATGGTGGCGATGTTAGGGTTGGTTTGCAGTGCCTGATGAAAGCTGGCAGGCTTGCAGAGCAGGAGCATGCCGACATGCTGCAGGTAAATCATGCGAAGAAAATTTTACACGATGTAAAGCCTGTCAAACCTGAGATACTGTTAGAAAAGGTTAACGATACGGAAAAGGTTATTGTTGAAATGGCTAAGGAGAAGAAAATGCTGTCGGGCGAACTTTATGAAGAATATTGCAAGCGTGTTGAGAAACCTATCGATGAAAGATCGTTCAGAGATTGCGTAAATCATTTGGATGAAATAGGACTCATAAAAGTTGTGGATAGAAAGCGCGGTGTCCGCGGTCAAACAAGGGAGATAACTGCAAAAAAGACAAAACTATCTCTTTAATTATAACCGAGAAATTAATTAACTTTTCAGTTTGTTATTTTATCTGATGCCTTATGTAACGTGAATAAACATAAAATGCAAAGAAAAATGGGAATATGCTAAAGAAAGCTATCAATATACTTTGAAGATATAAACCAATTAAAACTATGAAAAAACCGAATAGGATATAGGATATGAAAAAAGACTTGGCAGACTTTTTACGTTTTTCCTCATTTAAAGAAAAGAAAAATATAACATCGGCCGACCATACTCCCACTTTATCACCTACTATTCAATTAATATTACGATCTTAGTATAAAAATTTTTACATCCTCAATCAAATCCGGCACGCAGTCATAATTTTTGAGCTCTTTCGGTTCTATCCACTTGTATTCAACATGCTCAAAAGATAGTTTCACTTTGCTTGAATTCGATTCCAACAAAAAGGGGATTGCAATTGCTCTACCATAATCATCATAGTACTCGTAAACCTTCCCGGCTTTCTTAATCTTTACATCCAAGCCGCACTCCTCTTTTGCTTCGCGTATCATGCAATCTTCAGCGCTTTCATTTTCGTTTAGATGCCCTCCTATGTCGTCCCACATATTAGGAAATCTCGGAGCGGTAGGGCCTCTTTTTACAATTAAAAATTTTCCTTTATGCATTAAAATTCCTGAGGTGAAAATTCTCGTTTTCATTTCTTTCATTTTTTATCATCCTATAAGAATAATCTAAACCAGAACTTTTAATCTCTTTCTACCAACTATAGCCCTGATTAAATCCTTGCCAATATCAGAATCCTTCGTAACCTTTATACTGCATTTCTTCCCCACGGTTGCAGAAAATAAAAAATTATCTTCAATATAAAAGTTTGCGGTTTTACCTACAAGATTCCTATCAAACTCGAAATCGATGCTATTGCCGCTTTCTTCGATTTTATAATTTGCCTCTTTTCCAAGCGACGGTGTTTTCGGCTCCACATCTATATGAACTCCCAACCTCTCCTGCAATTTTTTTATGTTTGTACCTTCCCTTCCGATTATTCTTGCAATAACATCATTGCTAACCTTCACAACGACATTGCTGTCAGAGACAACATCAACAACAGCATTCTCATCAAACTTCCTAATCTCCTGCAATATTCTCTCTTCTGCAAGCTTTCTCACCCCAGAAACAGCCTTCTGTTCATCGCTTGCAGGCACAACAATATTTTCCTCGCCAAATGTGTAGATTTCATATTCAAGCTTACCATTTTCAAAATCCCTTACTTCCACCAAAGGTCTTGACAGGTCAGCCTCGGTCATGCCAGTCGGCACTCGTACAACCATTTTTATATCATAAACCTTCTTCACCTCGCCGTATTTCAGGAAGATAACTGTATCGATGATGTGCGGTATCATTCCCAGCTCGATCCTACCCAACATGAATCGCTGTATTGCATCCACTGCGTTGCTTGCATGAACAACGCCAATCATGCCAACACCTGCCAGCCTCATGTCAGAGAACACCTCAAAATCCTTTGTCTTTCTAATCTCGTCGTAGACAGAATAGTCAGGCCTCACAAGCAGCAGTATCTCAGAAGTTTTTTCAAAATCTCCTTCAAGCGGACCGTATTGGGTTATTTCATCTATAACCTGCAAATCTCTTGGCGACTCTAAAGTTTTTACAATCTTACCTTTTGCTGCGTAAAATTCCGCCAGCGAAGCTGCTAATGTGGATTTACCAGATCCAGGTGGTCCTGCTATTAGAATACCCTCCGCTCCCCCACCCAATCTTTTCATAAGTTTTTCTGAAAACTTGTAATCATCAAGCTTCATCTTTATTATCGGCCTTACAATTGTTATCTCCAAACCATCCGAGAACGGCGGCCTTGCTATCGCAATACGATACTGGCCTAACTGA
>Ga0315289_10007196_pt1 | contig 16253 bp, 16 predicted proteins | sample YL17G11_40_MG_FD_203452 | JGI IMG/M metagenome (GOLD analysis project Ga0315289, IMG submission 203452) | Sediment microbial communities from Yellowstone Lake, YNP, Wyoming, USA - YL17G11_40 | ecosystem: Environmental > Aquatic > Freshwater > Lake > Sediment | place: USA: Wyoming | collected... | reverse complement strand
CAATTTGTTGTTCAATAGTTTCCACTTCAGGTAAATCGGGGAGAAGAAGTCCCCTCCGGCCGTCTTGGGCCGAAACAATCAAACCATATTTTTTTGGATCTGAAAGGATATCTTTTGATACAGTTTTTGAAGCAGAGAGAACATCAACAGAATAGATTATTTTTGGTAATTCTTTTTCCGTCACCGGCGGAAATCTGGGGTCTTGGGTGGCTGCCGAAATGGCATTGTGAATAATTTCTTGGGACAAATTCGAACACGTGGGGAAAAATGTACCAATGCAGCCTCGAAGTGAACCATCTTTAAAGTGAAGAGAAACAAAAACCCCGGCTTTTTTGGTTAGCATTTCTTGAGGCAAATCTTTCGGCGGCGAAATAACCTTGCCGGTTTTAATATAAGTTTCAATGGTTTGTTTAGCTAATTCAGTGTATTTATCTTTCATATCGTTTAACGGGTCCTGCCCCGAGCTTTCCCCCAAAAACACCCATAAAGGGAACCCTTTTTGGGGGTCCCCCTGCTCGTGTCACCCGTTAATTATAAATTGTGTTACTAGATAACCCACCCCAAAAGGACCCTCATAAGATAAAATTTCCGGTTCCCATTTAATTTTTGAGGCTTCCAGAGCACCCAATAGCATACAAAAACTTCGCAGTCCGCATTCACCGGCCCCTTCGATAAGCTCAGGGTTAAGATTCAAAATACCCTGAATGTCTTTGGCTTTTAAAAGGCGAATAAATTCTTGGTCAAATTCTGGGCCAGAGGGATGGAAACCGTAAGGCCCATCTTCTTTTAAGCGGTGAGACATGTCACCACTTGCTATCCATGCCCCTCGCGTCGCTCGGGGTAAACTTCTTATAAATTCTTTACCTCGTTCAAAATGAACTTTGGGTGATTCAAGGTCGGTGAGAATCGGTTTAATTTCAAATGAGTGATTTTTGACTAAAAAATGAAGCGGAACTTCGAAGCCCCAATCAGGATGGGGGGAGGAGATAATAATAATTTCCGGCTTGGTTTTAGCTAATTTAGGTGCAAGTAATTCTAATGCTTTAATGGTGGATTTAACTTTTTCTCGATCGGCGGGTGAGCCAACACTGGGTAAGATAAGCGGCGGATGGGGTGAGATACAGGCAAAAACAAACATAATAGTAACTAGCTACTAGGGTTTAGCGACTAGGGCTAAACCTTATTTTTCTAATTAAAACATTTAGCATTTTCATAACTTCAGAAAGTAAATCGTTTAATTGTCTGAATTCTATTTCTTTTAAGAATTTTAATTCCTTGGCAATTAAAAGTTGAGTTTCTAATTCTCCGCCAGAGGCAAAGGCAATGGTTAAAAATTGAACATATTCTTTTTGATGTTGTCGGCAATATCCCTCCGCTATATTTGACGGAATAGTGATGGCTGCCCTACGGATTTGATTGACTAACCCATAAATTTCTTCCCGAGGGAAATCCTTAGTTAATTTATAAACCTCAAGAGCAAGATTGAAAGACTTTTGCCAAACAATTAATTCTTTATATGATTTCATAGTTAATAACTGGGTTTTAGTGACTAGCGACTATACCCTAAACCCTATACCCTAATATTTAGGTTTTCTCCACAATCAGTGCAATGACCTTCTTTATCGACTCCTAAAATTTCTGTCAGATAACCGGTCCGGCGGACAGCTAGATTGCCACAATTTGAGCAAGTGGTATCATCTTCTTTCTCAACGGGCATATTACCGATGTAAACAAATTTTAAACCTTGTTTGAGGCCGATTTCCCGAGCTTGAAAAAGAGTTTCGGGCGGAGTAGGAGGAACGTTGGTGAGCTCGGCGTCGGGATAAAAACGAGTCACATGCCAGGGTATTTTTGGGCCAAGGTTTTCTTTAATCCAGCGGGCAATCGCCACCAAATTTTTCGGCTTATCATTCCAAGTGGGAATGATGTTAGTGATGCATTCGATATGAATATGGGGATATTTTTGGTGGACATATTTGGTGGTTTCAAAAACTGGTTTTGCCTTAGGGATATTGATGAGTTTTTGATAAAAGCGATCGTCAAATGATTTTAGGTCCACCCGATAAACATCCAAGTAGGGAGCGATGATATCAATGGCTTCGGGAGTCGCATAGCCGTTGGTGACCCAGATGGTATACAAGTTAGTAACGGGTCCTGCCGCGCGTTTTCCCCCAAAAACACCCGTAAAGGGAACCCTTTTTGGGGGTCCCCCTCGGAGCGAGCCTTCGGGGCGAGCCCCTACGCGCGTCACCCGTTTATTTTGTGCCACCCATCCTTTTTTTGCTAACCGGAAGATATCCAGTGAGTACTCCAGCCAAATAGCTGGTTCATTATAGGTAATGGCAATTCCTTGGGCGTTTGATTTTAAAGCCATTTTAATAGCTTCTTTGGGTGAAAGTAATTTTTGTCCATCCAAATTTAGGGAAGCCATGTTGGCATGGGCAATCTGCCAATTTTGGCAGAAAAGACATCTAAAATTGCAGCCGTAAGTGCCCAAAGAAAGACATCCGGAACCAGGTTTAAAATGGAAAACCGGCTTTTTTTCAATCGGATCAAGATTAACCGAAGAAACAATTCCATAAATAGTAGAATAAAGCTTGCCACCTTTGTTAATCCGGGTTTTGCAATAGCCCTGCTGACCGTCAGTAATTAAACATCTTCGCTGGCAGACTCCACAGCGAACTTTGTTTTTAGGCAGTTTTTGATAAAGAATTGTTTCTTTCATTTTAGGGTTTTTAATTTTTCAACCACCGGTTCGTAGTTAGGATTGATTTTTTCAATGATATATTGAAATTGCTCTTTGGCTTTGTCGATTTTACCTTGCTTTTCGTAAAACAAACCCAGAGCGTAGCGGGCCTGGTCATAATTGGGCTTTAACGCCACTGTTTTTTCCAGAATTTGAAGAGCAGTTTCTTCCTGGCCAAGTTTAGAGTAAAGCACGCCTAGGTTGTAGGCAATTTTGGCGTCAGTCGGAGCCAAGGTATAAGCTTTTAGAAGGGATTTTAAGGCTTCCTGATTATATTTTGGATCAATCTCGGCTAACGCATAAAAAAGACGCGTCCGGTTCTTCCAAAAATTAACATTATAAGGGCTAATTTTCAACGCATTATCCGATTCTTTAATAGCAAATTTGGTTAATTGGGCAGAAAGAGTGGCTTGTTTTTGCTGAAAGGCTGCCACTGCCAATTCGGCGGCGGTGATTCCGAGTTCATCACAGTAAATTGGTTCGGGACGAATTTGGACCGCTTTTTGTAACTCCGTAAAAGCCTGGTTAGTTTGTCCACCCTTACTGAGTTTTTCACCAAGAGCAAAACGAACATCGGCATACCAGTAACGGATAGTAGATAGTAGATAGTAGATAGTAGATAGTAAAATTAAAGAAATAATTGCCAATTGCCAAGGATGAATTGAGAATTGTTTTTCTACTCTTTTACTCTCCTGCTCCTCGGAGTGAACTCCTCGGAGTGAACTCTCGGAGTGAACTCTCGGAGTGAACTCTTTTACTCTACTTAGAATCACACTCATCGCCGGTAATAGGAAAAAAAGTAGATTAACCGCGACCACCGAAAAGCCGAAGAAATTAGTGACAAGAATGCTAATAAAGCCAGAAAAGATAGAAATATAGAGATATAGATATTTAGACCTATAGAGATTTTTTTCTTTTTCATTTTCTAAATTGTCTAAATGTCTAAATTGTCTAAATGTCTTTATGCTCCAGAAAAAATAACTACAGATAAGGATTAAATAGCTTATTATTCCTACCGTTCCCGTTGTTGCCATATAATTTAGGTATTCATTGTGGGCTTTGTTATATAAGAAATCCCATTCGGAAAGATCGTTGTGTTCTCGTGGTCGCTGCCAATAATAAGAATAGGCAAAAGTTTCCACCCCGGTGCCAAAAATGGGCGAGTGTTTCCAAACATCAAGAGCTCCTTTCCAAACAACTTTCCTAATATCACCAGATTCACTGATAAGAATCGGGGGGGATTGGCTATTTTCAGTGATTTTCTCTTCACTTTTAACTTTTAACTTTTCACTTTTCACTTTAAAAATATTTGGTGTCCAAGGTGTGCCGATAACAAAACTTAAAACTAAAAATGAAAAAGTAAAAATTAAAAAAGGCCTGATGATGGTTTTCAAGCGTTTTCGATTAATCCATCCAAGCCCGAGCCAAAAAACTATAAAAGCGGCAAAAAAGCCTAAAAGACCTGAGCGGGATTTAGTGTAGAGTAAACATAAAAAGAGAATAATGAATAATGAATAAGCCCACAAGGTGGGATTCCTTCGGAATGGAATAATGAATAATCTTTGTTTTTCCCCCTTGAGTGCAAACCCCCACGTTAATGGAATTATGGCAATTAGCCAAGCCGCTAGCCAATTAGGTTGACCCAAGGTAGAAAAGACGCGATTTCTAACATCCTGGACCCACGCTTGAGCATCAATACCAAAATGCTCAGCCACGCCGTACAAAGCCACTAGCGTGGCAGAACATAGAACATAGAATATAGAATATAGTGTTTTGCGTTTGTCCATGTTGTTGACAAAAGCCCAATAGAGAAGAAGGTAGCAGAAAATTGAAGCCAGACCACCGTTGAAACGAGAATAATAACCCCATAAAGAAGTATGGCGGTCAATAGAAATCAAGAAACTAAGAAATTGAGATATTAAGAAAATAAGTAAAGGAATATCCCAAAAACTTCGTTTAAAGAGAAATTTTTTATCAGCAATCATTTTTATTAACCAGGTAGCAATAATCAGAATGGTAAAGAAATAAACCAGTAGCATCTTGTTGAATTCAAAAAGTTCATAATTCCAGGGGGTCATAATCAGGGGGACGAGGAAAAAAAGAAAGTAAAAGGAATATTCAATAACGCGGTTACAAATGGGGTTTAATTTTTTCATCCATAAAAAGTATATCATAACCCCTGCCGGTGTGATAAAATGAAAAGCAATTACTTATGTTAAATTCCTTTTTTTCTTTAGTTTCTTCTGATATCGGTATTGATTTAGGGACAGCCAACACCTTGGTTTTAGCAAAAGGCAAAGGAATTGTTATTCGTGAGCCTTCAGTCGTCGCCAGAAATAAAAAAACCAAAGAAATTTTGGCGATTGGGGCCAAAGCGAAAAAAATGGTCGGTAAAACACCGGCCATGATTGAAACGGTTAAACCACTTCAAGACGGGGTGATTGCGGATTTTGAAGCGACGGTGGCGATGTTGAGTGCCTTTTTTAAAGAACTTTCTACCGGTGGCCAATTTTTTTCTAAATTACTTAAACCCAGAGTAGTTTTAGGGATTCCGACCGGTGTCACCGAAGTTGAACAAAGAGCGGTTCAAGATGCTGCTTTAAGCGCCGGAGCCAGAAAGGCCTTTTTGATTGAAGAACCGATGGCAGCCGCGATGGGTATTGGTTTGCCGATTGACCAGCCCCAAGGGGTTTTGGTGGTTGATATTGGCGGGGGGACAACGGAAATCGCTCTGATTTCTTTAGGAGGGATTGTCATTTTTAGGTGTTTGAGGATTGCTGGCGACGAGATGGATGAGGCCATTATTAATTTTGTTAAATTGAAATATTCTTTACTTTTAGGTCAAGCAACAGCGGAGGAGATAAAAATTCAGCTTGGTTCGGCTGCACCGCCGGTTCGCCAAGTAACGGAACAGAAAGAAAGGCAACTTGTGATTCGGGGGAGAGATTTGGAAACCGGATTGCCTAAATCAATTAAAATTAGTTCGGAAGAAGTCAGAGAAGCAATCTCTCCGGTTATTCACCAGATTACTGAACAAATTTCGGAAGTTATCGAAGAAGCACCACCGGAGATGATTAACGATATTGTTGCCAAAGGGATTGTTCTTTGTGGTGGTTGTTCTTTGATTGCTGGTTTGGATAAATTGATTGCCGAGGAAACCAAAATACCGGTTTGGATTGCCGAGGACCCTCAAACTTGTGTGGTTCGGGGTTGTGGTAAGGTATTGGAAGATGAAAGTTTATTAAATAAGGTAAGAGTAATTGGAGGATTGAGGTAGGGAATACCCGAGGTGTCAATAGGATTACAGCCCTAAGGTTGAGCAGATTTATAATCCTACATTTATGAAAAGCGATTCATTTGATGACAAAATTAACCGATTCCTGCGGGCTATAGATATTGCTTATAAAGAAAAAGGTTCTGGTTTTTGGCCTGAAAGTTCGGTTTATATCGAAAAATATGCCTCAAGTTATTTAGCGACCTATATTTACAATAAGTTTTTAGAAGACAAAAATAAGCTTCAAAAATCTTTAAGAGGCTTTCCAGTTTCTTTGCTGTATCTATTAATTACGGATGTTATAATCCCCGGTCTTAAAAAGGCAATATTAGAAAACAAAAACATAAACCAAGAGAATATGGATTTATTGCTAGAACTAATTTTTCAGCAGATTGGAGGCAAAACAAAAAGTAAACTTTTTTATGAAGACACTCGGTTTATACCCAGAGATGAAAATGTACAGAATTTAGGAGGTAAATGGTTCAAATTAGACGGGGACAGAAGAAAAACCACTAACTTCTCAGTTTCTCTAGATTCTTTTACAATATCCCTTTATTTTTATATATTTGCTCAGGCCGGTCTTCAAAGAAGCGGTCCTTACCTAGACAAAGAGGGGGTAATCATTATTAAGGAGTATTTTGATCTCTCACCTAAATTTTGGCCCAAAAGTCCTTATGGAAAAATAAAGCTATTTCTAAAATACAGTAAAAATACACAAATTAGGTTTGATATTTTAAATCATCCTCATTCTACCACAAATCTGTTTGAGAATTTGGAATCCTTCATAATACAGATAGATGGACAACACCTGTGCGACTTCTCCGAGATTGAAAGAATCACAACAGAAATTGACCTTCTCACCCAAAAAAGGGTAAAAGAGGTAAATAATCTATCAGAAAAAGAGCAAATACTTGAGGGAATTAAAATCTATTTTTATATCTTCAGGTCAATTTTTGAATATTACCATGATTCATACGAAATTCCAGTTCAAATTTTGACTTTATTAAACAAAGGAATTATAAAGAAGAAAAATATAAAACCCTGGAGAGCGATTGAGGCTTTAAATCCTAAATTATGAAAGGAGTTTTATGGAGCCAAAGACTAACTCTTACATACCAGAGCAAAATATCAGTCCTGAAAGCATAGAAGGGAAAGAATCTTCTGAAAGATTTGGTCGAAATGTAAAAATAGATATCATCTGTCATCGCCATGCTAAAAAAACAAGCGGGACAACGTCCGAGGAGATGTTAGTTACCTTAGAAGGTTTAAGTGATGCCCAGAAATTTGGACGAGCAATTGAGGTATTAAAAGATGGAGTAAAAGCATATCACAGTGGCATTCAAAGGGCAGAAGATACAACGAGGGAAATTATGGCCGTAATTTCAGAAGAACATCCTGAGACTAAAATCTTTAAAACAGAAGTAAAATATGATTTAGGAACTCAGCTTAGAAAAGAAGGAAAAGGATTTATACTGTCTTTTGGTTCAATGTCTACTTATGACGAGATATATGACAAGAAGGGGCCAGTCGAGGCAATGGATTGGTTATTGAGTTTTAAAGATCAAAGACCGGATGAAAAAAGTTTATCGCCCTATGAGATTGCAGCCAGAGAAGCTAAAGTTTTAAGGATCTTTACAAAAATGGCTGAAAAACTATATAACGGATCGGGAATAACATTACTATTATGCTCCCATAGTCTAGTTATAGAACCATTTCTGCAAAGAGTCTTTGGTTTTGAAAAAATAGACGAAATCGGTGGGCCGGTAAAATACCTAGAAGATTTTAAAATAGGAGTCAGAACTGATTCCGAGGGTAAAAAAACGGTAGATATAAAATTTAGAGATTTAGAAAAAACTATCACTCAAAGAGAGCTCGATGAGGTTGCAAATTACAGACACCCTGGAGAAAAAAATGGGAATTTTAGTCAATTGAAAAACTTGCCCAAACTATAAAAATCTCCTGACAGTTTGCAAAATCCTATAGAAGGTGATATATTTATTGTCTGCTTTCTCTAGAAAGTAGACTTTTTGTTAGATGGTAGAAATTGAAGGCCGAGAATTCCAAGAGACACCTCAAGAGCTATTCAAAAGCAGATTAAAATCTGCGATTTCTTTTTTGGAAGAGAGAAAGATTAATTATCGGGTTTTGGGCAGTGTGGGTTGCTGTGGAGTGATGGGGGTTGACTTTAATCCCTTGAGGGAAGATGGTAGCTGGAGAGACTTAGATATGCTTCTTGAAGAAGGGGCAGATCAAGAATTGATTTCCAGGCTAACAGGAATTTGTAGTCCCATTAAACTTTGCTCGTGGAGAAATCAATGTATCTCTTTGTTTAAAAATGGGGAAGGTTGTCTTAAACTTTGGGGTAAAAAGTATCCTGTGAATGAAGATTTTTTAAGGCCCAACAGGGGTTCTGTTTTGGGAGTGGATTTTGATTCTTTACAACCTCAAGCTCTCCTTCATTGTTTTATTTTCTACATAGCCTTAAATGGTAAACGGGCCGTGCGGGACAAAGATCGCGAGACTTTTTATAGGTTAGGAAGATTTGTGAAAGAATCAGGCAATCTAAAAAGTTTATGTAGTGATGAATGTAAGCCCTTTCATTATTTTCTCTCTGAAGCAAAGGCAAGGCGAAAAACCGGTATTAATCGTTTTATTTTCAATGGTCTTGAGATTTACAACAAAGCTATGCTTGAACGCATCAGGGCGAGAATTCCTAAAGGGTTTAAGACCCGGGTGACTGGGATATTAAACGAGGTGATATGGCGAAAGGATAAGAATGTTTCACTTCAGACAAAAATTCCCTATTAAATTTGAAAAATTCCACAATGTTTGTTATAGTGGGGGAGCTTAAAAGCAGGTAGAACTTTGAAATATAAATCTATAAAAACTTTTTAACTAAGGAGAATGTGATGAGGAAAATAGTAGAGGTAGGAGAGAAGATAATAGACTGGTTTGATGAAATTTGTGAAAGAAGACCCCTAATGATGACTGTGGTGTTTTTGCTTCTTTCGGTTGGGATTTTAGGTTTTTGTGTTTGGTTAAACATTGACATCTTCAGTAAACGTTTTGGCTTAATCAAACTAATCATAGTAGCGTTTTGTGATTTGCTGGCTATCTTACTTGGGGGGAGTTTACTGCTGATAACAACTAAGAATTTGGTGGAAAATCTGGCAGGGAAGAGGCAGGGAGCTTGATGAAAATAATTTTCTATTTGGGGATATTTACAATTATTTCAGGGTTGGTTGTATTTTTATTGCGGAAAAGAATTTTGAAATTGGTAATCAAGCATCTTTTGGAAGAATCTGAGAAGTTGTTTAAAATTTGAAAACTTTCTCTTTTAAAGGGGGTTAAATTGTGAAAAGGGCAAAAATTGTTTTAATTATCGTGTTTTCGATAGTTTCTGTTTTAATAATTTGCCTTTGGGATGTGGTGCAGAAAAAGTGTATTCTACCATCTTCTGGAATAACAGCCCTTTTTGTAATCTTGGGGATTATATGGTTTGTTTCTGGAGTAATTTTGCTTAAAGGGCTACTTAAAAGAGGAGTATTTCGGAAATTCTAATTTGTGGAGTCTTCCACTATTCATTCATTTTTCTTTTTGGCAGGGCAGAAGAGGATAAGATGGTTTTTCCCAATATATAGAGGTCAGGTTGTGAATGGTTTTCATTTATTTTTGCGAAATCTTTTCGCTGCCTGACCAAATTTTTTTCTCCTGCCCTTTCTCAAGAAAGTCGCCTAACCGGCGGCTTTTTTGATACCCGATAAAATTGACAAATCCTATAGTGCTAGTTATAATGTAGTGACCTACATTTGATAGGGCTCTTTTATAAGAAAATATTAAACAGGGTAAGGAGGATTTGGGTATGAGTATATCAGAAGCTTTAAGGGTGCTACAGGAGTCGGTTATTAAATACCTGGAAAGTGGGGTTAAAGGCATTAAGGTGCCCTTTTTCCATGCCTATCTGGATGGCCCAGATGATTTGGAAAAAGAGAAAATTCCCGAATTAAAAAAAGATGTTGATCGGATTCGTAAAGCTTTAATTGAGGGGATGGCGTTAGTAGAAGAGGAAGTAGAGGTGATGGTGCCTGTACATGAAACTGGTTACTCTCCATTACTTGGGGTGCCTGTGGAAAAAGATGCAAAGGTGGTGGTTAAATCTTTGCTTGATGGTTTACTTGATCAATGCGAGTTGGCGATTATTGCAGATTGTGGTTTTGGTAAATTTTCAGCCCCTCAGGAAAAGATCAGAGAAGCCCAAGAACAGCTTAAGGATAATATCGAGACGATTTATTTATCACTTCCCCTTGGTGTCGTCGAATTAAAAATTATGGCCTATGATTCTAATAATAATTTAAAGCAAGGACGTGTAGCTGATGGCATGTGGGTTCCATTTCGCGCTATTGGTTTAGTTAAATTTGAAGATAAAGTTTTTGCCTTTGCGGCGACAATGGATTGTGGAAGTGGTAATTGGGGTCTTGATGAATTGGGGATTGAATCTTTGTATCATCTTGCCGAAGAATCTTCGCTTTTTAACGCAGCCTATAAAAAATTAATGGGCGAGGAATTTAACAAGGGAAAAATACCCCCAATTAATCCGGAATTTGTCAGTTTTCTTAAAGCATCATCCCATTTTCAACAAGAACTTAATCGGGTATGTTCTCGTTGGAGAGAAATTTGATTGAATTAAAAATGAGATGGGGTTAGAAAATTAACTCCATCTCATAATTTATGGTTTGTCTCCAATTTGCGGAGATTTAACCATATTAATTATCTTTAATTTTCTCTTTACCTTGTTTTTTTCCAAGAAAGTCGCTCAAAAGGCGGCTTTTTTGATGGGGATACCACAGGTACCTTTTACTAATAGAGTCGCTAAAACTTGGCCATCAAGAAGATTAGTCGTCTTCGTAGTATTCTGCTGTTGATGTTTCTAATTCTACCATAGTTTCCTCAACTGTTTTTTCTTTTTCTTTCCATAACATAATTTCAAGTGCTTTGTATAAATTGGAAATTATTGGTTTTTTTGGATATTTTTCCTTCCCAAATATAGCCCAGTAGATTGCCGAGAGATCTCCAGCGGGGCTGACCTCAATGCCGCCTTGGTTGATGTGACCAAATTTGCCCCTGAAAAGATCGTCAATTATGTAATAGATGTGGTGTATAACCCACTTTTCTACTCCAGAGCTATTGTGAAATTCTTCTAAAATTTGATTCTTTAGGAGAGGTTGTTTTGAATGTTTTGACACATTAATTACGAGGCCAACGATATTTTCTATCTCTTCCTCTTCGAAAAAATCCTCTTTTTTTCCTACCTTCTCAATATTATCTAATTCGGCAGGCACAGATAGGCGTTCTACAATTTCCTTTGGATTCATTTTTGAGGGGCAGTTAAATATTTTTACCATCTTTCTGTCTAATTTTCAAGAAAGTCGCCTAACCGGCGGCTTTTTTGATGACATTTACATTTGCACTCCGGGAGTGTAAGTCAGAGTGTAAGCCATTTTGGTGGAAAATTTTGACTTGAAAAATCCCTAACCTATATATAGTTGCACCTGAATGTTAAAATAAATTATGTCTGAGACAATTGGCGAATCTCCCCTACTAGAAAGAACGATAACTCAAGAACTAGGACCGGAATTCTTGAAAAGTGTCTTTACTTCCCGGGTATTTTCCGAACGAATGTGGACACTTTATAAACAATATAAGATGGGAAAAACTCTTTTTTCGTACCAGAGATTTTCCGTGTATAAAATAGATGATGAGAAGATCTATGTTTCACCCCTAACAGCCATAAAGGAACAGCTTGAAAAACCCCCTATTCATTCAGCCGTTTTTGACTCTCTAAAGCGTTTTCTTGCCGATTTTAGGCTAGCCACAATTCCCCAAGCCTCTCTCATCATTTCTGCCCATACCCATCCATGGTTTTTCGCTTCTCCTCGTGTAACCGGCCGGGAACCAATGATTGGCCCCAGTGCTTTCGAGGAGCCAAACAAGGGAGACCTTTATTGTCTTCTCGTTTGGTCCCGGCACCAGACACCAAGTGTTGCTATCAGAAGGCCCCTTATGATGGTTATCACTCAAGAACTCCACCCCCAAATTCCTATTGAATTTTTGCTTATTCAAGAGAGCGAAAAGTTACAAGCTACTGACGAAAACGAAGTCATTAAGAGACTCAAAGAGGCCCAGGAAACCCTCTTCCGTGATGCCAAAACTCAACAGGAAATTATAGAGATCCTTCAGCAAATGCAATACCGTGTAGCCCTTTTTACCCTCCCAGAAGAAAGATTTACTGGTCCACATCTTTTTTCCGATGAGGATTTAGCAAAAATCAGTCAATTTGCTTACTAAAAGTTTGGTCTCTAGTTCTATTGGGTTCTTCACCAGGGGTAATGTTACAATAATTTCTTCAAAAGTTTCTCAAGCCAGAGGAATTTCTTGCCCTGGTAAAAATCCTGTCGAGTCATAAAATCAATTAATTCCCTGTCTTCAAGGTGAACAGCGATATAAACATAAACAACATTTTGTTTTTTTAAATCCTCAAGGCATTGATTAAGAAGTTGACTGCCAATACCCTTACTCTGGTATTCTTCTTGGACAAGAAAATTTTCAATAATAGCATTGTGAGTTGGGTGGTGGATTCTCGCCAATAGGTAACCAGCGATTTTTCCGTTTATTTCAGCCATAATCATGGGATCATTGGACTCTTTTATCCAGCCCCTTAGCTCTTCTTCTGTCCAAAAGCTAGTTTCCTCAGTGACCGCACTTCCCGGGGCTTCTTTTCCCATTTTTATCACCCTGGGAATGTCTTTTTCTTCCATTCGCCGGAAACTCACATTTGGTTGGAGGCTTTCTTTTTCGTTTATGTAGTCAATTATATCACTATAAAAAATTTCTATAAATTTTTCTTGATAAAGTAAGTATTTAACATATTTGTCATCATATGGTCTACAGATCTAGTAAATGCATCATGTTCTTCCTTCCTGAGATTTGAAACAAATTTATCTAGCGTTTTATAATACAAGTCCCTGAAAAACTTGTTTAAGATTTGTTCTAAATTTAAATCTTTTCTAAATTCAAAATATTTACGAATAAAAATCATAGCCCCTATTTCTCTTTGGTAAAGTTCCGGTGCTGATTGAAAGTTATTTAATAACATTTTAAAACCCGTATTAAATTGTTCATCTGGTTTACTTTGAGGAGAAAAGCTCATACCATCCATTATGATTTCAAATATCGTTTGGATATTAGCAGAGCGTGTTTCTTCAAGTATCGCTTGGAAGGGTTGTATAGGATAATATAGCTCCATTTCCTCCTCTACATATGCTGAACGGAACCCCCTTATTAACACGGTGATCTTTTCTTCCGAGATGTTACCTTCTTGACCAAAAAATTCTCTTCTCATCTTATCAAGCTCCCTTAAAAGTTCACTCTTAGGATGAAAGGGCGAAATAAGAAAAGAGTTATCCTTTATCGATTTAAGGGGGATTTTTCTTTCTATTGATAGAGAATGAGCTGCTTCTTCAGCGAGGAGGTCTTTAAACAGGTATTCAGCATTGGGGTCTCCCCCAAAAGAGCCTTTTCTAATAATTATTGTTGCCTGTTTGTTATTTGGACCGCTGGGTATATACATGGCATCGTGTAATTTGATTTCCTCTTCAAGTTTACTTACGAGAGGAGAGTTTGGCGGCAGGGATGGAACATTTAAATCTTTTTGGGCTTTTCTAAACTCGTCGTCATTTAGTACTTTTGAATTCTCAAGGACGGGACGAATTTTTTCAAAAACAAAGTTGGGAATGAGGGGGTGTTTAAGAGCATTTAGAAGCTTGGTCTTACTACTTTCAAAAATAATAGTCGCCCTATCCTTTGGGGATAGATTTTCTCCCTTTTGGCCCATATTTTACTATTATAACATGGACACAATTATTTCATATCTTAATTATGTTATCATAACTTCATGAGGGAAGAGGGGATGAAAAAAACAGGTTTTTTGGCGGGGCTGCTTCTTTTAATAGCTTTGCTTTTATTTTTTTTCTCAACAAAAGTTTGGTTTGCCAAAATTTTAGGCATTTTTTCAAAACCGCTTCTCCCCATCGAAAAAGTTTTGCTTTTGACTTATCAAAAAGGGACTGGTTGGACCACTTATTTTACCACTCTTAAAACCAAAGATCAGCAAATTTTCCAGCTTCAAGGTCGCTTAAATCAATTAGCTTTGGAACAAAGTCAGCTCTCTTCCTGTCTTGAAGAAAATGAAAAAATCAAAAAATTATTAGGTTCACCCTTGCCAGCTTCCTGGAAATTTATGGAAGCAAGAGTCGTCGGCATTTCAGAAAAGATGAGAATCGATAAAGGGGAAAAGGATGGAGTAAAAGAAGGAATGATGGTAATCTCAGAAAATATTTTAGTGGGCAAGGTGGTGAAAACGAATGAAAATGATGCCTTGATTCAACTTTTGTCTGATTCCAATCTTAAAATGCCGGTAGTGGTGAAAAAGCCAAGTCCGGATAAAAACAAGCCGATAGGGGGAATTCAGGCCAGGGGTTTACTTTTGGGTCAAGGGGGTGAGAAATTACTTTTAGACCGGGTTTTGCAGTCGGAAGATATTCAAAAAGGAGATTTGGTGGTGACCACTAGTGAGGAAGGTCCGCCTCGGCTCGACGCAGGCGAGACGGGTTGGCTGCCGGATTTGCTGGTGGGACAAATTGTTGATGTGGCGCCGAAAACGGCGGGGGTTTATCAGAAAGCTAGAGTTTCGCCCTTGATTGAGTATCAGGAATTAAGAATAGTATTTGTAGTTATAAAATAACTGAAATTTCTAATTTTTAATTTCTAATTTCCAATCAATTTCTAATTTCTTAATTTTTAAGCAAAGCTTGTTTTCTCGAAAACTCAAAAATAAAAATTAAATCATTAAAAATTCAATAAAAATTTAAAATTTTAAAATTGAAAATTAATATGAAGTCTTATTTAATTCTCATACCCATCTTTATCTTTGCTCTTTTTCAAGGGGCTTTTTTGCCTCTTAATTTAGTTCTTTTGACAATTTTGTTTTTCACTGCTTTTAATGCCAACAAGGGGAGTTTATGGGTTGCTTTTTGGGGAGGATTAATTTTGGATTTAGCCAAGGGAACCCCTTTTGGTTTATCCAGCCTTTTGTTTTTAACCTTTAGTTTTCTTTTAATTTTATATTCGCGTCGTTTTGAACCAACTCATTGGCTCTTTTTAAGTTTTTTTGTTTTTGTCAGTGCGATTGGCTACTCATTGATTGTTTGGCGTCAAATTAATTGGGGAGCTACCCTGGTTTTAGTCTTATTGACTTTAATTGTTCTTTTTATTTTGAGGTTTTTCCCAATTGAGAAAAAACGGAGTTTAAAATTAAGGTCTTAAAGCCATGAATAATCATTCCAAAATTTATTTTTTCCTCGGCTTGTTGATGATGGGCTTTTTGGTTTTAATGGGTCGTCTTTTTGAACTGCAAATTATTTTCGGTGCCAAAAATCGTGCTTTGGCCGAAGGTAACCGTATTAAAAGAGAAGTTTTACCGGCTCCAAGAGGCATGATTTATGATCGTCAAGGGAAGGAGTTGGTGAGAAATGTGCCGATCTATCGAAAGATAGTACAAAGTACAGAGTGCCTGCCCGCAGATGCTACGCATCAAGCGTTGCAGGCGGGCAAAGTGCAAAATGAAGAATGTTTTGAAATTATTTCCCGGGAAGAAGCGCTGGCTTTGGAAGTCAAAGGGGAGACAGAAAATTTACGAATGGATATCGGGCGTGACTATTTATATGGTGAAGCCTTGGCTCATGTTTTAGGATATTTGGGTGAAGCCAATGAGGATGAGGTCAAAAGCGGTCGTTTTAAAGCCGGGGATTTGGTGGGACGGATGGGTATTGAACAACAATATGACGCTCTTTTGCGCGGTCAAGATGGTGGGGAGGTTTATGAAGTTGACACTCACGGTCGTAAAATTCGTGAAATTGGCAAAATTGAGCCGATTCCCGGGAAAAGTCTTTCTTTAACTATCAATGCCGCCATTGCCAGAATTGCCTATGAAGCTTTAGAAAAAAAACCGGGAGCGGTGGTGGCAACCGAACCTGGGACTGGCCAAATTTTGGTTTTAGTTTCCAGTCCTTCTTTTAATCCCAATGATATTACTCAACAGATTTTATCAGATCCGGCCCTGCCCTTTTTTAATCGGGCGATTGGGGGGGCTTACCCCCCTGGTTCGACTTTTAAGGT
>Ga0315289_10007195_pt1 | contig 16256 bp, 11 predicted proteins | sample YL17G11_40_MG_FD_203452 | JGI IMG/M metagenome (GOLD analysis project Ga0315289, IMG submission 203452) | Sediment microbial communities from Yellowstone Lake, YNP, Wyoming, USA - YL17G11_40 | ecosystem: Environmental > Aquatic > Freshwater > Lake > Sediment | place: USA: Wyoming | collected... | reverse complement strand
TTCCAGCGGATGCGCGCCAGGTCCAGGAACATGTTCAGGCTGTCGCGCAACATGCGCACCTTGGTGCCCTCGGAGTGGCTCCAGCGCACCGGCGCCTCGAGGCTCGCGAACCCCAGCTTGCGGGCGATGTAAAGCGCCTCCGCATCGAAGCCGAAGCGCTCGATACGCTGCCGGCGGAAGACTTCCCTCGCCGCGTGGCGCTCGAAAAGCTTGAAGCCGCACTGGGTGTCCCAGAAGGGCAGCCCGGCCAGCAGCCGCACCAGCAGGTTGAAGACGCGGCCGGCGTTCTCGCGGAAGGGCGACTGGTGCACGGCGATCAGCGAGCGGTCCAGGGCCCGCGAGCCGATGGCCACCGAGGCGTGCTCCCGCGTGGCGGCCTCCAGTAGCTGGTCGAGTTGCTCGATGGGGGCCGACAGGTCGGCGTCGCTGAACAGGATCCAGTCGCCCGTGGCCTCGAGCATCCCGTGGCGGACCGCATAGCCCTTGCCGCGGTTGCCCGGGTTCCGCAGCAGGCGCACCTCGGGATGGGCGGCGCGGCAGCGCTCGACCACCTCCACGGTGTCGTCGGTCGAGCCATCGTCCACCACCACCACCTCATAGGGAGAGAAGCGGCGCGAGGCCAGGTAGCGGAGCACCGCATCCAGGCTCGCGCCCAGGCGCCGTCCCTCGTTGTAGGCGGGAATGACGATGGAGATGGAAGCCAACCGTCAATTATAATTGAGCATTCAGCCACGGACCGCAGGCCGCGTCCCAAGGAGATAGGGTTGTCCCTCAAGCACGAGCTGTTTCGGCAGCGTCTGGAGCGCATCCGCCAGATCGAGGCCCTGGGCTACCGGCCTTACGGCCGCCGCTTCGACTTCACCCACACCCTCCCGGAGATCCGGGCGGTCTACGGATCGAAGAGCGCCGCGGAGCTCGAGCCGCGCGTGAACGTTCGCGTCTGCGGCCGGCTGCACACCATCCGGCGCATGGGCAAGGCGGGCTTTGCCCACTTGGCCGGCGGGGGCGAGCAGCTCCAGCTCTACGTGCGCCAGGACGCCGTGCCGGAGCGCGATTTCCGGCTCTTCGAGCTGCTGGACATCGGCGATCTGGTGGGCGCCGAGGGCTACCTGTTCCGCACCCGCACGGGCGAGCTCAGCGTCCACGTCGAGCGCCTCGAATTCCTGGCCAAGACGCTGCTGGGCATGCCCGAGAAGTGGCACGGCCTCGAGGACCTCGAGATCCGCTACCGCCAGCGCTACCTGGACCTGATCGCCTCCCCCGAGGTGCGCCAGGTCTTCCTCAGCCGCAGCCAGATCATCGCTTCGCTGCGGCGGCAGCTCGAGGCGCGGGGCTTCGTGGAAGTCGAGACGCCCATGATGCAGCCGCTTTACGGCGGCGCCACGGCGCGCCCGTTCCTGACCCACCACAACACGCTGGACCTGGACCTTTACTTGCGCATCGCCCCGGAACTGTACCTGAAGCGGCTGGTGGTGGGCGGGCTGGAGCGGGTCTACGAGATCAACCGCAGCTTCCGCAACGAGGGCCTCTCGACCCAGCACAACCCCGAATTCACCATGCTCGAGTTCTACCAGGCCTACACCGACTACCGCGGCCTGATGGATCTCTCCGAGGAGCTGCTCCGCCAGGTGGCCGTGGACGCGACCGGCTCGGCCGAAGTGGCCTACCAGGGCCAGAAGCTCGACTTCAGCCGCCTGCGGCGCCTCACCATGCGCGAGGCGGTCATCGAGTTCTGGGACGGGCCGGAGCGGCCCACCCTCGAGCAGGTGAAGGACCCGGAGTGGCTGAAGCGGCACTCCCCCAGGGGCACGCCGGGCGAAGCGCTGGTGGACCTGTTCGAGCGCCTGGTTGAGCCGCGCCTCCTCCAGCCCACCCTCATCTATGATTTCCCGGTCGAGACCTCGCCGCTGTCCAAGAACAAGCCTGACGAGCCCGACCTGGTCGAGCGCTTCGAGATCATCGTCGCCGGGATGGAGATCGCCAACGCCTACACCGAGCTGAACGATCCGCTCGAGCAGCGCCGCCGCTTCGATTCGCAACTCGCCCTGCGCGAGCAGGGCGACGAGGAAGCCCACCAGATGGACGAGGATTTTCTGCGCGCCCTCTGTTACGGCATGCCGCCCACGGGCGGGGAAGGCATCGGCATCGACCGCCTGGTGATGCTGCTGACCGACTCGCGCTCCATCCGGGACGTCATCCTGTTCCCGCTGCTTCGGCCCGAAGGCCCCCTGGGCCTGGCCGACTGGCTGCGCGAGGCCGAGGGCTGACGCCGTGCCTGCCCGCTTCGAGTTGTTCGTCGCCCGCCGCTACCTGAAGGCCAAGCGCAAGCAGGCCGTCATCTCGGTGATCACCGTGATCTCGGTGCTGGGGGTCGCGGCGGGCGTCATGTCGCTGGTGGTGGCCCTGGCCATCAACAACGGGTTTCGCAACACCCTCCAGCGCAACCTGCTCGGCGCCACCGCCGACGTCACCATCCTGGAGAAGGAACCCGGCTACGGCATCGAGAACTGGCGCGAGCTCACCGGCAGGCTGCGCCAGGCGCCGCGCGTGACGAGCGCCGCGCCCAGCCTCTACGGAGCGGTCTTCCTGTCCGGCCCGCTGCAATCCGAGGGCGCCGTGCTGAAGGGCGTCGAGATCTCCGGCGGCGCGGATCGGGGCCTGCTGCGGCAGCTCAAGGCGGGTTCCGTCGAGGGGCTGCGGGACACCGCAGGGCTGCCCGGCATCATCCTGGGCGCGAAGCTGGCCGAGAAGACCGGCATGCGCCTGAGGAGCATCGTCACGGTCATCAGCCCGCAAGGGAACCTCACGCCGGTGGGGCCGTGGCCCAAGACCGAGCGCTTCCGCGTGGCCGGCATCTTCGAGTCCGGTTTCTACGACATCGACTCGGCCTGGGCCTACACGTCGCTCGCCGCCGCGCAGCGTTTGCTGGGGCTGGAGGACGTGGTCAACGCCCTCGAGCTCAAGATCGACGACATCTACCAGGCGCCGGCGGTGGCCCGCGCCGCCGAGCGGATCGCCGGGCCGAAGCTCGGCGCCACCACCTGGATGGAGCAGAACCGCCAGATCTTCAACGCGCTGAGAATGGAGAAGGCCGTCACCTGGGTCACCATCGGGCTGATCGTGCTGGTGGCCGCGCTCAACATCCTCATCACGCTGGTGATGATGGTGATGGAGAAGTACCGCGACATCGCGGTGCTGATGTCGATGGGGGCGCGACGCGAGCAGATCCGGCGCATCTTCATGTTCCAGGGGGTGCTGATCGGCGCGGTGGGCACGCTGATCGGCCTGGGGGCGGGCTACACGCTGAGCTTCCTGGCCGACCGCCACCGCTGGATCCGCCTGGACGAGTCGGTCTACGCGCTCAGCTTCGTGCCCTTCGAGCCGCGCTGGCTCGACGGCGTCTGGATCGCCGCCGCGGCCCTCCTGGTCAGCTTCCTGGCCACCCTCTACCCGGCCCGCAACGCCGCCCGTATCCCCCCCGCGGAGGCGCTGAGGTATGAATAGGGGTCACTCCGGCGACTTGAGATACTCGCCCAGCAGCCGCATGTCGAACTTTGCCCCTGCATAGAGCCCTTGAAACATCCTGCGGTCGTCCGTGAGCAACAGGCACCGCTCTTTGGCCGCCAGGCAGATCAGGCTGGCGTCGGTCAGCCCCAATCGACAGACCAAGTCGCGGAAGTCCGGGGCAGCGCACAGGTCCCGCAACGAGTACGGGATGTCATCCACATCTTGCTCCAGTTTCGCCAGGGCAAGTTCACGGAAGTGGTACTCGTCTCGGGACAGGAGCGAATGTCCCCGAAGCTTCCGGACTTCTGCGACCACGAGAGAGGTAGTCAGCAGGCACTTGTGTGGGCAGACCAGCACATCGAAGCACCCCTGTTCGATCTCGGTGGAGCGATAGTCACTGCTTCCACGTACGTCTCTGAGGACCGCGTTGCGCCGCGCCTTGTCCGCGGCGGTTTTCTCGAGGTAGTCGAGGGCCAAATAGGTCAACAGGGGGCCCGTGTCGAGCACGACCTTGCCACCGCGGGGCGAGCCAGGCGACGGCATCACAGGTGAGGCGTAAGCTCCCGCGGGGCGCGCGGAGAAATGTGGCAAACAAACGGCACGTCGTGTGTCAGAGAGAGGCCGTCCCGGGCCTGTCGCAGGGCTTCATCCACCTCTTCTGCCGCGCGAGCCAGCTTGCCTCCTTGGGCGCGCACTGCCTCCCAGCGTGGCCGGAGCTCCCTCGCCTCGCGCAATTGGAGGAACTCGTCGCGATGCCGGTTCCAGAGGGGCGCAGTGTTGTAGAAGGAGGGGGGAAGTTCCTCGACGCTGTTCACAATGTACTCGGCCAGCACGTCCAGGTGTTCCTCTGGCGAGTCCGTGCCAAATACGGAGGCGAGCTCGGACGATGAGGCGAGCGACAGCTCCGCCACGGCCTGTCGGTACAAGATGTGCATCGCCGGGTGGTTTGTCAAGGCCTTGTGCAACGCCTGGCACTGACGCAGCAGACCCTCGGCGTGCTGGTCATGGCGTTGGATTGGCGGCTGACACTGCGGTTGAAAGGCAAGGAACTGTTCCAAATTGTCCCAAGCTTCTCTCACCAGATGCTCCCGGATGGGTACCAGTGACAACAGCCGCGGCGGGCGGCAACGCCACGTCCAGTTCTCGGCCGCCAGCAGTGCGCGCTCCGTGTCTAGGCCGTACAGCAGGGGGTTGATCACGGTGTCAAACCAGGCGCGAACAATGTTCGGCCCGACGGTTTTGCCTCTTCGGTTCGGCTGGACTTTCGACGGCATACTCGACTCCTCTGATTATCGCTCTGTTCAGACCGGAACTCCAGGAGCGAGGCAACGCCGCCCGTATCCCCCCCGCGGAGGCGCTGAGGTATGAATAGGGGGCGAACTGCTCAGGGGAGCACGCGCAGCTCGGAGGCGCCGTCGGGCGGGCCGACGGGGAGCAGCCGGCCGCGCCACTCGGGCGGGCGCCACAGGACGGTGTCGGCGGGGTCGTGCGCGCGCAGCCGCTCGAGCGCGGCCTGGCGGCTGCTGGTGGCGTAGCAGTAGACGCAGCCGAAGATACAGGTGTCGTAGGCGCCGATGTCGATGCTCTCGATGCAGCCGCACTGCGCTCGAGTGGGCCTGGCCGGAAGCTGCACCTTGAGTTCGGGCCACAGGCGGCAGAAGACCTCCGAGTCCACGCAATGCGCCTTCTCGACGCCCTCTCCCACCAGGTCGTCCTCGCAGCAGGAGTACAGAGTGATCCCGCGCGGCATGGCCAGGTCGCGCAGGTCGCGGATCAGCGCACGGCGCTCTTCAAGCGACGGCTGGCGGACGGCGATGCCGGCCTGCCGCAGGTTCCTCTGGGTCTTGTTGTACAGGTCTATGATCGAGAAGTAGCAGCGGCGGGTGGCGCCTTCCAGGGCCTGCGCCAGCTCCTCGAACTTCTGGAGGTGGTAGGAGAGCGGCGTCGCCTCCGAGAGCAGGATGGGGTCATAGCGCCAGAAGACGCGCTCGGGCGAGATGGCGTCGGCCAGTGCGCGGAAGGCGTGAACGGCGCGGTCCAGCTTGGGCTTGTGGGTCTCCAGCGGGGCGGGGTAGTCGGTGATCGTGAATTGGAAATAGAAGCGGTAGCCTCTGCCGGCCAGGCGCCTGGCCTGCCCCACGAGCAGACCCGGAAAGCGGGTCCAGAAAACGATCCCCACGCAGTCCTCAGGCCGCAGGGAGACGTAGTTGACCTGACCGTCGTAGGGGTTGATCCAGTGGCAGTAGCCCTGTTCGAGGCAGCCCAGGAGCCACGGTGCGTAGAAGGCCGGAATGTCGGTGCGCCGGCTGGCGCTGATGATTCGCATACTTAGAACACGTACCGCAACCCCAGTTCGATGCTGCGCGGGGAGTTGAGCTGGGTGGCTGGGACCACGCCGAACAGGGGCGAGTTGGGGTCGGTGTTGGGGAAATCGAAGACCGGCGTGTTGCTCAAGTTGAAAGCCGAGACCTTGAACTCGACGCGCTGGCCCTCCCGGAGGCGGAACGAGCGGATCAGCGTGGCGTCCACCTGCGGCGCGGTGTGCCGGCGGAGGTTGGGGCTGCGCAACGGCGCCGTGCGCAGCGTGTCCGCCGGGCGCTGCACCCATATCTGAAGGGAGGTGTCGAACCACCGGTTGAGGCTCTGGCCGCTGGCCAGCTTGGGGTTGCCGTAGATGTAGTAGTCCGGGTAGCTCATGGGCATGCCCGACTGCATCACGCCGCTGAAGCCGAGCTGCCAGCCGCCCACCAGGTGCGCCGCCAGGCCGCGCGAGAACCAGCGTTTCTTAGGGCCCACAGGAAACTCGTACACACCACTCACCACCAACCGCTGGGGAACGTCGAAAACCACCAGATCGCGCGATAGCTCCGTGTCGGGAGCGTTCTTGTACGCGGCGGCTTCCATGGTTTTCGACACCGTGTAAGAGGCCAGAACGGCGAGCCCGCCGCGCAGCCGCTGCTCGAGCTTCGCCTGGAGCGAGTCGTACCAGCTCTCGCCCAGGCTGGTGTTGTTCATGGTCACGCCGGTGAAGTGGGGGTACTGGAGGAGCAGGTTGCGGCGCTGGATCTTCGGCTGCGCGCCGCGCGACGTGTTCGCCGGCAGCACGCCGTAGAAGGGATTCGCCACGCTCTCGGAAAGGTACGGCGTTCCGAGTGCCAGTTGCTCCTTGGTGAGGTAGTTCAGGGCCCTGCTGATCTGGATCCGGCGCGTCCGGCTGCCCACGTAGCCGGCCTCGACGAGCAGCCCCGTTCTGAGCTCGTACTGGAAGCCGGCCGAGAACTGCCAGACGTCGGGGATGCGGCGGCGGGGGTCGCTGAAGCTCAGGCTGTCGCCCACCTGGGTGGCGAGGCCGCGGCTCGCCCCGGGCGGCTGGATCAGGCCGTTGGGAAACGGATCCGAGAGCGTGTGGAAGGGCAGGAATTCCGGCGTGCCGGTGAGCGCGTTGGTGGTTTGCGAGAAGCCGATGGTGCCGCCGAACTCGACCGTAGGCAGGAAGTTACGGCCCAGGCCGGCCCGGAAGACCAGGGGCTGGGATGCGAGCAGACGGTAGGCCAGGCCCAGGCGCGGCTGCCAGTTGTTGCGGTCCGGATCGAAGGCGCCGCGGGCCTGCCCGCCGGTCCCGGCGAACAGCAACCCGCCGTGCAGATCCAGCCCCGGCGCCTGGTAGGGGCTTTGGGCCGCGAAATCGAAGCCGCGGTTCTGGCGGTTGTAGCGCTCCCGGGGCGCGCCTTCGGAGTCCCAGCGCAGGCCGAGGTTCAGAGTCAGCCGCGGCGAGACCTGCCAGTCGTCCTGGAAAAACCACACCGGGTAGCGCACGCTCAGATACGGCGTGGCGTTCAACGTGGCGTTGGCCGAGCTGAGGTAGCCCAGCAGGAACGAGGCGACGGCATTGCCCGCCGCCGGATCGTTGACCTGCGGGTTGGAGCCCGTCCAGGCGCGGGTGAAGTTGTAAGCGCCCGAGGCGTTGGCGCGTCCGAAGATGGCGGTGTGGATGAGGCGGAACTCGAAGCCCGTTTTGAGCGAGTGCCGGCCCAGGATCTTGAGCAGGGTGGTCTGGGCCGTGTAGGTGTCCGAAGGCTTGATGTCCCACTCGTCCAGGCCGGCCGGCATGTAGCCCTCGAAGCTGAACAGCGGGTACTTGTTGGGGATTTGCAGTTGCGCGGCGAGGCTCTTGGGGAAGCCCAGCGCGGAGAGGTCCTGGGGAATGAACTTGCTGAGTTCCTTGAAGCGGCCGAAGCCCAGGCGCGCGCTGAGAATGGTGTGCGGGCTGAGCGTGCCGACGGCGTCGAAGACTGCGCCGTCGTTGCCGCGTCCGGCGTGGATCTGGCGGCGCGCCGGCGTCTCCCACCCCGAGTAGTTGATGCGCCCGCCGTCGCGGTAGTTGTGGCTCCAGCGCGCATAGAGCCGCCAGGCGCCCGAGAGGGCGTGATCCACGCGGGCGATCAGGTTCTGGAAATCCTCGTCCTGGGCGACGTCGCCGGCGTACCAGTTGTTGAGGCGGGTCACCGGGTCGCCGGCGCGGTTGGGCAGCGGGATGTCTTCGAGCACCCGCGGCGCGATGGCGTTCCTGCGGCCGGCGGGGACTTGGTTGCCCGCGAAGGGGCTGCGCAGGTACTGAAGGTTGGCGAGACTCACCGGCTTGGCCGGGTCGAACGCCGGGTTGGGCGTCACGGACAGCGGGTCGTAGATGGTGTACGGACGCCCGGAGGAGGTGAGCGTCTGCGAGAAATCGCCCTTACGCTGCTCGGCGGTGGGTACGGTGCCCAGGGCGGGCATGGGCAGGGAGTCGCGCAGGCGCTCCAGGGCGAACATGAAGAAGGTGCGGTCCTGGCCGCGGTACAGCTTGGGGACGGTGAGCGGCCCGTCGATCTCGAAGCCGTACTGGTCCACGGTGCGCTCGGTGCGCGGGCGGCCGTAAGCGTTGTTGGCGAAGGTATTGGCCTCCAGGCCGGTGCGGCGCAGGTACTCGTAGGCCGCGCCGTGGAAGGCGTTGGTGCCCGGCTTCACGGAGACGCTGATGATGCCCCCGCCGGTGCGCCCGTACTGCGCGTCGTAGGTGTTGGTCTGGACCTTGAACTCCTGCGTGGCCTCGACCGGCGGCACGTAGGCCACGGTGGGCCGCGCGCCGATGCCCACGTTGTCCGAGATGCCGTCGATCTGAAACTCGTTAACTCCGCGCCGGCCGCCGTTGATCGAGACGTCGGAGCTGGAGCCCACGTCGAAGGGCCGCGCGAACTGAAGGCTGCCCGCGAACTGCACGCCCGCGGCCAAACCCATCAACATGAAAGGGTTCTTGCCGCCGATGGGCAGGTCGGTGATCTGGCGGCTCTCGATGACCTGGCCGCGGCTCGAAGTCGAGGTCTCGAGCAGGGGCGCCTCCGCGGTGATGGTGACGCGCTCGGAGACCTCGCCGATCTCGAGCCGCACGTCCAACCGCAGGCGGTCGTTGACCCGCAGCTCCAGGGGCGAGCGCTCGAAGGTCTTAAAGCCCGCCTTCTCGACCTCGAGGCGGTAGCTGCCGGGCAGCAGGAACGGCGCCACGTAGTTGCCGGTTTGGTTGCTCTCGGAGCGGACGGCCAGGCCGCTGGCCAGGTTCGTTACCGCGACGCGCGCGCCGGCGACGGCGGCCCCGGAGGGATCCGAGACCAGGCCCAGCAGGGTGGCGCGATACTCCTGGGCGGCCAGAGCAACGACTGCCGCAAGAAGGAAGACTAGACTCCTCACGACCTCACCTGGGTCTCTACGATCTAGGGGGTATTGCGTCAGCTCAGGAAGAGCGAAAGCTTCCCGAACCGTCCAATGTAACAGGTTCGGGCGGCGCCTCGCAATGTATACTGGCCGGGGAGGACGAACCGTGCCGCACGTTACTCGACGCGAGTTCCTGGGGACGGTGGCCGCGCCGCTGGCGGCGGGCCGCGAGAAGCCAGCGGCGGGCCGTCCGAACATCGTCTTCATCCTGGCGGACGATCTGGGCTACGGCGACCTGGGCTGCTACGGGCAGCAGCAGATCCGTACGCCGAACCTGGACCGCATGGCGGCGGAAGGCACGCGCTTCACCGACGCCTACTCCGGCTGCACCGTCTGCGCGCCCTCGCGCAGCGTGCTGATGACCGGCTACCACATGGGGCACACCTCGGTGCGTAGCAACCCGGGCGGCGTGCCGCTCCTGCCCGCCGACGTCACTGTGGCCGAGGTGCTCCAGAGCGCCGGCTATGCGACCGGCCTCTTCGGCAAGTGGGGACTGGGCGACCTGGGCACCGGCGGCGTCCCCACCCGCCAGGGCTTCGACGAGTTCTTCGGCTACCTCCACCAGGTACACGCGCACTTCTACTACCCCGAGTACCTCATCCACAATGAGGAGAAGTTCCCGCTGCCGGGCAACCGCGAGGGGCGGCGCGAGACCTACTCGCACGACGTCATCGCCGATCGGGCGCTGGACTTCATCCGGCGCCGCCGCCAGGGCCCCTTCTTCTGCTACGTGCCCTTTACCATCCCGCACTGGGAGCTGCTGGTCCCGGAGGACTCCCTGGCTGAGTACCGCGGCAAGTTCCCCGAGACCGTGCCGTTCATAGACGCGCGAGGCCACTACGCCAACCAGGAGCATCCCCGCGCCGCCTACGCCGCCATGATCACCCGCCTGGACCGCGACGTGGGCCGCATCCTGACCCTGCTCCAGGAGCTGGGCATCGACGAGCAGACCATCGTCTTCTTCACCAGCGACAACGGAGCGGCCACGCCGCTGCGTAAGGACGACTACTTCCGCAGCGTGGGCCCGCTGCGCGGCCACAAGCAGAACCTTTACGAGGGCGGCATCCGGGTGCCTTCCCTCGTGCGCTGGCCGGGGAAGGCGCCAGCCGGACGGGTCAGCGATCATCCCTGGTACTTCGCCGACTTCCTGCCCACCGCCGCGGAGCTGGCAGGCGCCCGCGCCCCTGCCGGCCTCGACGGTTTCTCGGTCGTCCCGGCGCTCAGGGGGCGCCGGCAGCGGCGCCACGAGTTCATGTACTGGGAGTTGCCGCGCTACGACGCCAAGACCGGGGAGTTCCGCCGGGAGACGCCCATGCAGGCGGTCCGCAGGGGCGACTGGAAGGCCGTCCGGCCGGCGCCCGACGGGCCGCTCGAGTTGTACAACCTTAGAGAGGACATCGCCGAAACCAACAACGTGGCCGCCCGCTACCCCAAGGTCTTCGCCAGGGTCGAGCGGTACCTGAAGACCGCCCGCACCCCGCCCCGCCACCAGCCTCAACCCCAAGGCGAGTGGTAGTCCCCCCGCCTGCTCCTGGTGTTTCAGCCGGCTGCGGGGCATGTTCGCCCTGGCCCTGTGGACCGAGTCGCGGAGGCGCCTGGTGCTGGCGCGCGACCGCCTCGGCATCAAGCCCCTGTCGGTCCACGGGCACGGGTGCGAACCAGTAGGATAGGCATTCCTGCCTGTCCTTATTGCGTTTCAATCCACGCCCCCGCGCGGGGGCGAACCTGGCGGCCGAGTGCAACGGCCTGGGCGACCTGTTCCGCGCGCTGCCTGCGGGGGCGGGGCAGTGCGGCTACGTCAAGCGCTACCTGTGGTTCGACCAGCTCTACTACCTGCCCGACGACATCCTCTGCAAGTGCGACCGCATGAGCATGGCGCACAGCCTCGAGGTGCGCCCGCCCTTCCTGGACCACCGCATCGTCGAGTTCGCCGCCTCGCTGCCCGAGGACCTGAAGATCCGCGGCCCTCGGCTCAAGTACGTGCTGCGGGGCGCGCTCAAGCCTCTTCTGCTCGATACCCTGACCGGGGAGGCCGTCCGCCGCGCGGCGGTCTTCCGCCCCGAGGCCATTCAGGAGGCCGTTCGCGGCCACCTGGAGCGCCGTGCTAACCTCGGGTTTCACCTATGGGGGCTGCTGACCCTGTTCCGGTGGATGGACCGCTGGAAGACCGGACCGCCGGCGCACCAGGCCGAGTGGTGGGCGGCCCGCGAGCCGGCGCGGGCCTTCGCTACGAGCTGATCGTGGTCCTGTTCGCCGCCCTCATCTACCTGGGCGGGATCATCAGCCCGCCCGCGCTGATGGACGATGTGGACGCGGTGCAAGCGCAGATCGCGCGCACCATGCTCGCCTCCGGCGACTGGGTGACGGCGCGCTTCGGTGCCTGGGCGTTCTTGAGGGCGCTGGATGAGGAGGAGCCGCGGCCGCGGCTGCGGCCGGGCCGGGCGCTGGCGGCTCTGGCCGTGATGATGGTGATGCTGCTCCATGCTGCCCGGCTGGCGCTGGTGGGGTTCGATCCGTATCTGTCGTCGCGGCCGCTCGCCGAGGCGTTGCGGCGAGCGCCGGCGGGCCAGCTGATCGTGGACCACCAGTACTTCGCTTTTTCACCGGTGGTTTTCTATGCCCACCGGGAGGCCCTGCTGCTGAACGGGCGGGTGACGAATCTGGAGTACGGCTCTTACGCTCCCGGGGCTCCGCAGGTGTTCATTGACCATGGCGGCCTCGTCCGCCTGTGGCAGGGCTCGGCGCGCTGCTGCCTGGCGGCGGAGGACACGGCGCTGCTGCGCCTGGAAGGACTGGTCGGCCGGGAGCGGTTGCGCCGCGTGGCCTGGGCCGGCGGGAAGGGTCTGTACACCAACCTGGACTGATGCGTTTCTGTATCGACGCGACGCCGCTGCTGTTGCGCAGTGCAGGTATCAAGAGCTACCTGTATCACTGGATTGTGCACCTGCGCCGACTGGCCGGCGAAGACAGCGTCCTGACCTTTCCGTTCACTTCGCCTATCGGCGAGCTGGATCACGAGCGCTCGGTCACCGGGCGCTGGGCGACCCTTTCCGGTTTGGGTCTGGTGTATCTGGCCAACCGCGCGGGGCTGCCGGTGCTCGACCGGATCGGGCGCCGCGTGGACGTGTTTCACGCCTCGCAACTATTGCGGAACCCGCCGCGCCACTGCCGGCTGACGGCGACGATCTATGACCTGACCTGCTGGCTGATGCCCGAGATGCACACCGCGGCCAACGTGGCGGCGGCCAGGAAGTTCGCCGACCGGGTGATCCGGCGGGCGGACGGTCTGATTGCCGTCTCGGAGAGCGCGCGCCAGGACGCGCTGCGCATCCTGGACCTGGATGCCCAACGCATCGAGGTCATTCACCCGGGTGTGCCTGAGGAGTTCTTCGTGGTTCCCGCCGAGGCGGCGGCAGCCGTGCGCGCCAGGTACGCGCTGGAACGGCCCTACGTGCTGTTCGTGGGCACCATCGAACCGCGCAAGAACCTTCCCGTAACGCTCGAGGCGTACATGGATCTGCCGGCCTCGGTTCGGCAGGGGTACGAACTGGTGGTGGCGGGCCCGGCCGGGTGGGCGACGCCCTCGCTGCTAAAACGCCTGCGCGCCGGGCAGGGCGTGCGCTACCTCGGTTACGTGCCGGGAGCGGACCTGCCGGGCCTGACCGCCGGCGCTACGCTCTTCGTATACCCCTCGCTGTATGAGGGCTTCGGCTTTCCGGTGGCCCAGGCCATGGCGGCCGGGGTTCCGGTGATTACCTCGAATGTCTCCGCGCTGCCGGAGGTCACCGCTGGCGCGGCCGTGCTGGTGGATCCGCGCAGTGTGGCGGAGTTGCGGGCCGCCCTCGAGCGCCTGCTGCTCGGGCCCGGCGAGCGCGCGGAGCTGACCCGCCGCGGAGCCGCGGTGGCGCAACGCTATCGCTGGGAAGCCTGCGCCGAGCGTAGCCTGAGGTTCTTCGAGCGGGTCTGCGAGCGCCACCGGGCCTAATCGCCCCAACGGTTTGGAAGCCGGCCGGGCCTCCCCGGAACGACTGGGGGACCGGTCTCGAAAGCGGGCCTCTGCTATAATGCCCCCGGTACCCTGATCGCCTCTGGGACCGGAGAACCAACGACTTGGCGATGCCTAGCCACAAGGACGGCCGCGGGATCGGACCTGCTCAGGGCCTGCCGGCGGAGGCTGTCCAGGCTCAAGTGGAGAAGATCCTGGCGAGCGTCGTGTTCGCCCAGTCGGAGCGCCTGAGCCGCTTCCTGCGCTTCGCCGTCGAAGAGACGCTGCGGGGCAGGGGAGAGCAGCTCAAGGAGTACTTCATCGGGGTGGAGGTCTTTGACCGGGAAGAGTCCTACGATCCCCGCACCGATCCCATCGTGCGGGTGGAGGCGGGCCGGCTGCGCACCAAGCTGGCCCGGTATTACGAATCCGCGGGGCGCGACGATGCCGTCATCATCGAGTTCCCGAAAGGCTCCTACGTCCCGGCATTCCGGAAGCGGCAACCGCCCGAACGCGGCCAGCGGCTGCGGGTCTGGACCGGGCTCCTGCGGCGCCCCGCGGTGATCGCCCTGCTGGTGGTGGCGGCCGCGGCCAGCGTGGCCATCTTCCGGGCTGTCGGGCTGACCCGGGAAGTGGACTCCCTCAGGCGCCAACTGGCTCGCCAAGCGATCGCCCCGCAGGACTTCGCCCCGCTGTGGGGACGGTTGCTGGAGCGGGGGACCGAGGCCACCGTAGTGTTCGGCAGCCCGCTCTTCTTTATCAACGAGGAGAACAACCTGTTCCTGCGCCTGATGGGCGTCAACGAAGCCGGGCGGTTCCGGGTAGATCCCGCTTTCCAGGCCATGGAGCGGCGCATAGGAACCCTGCTGGGCCCGCGGTACGATTACGCCCTGATGGGCGACGCCCGTGCGCTCCAGCTTTTGACCGCGTTCTTCGTGGGCGCCGGGTGTAACTTGCGCGCCGTCCCTGCCGACCAGGCGGCCTGGGACGACCTCCAGGGCAGCAACATCATCTTCCTGGGAGCCGCACGCATGAACCCCTTGTTGGGACGCCTGCCGGTGCAGCAGGATTTCGAACTGGGCCCTGACAACCAGTTCCACAACCGTAACCCCCAACCGGGCGAGGAGGAGAGCTACCTCACCTCCAGTCATCGCGACATGACCTATGCGGTCATCGCCCATTTCCCGGGGCTGCGCGCCGACCGGGAGATCATGCTCCTGACCGCGCACAGCCAGCCGGGGATCATGGGGGCGATCAGCGAGATCACCCGGCCCGAAACCGCCCGCGCCCTGGCGCAGAAACTGCGCCCGGGGCCTGCGGGTGAGGTGTTCCACTACCAGGTGCTGCTGCGGGTGATAGCGGATCGAGGCAACCCGGTGAAGACCGAGTACGTGACGCACCACGTGGTGAAGGCGCCGTTACGGTAACAATACCGTAACATTACGCCGGTACACTTCCGGTCAGCCCTTTCCTCCAGCAGAATCGGAGGGCAGGGTGTCTCTAGAAGTCCCACACAGGAGGTCTGTATGCGGCGTCTGTTCCTGGTTTGGGTCTTGGGTGTGTCGGTCTTGGTTCCCTTGTTGGGCCAGACCACAGCCTCGATCCTGGGTTCGGTCACCGACGAGACCGGGGCCGTGGTGGCCGGCGCTCAGGTCCGGGCCGTCAATACGCTCACCAACGAGGCGCGTAACACGGTCACCAACGAGTTGGGCTACTACAGCTTTCCGGAGCTGCCCGTGGGGGTCTACACCGTGCAGGCGGAACGGGAAGGCTTCAAAACGGCGATCCGCGAGGGCATCACCCTATCGCTGAACCGGAACGCCCGGGTGGACATGCGTCTCACGGTGGGTGCGCTCACCGAGCGAGTTAACGTCTTCGGCGATGCTCCGCTGGTGGAAACCACCACCAACGAAATGGGCGGGCTGGTGGACCAGCGCCGGGTGACGGAGCTGCCGCTGAACGGGCGCAACACCCTGGGCCTGATCAACCTGGTTCCGGGCGCGCAGCAACTGGCGACCGGCAACGCCCAGGGGTTTGTCGAGAACAAGGTCATCATCAACGGCCAGCGCATGGAGGACAGCAACTGGCTGCTCGATGGCGGCGACAACACCTCCCCGCTGCGCAACTACGGCAACGACGTGCCCAACCCGGACGCCATCCAGGAGTTCCGCGTGATCACCAACAACTACGGCGCCGAGTATGGCCGCACGGCGGGCGCCGTGGTCAACGTGATCACCAGGTCCGGCTCCAACGTGTTCCATGGCAGCGCCTTCGAGTTCCTTCGGAACCGGGCGCTGAACGCCAGGAACTTCTTTCAGCTCAGCACGCTTCCGCTGGTGCAGAACCAGTACGGCGGAACCCTGGGCGGCCCGGTGGTCAAGAACAAGACGTTCTTCTTCGCCACCTACCAGTCGTACCCGCGGAGGTCGGGGGACTTTCGCAACTCCGCCCTGGTTCCGACGGAGGCCGAGCGCGCCGGAGACTTCTCCAGGTCGGTGGACCGCTCCGGCAGGCTGGTAACGATCAGGGATCCCAACACCGGGCAACCTTTCCCCGGCAACGTGATTCCGCAGAACCGGCTGAGCCGCGTGGCCCAGAACTTCCTGAAGCTGGCCATCCCGCTGCCCAATTACTCGCAGACCGGCGCCAACGGCCTGTACCAGACCGCCGGCACCGGCTACGACAACAATCAGTGGATGGCCAAGATTGACCACCAGTTCTCGGACCGGCACAAGCTGTCGGGCGCTTACTTCTGGAGCGATTCGGTTCAGCACCAGAGGTTCGTCCAGGAGATCGACTTCGCCCGCCGCGAGATGAAGACCCGCCAACACAACCTGAACCTGCACGAGTACTGGACCGTCAGCTCGACCCAACTCAACCACTTCCGGGCCACGGTCGCGCGCAGCGCGGGCGACCGGCTGGTGCTGCCCAACAACGTGACCATGAACGACCTGGGCTCGAAGTTCTCCCCCCTGCCGGATGGTGTGCTGATGCCCCCTTCGGTGACGGTGAGCGG
>Ga0315289_10007193_pt1 | contig 16257 bp, 13 predicted proteins | sample YL17G11_40_MG_FD_203452 | JGI IMG/M metagenome (GOLD analysis project Ga0315289, IMG submission 203452) | Sediment microbial communities from Yellowstone Lake, YNP, Wyoming, USA - YL17G11_40 | ecosystem: Environmental > Aquatic > Freshwater > Lake > Sediment | place: USA: Wyoming | collected... | reverse complement strand
TGACCCCAGCCAACTCCAAGAAGGCATCGCGAATATCCATACAGACTGTTTCTGCCCCTTCCAGCTCGCACGACCACTCTATTCCTGCCTCTTTCTCCTGCGCTCTCCCCCAATTACGGAATTCCTGAAATCCAGCACCGACACTTGACATTTTATCGGGAAGTATATTAAATACAATTCGTCCCCGGAATTCTCTGAAGAAAGGAAAGATTCGATGGAAACTTTTGTCATCCAGTTTCTTCATGGACTCGTTTACGGTATGCTGCTCTTCCTGGTCTCTTCTGGCCTGACTCTGGTATTTGGCATGATGAGCGTCCTGAATATTGCCCACGCTTCTTTTTATATGCTGGGGGCGTATTTTTCCTACCAGATGCTGAAAATGGTCGGCAACTTCTGGGCCGGATTGATCGTCTGCCCGATCCTCGTGGGCTTCCTGGGAATTCTGATGGAACGATTTCTGCTGCGGCGGGTTCATGCGGGCGGGCACGTGCAGGAGTTTGTAATCACCTTCGGCATCCTTTTCGTGATCAATGAATCGGTCAAGTGGATCTGGGGAACAGAGCCATTACCCGTCCCGATCCCACCGGCCCTTTCCGGCTCCGTGATGATCGTGGGCAGCATTTATCCGGCCTACCGCCTCTTTATCCTTTTCTTCTCTCTTTGCGTCCTGGCTCTCATGGCTTATGTCTTGCTGAAAACCCGGCTGGGCATTACGGTTCGGGCAGCCGTTTCCGACCGGGATATGGTCAGTGCCCTCGGCACGAACACGCCCTTTGTTTTCATGCTGGTCATGGGCATTGGCACTTGGCTGGCCGGACTGGCTGGAGTCATTGCCGGGCCCTTCATTAGCACTTACCCCGGCATGGCTTTAGAGATCCTGGTAGACTGTTTCGTAGTGACAGTGACCGGTGGTCTGGGGAGCCTTCTGGGTGCGGTTGTGGCCTCATTCCTCATCGGGCAGCTTTCGTCTTTCGGGATCCTTTTCATCCCCCGTTTCGCCATTGTTTTTGCCTTTCTCCTAATGGCGATTGTGTTGATCATCAAACCTTCTGGACTTTTTGGGGAAAAAGCGTAAAAGATTCGTTATGAAAAATAGAAACCAATACCTTTTGGCTGGAATCGGTGCCGGAGTTTTGGCCATCCTCTTTCCTTACATCCTGCCCAAATTTCAATTGCGTATGGTCACGGAAATTATCATCATGGCCCTCTTTGCCATGACCTGGAAAATGCTGCTCAATGAAGGAGGGTTATTCTCTTTTGGCCATGCCCTTTACTTTGGGTTAGGAGCCTATGCCTCAGTTTTAGGTTGGCTGCACATTAAAGGTCTATCCTTTATGAGCGGAATTTTTCTGGGAGGGCTGGTGGCCGGGCTCGTAGGACTTATCCTCGGTGCTTTTTTGGTAAGAATGAGCGGAACTTATTTCGCCTTGCTTACCCTAGCATTCAACCAGCTCATCTGGGCGATTGTATGGAAATGGCGCGATGTGACAGGGGGAGATGATGGACTGGGCAAATTTCCCAAGCCAGACCTGCTGGGGATTTCTATGAAAAACCCGGCGAATTTCTATTATGTTTCGCTGATTATCGTTGGGATCTGCTTGTTCATCTGCTGGTATTTCACCCGCACCCCCCTGGGCAACGTGTGCGTCAGCATCAAGTCTAACGAAGAGCGGGCAAAATTTATCGGTTTCAATGTGAATGCCTCCAAGCTCATCCTCCTGACCCTGACGGGATTTTTTTCCGGTATATCGGGGGCTCTTTACGCCCAGTTTCAGGAGTTCATCGCCACCAGCACCATTGACCTGGGTATGTCTACCAATGTACTCTTTATGGCTTTCATCGGGGGAATCGGATATTTTTGGGGTCCCCTAATCGGGTCAGGGATTTTCGTCTATCTTTCCGAATACCTTAGCAGCTTCACGGATCGCTGGGAATTCATCTTTGGTCTCATTTTCATCGTCATTGTCTTATTCGCCCCCCAGGGCATCCTGGGAATCGTCAAGAGGAAAAAGTAAGGGGGGATGGGAAATGGCCGAGTCGGCCGAAAAACCAAAGAACCTTTTAGAGCTGAAGGGAATCTACAAGGACTTTGAGGGTCTGGAAGTTCTCTTTGATATTAATCTGGGGATTCGAGAGGGCGAGCGCCATGCCATCATCGGCCCTAATGGGGCGGGGAAAAGCACGCTTTTTAACCTGATTACTGGCAAATATCTGCCCAGTAGAGGAGGAATATTTTTAAAAGGCCAGGATATTACCGGAGCAAATCCTTTCAAACTTAACCGTATGGGGCTGGCCCGCTCCTTCCAGATTACCAACATCTTCCGCACGATGACCGTCTTCGAGAATGTGCGAAATGCCATTCTCTCCAAGAATAAGATTCGCTACAATATGTTCTCCCGTCTTTCGAAGATGAATGGTATAAATGAAGAAACGGAGCGAATTCTGGCTCAAATAGGCCTTCTGGAAAGAAAAAACGAATTGGCCGGAGAGCTCGCCCATGGACACCAACGTGCGCTAGAGATCGGGCTAACGATCGCCACCGACCCGGAACTGATCCTTTTGGATGAACCAACTGCCGGGATGTCCGCGGAGGAAACAAGGGAGGCGGTGAAGCTGATCGAGCAAGTGACGGAAGGGAAGACCCTGGTTATTGTGGAGCATGACATGGAAGTGGTATTTAGCCTGGCCAATCGGATCACGGTGATCTATTATGGGGAAGTTCTGGCCTCGGGAGCACCGGAAGAGATTCGCCATGACCAAAAGGTGAAAGATGCCTACCTGGGCGAGGAAAGGGAATAGGACATGTTTCTGGAGGTCAAAGATCTAAATACCTTTTACGAACGGAGTCACATTCTCCAGGGCGTCTCCCTGGGGATTGGCCGCGGAGAAATCGTTTCTCTGCTGGGCCGCAATGGGGTAGGCAAGACCACGACCCTTAAATCGATTATTGGCTGGGTCAAGCCTCGATCCGGTGAAGTGCTCTTCAAGGGGCAAAACGTGGCGGGGATGCCTCCCCATATCATCTCTAAGCTGGGCGTGGGTTATGTTCCTGAGGATCGAAGAATTTTCCCCACCCTCACTTTGCGGGAAAATCTGATCATGGGCATTAAACCGGGGCAGAAAGGCAACGGGAATGGGTGGACCATCGAAAAGGTCTACAAATACTTTCCGGCTTTGCAGGCCAGGGACAAGCAGAAGGGGGGACATCTTTCGGGGGGAGAACAGCAGATGCTGACCATTGCCCGGACACTCATGGGAAACCCGGAGGTTCTTTTGATCGATGAGCCCACTGAAGGCCTCGCCCCAAAGATCGTAGAAACTGTGGAGCAAGTCATCCAGGATATTCATCAGCATAACATTCCCATACTTCTGGTGGAGCAGAACATGCGGGTGGCCTTACGTTTGGCCGAAAGAATCTACGTCATTTCCAAAGGGAAGATTGTTTTCCAGGGAACGGGGCAGGAGCTGAAAGAGGCGAATGAAGTCCGGCAGAAGTATCTGGAGGTTTGAAGCAGGGAATTCAAGAAAGGCGGCCGATAAGCTGCCCCAATATCATTTGGTGCGCTTGGCAGGGTACACTCGCTCATCCTCCTGAAGGGACCCGTCGGCGATGGCCATGGGGCAGCCGATGACCCCGGCTTCATACCCAAAGCGATGGTCTGCACTTCTTCAACCTCGATCTTCTTGGCCAAAGGCCTCTCATCTACCCTTACCCACCGGCCAGGCTTAGAAAGAACTGGATATTTTCTCCATCCTGCAATCTTGTGGTGGATTCGTTCAACCTCTCTTTTCCTCTCACGGCAAAGAAGGCCCGATGGAAATCTGCCGGGCCCTTGTTCCCGAGTTGGGGAGGCATGTTGGGCCCATAGAACCTGTGAATCTCGGAGAGAAGGTCGCCAAAGGTCCCGCCATCAGGTAAATTAAATTCGGCCTGCGGAACGCCCACCCAGTCGGATATGATCCCGTGGAATACAGCCTTTACTCTCATCTCAAGGGTACATCTCCCCCGCGACCTGGTTGAGACCCAGTTCCAAAAGTTTCGCTTTCGTGGGCCGGCCCGTTTCCCAATCCCAGCCCCGGAATTGATAATACCCCTTCAACATCTTTTCCAGGTCCGGCTCGACCCCGGCCGTTGAGCCTTCATCCAGAGCGGCCGAACAGATCCGGGGCAATCTGTCATGCTCGCGGTTCAAACCTAATTGGTTGCTGATCGCCCGCTTTAGATTAATGGATCGGTCGCCCGCAGCCAGTAATTCCTTTGCTCCATATTCCCACCCGGTAATTGAGTTCAGCATTTCACAGAGCTGGGTAGGCGTTAGCGGGGCGAATTTGCATAGGGTCAGGGAGTCAAAGAGGTCTTTCAGGCTCTGGAACTTGGCCACGCCGTCGCTCTTCCCTTCGGAAGAGAGCCTTTCGGAGGGCAGGATCATATATTCCAGGACCAGGTTTCCCAGGTCCACGTTGTAATAATCACCCTTGAGATGGCAGGCCCCGCGCGGACCCGTGGCATAGGAGAGCGCCATGCCGTGAAAGGCCCGTCCGTCGTGCATCGGCATCTCCAACCCTTTTACCTGAGCCGCCTCGTCCGCATCGCGGCCGAACTCTTTGGCCATGGCTAAGGTACCCTGGGAAAGAATCTGGCCGATACCCTCCTGGGCAACGATCATTTCGACAAGTTTAACGATCGCTTCGCTATCACCCCAGGGCAACTCAAAACCAACCTGTTTTTTGGTTAGGACACCCAACTCATAGAGATAAAAAGCGTAGGCGATGGACACCGCCGCAGAGATCGTATCGATGCCATGGCAATTGCAGAGGTGGTTGGCCCTGACGATGGAATCCAGGTCCGTGTTCATACACAGAGGTCCGAAGCCCACAGCGGTTTCATACTCGGGGCCGTCCACGTTAAGGCCCGGCTTAAAATCGACCAGTTCCCGTCCGCACCCGATGGGACAGCCAAGACAGGCATAGTTACGGACCGTGTAGGCCTGGCGCAGCGCCTGGCCGGTGATTTTGGAAACCGGGAAAACATCCTTGGTGAAGTATTTGGCCGGCGCATCCCCCAGAGTCATGGCCATGTCCGTGTACATCATCGTCCCATACTCCCGGAAAGCCACGGAGACCAGGTTGCCGTTGATCTGCGCCACTGCCTGCCTGGCCAGATCCCGGACCTTTTCCGGGTTACTCAATTCGGGCCTCAGGTTGCCGGAAGCGGCCACTGCCTTGAGGTTCTTGGAGCCCATGAGCGCACCCAGGCCGCACCGGCCGGCCGCGCGGCCGCTGTCGTTCATGATGGCCGCATACTTGATTCGCTTCTCTCCGCCGGAGCCGATGCAGGCGACGCTTATGGATTCGTCCTTGAGTTCATCTTTGATGGCTTTCTGGGTCTGGTAACTGTCATTACCCCAAAGGTTGGTGGCGTCCCGGATCTCGGCTTTTCCTTCCTTTAAATAGAGATAAACCGGCTTATCCGCCTTCCCGGTCATCAGCAAGCCGTCCCACCCGGAGCCTTTCAGTCGAAAGGGAAACCGGCCTCCGCTCGTGGCTTCGCCCCAGAACCCGGTCAGGGGCGATATGCCACCGACGGCGTACCTGCTCACCATGGGAAGAGGCGTTCCCGTGAAAGGTCCGGTTGAGAATATTAGCGGGTTTTCGGGGGCGAGAGGATCTGTGCGCTCTTTCATGCGGTCCCAGACCAGCGCAGCCGCAAGGGTCGCGCCCCCGATGTATTTCTTCAAAAAATCTTCGGACAAAGATAAATCCGCCATCTTCCGGGTCGATAAATCGACCTCTAAGATTCGGCCGTGGTATCCTTTCATGCCTCTACCCTCCCTCTAAAAATCGACGTCTCGCCCTTCGTAGGCGTGGCGGAAAACCCGGGCGCACTGGGCGGCGGTTATGGGCCTGGGGCTGAGATAGCAATCCACATCTTCATACGCATATTTCGCCAGCGTTTCGAGGTGGGCTTCAAATTCCCCCCGGGGAATCCCCATATCCTTCAGGGACAGGGGCACATCGAGGCTAGTCAGGAAAGACCGCAGGTGGCTGACCAATTGAACCAGCCCATCGTCCGCATTTCTGGCCTCAATATTCAGGGCCCGGCATATGAGCAGATGCTTGTCCGTGACCTTACTGCAGAACTGCAGGGCGTGAGGAATGAAAAACCCCACGGCCAGACCGTGGTGCAGGTTGAATATGGCCCCCAGAGAATGACCAAAGCTGTGGGTCAGGGCAGCGCCCCCATTATTGCCGAAAGCAACCCCGGCGATACTGGCGGCGATGAGCATTCTGTGCCGGGCCTCCCGATCCTGCCCATTTTTATAGGCCCGGGGCAGCCACTGGAAGACCATCTCGACAGCCTGGAGGGCCAGCGGGATGGTGAATTCGTTGGCTGCCGGACTGGTAACTGTATCTATAGCATGAGCCAGGACGTCGAGGCCTGTGCCGGCGGTAAGCCTGGGGGGCATGGTCATGGTGAATTCCGGGTCCAGAATGGCAAAATCCGGAAGCAATTCGTCATGGACGATGGGGATTTTGCGATGCACAGCCGTATCATGGAGGACGGCTGCCCCGGTACATTCCGCGCCGGTCCCGGCGGTTGTCGGCACAGCCGCCAAAAGCGCCTTCCGGCGCAGGTTCAATTTGTCCAGGGGCGAGATCATCCTCAGGTCGGCGATGTCGGGCCGCTCGTAAAGGATCCAGGCCCCTTTGGCCGAGTCCATGACCGAACCGCCGCCCACGGCCATAATCAGGTCCGGCTCGAAACTTTTGATGGCTTGGGCGCACTCGGTCACAACTTCCAGGGGGGCCTCCGGTTGACATTTGGCCCAGGTTTCGACTTTAAAGCCCCCGGATTCGAGAAAGCGCGCGGCTTTATCGGCAAAGCGTTTGCTGAATTCATCGGTTACGATAAAGGCCTTTTTCTTGGGACATCGAAGAGTGATGGAATCCATGGTCGAAGGTCCGATAACCGGTCCCTCGGGGAAGACATTGGACCCGATAAACATTTTGGGTGTATTAAAAATGGTGGTAAGTCCCTTGATGGAAGTTGACAAGGCCAGCGGGGCCAGCGCTTTCAGCGTGGGGTTTTCAAACCAGTATGGCATGGGTCACACCTCACCTTCATAAAAGTTTGGAGTAAGTTGAGTTGCTCCGATCATGTTCCGAAGAAGAGCCGCCAGAGACAATATCAGCCAGCTAAAGAATTTTGTCAAGAAGATCCTAATGTCGTGTCTCGGAAATTCGTTTCATAATTCGTAGCACTTCCGAGGGCTCGGGGGACAGGGCGCTGCGCTTGGCATCCTGAGGCGCTGCCTTCTCCGCAGAAGGGGCGGGAAGATGCACCCCGCCTCCTGCGACGGAACAAGCTTGCATCTTTTTGATAACTTCTTACCCAGCCGAGGCTGCCGGCGCGCATCACCCTGCCCCCCGAGCCACGTCACGGTGGTGGGCCTTCTGCTAAGGCATTATGGATGAGCCCAAGCCCTATTCTCCACAAGTGTCGTCCATGTCTGCTTACAACATAGCGAGGTGAAAATAGCAATTGGCATTAATTTCTTATAAATGGTAACTTTCCACAGAATGCCTAGAATTCCTACCCTGAAGAAAGGAGGTAACATGGGAAAAATCCCGAAGAGGAAAGTCGCCATCGTCGGGGCCTTTACGACCCCCTGCCGCGGCCGCTGGCTTTCCAAGACCATCTGGGAACTGGCCCAATGGGCAGTATCCGGGGCCCTTCAAGATGCCAAACTCAGCATTAACCGGGTTGAGGCGGGAGCCATCGGGCTCTACAATGACATCTTCGCCCGTCAGGCGATTCCGGAGAGCTCCTTTCTCGGACACATGGGACTTGCTTTCAAGCCCCTGCCAAGGGTAACGAATGGTGGAGCCACCGGTATCTATACCTTCGGGGTCGCCTTTGACATGGTGGCCAGCGGGCGGTATGACATCGTCCTCTGCATCGGAGCGGAAAAGGCCACGGACTGCTACGACTTCATGAGCGAGACGCAGACTCCCGAAGTGGTCCAGACCATCGCCTGGTCATGGGACCCGCTTTTCGAGCGGGACCAAGGGGCGACGGCTTCCGACTCCTATGCGGAGGTAATCCTGTCGTACATGGATAAGTATCCCAACGACCTCAAAATGCCCGTCCGGGGTGAAATCCTGAGGATTTTGTGCGAGCAGGCCAAGAATAACCCCAACGCCCAGCGTCGGGATGAGATCGTGACCCCGGAGCGCGTGGAGCATTCCCCGTGGATCATCGAGCCCGCTTTCAAGAAGCTGGAAACTTGCGTTTATACTGAAGGAGCCTGCTGCCTGGTCTTTGCCGCCGAAGGTGCAGCCGAGGAGATTTGCAGGGATTCCGGGCAGCCGCCCATCTGGATCGAAGGGCTGGGATTTGCCAATGAGCCTTATTGGTGGGGGATCAAACACCCCCATAAATTGCCGGGAAGGATCGAGTCTGACCACCTGGCCGCCAAGACCGCGTACGAGATGGCCGGGGTGGGGCCCAATGATATCAAAGTAATTGAGCTGCACGATGCCTTTCTGCCCCAACTGGAGATCACCATGGCCGAGATGGGCTTTGTGCCCCCGGGCCGGGCAGATGACCTCATCGAGAAAAAGATCATGGCCCCCCATGGCAATTTATTGATCAACCCCTCTGGAGGACTGATCTATGGAGGTCATTTCGTCGGGGGCAGCAACATGTTCTCTGCCTGGTCCGCCAGACGGGAGTTGATCCGAAGGGGGCTGGATTATGCTCTCATCCATGGGACTGGAGCCTCTTCGGCCCAGTACGGCGGCGTAGCCATTCTGAAAAGGGGGGTGATCTGATGGAAAAGATGATGAGAAGAGCAGGCGAATATGTGATTCCTCACGAAGCGATCCCCGAGGTTATGAGCCGGATTAGTGTTTCTCCTGAAGACGGGGTCACTGTGGTAGAGCGGACCGAAGCCATGTTTACCACTTACTGGGCCAGCGCCGGCGAGGTTTCCCCATTCTTCCTGGCGGTCATGAAGGAGAAGAAGATCATCGGCGCTCGCTGCCCGAAATGCAAGATGGTGATCTGCCCGCCCTACATGACTCGTTGTCCGGTCTGCCAGAAGGAGGATTATAGCCTGATGGAGCTGGAGCTAGGCGTCGAGATGCCCCAGGTCGGGTATATGCTGGGAACTCCGCCCATCACGGTGTTTGCCAACGCTCGCTTCGCCCGGTATGCGCCCTTCGGCCGTGGCCGGGTCATTCTGGGAGAATCCCAGTCGGCTTTGCCCATCCAGGTTTTCACCACCACCGGATTCCTGAAGCCCGGAATTTTTAAAGCGGGGACAAAGGTCAAGATCATCTTTCGGAAGCAGCGAATGGGATTTTCCACAGATTATTTTGCCGTTCCCCTGGATGAGGTTCCGGAGAAACTTCGGGACAAGGACGGGGTTGAGGGGACGGCCCTCAAGTGGAGGAGTCTGGAGATCTCCGAGCCTAAGATCACCGATGAATTCAGGAAGCAGTTCCCCAAGATCCTTCAAGCGGTCACTAAATTTGTCGGGGCCATCCCCAAGAGTCCCCGTGCCCAGCGAGACCTGGCCAACTGGACTCGGAAAATCCTGGTGAAGACCGGGGGCGGCAAATTGGGGCTGGTTCTCGACAAGCAGAAGATCAAAGTGGTGAAAGACAAAATTCCTCGTCCGGACCTGGTCCTGGTGATGGATGATCCGGCCAACCTGGTGGGGTGGACCAAGGGAGGCTCCATCGTCAACCTGATCCGAACGGGAGCGGCCGCGGTCAATAATCTCCAGGATATGGAGACCATCTTTAAACTCGACCGGCTCCCTCGGTCGGTCCGTAGAGACGCGGAAGAACGGGCCCGAAAATAAGGGAAGCTTGCGGCCATCAGGAAGGTTCTTCCGGGGGAGTCTCTTTGAGGTTTTTTAAATTGCCCCAGGGGAACTCTCATTTAATTCTATGGGAGAGAAAATAAGCGCTGGGTGGAGGCGATTTCTATGAACGTCGGAACTCTTTTTACAAAATCCGGCCGAAGCTTTCCGGATCGGTTGGCCATCGCTTATGGCGATTACGACTTGACCTATCAGCAAGCCAATGCCCGGATCAACCAGGTGGCCAATGGCCTCATGGGCTTAGGAATTAAGAAGGGTTCCAATAATTTTAGGCACTCTAGGGACTTTAGAGCACTTTGGGCACTTCGATTGCTATTTTCCCAGCATAGCATTGGGCAGCCAGACAACGAAGGTGGGCCAATAAGTGCAAAGCATAACTCCGATGAACTGGAGGACCAGGAACGGGACGACCCCCCGGTAGATATGGCGAAGCTGAATTCCTTCAAGGCCCATGCCCGAAAGGTAGAAGAGGGCATAGCCGAAGGGGGGGGTCAAAAAAGACATCTGGAGGTTGATGGCCAGCATGGCCGTGAACCAGAGCATGTCGAAACCCATGGCCTTGGCGATGGGCAGAAATATGGGAAACGTGATCATAATGATCCCGATCCAGTCGATGAAGCAGCCCAGGATGATGTAGATAATCTGCATCATCCAGTAGGTTCCCCATTTTCCCAGGCCTAAACCCAGGATGGCGTCAACGATTGCCTTTCCGCCCCCCTGGGTCAGGAAGACGCCGGTGAACGTGGTGGCTCCAATCAGGATAATCATCACCATGGTCACGGTTTTTGCGGTTACGTAGATAGTGTCTTTAAAGTTCCTCCACTGAAATTTGCGATATATGATAATCATCAAAAATGACGCGGCGGAACCGACCCCGGCCGCTTCCGTAGGGGTGGCCACGCCGAAGAAAATCGCCCCTAAAACCGTAAAAATGAGCGCCAAAGGCGGAAGGGCGAATTTTAGGGAATCAATGATTCTCCTGCTGACCGGGATTTTATCCAGCTCTTCCCTGGGAATGGCCGGGCCCATTTCCGGTTTAATCCAGCAGATCACCACGATGTAGATCATGTAGAGGATTCCCAATAAGACCCCCGGGAAGACACCGGCCATAAGGAGTTTGCCCGCCGATTGACCCGTCTGGTCGGCCATCATCACCAGCATGATGCTCGGCGGAATGAGAATCCCCAGGCTTCCCCCTGCGGCCACCATGCCCACGGTCAGCTCTTTGGAGTAGCCGTACCGCAGCAAGAACGGCCCGGCCAGGAGGCCCATGGTCACAACCGAAGCCCCGATGATGCCGGTGCAGGCCGCAAAGACGATGCAGACCGCGATGACCGCCAGCCCCACACCACCCCGGATGGGGCCGAAGAGGACCCGGAGGGCTTTAAAAAGTTCATCGGCCACCCCCGACATGGTGAGGAAGTTGCCCATGAGGATGAAAAGGGTTATGGCCACCAGGACGAAGTTGTCCATGGTCCCGTATATGCGGGTCATGACCATCCCGAAGAAATTCCATCCCTGGGTCATAAGCCCGAAGAGAACCCCGACACCCCCCAGGACGAAGGCCAAGGGATGGCCCATGAAGAGAAAGATCACCAGAACGACGAACATGGATATGGCGATGAATTCCGGGCTCATAGTTCCTCCCCTGTTTTCAAATAGACAAATTTCTTAATCACCTCGGAGATTCCCTGGATGAGAAGCAGAAAGGCCATTATGGGAATAACGGTTTTAATGGGGGACAGGGGGGGTCCCCAGGCGCTCCAGGATGTCTCCAATGTAGCCCAGGAATCTTTGGCGAAGTCGATCCCGTGATACAGAATCACGATGATAAAGGGGAAGAACAGAATGAAGTAGCTGATGAGGTCGAAGATTTCCTGGGTCCTTTTCGAGCCGCGCATTACGAAGATATCAATCCGAACATGGGCCTTGTAAAGGAGTCCGTAAGCCGCCACCAGCATGAAGTGGCCCCCGTATAAAAAGTTGCTCAGCTCGAAGGTCCAAATCGTGGGGGCGCCGAAAAATCGGCGGGTAATGACTTCGAAAACGATCAGGACCGTCAGGGGAACCACCAGCCATGCAAAAAGCCTTCCCGTCCAATCGCTTATGCCGTCGATTTTTTTAGCGAAAGCAATCCATTTGTTTTTGGCCATCGTTGAATTCCTCTTTCGTCAGAGATTTCTTGAATCCTTCACCCCCCTCTTGACCAAGAGGAGATGGAAAGTTCACTTCTTCGCCAGGTCCTTTACTTTATCCCGCCCTCTCCCCCGGTCCGGGGGAGAGGGCAAGGGTGAGGGGGAGTTCAAAGAGGGCGGTTTTTACTTCAATCCCGGAAGATTCGGAAGGGTGAAGGGATTTCGTCCCTGTCCGAAGGGGTCCTGCTTGTCCCGGGTGACACGAAAGTCTTTCAGGTACTGGAACTGGGATAGGGCGACTTTGAGAAAATCGGGGTTTCTTTTCCCTTCTTCCAAAAGATACTCCCACGAATATTCTTCCAGAACCTTCAACTCTTCATTCTTGAGCTTGAACGTTTGCGTTCCGGCCTTCCTGAATTTTTCAATAGCCGCGGTATTTTCATATTCGTACCAGGAGCTCATGTAGGATGAACCGGCCTGAGCGGCGATATCGATGATCTTTTTGAATTCAGCGGGCAACTTATTCCATTCATCCTTGTTGATCATCGCTCCCAGAAGGGATGCTGGCTGATGCCAGCCAGGGCCGATATTGAACTTCGTGACCTCGCCGAACCCCATTCCCCAGTCGATCGAATCGCTACAAAATTCGGCGCCATCGATGGTCTTCAGCTGGAGGGCTTGATAGATTTCCGCTCCCGCCAGCATGACCTGGGAGGCGCCCAATTTTCTCAAAATATGCCCCTGGGCTTTCCCGGACATTCTCAATTTTTTCCCTTTGTAATCCGCCAGGGACTTAATCGGTACATTCGTCCGAATTCCCGATTCCATGGGGGTCACGCAGTGGGTGAAATAGACCATATTGTATTTGCCATACAGCCAGTTGAAGATATCTCTGCCGCCGGCATGATAGTACCAGTTGATGTAGTCGTATTGACAGAGACCCATGGGGTAAGATCCCAGAAGGTCAAAGGCTGAATTTTTGCCGGCCCAGTAATTGGGCCACTCCCCGCCGATTGGGAAGTTCCCCTTGGAAATGGCGTCGAAGACCTGGCCGGGAGGGACCAGTTCCGGAGCCGGATGAACCGTAATCTTGAAGCGGCCGCCGCTCAATTCGTTGACCACTTTGGCGAAATACTTATCCGCATCAATGAGGTTGATCGCCGGAGTCCAGGTGGAAATCATCTTCCATTCGATGGGTTTAGCGGCAGTTTGGGCAGAAGCTGAGCCTACAGAGAAACACGCTATAGTTGTTACAGCGATCATGATTTCGAGCAGCTTCTTCATGGATAAATCCTCCTTTCAACATCGTTAATGGTTTGCTTTTAAGGGGCCATTTTTAGGCCCCCCACCCCTCTTCATGCATCACCTCCTTTGCGTTAATTTGAGCTGCTTTCACAGTTGAGGAAGCAGGTTTAAAAGTCTCCCTAAACAAGGGGAATGTCGCAATAAAAGGTCTATATCTCAAAATGGAGGGAAAAATCAAATAAGAAATAGGGATTGCTGGATCCAGGAAGGTATAACCAACCCAGCACGGCACCTCTGCGAGCTCGCGGCTATTTTTGACCTTTCGCCCGTTTCTTCTCGATCTCTGATTTCCTCAGGTCTCCCCTTTTGATTTTTCCGGTAGCAGTCATGGGCAGCTCTGTAACAAATTCGATTTCCCTGGGGTATTCATGGGCCGCCAAGCGCGTTTTTACGAATTCTTTGATTTCTGTGGATAGTTCCTTTGATACCGGGGTGCCTTCTTTTAGGATAATAAAGGCCTTAACCACCTCTCCCCGAACCTCGTCGGGGCTGCCGATGACAGCGGCCATGGTCACTGCCGGATGCTTAATGAGACAGTCCTCAATCTCCGCCGGCCCGATCCTGTAGCCGGAGCTGGTGATGAGGTCATCCTTTCTGCCGACGAACCAGAGGTACCCGTCTTCATCCTTCTTAGCCAAATCCCCGGTCAGAGACCAGTCTCCGATAAATTTATCTTTCGTCGCTTCCGGATTTCGCCAGTACTCTAAAAACATCACCGGATCCGGGCGCTGGATCGCCACCTCCCCGACCACTCCGGGAGGAACGATATTCCCAGACTCATCCACCACATCGACTCGATGTCCGGGGATGGGTTTTCCCATAGAACCCCGTTTGACCTTCATGATCTCGCAACAGTTTCCCACGACCAGGTTCACTTCGGTCTGTCCGTAAAATTCGTTGATGGTTAAATCCATCACCTCTTTTCCCCAATCGAGCAGTTCTTCCCCCAGGGTCTCTCCGCCACACCCGATGGTTCGCATCTTGTAGTCATACCGCTTCTTAGGGTTTTTCACCTGCCGCATCATCTTCAAGGCGGTGGGGGGCATAAAGGCGTTGCGGATCCGGTATTTGGAAATGAAATAGAAGGCTTGTTCCGGGTCAAATTTCTTGGCCCGATAGGCCACCACCGGTATCCCGTGATGCCAGCTTGGAAGGAGGACGTCGATCAATCCGCCGATCCAGGCCCAATCTGCGGGGGTCCAGTAGAGGTCACCTTTTTGGGGGAAGAAGTTGTGGAAGAATTCTACCCCGGGCACATGGCCCAGCACAACTCGATGGGCATGGAGTGCGCCCTTGGGGGGACCCGTCGTGCCCGAAGTGTAGATAATCAAGGCCGGATCATCTGCTTTGGTTCTTACCGGCTCAAAATAGGGAGACCCATTTTCGACTAATTTCCAGAAGTCCAACACACCCTCTTCCGGCTTCCCTTTGGTGACAATAATAATTTTCAAATGGGGAAGTTGGTCTTTGATCTGTAACACCTTCTCCAAATTGGCCCCGTCCGTGATAATCGCCTTGGCTTCGCTGTTCCCCAGCCGATATTCCAGAGCATCGGGGCCGAAAAGGGTGAATAAGGGAATCGCGATGCCGGCGACCTTATAAATGGCAATGTGGGAGATGGCGGTTTCCGGGTACTGCGGGAGAAAGATACCGACCCGATCGCCCCGTTCAATTCCGTGCGCCTTGAGGGCGTTCGCCAGCCGGTTGGATAATCCCTTTATGTCCCAGAAAGTAAACTTCTCGGTTCGTCCTTCTTCATCCTCATAAATGAGAGCCAGCCGGTCCCGCTCCTCGGCCCATTTGTCGCAAACATCCACCCCGATATTGTAGTATTCTGGAACGGGCCATTGGAAACTGTTGTAGACTTCCTCGTAAGTCCTTCTTTGCTCGAGCATGGCACCCTCCCGTTGTGGCAGGTTGCGAGAAAGTTCTCAATGTCTTCCCGGGTATTGGCTGAATGAATCGCTATCACAGTTTTGAAGACTTTGTCAATAAAAAAAAGCCTATTTTCGCGCCTGAAAGAGCTTCAGTTGGTGGAGAAGACGGCGGTCCCGCTCTTTGATTTTTCTTCTGGCGATAGCAGGAGGATAACGGTAAAAGCCCTCGCCAGTCTTTACCCCTAACTTTCCTTCGCCCACCAGCTTTTTTAGGGAGAGAGGCGGTTCTTTGGAAGCATCGAGCAGCGGGAAGAGGTTCTGGCAGATCCGGTAAAAGGTATCCAGGCCCCCGAAGTCGCTCGTTTCAAAGGGGCCGAGAACGGGGAGACGAAACCCATAACCCGCTTTGACCACGAGGTCGATGTCTTCCGCCGTGGCCACGCCCGCTTCCAGGCAGTGCAGCGCTTCCCGGTAGAGGGCGAACTGCAAACGGTTGAAGAGGAAGCCGGGAACCTCTTTCAGGAGCCGCACCGGTTTCTTTCCCAATTTGAGCATCAGACGATAGGTTAGTTCCGCAGTTTCATCGGAGGTTTTTTCGCCGCGCACAATCTCGATTACGGGGATGATATGGGGTGGATTCCCGCCGTGAGTGATGATCGTTTTCTCGGGCCGGCGAGTCACCGCCCCGATTTCTGTAATGCTCAGCCCCGAGGTATTGGAAGCTAAGATCGTATGGGGAGGGGCCAATTGATCCAGTTTTGTGAAGGCTTCCTTCTTTAAGTCCATGATCTCGGGGATGGCCTCCAGCACAAAATCCGCCTTACCAACTGCTTCCCTCAAATCCGTGGTGGTAGCGATCTTTTCCAAGGCAGCTTTTTTCTCTTTCTGGCGGATTATTCCATGTTTGATGAAGGTATCCAGGTTGGCCGCGATGCGAAGGGAAGCCTTCTTGAGGATCTCCTTATCGATGTCGTAAAGAAACACGGGGAACCCCTTTTGGGCAAAAACTTGGGCGAATCCGTGCCCCATAATCCCCGCCCCGATGAC
>Ga0315289_10007192_pt1 | contig 16259 bp, 13 predicted proteins | sample YL17G11_40_MG_FD_203452 | JGI IMG/M metagenome (GOLD analysis project Ga0315289, IMG submission 203452) | Sediment microbial communities from Yellowstone Lake, YNP, Wyoming, USA - YL17G11_40 | ecosystem: Environmental > Aquatic > Freshwater > Lake > Sediment | place: USA: Wyoming | collected... | reverse complement strand
GAGGAGGGCGAGGGGGTCCGCGCGTACGGAAGGGGCAGGCAGCGTTGTGAGAGGCGCCACGCGGCGGCGGCCGAGCCGGCTCTCTCCCCACGACTCTCGAGACGCGCGTTGTGGTGTGGGGCAACAGTGCGCGGGGCGCGGCGACGCCGCGACCCCTCACCCCCTCTCGTCCTTCCTCTCGCCCGCCGCGCCGCTCAGAAGGGGGACCCCGACGTGGCGGTGCGCACGATCTGCAGCAGGGCTGAAGGGATGGGAGGGAGGAGGGCGTGAGCAAGGTCGAGGCGCGGCGAGCCGCCCGCCCGGCCCCCCGCCTGCCTCCCTCCCCGCTCATCTCACCGGACCCGACAACGACGAACAGGAAGAAGCCGAGCAGGACGGGGCCGACCGCGGACCCGGACTTGTCCTTCTTCTGCGGAACGGGGGGGGGGCGGCGTCGGCGGGAAGCGGGTTCGCGCCCGCGCGCGCGCGCCGCGCCGGGGCGCGCCGCGCCGGCGCCGGCGGCGCCCGCCCGCCCGCGGGCGCGACGAGACCCTGCGCCCTGTGATGCGAGAAGGGGCTCCCGGCGCCGGGACGCGACGCGCGGCGCGCGGCGCGCCGCGCGCAATCGCCCTCCCCCCTCCCTACCGTCGCCGTCGGCACGTTGCCCCGCTTGTGCACGTTGGCGTGAAACTTGTTCGACTTGGCGTTCTGCACGCGCTTGGAGACGGCCTGAAGAGAGGAGGAGACGGGTGGGCGGGCGGTCAATCGGGCGAGGGGGGTCGCGGGCGCCCGCGCGGCGCGGGGGCGGTCGCGCGGCGATCGCACCATGGCTGCTGCGAGGGGGAGAAGGGGGCGGAGAAGGAAGAGGCGGAGGCAAGAGTGAGGAGCGACGCGCGCGCGCGCCCCTCTCTCGCCGTCGCCCGCGCGCCCCTAACCACACGCGCGGCGCCCACGCCACCCCCGGGAGCAGGACAGGACCGCTCGAAACGCATCCAACCCCCCCGAAAACTCAACAGACGCAGCCGACCATCGATTTTTTTCTTCTCCCGGCGCGCCGTGCGACCGCCGCCTCCCTCCTGTCTCAAAGCACGCGCACGACCTCCACGTCGAACACGAGCGTCGCGTTGCCCGGGATGGCGGGCTTGGCGCCGCCGGCGCCGTACCCCATCGCCGGCGGCACCGTCAGCCGCAGCGTGGCGCCCTCGACCGCGCCCGCGAGCCCGCGGTCCCACCCCTTGATGACTTCGCCGACGCCCACCCGAAACTTGAACGTGGCCTTGCCCTTGGTGGCGTCAAACACTTTGCCGGTCTTGGCGAGGCGGCCCACATAGCGCACCTCGACTCTCTTGCCCGGCGCCGCGCGCGCGCCGGCGGGCTTGCCGGGGGCCAGCTCCTCGATGATGAACCCGTTGTCGAAGCGGCGCACCTTGGTCGCGGGCTTGGCGGCGGAGGCGGGGGTGGCGGGCGGGGCGGGGGTCGGGGTGGTGGCCTGCTTCTTCGCCGCCGGCGCCGCTGGCTTGGCCGCCGGCGCGGGCTTCTCCTTCTTGGCCGCCGGCGCCGCCGGCTTGGCCGCCGGCGCGGGCTTCTCCTTCTTGGCCGCCGGCGCGGGCTTCTCCTTCTTGGCCGCCGGCGCGGGCTTCTCCTTCTTGGCCGCCGGCGCGGCCGGCGCGTCCCCGCCCTTGCGCTTGGCGGCGCCGCCCCACGCGGGCGCGGCGACCGGCGGCTCGCCGTCGGACTCGTCGCCCGACGCCGACTCGCCGCCCGAGTCGGGCGACCCGGACGACCCGGACGACACCTCGTCCGAGTCAAAGTCGGACGAGGAGGCGGTCTTCGCGGGACGCGGCGGCGCGCCGGCAGGCAGCTCCTCAATCACGACCCCTTGCCGCGCGGCCGCCGCGCGGTCCGCCTCGGAATCCGACGATGATAGGTCGTCGTTGTCGTCGGAGTCGTCGCGGCTCCGGATCGGGACGCCGGCCGGCGCGTCGTCCGAGTCGGACTCGCCGCCGACGCCAAAGCCGAGGCCTTCGTCCTCCGACTCGGTCTCCGACCCGTCGCCGTACCCGCCGCCAAAGTCGGGCAGGTGGTAGCCGGTCAGGTGGACGGCGGACGTGAGGGAGGCGGGGCCTTTGACGAAAAATTCGGTGTACTCGTCAAAGATCAGATCCAGGTTGGCGTTCTCGTCCCCCTTGCCGTCGCCGCGCAGAGACGCGATGGCGATCTCGGGCTCGTCTCCCTGGCGGTAGAGCACGATGGCGCGGCCGGCGGCGTCGGACGAGGCGTCGGTGGGCACCAGGACCGCTTGGGAGAGGTGGAGGCGGCCGCCCTCGGGGGGGGGGACAAAGGGCACGACCTTGCCTGTGGAGGGGAGGGGAGGAGGGTGGGAGAGGGTGGGCGGCGGTCGGTGGCAGCGCCCGCCCGCCGCGGGTTCTGGGCCGCCCGCGGCGGCGGGCGCGCCGAAGCGGCGGGCGGCGCGCCCGCCCGCGGTCGTCGCGCGCGCGCTAGTCGACGAGAATGGTTCCAGCCCGCGCATGGCGCCGCGCCGCCCCCTGCTCGCGCTGGCGCGCCTACGCCCATGCGCCGGCGTGAGCCGTCGCCCGCCGCGGGCGCCGCCGCGGGCGCCGCGCGCCCTCCCGCGCCCCTCACTATGCGCACCTGGCTGTAGCTGCGCGCCCCAGGTGGCCATGGTGGCGAGCGAAGGTGGGGCTGGCGGCAGAGAGTGTGGCGCGTCGCCCGCCGCGCCGCACTAGCGCCCGCCCGCGGCCGCCGCCTCGCCGCGCGCGCCCCGCGATGCGGCCGCCGTCGCCACCGCCGTTGCCTCGGGCGGCAGACGCGGGCGCCGCGGGCGTTAGCGCGGGCGTGGCGATGGGCAAGGCGGCCGCGCGGCGCGTGCGCCGCGAGGAGAGGGCCCAGGTCGGTGGTTGAGAAAAGGAGGACGATGATGGGGGTGTCGGTCGCGCGGGCGCCGATCAAGCACCCCTCCTCCCCTCCAGGCTCGGGCCGCGCACCAAAAGGCGACTAAGGCCGCCAAGCGTGCCGCCGCGTCGGCCGCCACCCAGCTCGAGGTTACGTCCCGCCTCGCGGCCATGACGGACGCGGAGCGCGCGGCGTGGGTGGCCGAGCGGGCAGCCCGCCGCGACGCGGCAGGCGCCGTGGTGCGCGCGCGCCGCGAACGCACCGCGGCCGCCGCGGCCGGCGACGCATGCACCCGCCTAGTCATCCATTGTGGCTACAACGACCTGATGAACCCCCAGGAGATCAAGTCGCTGGCGCAGCAGCTAGCGCGCTGCGTCGCTCACAACGCGCGAGCAGCGCGCCCCGCGCTCCTCGCCTTTGCCGGCGTCACGGGCCCTCTCGAGGCCGCCCTGGCCAAAATGGATGGCCACGCGTGGCCCATCGTGCGACTGGGAGAGTTCGGCGATCCGCTGCCGGCGCCGACTGGAAGGGCGGCCGCCGTCGCCGCGTCCGCAACCACCCCCTTCCCACCCTCTTTAATCTACCTCTCCGCCGACGCCGACGCCGTGCTGGACGCGGAAGCGACCGACCCGCGCACCGCGCTCGTGGTGGGGGGATTGGTCGACCGCAACCGGCACAAGGGCGCCGCGACCGAGCGCGCGGACGCCGCGGGCGTGCCCGCCGCCCGCTTGCCTCTCGACAGCGTGCGCCTGTCGGCGTCGGCCGTGCTGACGGTCGACCAGGTGGTGGATTTGTTGTTGAGGCGGGGGGACGGGGCGGCGTGGGGCGAGGCGGCCGCGGCGGCCGTGCCGCGGCGCAAGCAGCGAGGCGACGACCCCCCACGCCCGAGTCTGTGAACCCAATCTCTGCCCCACACCGAGCGCGCGGGCCGCGCCACGCCGCTCCCTCCCTCCCGCTCGCGCGCGCCCTTCCCAATGCGCCCCGCCCGCCCGCCGCCGCGCGGCGCCCGCGCCGCGGCGACCCTCCCGCCCGGCTTCCGCACCTACCCCTCCCCCCTCCCGCCGACCGCCGAGAGGCCAACAACTTTAACCCGCTACAGCGACCGTGTGTGGGGCCTGACCCAGCCCTTCACCCCCGCGCCCTGGACCCGCTTCTCCGCCGAGAACCGGTCCGTGCTCTTTGCCCTGGCCGACGGCGGCCTCTGGCTCGTCAACCCGCTGCCCCCCACGGACGAGCTGGTGGAGCATGTGGCGAGCGTCGCGGCGGAGAGCGGGAATTCTCGGGTGACTCACGTCGTCGTGCCGTCCACCTCGCCCGAACACTGGGCGTCCGCGCCCGACGTCCTGAGCCGGGTCGCGCCCGGGGCGCGGCTGTGGGTGCCTCCAGGATTCTTTGGGAGGGGTGGGAGGGTCGGGGGTCGTTTCATCGCGCGGCAAGCGGTCGACGCGCTCGCGCTCGCCGCGCCCTGGACCGAGCTCCCCGCGGCCCAGGGCGCCGCGCCCGACGCGTGGGGCGGCGAGATTACGACTGCCATGCTGCGCGCGCCGGGCGGGCTCACCGAGTGCGCGTTTCGGCTGACGCCCGCGCGGACAGCTGTGACGGCCGACGCCGCGTTTGGCCTCGCCGCCGCCGACGCCGATGCCGCGGGGGCATCATGGCTGGACAGGACATCATCCAGGCTTGCCGGCGTGTACGGGAGAGTGGGCTCCCCTCTCGCCCCCGTCATTTGGGCGGCCGGCGCGGCCGGAGCCGCCTTCGCGGACGAGGCCGCCTCCTGGGCCCCGGACGTCGACACCCTCATCCCCATGCACCTGTCCGCGCCCTGGGACGAGGGCGGGAGGAGGTTGGCGGCCGCGCTCGGGCGGGGGAGGAGGGGAGAGTGAGGCGGGCGTGCAAGCGGCTCTTCACTCGTCCCCTGCCCTCGCGCCCGCCTCGGCGCCCTCGCAGCCCCTCCCGTGCCGCACGCGGCGACCAGCCGGGCGCGGCGACCAGCCGCGCGCGGTCAGGCGCGGCCGACGCGCGCGCGCCGCCCGCGCCCCGGCATCGCGCGGTCTGATGCCGACCACCTTCGTCGCCACGCGTTGCGTCGTGTGCGCCGCCTACCAGGTGCAGCAAGCCAAGGCGCGACCCGCGTTTCGGTGCGCGGCGTGCGGCGAGGCGCAGGCGCTGCAGCGCAAGTACGGTTCCTCGACCAAGGCCAAAGACGTGCGCCTCCTGGTGCAAGCGCTCAACGCGGGGCGGGATGCTGAGGAGGAAGAGGCGGATGCGGGGCGGCGGGCGGCGGCGGCCGACACAGCGGCGGCGCGCGCGCGCGCGCCGGGTGGGGGCCCGTCGCGCTGGGACGAGTTTGCGCCGTCGCCGCCCCCGCCAGAGGCCGTGACTCCTCCCGAAGCCGACCCCCGGTTTGTGACGCTGGCGCCAGCGCGCGGCGGCGGCCGCGGGCGCTGGCCAGACGCCGCCGGTGCGCCCCGCTGCCGCGCTCCGCCGCCGCCGCCGCCGGGACCGCCGCCGCGGGCGTCGCCGGCCAAGCGCCCGCGGTGGGGCGCGCCCGAGGCGGGACCGCCGCTGCGGCGGGTGCAGCCGCGCGTCGGCGGGCGCGCGCCTGCCGACGCGCGCCCGCCGCCGCTGCGCGCCGCGGCCGCCGCCCAGCCGTCGCGGTGGGACTTTGCTGACGACGGCGGCAGCGACAGCGACGGGCCCGCCGCGGCGCCTGCCGCCCCTCCCGCTGCGGTTGCGCGCTGGGGCGGGGACGCAGCCGCCACCCCGCACGCCGCGGTCGCCACCGGCGCCGACGACGTGTGGGCGCACGCGGGTGGCGAGTGACGGCGGCGGCTCTGTTTTCGTTTCGTTTTTGCCTTGGCGCGCGTTCCACCCTCCTTTCCTCACTCCTCTCTCTAACAAAGAAATCAATGGCCGTCGACGCCCGCCACGAGTGAACACCCGCCCGAGCTGTCGCAGCACCAGACGCAGCGGCCGCCGGGCGCGGGGGCGAGCCCGCGCAGGCCGCGCGGGGCGCTCGCGCGCCGCGCGCGCGCGGGCGCCGCCTCGGCGTCCGTCGCGCGCGGGGGCAGGGGCAGGGAGGACGCGAGCGGCGCGACCGGTGGCGCCTCGGCCGGCGCCGCGGCCGCGCCCCCTTCCCCCTCCCCACCCCACGCGACGGCCAGCGCCCCGTCGCCCGCCACGTCGACCGCCTCCAGCCTCCCTCCACACCGCGCCAGCAGGATACGCCCCGGCCCCACCCACGCGAGCAGCGTGGCCGGCGCGTCGCTCGGACAGAGCGCGCCGCGCGGCGCGCGCGCGGGCGCGGCGCCCGCGAGCGCCCACCGGGACGCGGGCGCACCGCCGGCCGCGGCCGAGGGTTCCACCGCGAGCAGGGCGGGCGCTGGAGCGCCGGCAGGGGGGCAGGGCGGGTGCGGGGCGTCATCCGCTGCGCGCCGCCAGAGCCACACCCCGCCGCCCCACGCCGCCGCGGCCAGCGTGGCGCCGCCGCGCGCAAACGCGAGTCCAGTCACTCGCTCGGCAGGGACTTGGGCGTGGAGTTCCGGGGTTGGGGCGCGGAGCGAAGACGGTGCGTCCCCGCCCTCCCCTCCCTTCTCGGCCAGCCGCCAGACCCACAGCTGGCCCGCCGCGCCCGCGCCCGCCAGCAGGGCGCCGTCGAGCGTGAGCGCGGTTGCCACCGCGGGCCAGGGGGCGCCCAGGGAACGGGCGCGGGTGATGGTGAGAGGAGAAGGGGGAGAGGGCGTGTCGCCTTCTCCCTCCGCCCTCACCTCGAACACGACGACGCCGGGCGACCCCGCGACGGCCAGCAGCCACGCGCCCGGCTCCGTCGGGTGGGCAGACGCGGCGAGGCCGCGCGGCCAAAAGGGGAGCCGCGCGGCGCCCGCGCGCACGAGCCCGCCGGCCGACGCCCGAAACAGGGCCACGCCGCCCCGGGTCGCGACGGCGAGGAGGGGAGGGGACGAGGGCGGCATGGGCGCCCAGGCGGCAGCGCAGAGGTCGTCCGCGGGGCCGAGCGTGAGCGAGTCGATCAGAGTGAGGCCGGCCGGCGCCCCTCCTGCCTCCCCTTCCACCACCCCGTACAGGCACAGCACGTCCGGTTCCCCCAGGTAGGCCAGGTAGCGGCCGCAAGGGGAGGCGGCCAGAGCGTTGGCCAGGGGCGCGAGCGGCGGGGCGAGGGGGTGCGCGAGCGGCGGCGTCGTCGCCGCCGGCATCTCTCTCTCACTCGCCATCCGGCGTCGGCGACTTGCTGCCGCCGCCGGGCGTCGGCTCCCGGCTCCCGGAGCCCGCCTTTCGCTTCTTGCTCGCAGCCGCGTCCGCGCGGTCGGTCGCCGCCGCCGCCAGCGCCTCGCGCGCGCCCGCGGCCAGCTCGTCAAAGCCGGCGTCGGCCAGGGCGGTCAGCACGTCGTCCGCGGAGAGCGTCTAAAGGAGGGGGGGGAGAGGAGAGTCGGTCGGTCGCAGCGCGTCGGCCCTCTCCTCCGCCCCACCTCGCTCCACCTCTCTCCCACACACCTGGCGCTTGGTCTCGCGGCAGATGTCGTTGGCGGTGGCGGTGATGAACGAGACAAAGACCTGGGGAGGGGGGAGGCGCGCGCGTCGGCATTGAAACCGGCGGGGGGCGGGGCGTCGCCGCCTGCCGCCCGCCCGCCCTCCCGCCCCCCCCCGACAATCCACACTCACCTTGGTGCTCTCGGCCAGCGCGTCGAGCGCGTCCTTCGCGAGCCCCGCCTCTTTGCCCGGCCCGCCGTCGGCCGCGGGCGGCGCCAGGAACGCCAGGCGCGCCTTGGCCAGCTTGCGGATGGAGGCTTTGGGCAGGTCGACGTCGGCGGGGGTGACGGTGGATTGTGCGGCGGGCGCGGGGACGGACATCGAGGGAGGGGCAGAGTGAAGAAGCCCGCTCCGCCACTCTCGCGCGCCGCCGCACCGCCACGCTGCGCCCGCACGCGCGCCCGACGAGCGCCCGCCCGTCCGGCGCGCCGGCGCGCGGCCGCCGGCGGGCCCGAGCCGCGATGGCGGCCACCCCCCCTCCCCGCATCTTCGCCGTGTCGGACGTGCACTCTGACTACCCCGACAACCTGGCTTGGGTCGAGTCCCTTGCAGGGCGATACGGCCCGGCCGACGCGATCATCGTGGCGGGCGACGTGTCGGACTGCACGGAGACTCTTTTAAGAACGTTGCGCGCGTTCAAGGCCGCGTTCCACTCTGTCTTCTTCGTCCCCGGCAACCACGACGTCTGGCTGCGCTCTGCTGAAAGGGACAAGCATGCCGACTCGTTGGCCAAGTGGCGATCGCTCGAGGCGGCGCTGGAAAGCGCCGGCGTCTCGACCACCCCCGCGCGCGTCGGGTCCGGCCCCGCCGCGCCCTGGGTCGTGCCCATGCTGTCCTGGTACGAGCCGGAATGGGACACCGAACCGGACATCGAGGGCGCGGCGGCGGCGAGGGACATTTTCACCGATTTCCGCGCGTGCGTCTGGCCGCGCGGCCTCGGCGACGCCGGCGCCGAGGCCGACCTGGCCGCCGCCTGGGACGCGCTCAACGAGCCGGCGCTGACCCGCGCGACGGACGAGATCAATCGGGTGGCCGACGGCGTGCCGCGCCCGCCCGTCATATCTGTGTCGCACTTTCTGCCCGTCCAGTCCTGCCTCCCCGAGAAACGTTACCTCTTCCACCCCGCCCTCGCCAAAGCGTGCGGGTCGCGGCCGCTGGCGGCGCGGGTGGCGGCGCTGCGGCCGGACGTGCACGTGTTTGGGTGGGTGAGGGAGCGGAGAGGGAGGGGAGACGGTTCGGTCGAGGCCGCGCGCGCGCCCCAGAAACATCACCCCATCCTCAGCCACACCCACATCGCCATGGACACCACGGTCGACGGCGTGCGCTACGTGCAGCACCCGTTGCGGTATCCCGCCGAGAGGCGGCGGGCGGGCGTGGCGGCGGCCGAGGTGGAGCCCCAAAAAATTTTCGACTGCGCCGCGAACGCCCAAGGCCCGCGCGCCCTCACCCACTGGTCCCAGCACTATGACGTCGTCGCGCGCAATCCGGCCGACGTGACGCCCGCGCCGTGGGTGGTGGCGTCGTGGGGCCGCCGCGGCGGAGGAGGAAAGGGCGGCGGAGAGTGACACGCCCGCACCACCCTTTTTTACTCCCTCCCACCCCTTGTCATCATCACTCTTCATCGCTGTCCAGTCCCGGAATGTAGAGCAGCTCCACGTCAAACACGACGGGCGACGCGGGCGGCACGCGCGGGCGGCCGGGGCCGGACGGCAGGCCCTTGGGAAAGGCGAGCGCGCCGGGCACGTACACGCGGCGCAGGCCGCCGACCCGCATGGTGGCGATGCCCTCGTCGAGGCCGGGAACGATCTGGGAGAGGGGAGAGGGTGGCGCGGCGGGCGTGGGTCGGCGCGCAGACCGCGGCAGCCCCACCCCGACACCCCGCCCCGCTCCCCGCACCTGCCCGGCCCCGATGCGGATGTCGTAGGGCGCGCCCCGGTTGAGCGAGGAGTCAAACACCTTGCCGTTGGGGGTCATGGCGACATAGTGGGCCACGACTTGGTACCCTTGCGGCGGCTTGGGACCCCCCCCGACCCGCACATCCCGGAACGAGAGGCCGGACGGAAGCTCGACGAGGGGGTAGGTGCCGGCGTCGAGGGCGGCGGCGCAGTCGGCGTCGCACAGGACTTTGTCCTCCGGGGGGGCGCCCGCGCCGGCCGAGCGCGAGGGGGCGGCCAGGGCGCTGTGACAGTGGTTGGTGTGTGCGTCGGGCGCGCTTGAGCCGCGACTTCCCTCCCCCTCTTCTCTCCTCGTCTTACCTTTTCGGCGCGGCGGCGAGCGCGGCCGCGGCGGCCACCGCGGCGCCCAGCGCGGCCCGGCGGCCGACGGCCGGCGCGGCCTCGGCGCGCGCGATGCCAGAGGCGGCGCGGCGGCGGGCGGGGGCGGCCTGGGGACGAAAGAGGATTGGGGGGCGGGTCGGCCGGCGCGGCGCCGCGGCTGCCGGGCGGCCAACGACCATCAGGCCGCCGCCAGCGCCTGCGAACGCCATCACCCACCGTGCGGGGGGCGGCGGTCACGGCGTGCATGGCGCGGGCGGCGGGCGGCGGGGAGTGGCGCGCCGGCGTCGCCCACGACCGCCGCCACACACCACCCACCCCTTTGCCGACCCCGTCGGCGCCCGCATTTCAGGTGCCCGCTGCCGCGAGGCGGTCGAGGTGCGGGCGCGGTCCGCGCCGCTCCACCCGCGCGGACGCGCGCGTGCCCGTGGTACGCGGGAGCGCGTTGACCGCGGCGCCTCCACTCTCTGAGGCACCGCACGTGGCCTGCGACACCAGGTGCGGCGTGGCAGGGCCGGCATTCGGGCGTCGGCGGGCGCCCGAGGCGCGCGCCCTCGCCCGCGCTCCGCGCTGCGGCCCCAATTCGGGGTGGCGGCCGCGCCGCGGCGGCCGGGCGCGTAGATGGGTCTAGGCGAATGCGCCCCGGTGGGGAACGAGGGCCCCGAGGGCGCCCGCGCGCCCCGAGGCGCGCGCCGCTCCCCGCTCCCTTTGACCCGCGCAACCTCGCCCAGCTTCCAGCCACCCCCTCGTCCCTATGCCGCACGTCACCGGCACCCTGGCCGAGGCCCTGGCCTCCGCCGACGCCCGCCTGCACGCCGCGCGCGCGGGCGCGGCGGCCGGCGCGCCGCCGTCGCGCGTCGCGCCGCGCGTCTTCGTCGGCGGCGCCGCCGCCGCGCGCGACGGCCCGGCCCTCGCCGCCGCGTCCATCACGCACGTCGTAAACGCGGCGCCGTCGCTGCCCAACTGGTTTGAGGGCGGGGGCGGAGGCGGGGGTGGTGACGGTGCCCCCCCTCGCTCGTACCTGCGCGTCGACGTGTTCGATGGCGGCGCGTCCGCCCTCGACCCCCATTTTGCGCCGGTGACCTCCTTCATCGACGCCGCGCTGGCGGAGCACCCGGGCAACGCCGTTCTCGTGCACTGCGTCGCGGGCGCGTCGCGCTCGGTCACGCTCGCCGCGGCCTGGCTCGCCTCCTCGTCCGGCGCGACCGCGGACGCCGCGCTGGCGGCCGTGGCGGCGGCCAGGCCCGTGGCCGCGCCGCACCCGGGCTTCGTCGACCAACTGCGGGCGTGGGTCGAAGGCGGGTGTGGCAAGGCCGCCGCGCTGTCGCCGCCCTCCCCCCTGCGCCGCCCTCTCCCGAGGGCCGCTTCCGCGGGCGCCGTCCGCTCCCGGTCGCCCGACGAGAACGCGGCGCCGGCGCGGCTGCCGTCGGCCAAGAGCGCGGCTGCGCTCGCGTCCCTGCCGGCGAGCGACCGAGTCGAGGGCGGCGCCGGCGAGTGGGCGGCGCCCTCTGAATGACCTGCTTTGCGTTGCGGCCACTGCCGCCCCCCCAGTTTTGCGGGCGCGGGCGCGCCCGGCCGCGCGGCGCGGCCGCCGCGCGTGTAACACCAGGGCCCCCGCCCCGCCCTCGCCCCGCTGTCCGGCCGCCGCGGCGCGTGGCGGGGACGCGCGCGAGCACAGAGCGCGCGCGGCGCGCGGCCTGGCCGGCTTCGCGCCGGCGGCCCCCCCTCGCCGCTCTCTCGCGCGCCGCCGGCGCGCCGCGACCACTCCTCCGCCCGGAGCCCCCACCCCCCCCCGACCCCCCGCCGCGGGCGGGCCCCACCCCCCCCATGGCCGCCCCCCCGGGCGACGAGTGGCGGGAGGACCCCGCCCTCATCGAGCACCGGCGCCGCGTCGTCGGGTTGATGTGCGTGTGGAGGAGGGTTGCGCGCCTGTTCCCGCCGCCTCGCCCCGCCACGGCGCGCGCGCGACGCGTGCGCGGCGCTTGGTGGGGCGGGCGGGCCGGCCCCGCGCGCTTGTCGCCTCTGGCGGCGTCCGCGGGTCGCCGCGGCGCGGCGCCGGCGCGCGCGCGCCGCGGCGCGCTCCGGCCGCCGCTCCCCGCGACCCACCTCCCGGACCGCGGGCGCAACCGAGGCGCGGCGTCCGGGGGTGGGCAAGCGCGGCGCGCCCCCGGCCGCGGCCGCGGCGGCGCGCGGCGCGGATTCGCGCCGCCCGGCCGCGCGCCGCCCACGCGGTCCCTCCCTCCCTCCCCAGCCACGCCCGATTCCACGCGCAGCACGCCGGCGCGGGCGGCCAGTACAGCGACAGGCTGCCCGACTTTGCGCGCCGGCTCGAGGCGTGCCTGCTGCGGTCGGCGGGCTCTCGGGTGGGAAAAATGGGGGGGGGGGGGAGGGGGGCGGGCCGATTGCGGGGCGCGGCGCCCGCTGCAGGGCCGTGCGCCCCGCTCGGACGGCGCGGCCGATCACCGCGCGCAGTCCGGGGGCGGGACCGGGGGGCGGAAAGGGCGGGCGAGGCGGCGGCGGCATCGGCGCGCGCGCGGGCCGGCAGGCGGCGCGAGAGGAGGGGCGGCGGCCCGAGACGCCGCCCACACCCCTCCCCACCTCTCCTCTGCTTCAGGACGAGTACCTGGACGAGGCGACGCTCGAGGCCCGGCTGCAGGCCGCCGGCCGGCGCCTGGTCCAGCAGCGCCAAGCGGCCCAAGCAGCCGCCGCCGCCGCCGCGGCCGAGGGCGCGACCGCGACCTCGGCCGCGCCCGCGGGCGGGTCCGCGGGCGGCGGCCCGGGCACCCGGCGCGCGGCGGCGGCCGCCGCGGCGGCCGCGCGCTCGGGCGACGGCGGCGGCGGGGGCGCGGTGATGGCGAACGGCGCCCCCGTCCTGCTGGGGCGGGGCGCAGCGCGGCCGGGGTCGGGTTGGAAGGTGGGGCGGGGGGAGAGGGAGACGGGTGGAGAGGGCCGCGCGCGCGCGGCGGCCCGACCCCCTCGCCCCCCCTCGCCGCCCCAGCCCGACGACGGCGCCGCCGGCGCCGCGCCCGGCCCCTCCAACCCCGGCAACGCCATGGTCCCTGTGCCGCCCGCCGGCGCGGTCGCCGGCCCCTCGGGCGCCGTCCCACCTCCCTCGACCGACCGCGGCGCGGCCGACGCGCAGCGCCGCGACTACGTCGCGCGCCAGCAGCGCTGGCTCCTCTTCCTGCGCCACTGCGCCAAGTGCGCCGCGCCCGACGGCGCGTGCCCGTACGGCGCGAGTTGCACGACGGCCAAAGCCCTGTGGCGCCACATCCTGCAGTGCGCCGACGCAGCGTGCCAGTACCCCCGCTGCGTCACGTCCCGGGAGCTGCTGAAACACCACCAAAAGTGCACGTCCACCGCGTGCCCGGTGTGCACGCCGGTCAAGGTGGGGACGAGGGGGGGAGGGGCGGCAGAGGGAGACCCCCGCCGCCACACCCTTCCCCGCCCCTTCCCCTTGCCCCAACGCCGGCCCCGACCCCCACCCTCTCCCTCAGGCCTACGTGCAGAAGCAGCGCGCGGCGGCCGCGGCGCACGCGGCGAGACTGGCCACCCACAAGCAGGGCCTCCAACACGCCGCCGCCGCGACCGCGGCCCAGCTGGCGGCGTACGGCGGCGGCGCGCACTACCCGGGCGGCGTCCCACCCCCGAAACGGCCGCGGCGCGCGATCGACCTCGGCGGCAACCGCGGCACGTCGCTCGTCGAAGCCTTTTCCTCGCCCGAGATCGAGACGCACCTTGTCACCCTGCGCTCCTTGCCGCCCGGCGGGCCGCCGCCGCCGCCCCGGCCAGCGCCGCGCGGGCTCCCGCTCGGGTGGGGCGGCGACGAAGACTCTGCGTGCGCCGCGTGCGGCCACACCCGGCTCACGTTTGAGCCGCCGAGCCTGTACTGCACCGCGTGCGGCATCCGGGTCAAGCGCAACCAGGTGCAGGGGAGGAGGGGGGGGAGGGGAGGAGGGGGAGGAGGGAGAGAGGAGGGACGGGTCGGGGCTCGCGCGCGAGCGCCCACCCCGCCCCTTCCTCCTCCTCCCTCCTCTTTCAGGTCTTCTACACCACCCCCCTCTCCGCGGGCGACGTGCGCGGCTTCTGGTGCCACGGGTGCTACGTGGACGCGGCGCGCACCGACAGACTCGAGCTCGAGGGCACGACGGTGCGCCGCGCGGAACTCGAGAAGCGCAAAAACGACGAAGAACTCGAGGAAGGGTGGGTCCAGTGCGACCAGTGCGAGCGGTGGGTGCACCAAATCTGCGGCCTCTTCAACAAGGGGCGCAACACGGGCGACGCGCCGTACGTGTGCCCCGTGTGCCTCCTCGACTCGCTGCGCTCCGGCCAGCGCAAGCCGATCGAGGCCCGGCCGCAGGCCATGCTCGAGGCCAAAGACCTGCCCAAGTGCGACCTGTCCGACTTTCTCGAGGCCCGCCTGGCCAAAGCGCTGCGCGCCGACGCGGCCGGCCGCGCGCGCGCCGCCGCGGGCGGCCCCGTGCCCGACCCCGGCGGCCTCACCATCCGCGTCATCAACAACGTGTCCAAGCGGGCCGAGACCAAGCCCCGGTTCGCGGCCGCGTTCAAGGGCGTCGCGCCAAAGGAGCTCCCCTTCCGCCAAAAAGTGGTGATGCTCTTTCAAAAGATCGACGGCGTCGACGTCGCGCTCTACTGCCTCTACCTGCAAGAGTACGGGGCGGAATGCCCGGCGCCCAACGCGCGGTGGGTCTACCTGTCGTACCTCGACTCTGTCAAATATTTCGTGCCCGAAGTGTCTGCCGGCCCGCCGCGCGACTGCGCGCTGCGCACCCTGGTCTACCACGAGGTCCTCACCGCGTACCTGGCCTACGCGCGCGCGCACGGGTTCACGTCCATGTTCATCTGGGCGTGCCCGCCGCTGCAGGTGGGGGGTAGGGGAGGCGAGAAGAGTTTTTCTTTCTTTCTTTCTTTCTTCGAGTTGACACGCCCCCCCTCCCCCCCTCCCCTCCACAGGGCGACGACTACATTCTGTACTGCCACCCCGGCCGCCAGAAGACGCCCCGGTCGGACCGCCTCCGGGAATGGTACCACGTCGCGCTGCGCGCCGCGCGCGCGGAGGGGTCGGTCGCCCACGTCTCCAACCTCTTCGACGCCTTTTTCGAGGGCGGGCGCGAGCACGCGCTGCCGGCCGTCACCGCGGCCGCGCTGCCGTATTTCGAGGGCGACTACTGGCCCGGGGAAGCCGAAAACGTGCTCGCCAACGTCGGCAAAGGCGGCGCCTCCGGCTCCGGCGGCCCCCGCGCCAAGGGCGGGTCCAAGGCCGGCAAGCGCGGCCTTCCCCCGGGCGCGACGCCCGACGAGGCGCTCATGGCGCGCCTTGGCGACGTGATCGGAGGGATGCGTGAAGATTTCATCGTCGTCCACCTGCGCGACCCCTGCTCCCACTGCCGGTGCTATCCGGAGGGGACGTACTGGCGGTGGCCGCCTCCCGGGCGGGCGCCGAGGGGGGCGGCGGCGGGGGCGGCCGCGGCCGCCGCGGAGGAGGCCGCCGTCAAGGCCGCGCACGCCGCGCCGCCGCCCGCGCCGGGCGCCAAGGGCGGGTCCAAGATGACGACGTCGCCCTGGCCGCAACGGGCCGCGCTCTGCGGGCCGTGTTACGAGGCGGAAGCCGCGGCGGTCGCGCGGGCCGCTGGGGCGGGGGGCGCGGTCGCTGCGCTCAAGGCCGACCCCGACGCGCCGGCCATAAAGCCCGACCCCGGCGCTGCTGGCGGCCCGTCGGACGCGCCGCTCCCCGCCGCCCCGGGCGCCCCCAAAGGCCTCCCGCACGGCATCGCGCTCGACGCGCTCGTCAAGGCGGAGGCCGAACCCCTGCCCGCCACCGCCGACCCCAACCCCGACGTCGCGTGCGAGTTTTTCGACACGCGGCAACAGTTTCTGTCGCTCTGCCAAGGCAACCACTACCAGTTCGACACGCTGCGCCGCGCAAAACACTCGTCCATGATGGTCCTCTACCACCTGCACAACCCGGACGCGCCCGCGTTTGCGTGCACGTGCAACGCGTGCGGGCGCGAGATCGAGGCCGGGGCCGGCTTCCGGTGCACGGTGTGCTCCGACTTCGACATGTGCGCGACGTGCCGGCTCAACCCCGCGGTGCGCCACCCGCACCCGCTCGCCGCGCACGCGCGCGCCATCGACGAGACGCGGGCGCGGCTGACGGACGCCGACCGGTCGGAGCGCGCGGCCCAGCTCGCGCGCACGATGGCGCTCCTGCGGCACGCGTCGGGCTGCGCCGACGCGGCGTGCGCGTCGAGCAACTGCGCCAAGGTCAAAGCGCTCTTCCAGCACGCGGTGGCGTGCCCCCTGAAAGTCACGGGCGGGTGCGGCCTGTGCCGGCGCATGTGGCTGCTGCTCCAGATGCACGCCAAGTCGTGCGGCGAGGACGCGTGCCCCGTCCCGCGCTGCCGCGAGCTGCGCGACGCGCGCCGGCGCCAGGCCGCGCGCCAGGAGGAGCAGCGCCGGGTGGCGTACCAGGCCATGCTGCGGGCGCAGGGGGGGGGGGGGGGGGCGCGCGCCTCCAGACGGGGGGTT
>Ga0315289_10007190_pt1 | contig 16265 bp, 13 predicted proteins | sample YL17G11_40_MG_FD_203452 | JGI IMG/M metagenome (GOLD analysis project Ga0315289, IMG submission 203452) | Sediment microbial communities from Yellowstone Lake, YNP, Wyoming, USA - YL17G11_40 | ecosystem: Environmental > Aquatic > Freshwater > Lake > Sediment | place: USA: Wyoming | collected... | reverse complement strand
TCGTGTGGCTCGGCCAACGAAGGAGCTTCCGCATCCCGATGCTCACAACATGGGGCAAGAATCCGCTGCTGCTCTACCTGCTTCACGGGGTCGCGCTGGGCCTCTTAGTGCTGCCCGGCGTCGCCTGGTGGTACGCGGATGCGCCGCTATGGCTGACGGGGCTGCAGGCCGCGGCCATGGTTGCTGCCCTGGGCGCCATTGCCGGCTACCTCGACCGGAGGGGATTGTATTTCTCGATGTAGTGTTCAACTGCACTGTTTCCGGCGGGTCTCAGACCCGCCGGAAACCGGCGTGATCACCACACGTGCAACTCGGCCACCTGCCGGAAGTGATACCCGTAGATCGCGAGGGTGATCATGAGCGGGAAGAGCCGCGGTTTGCGGACGAGCGTCCAGCCCATGAGCCGCCAATAGTAAGAGCGCTCCTGGCCGACGATCCCTAGCCGAAAGACCGATCGGAAGAGCGCCAGCACCTGCTGGGTGTCGATAGGGGCAGTGACCTTGGGGGGGTGGTACTCCCGCAGGAAAGTCTTCACCCGCGCGTAGTAGTGTTCCGGCGAATAGAGATGTGATAAGACGCTTCGGTAGCCATCGTAGAGAGTCTCCAGCGGCATTTTCGGCACAATGTTGGTTGTAGCCCCCAGGTTATCGCCCGAGGAGGCACCCGACAGCCGGCCCTCGCCAGCGAGACGCTCGTATAGCTTGGTGCCAGGCACGGCCTGTAACAGGCCAACCATCGCCGTAACAATGCCACTCTGCTGGATGAACTCGATCTGGCGTCGGAAGATCGCTGGCGAGTCATTGTCGAAGCCCACGATGAAGCCGCCCTGGACCTCCAGTCCGGCTCGCTGCATCCGTTTGACGTCCTCAATCAGGTCGCGATGACGGTTCTGTTTCTTGCCGCACTCAGCCAGGCTGTCGTCGTTCGGCGTTTCGATGCCCACAAACACAGTATCGAAGCCTGCTTGCACCATCTGGCGCATGAGCTCCCCGTCGTCGGAGAGGTTGATGGAGACTTCTGTGTTGAAAGGCATCCCGGTCTTGCCTTTGCGCCACTCGATCAGGGCCGGCAAGAGCTCTTCCTTGAGGATCCTCTTGTTGCCGATGAGATTGTCGTCCACGAAGAATATGCGTCCGCGCCAGCCCAGCTTATAGAGCCCGTCCAGCTCCTTGAGCATCTGGCTGGCGGATTTCACGCGTGGCCGGTGTCCCAGCAGGGCCGTAACGTTGCAGAAATCGCAGTTGAAAGGGCAGCCCCGCGAGAACTGGACCGCCATGGAAGCGTAACGCTTGAGGTCCATCAGGTGCCACAGCGGGGTGGGTGTCTGGCTGATGTCCGCGTACTCCGTCGTGCTGTAGACGCGCCGTGGTGAGCCCTGCACCAGGTCGGCGAGGAAAGGCGGCAGCGTCAGCTCTGCTTCGTTCAGCACGAAGTGGTCGACCTCGGGGAAATCCTCGGACTCCATCGTGAAGAGCGGCCCTCCGGCCACTACTGTAAGACCAGCACGCTTGCAGCGGGCAATCAGGTCGCGAGCCGCATCCCGCTGGACGACCATGGCACTCACGAAAGCGTAGTCGGCCCACGCCAGGTCCTCCTCACCCAAGACGCCGACGTTCAGGTCTACCAGCCGGAGTTCCCAACTCGCCGGCAACATCGCTGCGACGGTCAATAGCCCCAGGGGCGGAGTAGAGGCGCGCTTGCGCACGAATTTCAGGGCATGCTTGAAGCTCCAGAATGTGTCCGGGAACTCCGGGTAGAGCAACAGAACCTTCATCTCACCGATCATCCTTTCCTGGCACTTTGGTGCGCGCCCAAAGCCGGCGAAAACGCGCCTCAGGTCCGCCTCGACCTTGAGGTAGACTTGTTAAGTATCCCCGGACAGCAGTGTTAGAGCAGGCGACCTTTCGCAGGCTGTGCGAGGAAGCGACGCACTTGATTGTTGATGATGCCGTGGAGAGGATAAGTAAGAATAGCTAATTATCGCACAGGCCTGCCGACGGTGTCAAAACTCGTTCATGCCCCAGCCGCGCTCTGCCGTCGCAGAGTGGGGTTCCGGTTTTAGTGTTCCAAGAGGGTGATGCTAGAATGGGTGGCCAAGGAAAACCCATCTGTGCTTTCGATTACCTCCATCTATGCTTCCGATGACGGAAACGCGCTCACGTATCTACATCGCATAGCCGATGCCGGCTTCTCCCATGTGCTCTGGTCGCACCACGGCTATGATGACTTCATGTACGACGCGGGCGAGATCCAGCGCGTACGTACCTGGCTTAAGGAGACTGGCCTCGCCCTGCTGGACGTGCACGGCTCAATCGGGATTAAGAAAGTGTGGTGCTCGCCGGACGAGCATCAGCGGCGGGCTGGCGTAGAGCTGGTAAAGAACCGCCTGGAGCTGGCCGCCCGGCTTTCGGGACAGACCGTTATCATGCACACGGGGGCCCCCGACCCGAGCGACCCTGAGCCATTCTGGGAGGCGATTCATAGATCGCTCGACGAACTGGAGCCATTCGCCAGGGTGCTCGGCGTGCGCATTGCACTGGAAAACGGCACCTGGGCCGTGGTCCGCCCGCTCCTGGCCGCATACAGCCCCGCCTTCGTAGGCCACTGCTACGACTCGGGCCACGGCAATCTCGATGAGGCGTGGGGGTTACGGACCGCAGCATCAGAACCTCCCGGGGTCCGCCTTGGGGCGGGTTACCATCCGGGAGACGAAGGCGGATTGGGTGGGTTGGAACAGTTGAGAGACCGGCTGATCTGCATCCACCTTCACGACAATGACGGCGCCAGTGACTCGCATATGCCTCTCTTCTCAGGCACCGTGGACTGGGCGCGCCTGGCGAGGATCCTCGCCGCGTCATCCTACACTGGACCTGTCAGTTTGGAAACCGTGATGGCCGAGTCGGGCTGCCACGATGAGGCCGCTTTCCTGGCGCACGCGTTCGACACCGGCACGCGGTTTGCAGAGATGATTCGAATGGAGGTTTGAGAGATGCTTTCCGTCACGACCGACTTCGCCACGGATAAAGGTGATCCCTCACCTTTCCTTCGCTACATCGCGGAAGCGGGTTTCAGCCACGTTCACTGGTGCCATCACTTCGACGACGATTTCGCGTACTTCGATGCTGAGGTTGAGCAGATGCGGACCTGGCTTGCGGAGTACGGCCTTCAGGTGCTTGACCTGCATGCTTCCTCGGGTGTGGAGAAGCAGTGGTTCGCGCCCGAGGAATACCGGCGGAAGGCCGGCGTCGACCTGGTGAAGAACCGAATCGAGATGGTGGCGCGCCTCGACGCCAGCGTGATCGTCATGCATGCGGGCGGGCCGAATCCACGGGATCAGGGACTGTACTGGACGCAGATCCGCAAGTCGCTCGACGAGATCGAGCCATTCGCGCGGGAGCGCGGTGTACGCATCGCCATTGAGAACGGCACATGGTCGGTGCTTGGGTCGTTACTGAAGGCCTACCCGCCGGACTACGTCGGTCTGTGCTACGACTCAGGGCACGCGAACATGGAGCCCGATGGTATGGGCGAAATGGAACGCCTGAAGGATCGTCTCATCGCGGTCCATTTGCATGATAACAACGGGCGCGGCGACCTGCACAACCCGATATTCTCCGGCACGGTGGATTGGGCGCGCCTGGCGCGCATCCTGGCGGCCTCCGCGTACACCGGGCCGGTGCAGATGGAGATCACACTGGAGCACTCCGGCTTCGCCGACGCGGCGGCGTTCCTGGCGCATGCGCGGGAAACGGGGGAGCGGTTTTCCGCGATGATTCAGGACGCGAAAGAGCTGTGACCCGCACATCGAAGCATAGGCCTGCTACCTCGAAAACTGCTTGACACGCCCCCTGCAGCGTCATATAATCGCCTTGAGAGCAACGACGGCCGCGGCGGGCACGCGGTCGGGTACCGTTCCGTAACAGTTTTTGTGCGGCATCAGCGACTAAAGTCGCCACTACAAACCCATCGCTTGAGCCTTGACGGACTACTGGCGCCTGTGAGAGCCAAGTGCTGCGGAAGGTCGTGCCGGCGCACAGGCCGGACGACAGCTCGCATCTGCATCTTGCCCAGAGGGATCATCATGCTTAACGTTGCGCTTCTCCAACTCCCCGCTCTCGGAAACGACCAGGACGCTAACCTGGCAAAAGGCGAAGCTTTTTGTCGTCACGCAAAAGAGATGGGCGCAGACATCGCGCTCTTCCCCGAAATGTGGCAGATAGGCTACAACTTTCATGACCCTAAGGAGCCGGGCTCACGCGAGCGGTGGGCCGCCCAGGCCATCTCTCGCGACAGCCCGTTCATCGGGCACTTTCGCACGCTGGCCAGCGAGCTGGGCATGGCCATCGCGATTACGTACCTGGAGGCGTGGCCCGGCCGGCCGCGCAACAGTGTCTCTCTCATCGATCGCCATGGGCACACGGTGCTCACCTACGCCAAGGTACATACTTGTGAGTTCGACGTAGAGTCTGCGCTAACTCCTGGCGATGATTTCTATGTCGCGAAACTCGATACGGCGGCGGGCGAAGTGCAGGTGGGCGCCATGATCTGCTTCGACCGGGAGTTTCCGGAGAGCGCCCGCATCCTGATGTTGAAGGGTGCGGAGATCATCCTGACCCCCAACTGCTGCGGCCTCGAGATAAACCGGCTCACCCAGTTTCGCACGCGCGCATATGAGAACATGGTGGGCCTGGCTATGGCCAACTACTCGAACCCACCCGGAGTCAACGGCCACTCTATCGCCTTTGATGGCATCGCATTCTCCGGCGGTACCCCCGACAGCGACGGCGTCTCGCGAGACATGCTGATCGTGGAAGCAGGAGAGGCTCCGGGCGTGTACCTGGCGCCGTTCGACCTGGCCGCGCTGAGGCATTATCGCGAAGTCGAGTCGTGGGGCAACGCCTACCGCCGGCCACGGCTTTACGCGGCGCTGATCGACGAAGCGGTGCATCCGCCCTTTGTCCGGGCCGACGCAACGCGATGAAGCGTCTGTGGCCGGTCTTCATCCTCGGCTTCGTCGGTTTCGTGACCTCCTTCGGCGCGCATATCGTCGCGGTCAACTTGCCTGTCTACGCCAAGGCAGTGGGGGTCGGCGTAGCGGTTATAGGTGTGCTCATCGCCGCCTATGACCTGGCGGAGGTGGTAGCCAAACCCGTCTTCGGCGCGTTGGCAGACCAGCGCGGCATGAAACAGACCATGCTGGCGGGGATCGCTCTGTTCGTGCTGGCCTCGCTATCGTACCCCTTTATGGACCCGCGCCTCCTCGTGGTAGTCCGCTTTGTGCAGGGGATGGGCGCGGCGGCGCTCTCCGCCGTGTCGCTGGCCCTGGTCGCCGTTTACGCCGCGGAGTGGCGCGGGCGCGCCTATGGCATCTACAACGCCAGCAAAGGGGCTGGGTACGTACTCAGCCCCATCATCGGCGCCGCCATCGTCTGGAAGGCGAACTTCGCTGCCGTATTTCTGGCTGCGGCGGCTGTGGGGAGTGTGGCATTCGTGCTCTCCCTGTTGCTCCCACGTCCGCCATGCGAGCCCCGAGACGCGTTGGCCAATAGCGAAAGCGACGACTTGTCGTTGAGAGGGCTGCTAGACGTCTTCCGTGAGCCAGTGCTTCGGCCGTGGTATGTCGTGACGGTGGTGAACATGTTCTTTGTGGGCATCCTCTTTGGATTCCTGCCGGTACGGATATATGCTCTGGGATACCCACCGATGATCAACGGCCTGCTCCTCTCCACGGCAGCGGCCAGTTATCTGCTAATCCAACCTGCAGCAGGAATGGTGGCGGATCGCATCGACCCCGCGCTTACCATCCGCCTTGGGCTGGCGCTTGCAGGTACCGGCATCATTCTGGTACCATTCGTTCGCGATGTTGCCCTATTGATGGTTTGCGTGTTGGCGGGTATCGGCATCGGCATCGTCTGGACGAACACCGACGCGCTGATCAGCAGACTGGCTGAGACGGGCCATCTGGGCGCCACTATGGGCGCGGCCGGGTCATTCAAGGAGCTGGGCGATATGCTGGGTCCGCTCCTGATCGGGTTGATCTCGCAGGCGTTAGGCCTGACGGCAGGGTTCGTCTTGTGCGGGGCGCTCGGGCTGGCAACGCTGGGGCTGATCAGCGGCCGTCAGAGCCGCCTGGCCACAGGGGTGTGACGCGTGCTACGATCGCGCCGGAGCCTCCTTGCAGATCGCCCAGCACCCGTTCCGGCACATCATCGGCCGTCTATTCCGAAAGAAAGGTGGTGGCCATGAAAATCGTGACCGATTCGGCAGCGGACATGCCCCTAGAGGAGTTGATGAAACTGGGCATCACCCAGGCCCCGCTGTTCGTTCAGTTTCCGGAGGGTGAGGTTAGTTCCAGTGATCTCACGCCGGATGCTTTCTATGACCGTTTGGAGACAATGCGTCCGTCTGTCCCGACCACCGCGCAGCCCTCAGGCGGCATCTTTGCCTCGATCTACCGCCAGCTCTCCGAGACAGACAAACAGATCCTCTCGATCCACATCTCGTCAGGCCTTAGCGGAACGCTCAACGCGGCACTAGCTGGCTCAGAGCAAGTAGGTTCCCAGGCCGATGTGACCCTTTGGGACACACTGACCCTCTCCGGTGGAGAGCGTTTTCAGGTGTTGGCGGCCGCGCTGGCAGTGAAGGCCGGCTGGGCGCTCAGCGCCATCTTGGATCGGCTGGCTGAGATTCGCGCCAGGACGGAAACTACGTTCACGCTGGAAACGATTGAGTACCTGGCGCGCGGCGGCAGGATCGGCCGGGTTCAGGCTCTTGCGGGGACTTTGCTTCACGTCAAGCCGGTCATCAGGGTCGACCATGCCGACGGCAAGTACAGCACGGTCGCCAGAAGCCGCACCATCTCTCGGGCCTTGACAACGATTACCGATCATCTGAGCGCCGAGTATGCCCGCACGCCTCTGTGGGTCACGATCATGCACGGCCGTATGGCCGACCAGGCCGAGGCGCTGGCGCAGCAACTGAGCGCGACGCTGGATATCGTCAGAATGGAAACCTTACGGGTTTCACCCGTCCTTGGCGTGCACACCGGCCCGGGGGTCGTCGGCGCTGCGGTGGTGCCGATGGCACTGATGCAGGATCTGCTGTAAAGGTAGGGTACGATGCTCTTAAGCCAGACGTTGTCCGGCAAGGCCTGTCTCGTCACTGGCGCCTCGCGTACGTTGGGCGCCGAGATCGCCCGCTGTTTCGCGCGCTGCGGCGCGGCTGTGGCCATCAACTACAAGGAGTCAGCCGATGCGGCAGAGGCACTCTGCAGGGACTTAAGGGCGCTTGGTGTTCGAGCCCTATCCGTGCACGCCGACGTTACAGACCCCGACCAGGCCACTCGCCTGGTCGCCGAAGCGTGGGAAGGCCTCGGCGGTCTAGATGTCGTGGTGAACAACGTGGGCCCATGGACTGGGGCGCCCTTGGCCGCGCTGCCGGTCAGCGAGTTCGAGCGGATCATGGCCGGCAACCTGACGTCGGCCTTCGTGGTCGCCCGCGAGGCAGGTATTCGGATGAAGCAACGTGGGGGCGGGCACGTCATCAACATCAGCGCCACGGACGCCTTCGAGCGCGGCCGTTCTGTCTATGGGTTGGCCAAGGACGCCGTGCTCCATCTTACCGAGGCGCTGGCGACCGAGCTGGCGCCTGAAGTGCGCGTGAACGCAATCGCACCTGGCCTGATCGCCGACAACGAAGACATGGGCCCGACACTGGCCCGCCGTGAGCTGGCGCGGACACCTTTGGGCCGGCTGGTGACGCGAGCGGAAGTAGCGCAAGTAGCCTGCCTGCTGTGCACGGATGCGTTCGGCAGCGTCACGGGCCAGACGATCGCCATGGACGGCGGCGCTCGCATTCCGCACTCGTCCGTGCCGCATGGCGTGTAGCTGCACTCGCGAGGACGGCCCGCTTGGACGGGGCCGCGGTTTCGTCCGAGCATCGAGCAACGCTACATGACACGGTCGTTATCCTGGCCGCCAGGGCCCCTCTTGATCATTCGCTGCCAGGCAGCCTCAGCCTCGTCTCTTTTCTTGCGCTTCTGTAGCAACTCGGTTTGCCGGCGGCTCAGGCGAGGCAGCCCAAACCAAAGACTCAGGGGAACAGCAATGGCTGCGACCTGAGCCCAACAGGCCAGTACAATCGCTTCCTCGCGCCCTGTCGTGTAGTCTGGCAGGACAAAGATCAGAGACGGTTTGGCCGGGTGTATCAGCTCGTAGATGCCCGGACGGGGGATCGTGAATGTGATCACCGGGCGCCCGCGTGCCAAGAAGGTATCATAGGGCCGTAAGCCCCGGTGCACCAGCGTCGCGGGCACCTGTGTGCTTGTCTCTCGCGACCGGATCGTGAGCCAGGCTGGGGCGCCTGACTGTTCGAGGGTGTCCGAAGTGGTCAGCAGGTCATAGTCCGAGGTGTAGACCGCATAGCGCCCGGCCCGAGGAAAGGCGACAAGAGAGGGCGTCGAAGCCAGGCTGACTTGGCTGATCTCGGCTCGGGTCACCATTCGAGTGATCCCCAGCGCGGAAGGAAGCAGAAGGAACGGGGCGCCGGCCAGCTTCACCACGTCACCCAGGTTCACGAAAGCCGTCAGCGCGACAGCGGCGACGACGATTCCCGCTACTATGTCTCGAAGACGCGGCATGTGCAATCCACGTTCGGCCATGTGGCCAATCTCCTGCCAATGACAGGGCGCAGGCCCGTCGCAGACTCGCCACACGCTGCGAGCGGTGCAAGCACCCAAGAGCATGATACGCTAGGTCAGGTCCACCGACAAGGCGGCCCCCCTCCCCACCTGGCTTCGACCGTAAGGATGGCAACAGACTTCCGCCATCCTGGGGGCCATGATGCACATGTGCGCTTGAGATGGGACTTCGGACATTCTCGAAAATCCCAGGCTTCTGCAATTCACCTACATGATCGTGGAGGCACACCGAATGAATTACCGTCGTATGGGGAAGTCAGGCCTGAGGCTCAGCGAGCTCTCATTGGGCGCGTGGGTCACCTACGGAGAACAGGTCGGCCAGGATGTCGCAGAGCAGTGCATGGTTGCGGCATATGAAGAGGGGGTCAACTTTTTCGACAATGCTGAGGGCTACGCATCGGGCAACGCCGAGATCGTGATGGGAAAGGTCTTCAAGAAGCTTGGTTGGCGGCGCGAGGACATCGTCGTCTCCACGAAGATCTTCTGGGGTGGAGAGGGTCCCAACGACACGGGCCTTTCGCACAAGCATATCATCGAAGGGGTGAACAACGCGCTGCGCCGCCTGCAGATGGACTACGTGGACCTTGTCTTCTGCCATCGTCCTGACCCGAACACGCCCATCGAGGAAACTGTACGCGCCATGGACATCGTCATCAAGCAGGGCAAGGCCTTCTACTGGGGCACTTCAGAGTGGGGCGCGGCGGAGATCTTGCGCGCTGACGGCATCGCCCGCCAATATGGCCTGACGCCTCCCTCTATGGAGCAGCCACAGTACAACATGCTGGTGCGCGAACGCTTTGAGAGGGAATACAGGCCGCTGTACAAGGAACTCGGCTACGGCACCACCATCTGGAGCCCCCTGGCCTCCGGGATGCTCAGCGGCAAGTATGTAGACGGCATCCCAGCCGACAGCCGCGTGGCGCTGCCCGGCTACGAATGGCTGAAGCCGGCAGTTCTTGACTCGGAGCGCATTGAGATCGTGCGGAAGCTTAGGCCGCTGGCCGCGGACCTGGGCTGCACCCTGGCCCAGATGGCGCTTGCCTGGTGCCTGAGGAATCCGGATGTCAGCACGGTGATCACCGGTGCCAGCCGGCCTCAGCAGGTGAAAGAGAACATGAAAGCGCTGGAAGTCGTCCCCAAGTTAACCGACGATGTCATGGCGCGGATCGAGAAGATCCTGAACAACAGACCCTCAGAGGAATAGCGTCGGTGTCACGCCCTGGCGAACGCGGTGCGGGCGATGATCTCATCCTGAAGCGCGCGGTCCAGCTCGGTGAAGTAGGCGCTGTAGCCTGCCACGCGCACTACCAGTCCGCGGTACTCCTCTGGGCGCGCTTGGGCGCGCCGCAGCGTCTCCGTGGACACCACATTGAACTGCACATGGGGGATGTGCAGCCTGCAGAAGCCCCGCAAGAGGAGCACGAACTTGTCCAGCGCGTCCAGCCCGTCGAACACAGAGGGCAGGAACTTCATGTTGAGCAGAGTCCCGTTCGAGGCGAGCTCAAGATTGCTCTTGCTTACCGACTTGAGCACGGCCGTCGCCCCGCGGCGGTCTCTACCCGCAAACGGTGAGAGCCCGCCGTCTGCGAGGGGTTCGGCTGCGTGGCGGCCATCTGGAGTGGCGCCGACGTTGGCGCCCATCGGCACATGGGCTGAGACGGTGTAGAATCCGGGCTGGAAGCAGCCGCCCCGCCAGGTAGCGTGGTCAGCCACGAGCTGGCAATACCGATCGGCCCAACGCCGGGCATGGCAATCGGCCCGGTCGTCATCGTTGCCGTACTTGGGCGCCCGGTTGATCAGGCGTTTGCGAAGCGGCTCACGGCCTTCGAAGTCCTCCTGAAGTGCCCTCAGAAGCTCACCTGCCGTCAGCCAGTGCTCATCAAAAACCGCCTTCTGGACGGCAGCCAGGCTGTCGGCCACGTTCGCGATCTGCACACCCTGGACGCCCGAAAAGTTGTACTGTGCTCCTCCAGCCGTCACGTCAAGACCGCGACCGAGGCAGTCGTGGATCACCAGCGAGAGAAACGGGGAGGGCAGCAGCTCTGCATGAAGGCGATCCACGACATCGCAGCCCTTGATCATCAGCCCGATGAAGTGCGCCAGTTGGGCATCGTAGGCCGCTTCGAGCTCCGCCAGCGTGTGCATTACATCGAGCGGAGGGGTCGAAAGGCCGATTTGCTCCCCCGAGCGGGGATCTTGGCCGCCGAATAAGGTAATCTCCAACACGCGCGCCATGTTCAGCATGGCGGCGTCGCTCCAGCCCAACGCCTTGCCGGGGTTGGAGAGCTCGACACAGCCCACTACGGCATAGTCTTGGGCGTCTCGCTCCGCGATCCCGCGGTTGAGCTGGCCCGGGATGATCACCTCATCGTTGAACACCTGTGGCATCCCGCCGCCCTTGCCGATGACGGCAGCAGCAACTCGCAGAAACTCCTGCGGGCTGCCATCATGGATGCGAATGGAGAGGTTGGGTTGCGTCAACCCCAGGTCGGCCTGGGCGCGCAGGCACATGTAGCTGAGGAAGTTGGTGGCGTCGCCCCCATTACAGACAGTGTGCTTTCCTCCAGGCAGTTGGCCGCCAATCACAACGTTGAAACCAATGGGAAAACCTGCAAAATAGCGCGCGCCGGTGCTCGAGCGCAGCAGCACAATCTCGTTTAACTTGAGCCATATGCTTTCCAGCCAGACCTGCGCCTGCGCAGATGTCAGCCGCCCCGAGGCAAGGTCGGCCTCCAGGTAGGGCAGAAGTATCTGATCCAGGCGCCCAGGAGAAAAACTGCTGGCGTTGGATTCCATCTGCAGGAGCACGAATAGGAACCAGACGGCCTGAAGTGCCTCCGAGAAGGTGCGCGCAGGCCCATCGGCCAGCCATCGGCAGGCCTCCGCAATCTGCAGCAGCTCACCACGGCGTAGATCACTGGAGGCGACTGGTGAAACACCCTCTACACAGCCCGCACGCGCCCCATGCCCGGCTGCCGGGCGCCGATCGCTGGCCTCCGCTTGCGCCTCGGCCAGGCCGGCGTACCGCGTGATGAGCATGCGCGCGGCCTCCACGGCGATCGACGCTGCGGCATAGAACGTTTCCTGCTCGGGTGTATTGCCTGGCCTCCCCCTGCTTTTCTCCACCGCGGCGTGCAGTCCCGTCAGGCCCAATCGCAGCCAGCCGGCTACATCCGGCAAGATGTGGCCTTGCGCATGGTCGGTTTGGTTCAGCGTGAAGGCCTTGCCGGCCATCGCCCGCCGGACGTCCTCCGGCAGGCGGCGCGCGATCTCATCCTCCAAGGTCTTGCCCCGCCAGTATGGGAACACCTCGGCCCGAAGCTCATGGATCTGGTCGGGTGTGATCTGAAAGCGATCCTGAGGTCGGGTCGGAAGGATCTCGAGCTCGCGGTCGACCCAATTCACCGCGCCCTCAGGTGCGATGACCCCCATACGCGGCAGTACCGAGCGGTTGCCCACGATCAGCTCATCTTCATAGATGGCTATGCTCGTCTCGCGCGCCAGATCCAGAAGCATCGTTGCCCTGCGTATCGCCATCGGGAGCCCCTCGGACCCCCGGTAGCTGCGTGTGGCTATGCGCGCCCGCTCGACGTCGACCTGGCGCGGCGTGTCCAGCAGACGTCGCTTGATGTGCTCGATGCGCTCATCGGGCAGCGTGGAGTGCCACTTCCCGGGCGGGAACGCCAGGTCCGGGCTTTCACGTAGTTGCTGGAGTTCGCTCATGCATTGCACCTCAAAGAGGACGCGCCCTTAGGGCAGCGGGCCGCTAGAGCGCTACCGGCTATCCGGAGAGCCTCGCCGGCCGCATTGTCGTCCGTGCAGAGCACATCCACAACGCCGGTACGAAGCGTCCCCACGATCGCCCGCGCCTTGGCAGAGCCGAAAGCCACGGCGAACACGGTGCCGATCCGACGCAGCTCATCCAAGGTCAGGCCGATGACGCGATCCGTCAGCTCGTTCCGATGCAGGTGACCCTCCTCCGTGAAGATCAGCCCGGCGATGTCGCCCACTGCCCCTGTGCTCGCCATCTCGGCCAGCTCTTCCGGCGTCAGGCCGGCGGCGGTCGCCAGGCGCCAGTGAGCTGGGTCGAGGTTTCCGATGCCCACCAGGGCCACGTCGGCCGAAGCTGCTGCGCTCAGGGTACGCTCGATGTCCGGTTGGCGGCGCAGCACCTCAGTTGCCTCCGGGCTGTCGGCGAGCATGGGCGACGGCAGGTAAAGGACTTCACCACCCAATCTCGTAGCGAGCTGGCGCGCCAGGGTTGCGCTGTCGAGCTCAGGAGTGGCGAACGGGACGCTGCCCAGCGCCTGCGCCACGCGAACCCGCCGTCGCAAACCTGAGCGCACGGCTTGCACCACCTGGTAGGTTGACCGGCCCAGGCAAACGGCTATGGTCGAGTCATCCTTTACGAGCGTCTCCAGTCGACGCGCCCCGATCTCTCCGATGCCCCGCCAGATGGAGGCGTCGTCCAGCCCGGAAGTCTGCAACACGAAGACCTCGCGAAGGCCAAAGTGGCTCACCAGCGCGGCTTCTAGGCGTCTGTCACGCGGCCACGACCGGTGAATCGTGATCTCGACCACGCGCGCTTCGCGTGCCTCCTTTAGCATGCGGTGGACCTTGACCCGCGACACCCCGACGGCTCGCGCGATCTGCTCTTGGGTCATCTCCCGAAGATAGTACATCGCGGCCACGTCTGCCAGCATGTCGCGGTAGATGGGCTCGTCCAACGGGTCTCCTCACATTTCCATGGCGACTTTCATCGCTTTACCAGAGCGCATCAACGCAACCCCCTCAGGTAGTGCGCTCAGGGGCAGCCGGTGCGTGATCAGAGCTCCAGGATGGATAAGGCCGCTCTCCAGCAGTTGCAGCGTCTGAACGAACGGATTCAGTCCAACGAAAGTGCCCACGACCGTCAGATCGTTCCTCGTGATCAGATACTGTGGTACTGCGGGTGCATCATGGACGCGCAGGCCGAAAAGGATGATATGACCGGCGCGCCGACAGATGCTCGCTGCGGTGGGAAGTTGGTTGCCGACTGCATCCACCGCGATGTCACAGCCGATGCCAGTCTCCGCAAGCATTGCCTCCTTGAGCGGCGTCTTGCTCACATCGATGGTCACATCGGCGCCGAAGTGGCAGGCCTGCTCAAGACGATACGGAACGACATCGGCGACTAGGACTTTGCCGGCCCCCAACGCCTTGTAAAGCATAGCGAAGAGCATCCCCATGGGCCCGGCGCCGATGACCGCCACCCGATCGCCAGGGCGGAGCGGGACACGGGCCACTGCGCCGACGACACAGGACAGTGGCTCGAACAAGAGCGCGTCATCGTCGGTTACCCCGGGCGGAACCTTCCAAAGAGCGCGCTCCGGCACCCGCAAATAGGGTGCAAAGGCGCCATCCATGGTCGTCCCGACGGTTCGATAGTCCTCGCATTGGTTGTTCAGGCCCCGGCGGCAGTAGGCGCACCGGCCGCAGGTGAGCCGGGGCGCCACCACGACCCGGTCGCCTGGCTGAACACTCGATACGGCCTTCCCGACCTCAGCCACGCTTCCCACCGCCTCGTGGCCCAGGATGGTCCCCGGGAGCGCCTTGTGAGCAGGCGGCACCGCCAGGATGTTGAGGTCGGTGCCACAGATCCCGCAAGCCTTTACAGCCACCAACACCTCATCGGCGGCGCCAGGCCGCGGCACCAGCCGCTCTTCGTAGACCAGCCGCCCTTCACCCGCAAAAACCGGCACAGACATCGATGTAGGATTGTCCACAGCAGAACCCCTTCTCTTGTGGTGCCCTGTATGGCGGGCGGCTCTACGCGTCTACTCCACACAGCGCCAGCCGTGCCAACAAGGCACAGCCCAGGATGGGTCCATCATCGCCCAGGCCGCACTGGACAATGCGGACGTGCTCGGAGACCGACCGAAACGAGTGGCGGCAGATGGCCTGGCGAGCGGGCGCCAGTAGGAGCTCCCCGGCCTTCGCAACGCTGCCGCCGATCACATACAGGTCAATATCCAAGATCATTGCCAATGAGGCTACGGCCGTGCCCAACGCTTCTCCGGCCCGGCCCATCACCTCAAGGGCCAACGGGTCTCCCTTCTCGGCCAGGCGGGCAACTGTCTCGCCCGTCACGTCCACTGCCGGCGCGGCAAGACCCTCCCGGGCTGCAGCCTCGGCATAGGCGCGCCCCAGATGCGGCCCCGAAAGGAACGTCTCCACGCAGCCGCACGAGCCGCACGAACACCTCGCCCCCTGCAGAGCAATCGTGATGTGGCCCACTTCTCCGGCCGAGTTGTGCCTGCCGCGGTATAGGCGCCCATCGATGATGATCGCCGCACCCACCCCCGTGCCCACGACGACGTAAACCATGTCACGGGCGCCGCGTGCCGCGCCAAAGTGGTATTCTCCAAGCGCGGCAGCCTTCGCATCATGCTCGAGGCAGACGGGCATTTCGAGCCGCTCGGCAAGGAGCTGCCGCATGGGAACGCTGGACCATCCCGGCAGGTTCGGCGGATCGATGATCACTCCCCCTACGTGATCCAGCGGCCCCGGGCTACAGATGCCAAGGCCGGCGACGTGCGCGCCGCGCGGCAGGTGGGCCTCCAGTTCGCGCACTGCCCGGACGATGCCCTCGACGACATGGGAGGGGCCTTGCGGTGCCCCCGTCGGGAACCTACGTCGCGCAATGATACGACTATCTGGAGCGACGAGGCCGACAGCCACCTTGGTAGCTCCCAGGTCTACACCGATGACCCACGGATCCATGGCGCCGTCCTCCTCCGGCTGAAGACCGGTGTGCATTTGCACATCATGTGCACATATGCACATTCTAACACAAGCGCAAACCATGTCAAGAGCCCAGACGCGGATTGTTTCACGTGAAACAAATGTTCTGTTTCATCTTGCCGCCTGTTAGCCCCCCATCCGCCGTTGTTTTTCAACTGCTAAACAATGCGCCTTTCGCCCTCCGTGCGCCAACCCTGCCGCCCAGAACGAGCGGGCTTCCCCGCACCGCCGGAGAGGACCGCCCGTTCGCCTGCTTCGCACACCGCCCATCAAAGCCATTTCAGTATGCCCGCGTCCTCGCAGCAAGCGCTCCGGCAGGCAGCGCGCTCCCAAAATGAAGCGCTCCCTATGCGGATGGCTTGACCCAGGAATCTTGGCGCAGAGAAAACGTGTCAATGATCAGTCATTCTGTCAGGGTAAGCGATCAATGAAAATGTCAGGTTGCGCTGGCGCCGCTTGTTCTGGCAGAGCGGCAGCGGGTGCCGCGGGTGTGTTAGCTACCGGGTACCTGCGCCAGGGGTGATTTAGGGCAGGCTTGGCAGCTGGCCGTGAGGCTATGGAGGCCTCAGGCGACCGGACCGGCTGCGCCGGCTTAGAGGATGGTGTGACGGCCGGTTTCGAGCAGAAGCGTTCGACTCGAGGAGGCCCAGGCTCGGCAGGCTCGAAGATCGTGAGGAGTTCGCCCTGATAGGTCACGGCCAGGCGGCCGTCCATGTTATGGTGCAGATTGACCTGAGCTCGGGCGTAGCTACGGCCGTGAGCCAGGGATGGCAGTTGCAGCTTG